>Ga0098043_1000038_pt1 | contig 37274 bp, 84 predicted proteins | sample 9B_taG_FD_92581 | JGI IMG/M metagenome (GOLD analysis project Ga0098043, IMG submission 92581) | Marine viral communities from the Subarctic Pacific Ocean - 9B_ETSP_OMZ_AT15188_CsCl metaG | ecosystem: Environmental > Aquatic > Marine > Oceanic | place: Subarctic Pacific Ocean | collected 2015-01-10 | reverse complement strand
TAATAATTTTTGGAGGTTCTGCAGGATCGAATATTGCTGAGGAAATTTTTAAAAATACATTTCGCCAATGTAATATTTTTCTTTGTGAAACTTTCAAAAAGATTGGCGTTAAAGATAAAATTTTAAGTTTTGAAAAATCAATTAATTTAATAAATAATCACTCTTATGACTATTTTATAGCCACAGGTGATAATTTCATAAGGTCTAATTTATATTCTGAGATACACTCTCTAACCAATAAAAATCCAATAAATTGTATTCATGACTCTAGTTTCATATCTACATCTGCAGAAATTGGTTTTGGCAATTTAATTGCCCCAAAATCAGTTTTACATACAAATTGTAAAGTTGGAAATTGTACCATCATAAATACAGGTTCGATTGTGGAGCATGGCTGTGATATTTCTCACTTCACTCAAATGTCTCCAGGTTCGACATTATGCGGCAATGTCTCAATTTCTGAATATTGCTTTGTTGGTGCTGGAGCAACCATAATACCAAATATCAAAATTGGTAAATATTCACTGGTGGCAGCTGGAAGCTCAGTGACTAAAGATATCCCCGAAAACGTTATGGTCGCGGGCGCTCCATGCACTATCAAAAAAACTAATTATTATGAAATTTCTGATTCCAATCTTTAAGTTAAAGTTTTCTTTTTTATTTAAAGTAAAATTTTTACTTGGAATATGGGATATATTATCTTCTGGGCGTCCGATAGGAGAATCTAAATATGTAAGTTTATTTGAAAAAAAATTCTCTAAAATAGTTAAATGTAAATATGCTGTATCATGCACTAATGGAACCTCCGCAATAGAATTAGCTCTAAAAACTATAAATGTTAGAAATAAAAATGTTGTTTGTCCGAGTAACACTTTTTTTGCAACATCAGTTGCTATTGAAAACGCTGGAGGAAATATAATTCTTTCTGATTGCGAGCTTTCAACTTTTTCTTTATGCTACAAAAGTTTAAAAAAAATACTTAACAATAATGAGGTTGCAGCCGTTGTCATAGTTCACATTGGCGGTTTAATATCGAAAGATATTAATAAGATAGTCAAACTTTGCCAATCTAAACAAGTAGCTTTAATCGAGGATGCTGCTCATGCTCACGGATCTAACTTTAATAATTATTACGCTGGCTCAATTGGAGATATTGGGTGCTTTTCTTTTTTTCCAACAAAAGTTATGACAACTGGAGAGGGAGGCATGATAACCACTAATAATAACGAATATTACAAGACAATCAAATCTTTGAAAAATTTCGGCAGAGATAACGAGGATCAAGGTTCAATTAAAAATGCATATGGAAATAATTTTAAAATAAATGAGTTCACAGGATTAATGGGCTCAATGGAGTGTGATAGAGTATTCTCTAGAATTTTAAAAAGAAATGCTTTAATTAAAAAGTATATTGATAATTTAAAAGATAGTAAATTTACAGTTTTAACCCAAGGGAATGGTTTGTGCTCTTATTATAAATGTATTTTAATATCCGAATACGACTCGAATAAACTCGCCTCATACTGCTCATCTTATGGCATCACCTTAACTGGTCAAGTATACAAAATTCCTGTCCACAAACAAATTCTTTATTCAGACCGTTTCAAGAATTCAGATTTTTTAAAAAACACCGAATCTATTACTAACAAACATATATGTCCACCTTTGTATCCAGAGCTTAATTACAAAGAGGTAGATTATATTTGTAAAATATTAAAAAAATATGAAGAATAAAGTTTTAAAATTAGTAGATATCGGTAAGGTAGAAATATTCGAAGAGCAAATCTCTAAGCTAAAAGATGAAGAAATTTTAATTAAAATAAAATCTACGGGCATTTGCGGCTCAGACATGCACTATTTTAAAGAAGGTGGGTTGGGATCATTTAAATCTAAATTGCCTATGTATATGGGGCATGAACCATCTGGAATTGTTGTTGATAAAAATAAATCTAAGGTGTACAACAATGAAGATCGAGTAGCTATTGAGCCTGGAATGCCAAATTTAAAAAGTTTTTGGTCTACACGGGGTAGGCATAATTTATGCGAATCAGGATCTTTTATGGGAGCTAATTCAGCGGGCGCTTTTGCTGATTATGTCATTGTTCAAGATTTGCAATTATCAAAAATTCCAAATTCCATGTCTTTTGATTTAGGTGCATTGATGGAACCTCTTGGCGTTTGCCTGCATACTGCAAATTTAATGAAACCCTTTTTTACAGATACGGCTGTCATACTTGGTGCTGGCTCGATAGGTTTATGTATGCTATCTATTCTTAAAAAAATAGGATTAAAAGACGTTTTTTTAATTGATAAATTAAAATACAGAGCAAACTTTGCAGAAAAACAGGGGGCCACAAATGCCTTCACTACTAATCAAGACTTTGTTTCAGAAATAAAAAAAATTACAAAAGGTTTTGGAGCTCAAATTTGCATCGATACTGGCGGAACTTATGAATCTATAAAGTCTTGCATTGATTTAAGCTCGGTTGGCGGTAAAGTTGGCTTAATAGGTATACCAGAGGTTGATGAAATTAAATATAACCCTCATCAAATGAGAGTTAAAGAGCTTCAGTTATATAATGTACGAAGATCAAATCAAACTCTTCATGATTGCATTTATCACTATTCTGAAAATTCAAAGATTAAAGATATTATTTCGCACAATTTTTTATTAGAAGATGCTCAAAAAGCTTTTGAATTAACAGCTAATTACGAAGACGAAGTTATAAAATGCATGATTAACCCTTGACTTACATTAATTTTTATGCTACTATATGTAGTATATGAAAATTATAATTAATTTTGCAATTGCTAGCTTAATCTTCTTTTCTGCTTGTTATGGTAGTTCAAGTTTAGATAGGTTTACTGATCAAAAAATCTTTTCATTCTTTGAGGATACAGCGCTATCTTGGACTTTCTCAAGTTTATCAAAGTCCGAAGAAAGATTGTGCAAAAAAAATATGGACGAAATGAACATTTATCTTAGTGGTAATTGGGATAGTGAATCCAAGTACATATTTAAACGTTGCGCTGAAGACATTGGTCGCCTTACAGACTTAAACGTATCTTTTGTTGACTCTCAAGCTTATTGTAATATTTATGTTGGTATGGGATCTAATAGCATGAAAGATTATTACGAAGACTGGCAAGAGAAAAGAGGCATTTATAATCAAAATTTTGACGCCTTTATTTGGAATTTAGATAATAACTTTCATATTAAACATAGTGCTGGCTTTGTCAACGAAAAATTTAAAAATAACCAAGAAAAGTTAGAACATTTTAGCTACAGAATACTCTTAGTTTCTCTTGGCTTTACTAATTATTCTTCAATGTATTATGGATCAATTTTTTCAAGACCACCCACCAATCCTTCTAGGAGCTTATCAAATCCAATACCCCTTGACAGAGCTATTGTAAAACTTCTCTACCAAAAAGAAGTTAAACCTAAAATGACAATGTATGACATAAAGAAAATAGCTAGATCTAATAAACTATTAAACAAAATTAGAAATTGAAAAATATAATATTATACGATAGTGATTGTGGGTTTTGTGATAAATTTAGATCTTTAGTGTGCAGAATTGCCCCTGATATTTTTCAGTTTACGCCTTTAAAATCTAAAAATGGCACAAAGCTTTTAGCTAGCTTAGGTTTATTAAAAACTTACAGAGACAAGATAATTTTTATTCAAGGTCCAAAAAGTTTTTTTGGATCTTCTTGTGTTTTAAAAATGTGCAGGTATTTGCCCTTTCCGTATAGATTATTTTACATTTTATATTTTATACCTAAATTTTTAAGAGAGCCAGTGTATTGCCTTTTTGCTAAATATAGGTATAAATTTTCTAAAAATAGTTCTTGTTCTGTGTAATCTTGTGTAACATAAAGTGTGACTGATAAAAGTTGTACTTATTTTTTGTTTATTGCTATAATTATACTATGTTACGGTCTTTACGAAAAAGATAAAGAAAACTCAAGGTTATATAAAATATGCGTTGATCAAGAAGCTGTTATTAAACTTCAACAACAAGCTATACAGTCTCAAGCTTATTTAAAACAATTAGAAATGTACTATAAAAATAATAGTAATTCTCCTATAATTCAATGAATCTATATAAAATAAACCAACACGAAGATTTCCCCAAAATAATTGAAACGGTTGTTGAAATACCAAAGGGCATAAGCACCAAATATGAATACGATGAACGCGGCTTTTTTAGGTATGATAGAAGCCTTGTTAGCGCTATGGTTTATCCTTCTAGCTATGGTTTTATACCCAGAACTCTAGCAGATGACGGAGACGCCTTGGATGTTTTAATATACAACCGAATACCTATTGATAGAGGAACTGTTGTCGAATGTAGTGTTGTTGGCATTTTAGACATGGAAGACGAAGACTCTAATGGCAATATGAATAAAGATTATAAAGTATTAGCTGTACCAACTTCTCACGTTAGAGATTACCAATCTTTATCTGATATAGACCCTCATTTTTTGAAAATATGCAAAAACTTTTTTGCTCATTATAAAGATTTAAACAATCAAAAAGTAAAAGTATTCGATTGGCACGAAAAAGATTTTGCTTGGGACATTATAAACAAAAGTTATAAACTTGATCTAAAAGATATTCCAGAGAATTATCCCGACGATTTATTTGAAGAAATTTTATCTGCTCAAAATTACAAAACAACATGGAAATTATAATTATATTAAGTATCTTTTATGGAGTTATTATTCTCCAAGAAGAATCAAAATGGGAAACTCATAAATGGACGGACTTAGTGAACTCTGGGAATTAAGTTGGGCTGATGGCTTACTTTTTAGCTTCTTTTTGATGCTTTTTTACACATACAAAGTGTGGATTGATAATAAATTCAAAAAGTAAAGTGTAAAATACTATGTGCTTAAATTTCTACCTTTGATCTTGCTAGGTGGTTGTGTAACTACCCACAACCCAAAACCAAGTGATACTAAATTTGATGAAAGCAAGCGTGATTGGCTTTCTACATACAAGGAAGAATTTAGAATTGCTGTTGAAAATAGAGATCTAGAAGCTCAATATTTTTTTATGCAAGAAATATTTAAAATAGAATTGAAAATAAATCGCAACATAGATGTTCCAGAAAATCCTAGAATTAAAATTATAAATTGATCTTTTATAATTTTTTTTTACTATATTTATATATGGATTACGTAGAAATTACTTATAAACAATTAGGCGACTGGGTAAAACCAGACACCAAAATTATCGTCAATAAAGAATGGTTCCTTTTATTCATGAAAGACTATGATCAACCTCCAAATATCAACTATAACTTAGAAAACGATCAAGAAAAAATAGAAGATAAGGATAATCATGAATAATTTTAGTAAAATATACGTAATAAATTTAAAGAAAAATTCTGATCGTAGACATTACATCTCAAAATTAATGTTAGAAAATAATATTAATTTCGAATTTTTTGAGGCTGTTGATGGGATAGAACTTTTAAACAGTGAAGAATTATATTTAAAGTTTTGTGAAGAAAATTTCCTTGACTGCAATAACTGGAAACCAAATCATGGGCAAATCGGGTGTTGGTTGAGTCATGTAGCAATTTGGAAAAAGATCGTTGAAGACGATATTGAATCCTGTTTAATCTTAGAAGATGATATAGTCCTAAACCTGCCAAATGCCAATAAATCTTTTCTTGAAAACTTCAATGATTATTATAATGAATTACCTAGCGATTGGAATATTTATATGCCTGGATACTGTGGTGGTCACTTAAGGTCAGTCAATGAAAAAATAGTTCAATTATATCACCCAGCTTGCACTCATGCTTACGCCTTAAAGAAGAGTGCTGCAGAAATTTTAGTTAAACATCATTGGCCTATGAGAGGAGCTTTAGATTCTTTCACTGGTCATGTATTCTTCGCTGGAAATTCTACGGATGAAATCAAAAAATTATACGAACAAAATTGGCACAAGGATAGGTGTAATTATAATTCACTATACAACCCAGAAGCTGATATGTCCCTCATTCCAAATTTAAAAGGTTATGCAAGTTCAGTTTGCCTGTTTAATCAAGGAGCATCTAATTATTCTACCTGTTAATGAGTAAAAATTTAAAAGTTATTTCTTTTTCTCTTTGGGGTAATGCTCCAAAATATAATATTGGAGCAATAGAAAATGCAAAAATAGCGCTTCAAATATATCCAGGTTGGGAGTGTTGGTTTTATACTGGAGAAACTACGCCAAAAGAAACTATAGATGAATTAAATAAGCTTGATAACGTAAAAATCATTCCTATTAACGAATCAAATGACTGGACTGGTATGTTTTGGCGTTTTTATTCTTGTAGTGACCCTTCGGTAGAAGTAATGCTATCAAGAGATTGTGACTCTAGGCTAAACGAAAGAGAAAAATACGCTGTCGAAGAGTGGCTGGATAGTGATAAAAATTTTCACATAATGAGAGATTCTTGGATGCACCAAGCTGAAATTATGGGAGGTATGTGGGGGGCAAAATACCCTATTTTAAAAGATATGAAAAAATTAATATCAGAATATACTAAGGGTGATTTTTGGCAAGTTGATCAAAATTTTTTAAGAGAAATTATTTTCCCCTTGATTACAGAAGATGTAATGGCTCACGATGAATGTATGAGTTGGGGACCAAACAATCACAAGTTTCCAGATAAGTGTCCCCCTAGATCAGAAGAATATTTTGTTGGGAAAGCTTTTATTTTATGAAACATATAATTACTTTATCAGGCAACAGCAAAAGATTTATTGATAAAGGGTACCCTCATAAGTCATTATTAAATATTAGCGGAAGAACTTCGCTAGAGGTTTTTATTAATTTAATACCCGACTTTCATGATTATGAAACAATATTTTTATGCCGTAACGAAGATTTAAAAAACACTGATTTAGAAAAACAAATTAAAAAACATGCTAATGGTCAAATACTAGGGATAGAACCTAATAAATTAGGCCCGCTTTATTCAGTAAACCAAATTATAGAACATATTCCAGACGACGAAGAATTAATTATAACTTATATTGATTCATTACAAAAAACATCTTTACAAAAAATGTTGTCAGAATTTTCTGGTTTCGACGGCGGCTTAAACGTTCATGATCTTAAACATCCACACTGGAAGTTTAATAAATATTTTTGCTTTGTTAAGCACGATGAAAACAATGTCTGTTCAGAAGTTATAGAAAAGTACAACTTTGACGGTTTAGATTTTGAAAATTGCAAAGGTTGCACTGGCTCAAGCGGATCTTATTATTTCAAAAATGGATCTACCTACAAATACTATAGCAACTTAATTATGGAAAGTAAAAACACCATAAATAATGAATTTTATATAACTCAAATTTATGGAGAAATGCTGAAGGATAATTTAAAAGTAAAAGCTTATTACGCTCCTTATGGAAATCTTGGAACGCCAGAGGATGTTGAAGATTATATTTTTTGGCAAAACTGGTTCAAATGAGATTGATTGCTCACAGAGGAAATATTTCTGGACCCAACAAAGAGTTGGAAAATAAAGTTGATTATATAGAGGAAGCTATTGATCAAGGTTATGATGTAGAAATTGATTTAAGGCTAAAAAACAAATCTCTCTTCTTGGGTCACGACTATCCTCAGTATCAAGTAGATTTGAACTGGTTAATTAAAAGAAAAAACAATTTATGGATTCATTGCAAAGATTTAGAAAGTATATGTTATTTACGCAAAACAGATATATATAACAGCCTTAACTATTTTGGTCACGATAATGATGATTATGTATTAACATCTCAAAATTTTTTATTCTGCAAGCCAATGAAAAAGTGTAATGATCATTGTGTTTTAGTTATGCCAGAATTTTATAATTATGAAGTTTTTAATGAAAAATGTTATGGCATCTTAACTGATTACTCAATTAACTACAAAAAATGATAAATACAAAAAAATGCTCAGAAGAAGAATGGGAAATCGCTCAACACACAGAATTTAATGTCTGGGGTGGATATAATGTCGGCGATGGTGATGATTGGAGTGAATACTGGAAAACTCATATAAATAATTATGACGATATTAAAGGGAAGCACTTTGAAAATGTGATAGAAGTTGGCTGTGGCCCCTTCGGGAAAAATTTATCTAGAGTTCTAGATCTTATAACTTATAAAAATTTATATGTATTAGATCCTCTCTTAGATAAATATACTCATAACGGCAGATCTGGCATACACAATATGTGTGAAAGCCTTAATATCGAAAAACTATCAATACCGCTAGAGGAATATACTGAACATAAAAATAAAATGGACTTGATTATTTGTAATAATGTATTAGATCATTGTTATGATGCTGATGTTTGTTTTGATAATATGTACGAATCCTTGACAAGCGGAGGTATCCTCATATTCGGTAATGATTTAAAAGATGAGGCTGACATAAATATAGCTAGGGATGCAATGCACCCTATAATGTTGCAAGAAAATTACCTCAAAGAAAAATTTTCTAAATATACAGTAATCTTTCAAAAGATTATCCCAAGAGAAGAGTGTAGAAACACAGAGGCTTGTTGCGGGTGTGTATTCGCCGCCTTAAAAAAGGACTGACTTACAATAAAAATAGACAAAGTTATCTGGGCTTCTAGCATTGAATATAGTGATTTTTGGAACATAAATTCACTAATTCATAATAAATTTCTCGGTTTAGATTGTGTTTTATTACTCTATGGAAAAAAGGACAACTCTAATTTAAGCGAAGATTATGGAAAAATTATAGAGTGTGATTTTGATCCATGCACTCAAGAAATACCTCAATTAATTTTTAACAAATGGCACTATACAAGAAATGAACCTAATACTACTTGGCTAATTGGAGACATAGATCAAATACCTTTACAAAAAGAACATTTTATAGATCAATTACATAATGTTCCAGAGGATGCTTATGTTCATTTAGCTGAGGATGCCACAACTTTTTATGGCTGTCCAGATTGGAAAAAAGAAAAAGGTTCACTTCCAGGGCATTATCATGTTGCTAAAGGCTCAACGTTTACTAAAGCTCTCGATTTAGAAAAAGATTTATGCGAACATACAAATAACTTAATCAAAAATTCTCAAGATGATAGCTCACCACTTTGGGCGTATGAGGAAGTTTATACAGCAGATTTAATAAAGTTAAATTATTTTAATAATTTTTATGGTTTTAGTAGAGGTAAATTCGAAAATTCCAGTATTGATCACGGACCTTTAGGTAAAAAAATTTGTAGATCTCAAGGTAGTGCTTACGATTTAGATTTATTAAAAAATAATCAATATGTAGACTACCATTGCCCTCGTCCATACTCAGATAATAAAGATTTTATAAATTCAATTTTAGAATTGGCTTGGGGTAAATTTTAATCTTGACTTTTAATTAAGTTTGTGGTATTTTCTTTAAATGCCTAAGTCTAAAAAAAAAGATAAATGGATATCTATAGAGTACGAAGGTGTAACGTATAAAAGTGTAGCGTCATGCGCAAAAGGTATAAACATTGGAAAAGCTGTTATATACAATGGTCTTAAAAAAGGGCTAGATATTTATCAAATTGTTGATAAATATTATAATTCTGGACCTACAACATCAATACCCATAGAGCATGAAGGTAAAATTTATGAGTCTAAGATTGCTTTTTGTCGAGAGCACAACATTCATCCCGCAACTTTTATAAATAGATTAAATGCTGGTGAATCCATTGAACACATACTTAAAACCTATCGCCCCCAAGTAATTGTGGAATGGTCAAAAGAAAAAATCAAGGATATAGTTCTAGAAATTTATAAAAAATTTAACAATGGGCAGCCTTGCGGTCTCAACCTCCCTGATGTTCGCCAATATATTGTAGATAATAATTTTACCGCCTTATCTAGAGAAATTAAAAAATATTTTGGATCAAAACCTAACCTTGATCAAAAAGCGCTTGGGTTTGAAAAAATGGACAGAGGAGCTCATTGTCGATCATCTCTCGATAAATTGATTAAAGATTTTAAAAAGACTTGGAGCAATCCTACCTCAAAATTTTCAAAATGGCTAAAACACATTGGGCATGAAGGCTACCCTTTTGATTATTCTGATTCTGAACACAAAAATAACAGTATAAGAATAAAAATTTTTTGTAATATATGCAAAAAACCTTTTTATCAATTAGTTGATTCTCATAAAAGAGGATTCTGTGGTTGCAAAAATTGTATTCCTAAATATAGAAGTTTTAAAACTCAACAATATACTATCGAAGATATATTTGAATTAGCTATAGAAAAGCATGGAGACAGCCTTGAATATAATTTTGAAAAAACAAAAAAAGAATATACAGGGTATTCACATAGCTATATTTACTATGTTTGCCCTAAGCATCGAGAGCATGGAGAACGTAGAGTTTCCTGTCAAAATCATATATTAAATGGTCATGGATGTCACTCCTGCGGAAGAGAGAAGAGTGGCATATCTAATACTGAATCTCTTGAAGAAAACATAAGAAAGAGTGAAGAAAAACATGGTAAAGGGCGTTACAATTATAGCTATATAAAAGAAGAGGACTTTAGAACAAAACGAGATAAAGTAAAAATCTTTTGCCCTGAACTTGATAAAGACGGAAACTCTCATGGATTTTTTCTGCAATCCTTCAATGCGCATCTTGGTGGATCTGGATGCCCAAAATGCAACACATTAAATAATTCAAAAGCTGTCCAATTAATTACTAAAATACTTTCAAAGTATAATATTAATTTTGAAAAAGAAAAAAGATTCCCTGATTGCAAAAATAAAAATTGTTTGCCATTTGATTTCTTTTTGATAGATTATAATATACTCATTGAATACGATGGAATACAACATTTCGAACCCATGAGATGGTACAAAAACAACCCTGCTGACCCTAAAAAAGCAGAAAAAAAACTCTTACAAACTCAAGCTAATGACAAAATAAAAAATAATTGGTCTAAAAAATCGCCTTATACTTTATATAGAATTTCCTATAATCAAAATACTAAAAAAGAATTGAATAAAATTTTAGTTAAAAATAAAATAATATGAAAATTAGAAAAAAATTAAAAAACGCAGAGTTTGAATACGACGAAGAAACTAAAAAGTTTCTAATAATAGACGGTGAAGATGGTGGCGCTGTTGAATTAAATAAAGTTTATGCTTTTGCGTTTATGCGCTTTGTTGTACGTATGGCTCAAAGAAATTGGCTAAGAAGTAAAAAACCTCTTGACAAAGACTGCGAAGATGTGGTACAATATAACGATCAATTAGAAATGTTTTAACCTTAAATTAATATTATATATAACATGAATCAAAAAAAACAATTAGAAACCGTTAAAGAAGTTACCTCCATGATCCTTTCTTCAGGTGATGTCGTTTACGCCTCAGAAGAAGAAGAATTTTTTTATGAAGATACTAATGAACCAGTTCCCTATGGAGAACCAATTGGTATGGACATTCCTGTTTATGATTTTGACTTCATCAAACACGAGGTTGATAAAGACGATAATAGCCGTGATGCAGATAAATGGAGGTATAACGCTAATCAAGAATACGAAGCTCTTATAAATGATTGGCTCGTTCCTAGAGAGGTAGAACTTGTTTTATTTAAAAACGTATACTGGAAACCACATCCCGAAACAAAGCTTCGAGAGCTGCATGATGACTACCTTTTTTAAAACTTATGTCTTCAAAAAATAAATATTCTAGCCCTAAATTATTCGAATTTAGAATTAAATATAACGCTGGAGCTGGCCATTCTGCTCAAGATAGTTATCACTATTATAGTGCAGAAGACGCCCATCAAGCCCTTGAGTATCACGAATCAATGATGAAGAGACGTGGTTATAAAGGTCAATTTATATCAATAGAAAAAAACAATCCTTATGCAAATAAATGGGAAGGGGTCACATTTGGTTTAGATGAACATTAGAAATACAGAAAGATTTTTTTGGCTAGTATGTATTTTTTTACTAGCTTGCCATTCTCTTAATCAGTCAGATGAAATTAAAGTTTTAGAGACTGCGGTTTCGCACAATACAGATTATGAAACCTTAAACATGAAACGTCAAGTTTTTTATAAAATGTTATTAGATTCTATTGATATGCAAAACGAATCCAATGAACAGTACAACGAATTGCTAGATATAATTGTAGAAAATGGAAATTAAGTCTAGTCAAATAGTATATTCCGAGCATGACTACGATGAGTGCTTTGAATATACAGACGGATCTGGAAGAGTCTCCGAAGGTAATGCCGTAGGCATTGTGAGCGAAGACGGAAAGTCTTTAACGCTATTTTCAGATATTGTATATAGCAAATACGATCACGACTATTGGAATAATTTAGAACTAGAAAACGATGTTGACAGATTAATATTACCATGATAGCTTTTAGAAAAGATCAAGACCCAGATAAATCAGAAAAACTTCTCGATAAATTAGAAAAAATTCTCAGCAAAATTTACGAAGACTTTGATAATGATGAAATTCCAACCTTTGAAGAAGTTAATTTATCAGATTTACTAGAAATAGTTTACTATAATTTATATATACAAGATAATAATTACATGAATATATCAATCAAAAAAGATAAAAATAATTCCTTAAAACTTAAAATAGAAAAAATAAAATAATGGAAAATAAATTTATAGAAGAAGATTTGTACAAACAAATATGCACTCAAATGCCAATCCCTTGTGTGGATATTGTTTTTCAAAATAAAGATGGGCGTTTTTTATTAGTTAAAAGGCTTAATGAGCCTCTAAAATCGCAGTTTTGGGTTCCAGGTGGCAGAATACTAAAGTCTGAAACTTCTTTAGACGCATGTGTTCGTAAATGTAAAGATGAATTAGGTTTAGAGATAGATTCTGCAAACTTTAACTTTCTAGGCTTTTACGAAGCTGATTTTAACCAAAACAATTTTGATGTTGATGGTGGCTATCATGTTGTTTCGCTTGTTTATGATTGTTCTTTGATTGTGGACGAATCTAAAATTACTTTAGATTCACAATCTTCCGAATTTGATTTCTTTACTTCATTGCCTGAAGAATTTACCGATTATTTTAAAAAAACCCCAGTAGTGCATATAAAAAATGAGAACTAAAAAAGATGAAAACGGCTTCATGTCAGTGGAGCAACAAAACCATAGATTTATTAATGTATTACAATTAGTTTATCTAAACGCAGATCAAAATAAAGTTGGTTCTGGATACACTATTCCCAATAAAATAATGGAGCTAGTTGAAACAGAATTAGATTTTAACACTAACGAAAAAACTAAAAGCAAAATTATTTCCGAGCAAATAAAGAAGTACCGCAAAAGAAAGAGTTATATTTTTTGGTCTAGCATCTTAAACTCTGGAAATTATACTGATTATAAATCAGCTAAAGATGTTTTAATGGAGATACATAAAAAAACGAGAATGATGCATAACTCAATGACACATGAAAGGTACGCTATGGAAACATTGCATCTTGCCCTAGATGATTATTTCGGCACAAATAAAGTTAAAGTTGTTCCAAGTAGATTTTTAACTAAAAAGACTAAAGCTTCACTTAAGAAGAAAGTTCCTAAAAAGAAATTAGCTAAAAAAAAATCCTCAATTCCAGCCCTAGACCCCGATGAAATTCTTTTTTAATGTGTTATCAAACTAAAATAAAGGAAGTGCAACCAGAATTATTTAATTTTGTTAAATCAAGAATTTACAGTCTTCACGACGCTCAAGATATAGTTCAAAATGTAAATGTTATCTTAGTAAATAAAAAAGATGAGTACGATGAAAATAAAAATTTTAAATCTTGGGCTTTCAGGATAGCTGATTTTCAAATTAAAGGATACTTATCCAAATCAAAAAGGTGCAAGACTACTTTGTCTCCTATGGAAGAAAAAGATCGAAATAAAAATTCAGAGTTAACTAATAATGATTGTCCAGCTTCTATTATAGAAAAAAAAGAGAGAGCTGAAAAGCTCCGCAAGAGAATGCTTATTAGGAAAAAAATGCTCACCAAAAATCAGCTGGAAATAATAAATCTCTATTCAGAAGGGTTAAAATATAAAGAAATAGCTAAGGTCTTAAATATACCCATGAGTAGAGTTAGCGTTACTAAAAGTAGAGCTATTCAAAAAATGAAAAATTTAGTTTTTAATTGAAATATTAATATCTATATTTAATATAACTATATTATGAATGAAGAAAAACAAAAATTTTTTGATAATTTTTTAGATCTTGAACAAGATTTAATGGATTCTAATTATAATGAGAATCTATCAATCTTAAGAGAAGCTTGGGGTATTGAAATAGATAAGCCAGGATGTTCCCAATGCATTAAAAATGCTGCTCAAAATAAATACTCTCAAATAGCTTTTAATTTGATTTCTCATGATTTGAGTATTGAACAAGCTAAGCAAATAAACGATATGAGAGCTAAATTAAATAAAGAGCATCAAGAAGTTCAAGATAGAATTAATAGTCAAGTAGAAGCTGAGATTAAAAGACTTAAAGCTGATTCTCCTCAAGAGTTACCCCAATCAATTCCTAAAGTTAATCCTAATTCTAATCCTGACTCCGATAAAGCTTTCAATCCTTTTGAAAATCAATGAAAAAAATTAAATATTTTACTGCTAGTTGGTGCGGACCTTGCAAATTTTTTAAGCCAACCCTTCAAGAATTGATAGATGAAGGAGTTGATGTAGAAATTCTAGATATTGACTCCAATCCAGAAGAAACTGCGTCTAATGATATTATGAGTGTGCCCACTCTTATTTTTCAAAAAGATAATGAAGATTATGCTAGAGTTTCTGGTTTAGTCTCTAAAGAACATATTCAAGCTATATTAGATGGATGATAACCACCCATAAAATCTCCACAATGGATAGGTCCGATATATCCAATTATTTAATAAATAAAAAATTAGAAAATCCAAATTACAAAATTATAGATGTTGGGGGTTCTATGGGAGGGTGGTCACATAGTTTTGCTGATGCTATTGTTGACTTTAATGAAGGTTCGAGTAACGACAAAATTAAACATTTTAAAGCTGATATAAATTTAGAGTCTGACTGGAATGAAATTCTTAAATATGTATCAGAAAATGGAAAATTTGATTTTTGTATTTGCGCCCACACCCTTGAAGATATAGTTAACCCTAGCGTTCCAGTAAAAATGTTTAATTATATATCTAAAGCTGGATATATTGCGACTCCTAGTAAGTATAGAGAATTATCGTACTGGGAATCTGATTGGCATAAGCCAGATCACAATGGGGAACCTATAAAGTTTTTAGGTTATATTCATCACAGGTGGATTTTTGATATTATAGATGGTCAATACACGGCTTTTCCTAAAATAAATTTTATTGATAGCTATCCGCCATTAAAAGAAATAGGAAATCCTGATGATAACGTATCAGATTTAAGTCTGTTTTGGGAGGAAGAAGTTAATTTAAAAATAATGAATAATGGCTTTTTAGGACCATCTATGCATTCTGTAATAAGTTATTACAACGCTTTAATATAACGCCACTTTAGCTCAGCTGGTAGAGCAGCTCACTTGTAATGAGCAGGTCGTCAGTTCGATCCTGACAAGTGGCTCCATTTTTACATTGACAAATATAGTATAAAATAGTATACTTCTTACTTTATTGCGGATGTGGCGGAATTGGTAGACGCTACGGACTTAAAATCCGTTTCCTGTAATGGAGTGTGGGTTCAAATCCCACCGTCCGCACCATTTTTTTGATTTTTAAGATTTTGTCTTTATTATATAATGTATGGAAATAGTATTAAATATTTTTATAGTTTCTTATCTTTTGTTTTGTTTCCTATGGTATCAAAACTTTAATGTAAAATTAATATATCATATAGTTGGTAGGCTTGGATTAGACCATGCTTGGCCCATGTTCGTTAGCCCTCAATTATATAATATAACTATTAACTGCCATTTGCAATTTAAAGATGGTAGTCAAAAAACTTTTCAGTTTAATAATAATTTGTCCAACTCACTTATCCATAGAAAATTTATCGACAGCTTAGAAACTGTTGATCATTTAAAAATTGGATTGACAGACTATCTTTTGCATTTTTCAGGCATTGAAAATCTAAAAAATGTTAGGGTTGAAATCGTTGATGCTCCCATTGAAGATTACAATGAAGCTTGGAAAGAATATAGAATACAATACGAAAACGAATGATAAATTTAGAATCTTTATACTACTCTTTTCAAGAATTTTTCCACAATAATGATGGAAATTATGCAATATCATTGTGCCGAATATTTATAGGCGTAGTGAGTTTTTACATTTTTTGCGACATGCATCAGCACAAAAAATATTTTTCTCCTTTTGGTTATTTCCCCATAGGTTATAGAAAAAGTTTAAAATTTTATCCAAGTTTTTTTGATATAGATTTTAAAAATGTAGACATTCCAACTGTGATGTTTTACATAGGTGCATTTTCTTCAGCTTGTTTAACGCTAGGTTTTCTTACTCCTGTTTTTTGCTTCCTTACTTTTTTAAGTTTAGCTTCTTTTATCAGTAGAAATCCTTTTTGTTTCCATAGTGGTTCTTCTTTGTTAAAACTTATTTTATTTTTAATGATTTTTTCTAAATCTGGTCAAGAATTATCTGTTGATAAATATTTAAATATCCAAGATTTGATTCCAACTTTTAATTTTTTTGAAAAGTTGATTCAGATACAAATTGCAGTTATGTATATAAAAACCTCTTGGTTTAAATTCAATAATTCTAGCTGGAGAGATGGAGCGGCTTTGCATTACACAAGGTATAATGACAACTATTCAAAGCTAGAGAGGTATGAGCCATTCAATTTTTTGTTTTCTAATCCTACATTTTTAAGGTTTGGGTGTTACTTAGTTATGTCTATAGAAATGTCTATAGGTCTTCTAAGTTTAACCTCTGACTTTTGTCTCGTTGCAGTTATTTTGGGTTTTATATTACATTTAACATTTATTTATTTTATGAGGCTTAGGGATTTCCCTTATATTTGCCTAGCTGCTCTACTTGTTTTTATACCCTCTCAATTAATTGAAAATTTTATAAACATTATTTTAAAATGAAAAATCATAATTGGAGCTTGACATTACTCATTCTTTTGTGTATAATTGTCATTTTATGGGAATAAAAATATGAAATACATTATAATTCTTTTATCGTTATTGCTTTTTGGTTGTAACCATACAAATAAAACCATTGAGGCTATTGACTACCCATTACCTCCTCCACCTCCACCTCCAAATATACTACCATCAAGTATTCCTCCATCATTTCAGCCATCTCTTAGTGAGCTTGCAGAAGTTCAAATAAACCCACTGCCTCACCCATTTAATCTAAATGGAAGTATGCCTTATGCCGTCTGGATTAACGGAGAAAAATTAAGGTTGAGTAGTCAGGAAATTAGATCTTTGGCGAGTTCTTTAAATCTAAAATTTGAACAACCTAAAGACACCGCTCAAATACACAATGGTGAAGGTTGGCTATTTCCTTTACCTCAAAATAAATTAAAAAATGACTGATAGAATAACAGATTCAAAAAACAAAGAAAGAACTTCAATTAATAAGTTTCTTGACATATGCAAAAGAAAAAACTATGAAATTGTGAAAGCAACTAAAGATCAAGATAGAATTGAGCATTGGGATTATTTAATAAAAAATTCAAAAATACCTTCATACATTGATTTAAAAGCTAAAAAAGATAATCGTTGGGACATTACTTATTTAGAATTTGTAGGGATTACAGGTCACGATGGTTGGCTTTTTGGTAAAGCAGAGTTTTTTTTATTTGAGCAACCAGAAGGTTTTCTTGCCGTCCCATCTAAAGAGCTTTTAAATTGGGCTTTAAAAAAAGCGGGGGTTAAAGATTTATCCGAAATAAGAAGTTATTATAAAAGATTTTTTACTACAGAGGGTAAGTTAATTCACACTCCTAAATATATTCAAGGAGCCAACTTGTTTTCTAAAAATAAAGAACTTTATAAATTATACTCTCGTGAGGCTTGGCATAATCCTCAGAAAAAAAGAGTAGAAGAAAGACATGATATTATGATGCAAGTAAAAATAAAAGACATCAAAAAAGATATAAAAAATCACTTTATTTTTGTGTAATCATTTATGTGAATCATAAACACCTCTTAATAAGTTCTGAATTTACAAAAACTCCTTTTATTGATACGGAGTTTACTAAGTCTTGGATACGAGATTTAGTAAAAAAAATTGATATGAAAATTCTTTATTCTCCTAGAGCGGTCAGGTGCGATAAAGAAGGTAATGAAGGTATAAGCGCTTTTTGTTTAATAACTACTAGTCATATCTGCCTTCATTCTTGGGAAAAAACTGAACCAAACTTAGTTCAGTTAGATGTTTATAGTTGTAAAGATTATGACAAAAATATTGTTATAAAAGAAATGAATAAGTTCAAACCATTATCTCTCAAATATAAGTTCATTGACCGCTTGGAGTTTGATGAAGATACACTTTAGACATTATAGCGGTGCAATAAAAGAATACGATTATTTATTTTTTGAATGCTTTGCAGAAGTCCCTTTAGAAGAGGAAGATCAAGCTCTACAAGAAGGCTGGCTTCCTGATGATTATATAGACTATCCTACCGATAAAACTAAATCAGATTGGTATCAAGCTAGGCAAACTAGAATAAATATATCAAAATTTAAAGAAACTAGAAGCACTAAAAAGTCTAGAAAAAAATGCAAAGAAATATCAACAAAATGTGTTTTAGCTAAAGATATAGATTTAAATATAGTAAAATCAATATTTGAAAAATACACAAAATATAGAGGTTTTAAAGCTTGGGAAGTTGAGCCTTTATTAGTTACAGAAATTCATAGAAAAAAGTTTTTATTATATTATTTAAATAATAAACCCATAGCCTTTACATTTTTTAGAGATGTTGGAACTAATAGTACTTTTTCAACTCAATTTGCGTGGGATTACGAAGAACCAAAATTATATTTGGGCAAATATGCAAATGTTGCAGAGATAGATTATTGCATTGAAAATAATAAAGACTATATGTATCTAGGCATAGGATATGAAAGGTGTTGTATTTATAAATCTGATTACGCGGGATTTGAATTTTGGACGGGGGAAGAGTGGTCTAATGATGTTGATCATTATAAATTTTTATGCAATAGAGATTCAAATATAACTAAAACAAGAGATCTAGATAAAATAAAAACTTACGATGATAAAAATTTTTTTAAATGATTAAAGATTATTTAGATTACATTTCTATCAAAAGAGACGAGCTTGGAGGTCACGCAATTTGCCCGTTCGCTAAAAGTTTTTTAAATAAAGTTGAAATAATAGAGTCGAAAGACTTTTGGGCTGATGCTATAAAATGCATGGATAATGAAGATCATCCTATGTTATATCTTATATATGGAGATAAGGATAAATATGATATTGATTGGCTTGAAAGATTTTGCTCTATACATGAAAAATATTCAAGAGATAAAGACCTTTGGCTAATATGGGATCACCCCAATCAAATAAATAAAATAAATGGAATAGAGACAAATAATAAAGAATACGCTATATTAATGATACAAAGATTAAGCGAATTAAATAAGTATTCAGACAAGCTACATAATACAGATTATTATAGATTTTGGGATGAAGAATATTATAATAAAATAGTGAAGAGTAGAGAAGTATAAGTGTAACAATATAAAATGAATTATAATATTGAAATAGATTTTACGGAAAAAATCAAAGCAAATAATTTAGATAGTTTGACATATACTAAAACTCCAAATGCTTTTCTTGAAACGGCTAATAGCGATTTCAAATATATGGATATTAATATAAATCCACTTTTAAATTTCCCCCCACCAAAAAACTCAAGTTCTGAAACCAAAAAAGAATTAATGCAAATAAAGAGTTTTATGGAGTCCGAACATTCCGAAGAATTTAAATCAAATCTTAAAGAAATGAATGAAGACCCTGCTCTATTTATCATTAATCATTATAAAAAAATTAGTGGTAAAAATATTCCCAATGATGTATCTAAATTTATATCAGGTGGAGATGTAGAAGTATTAGCTATGAAATTAAAAATGCATTATAATAGACCTAGACCTAATCAAATAGCAGATCATTATGGTATTAAGTTAAATTATAATAAATCAATCCAAAAAGGAGCTGCCAATCATCCCTCTTATCCTAGTGGTCATACTTTGTCTGCATACTTTTCAGCCAAAGTTATAGGCTTTATAGATAGTGAATTTGAGTCAGATTTAATCAAAAAAGCTAAAATGGTTGCAGATTCAAGAATAATGGAGGGAGTTCACTTTAAAAGTGATAATGATTTTTCTATATTTTTAGTTGATAAAGTCTTAATGCCATCATTCTTAAAGGCTTATGACGGAAAAAGAAATACTTAATTTTTTACCCTTTACTTATTGTAGGTTAAAAATTTCTAAAATACATGGCATTGGAGTTCATGCCATTGTAAATATAAAAGCGGGTACTAACCTTTTTCCAGATTGTATTGAGGACTTAAATAAAATGGTAGAAATAAAGAAATCTAATGTTTCTAATCTTAATCCAAACATAAAAAAAATGATGAGTGATTTTTTTATTGAGAATGAAGATTCTTATTTTACATCAAGATCATTAAATAAAATAAATATATCTTATTTCTTAAATCATTCTCTTGACCCTAATTGCAAATGGTTTGAAGAAGATGATTCTTTTAGACCTATAAAAGATATAAATATAGATGAAGAATTAACTATAAATTATGATAAATATCTTGATAGTGATTTAGTAAATAAATGAAAAATACTTCACAAATAATACTTGATCGTTTTAAAGATGTATCTGATATAATCAATATATGGGACATAAATAATTGGATTGCTAATTATAAAGGTTCGATATTCTTAAAGCAAAATATGTCTATCGAAGACGCTTATGAGAAATATTTATCTCTAAAAAGAGATCAAATAAAACCTATTATCGTCCCAACAATTCATCCAAATTGGGATCGGTATGAACAATCAGCACATCAATTACAATCTTTATTAAATAAAATTAACGAAAGAATAAATGTTGTCTGCCATATAGATGAAAATATAGGTTATTTATCGGGGTACATAGAAGGAAGAACAGGTTATCAAGATAGATATATTCCAAACGACACAAGAGATATAATAAATACCTTATTTCACAAATCTAATAATGATAAATATAAACTTTTCCTATCTCAACATAGGCAATTTTTTAATAATAGTGAGCAGTATAACATTGTAAATATGCCAATAGGGTTTGATAAAAATCATGTTGATCCTAAATTAATTTTAAGTAAAGTTAAAGAGCATAGTGATTTTAAAAGAGATAAATTAATAACTTCTCATAACTCTTTAACACCTCATAGACAGAAGTTATTTGATAACATAAATAATCACTCTGATATACAAATTTTAAACACAAATTTATGGCAAGACGATTATTATAAATCTCTATCTTCTAGCAAATATAGTTTAGTTATGGGAGGATGTGGGTTTGATTGTTTTAGAGTCTATGAAATTTTAATGTTTGGCTGTATACCAATAATAGAATCATTAAATGACGCTCATGGTATGAAAACTTTTTATGAGCAATTTCCAATTTTACTTGTAGAAGATTATAACAAAGGTTTCCCCTCTGAAGAGTTGTTAAATAATTCTTATTTAGAATTGTGTGAAAAATTTAAAACTTTTAATAAAGATTTATTAACTACTAGCTATTGGATAAATGAGTTTGTTAATTAAAAATGAAAAAACTTTGGTTAATTTGGGCTAGAACTTTAGATCATAGGGTTGGTAAAACAGATGAGGATCAGCCCGATATACCAATTCTTTCTTTAAAAGAAGCTAGGTTTAGTTTAATCCTAAGAACGATTATAGTCGTTGTAAATATAACAACTTGCTTCTTTATAATCGCAAATATAATTAAAAATTGGTAATGAGCAAAAAAGAACTGCCCGATAGCTATGTACCAAATGCTTACGCTTTACCTTATGGAAGCAACTTGTCTGCTCCTGTAATTAAACCCGATCATAGTCTTGGTGGATGGAAGGTTGGTGCAGTACATTCTGCAAATAAACACTACGAAGAAAGATTTAATAAATTAAAAAAAGAATTACAAGAATTAGCTGAAGATGTTAAATGGAATGAAATAATATTCAATGCAGAGATGAGGATGAAACCTGTTATTGGAAATATATATCACCTTTACCAAAAAGACAATGAAAAATATTTTATGAGCTTATTCGCTCCAAACGAATGTTCATGGGGAGAGAAGCATAAAGGCACTTTTAGATTAAATTACGACAATCGTTGGGAAAATGTAAAATCTTCTTGACATTTCTCTTTTCCTGTGTCATTGTTATGAGATAATGTTTTCTAAATATAATAGATTAGGTAAAATTTGCTTTCTGTTTGTTTTTATTAATTTATTTTTAGCTTTTTTCTTAGCTATCAATAGCAATCCACTTGCAATATTAAATGTATTAAGTGCTTTTTTCTGCCACTTAGGAACATTCTCTAACAAATGTAGGAATTAATTATGAATATAAAAACAATAGAAGGAAATCTTTTGGACTTTCCACCATACTGCAAAAACGATCCCGATAAATATATCGGCATTAGTGCCATTGCACACTCATGTAATACTAGAAATATTATGGGTGGGGGCATTGCGAAACAAATAAAGAATCGCTACCCTCAAGCATACGAGGCAGACACTAAGGCTTTTAATACTGAGTACGATAAAGATGGTCAGTATGTTCATTGGCTAGGTAAGTTTTCTAAAGCCGAAATAAACTCTAAGTTTTTGCCCGATGATAAGGGTTACATATATAATATGTACACCCAAGCAAGTGTTGGTTCGGGGAGACAAGTTCACTATGAAAAGTTTTGGCAAGCATTAAAAAGAGTCGAGCAAGACCTTTTTGAAATGAATGTAAATAAACATGAATATGATGCTTCTGCCCCACCTGTTCTTGGCTTACCCTATGGCATCTCATGTGGGCTTGCAGGGGGTAATTGGGGAATAATAAAAGCTATGATTGAAGATATTTTCCTTGACTCTCCCATAAAATGCTATATAGTTAAGTTTAATATATGAAAAACACGAAAGATAGATTCGATTTAGAAGAAGCAATAACCGATGTATTTACTAGCAACGAAGAGTTAGAGACTCTATTGTACAGAATAGGAGATTCGCCTGTCACTCCATCAGAAGATGAGGTGTTGAATATTCTTATTGGAATTATTGCTTTAAATAAAGTTAGATACGAAAAACTATGGAATACTTTTGAGGCGTTAATTACTAATGGAGTTATTTCAAATAAAAATATAGAAGGATTAGGAAAAAATGATTGATACAATAGAAACTTGGAAAGCACCTAAAGAAGTCGCACTAGCGATTATTGATTTAGCATTAACTCACATTAAAAAAGTTGAGCTTAATCCCGAAATTAAAACTGAAGGAGACAACTTTGATTATTGGAATAGCTATGATTTAGGAGATGGAAATTATGTAGATTATAATATCCATTGTGGAGACGAGTGGTGCGTAGTAAAACAAGATGGTTCGGGAGAGTATGAATATACTGACCCTAGCACATGGTCTTGGGATGTCTGTGCCTACGCAGTTGATCCACCAACTAAAGACAATCCCTACCATTCAATAGACACAAGCAGAGAGCATTATTTATTTAGCTATAATAAGAGTTACGGAAAAAAAGAAGTTGTTTTTGAAGACTGATAGTGTAAATTGCTATGTGCGATTTTTATTTGAACTTCTAATTATTTTGACTATCACAATTTTAATGTGGTATAGTGCCTTTAAATATTAATTAACAAATATATAAATATGAAAAATACTGAATATATCGCTCTAACTGAATTATGGCAAAATGGTGAGTACACCGAAGTTGCAACCATAATTAATAACGAAAATTGGAAACCTCGCAGAGTAGCAGAGTTTTGTGCGTATTTCAATAAATATCTTGGTTCTAACCAACTAAATGTTTTACATAAGTTACTTTAATGCAAGATTTAGAACTCGCATGGGAAACTTATGAGTTTCATTGCACTTCAGCTATAAATAAAGGTCTTGATTTAGCTAAATTTGTTGTTTCTTATAATAAATTATTAGAGAAAGACACATCTAAGCTCTCCAATTCTGAAAAGAGAGATTTTAGATTTGAAATGGTTAATTGTTTAAATAAAGTTATAGCTACTACTCTTATAGTAGTTAATGATTATAAAAAACAAAACGCATCTCTTAATGATTTAATAGAAATATATAAGTATCATTCTCTACATGGAGTTGCAGTTCCTGTTGAGCGAGAAATTCCCATTCGTTATTTAGCTGAATTAATAAATAGTAATGCCACTTTAATAGAACATTTAGAAGTACAAAAAAAAGAATTAAGAAATCTTTTACCTTGACTTTGTTGATCTTTTAATTTACTTTTAATATATTATGAAAAGAGGAAGACCTAAAGGGTATAGCCCTTATATTGAAATCGCATACGAAGAACTAGCTGATTGGGTTGGTCGTAAAACCAAAGTACCTGTCTCAAAAAAGTGGCTAGAATCATTAATGGGTAATAGTTCTGAGGATTTTCCTCTTGACAAAATTGAAAAACCCTGCCATGATTCTGATATAGAATCTAAGATAGAATATACTTTAACAAAATTTGATGATGAATAATTATTTTAATGGATTAGTTGGACAAGACGCAGTAAAGAAGAAGTTATCTTTTTACTTAAATGCTTTTCACAAGACATCGCAATGCCCATTTTTACTTATGGCAGGAGCGAAAGGTTTAGGTAAGACTGAGTTCGCAAAAGCATTTGCAAAGAACTTGTATAACCAAGATGGCGACAAGAGGTCTTTTCTTGAACTTAATTGCTCTACCATAAAAAATAACGAGCAGTTTTTTGAACAAATATTTCTACCTCTTATCGCTGACAATGAAATTACTATTTTGTTCGATGAGTGCCATGCTTTACCTCAAGATTTGACTATGGCATTTCTTACTATATTCAATGCTGAGTCTAATACAAGGCGAACTTTTGAGTGGAATGAAATGACTTTTGAGTTCAACTTCAAAGAACAAACTTTCCTGTTTGCGACTACCGAAACAGACAGAATTTTTCCACCACTTAAAGATAGGCTTACCATAGTTGACTTTGAACCTTATAGTTCTACTGATTTAGCTGACATATTAAAACTATGTTGCCCTAAAGTTAAGTTCATTAATAAAGTTGAGGAAAAAATTGCTAGTACAATTAGATGTAATGCTCGTAGTGCAGTAAAAAGAGCTAAAGAAATAGAGTTGTATTGTGGAGCAAAAGGTAATTATGTTTTTGGTTTACAACACTTCGATGATCTATGCGATCAAGTAGGGATTCTGCCTCATGGAATAACTTATACTGAAAAACAAATATTGCAAGTTTTAAATAATTGTGGTTCAGCTACCCTCACAGGTCTTGCTTCTAAAATTGGCATGAGTAAATCTGCATTACAAAGAGATCACGAATTGTATTTACTTAATCAAAATCTTATTGAGATTGATGGTAAGAGAAAGATAACAGGCAAAGGTTTGGAAGTTTGTAAAACATTTGAGCAATGAAACTCAACGAAAAAGATAAGCATAACTTTATGAAATGTATTGAAGAACTTACTGAATTATCTCTTGAGCTTCTTCATGCAGTAAATAAACCCAACAAAGAAAATATGGGAAAGATTTGTGACGAAATAAAAGATGTTGAAAAATACTTAAATCAAATTAAAATAATTTGCAATGAACAATTTTGAAGATAATAGTTGGAGCAGAAAAGATATTTTTCTCTTGACATATTCTATTGTCATCATTACACTTACTCTTAGTTTTATATTATCTATTATATTATGAGTGGAGAAGGTTTATCAGTAAGTTTTAGAAGAACGAAATCGACTACAAAGTCTAATCAAGAACTCCTTAGAGAGTTTCAAAGGATTATTTATGCTAGTCGAGTGACTACCCATATGAAATGGTATGGTGAAGCTCATAGTGTTGACATACTAGAACATGGTGACAACAATCGACCAAAGTTTCAACAAGAATATGTTGCAATCAAAGACACCTTTCAATTTGAGATTAGCGTTTACGAGTCTTGGTATCAAGATGCAGACCTATATGAATCTCATAAGAGAGAAGATAGCTTTGTTTCTTTTGCTAGAAAATTTGCCGAAGATAATAACTTAATGTATTTCCCCGATGGTTTTCCTGCTGAATGGATTGAGCAAGAAATAATTGATGAACAAAAAAATTGGAATCATTATAATGTAAAACCCGATGATAAAAACATTGACAAGATATGCGATGTGTGGTATAAATATGGTATGAAAAAATTACAAAACGATTCTGAAGAACTTTGGTATAATGCTAGAGATGAAATTAAACAATTAATGGAGACAAAAGAATATGCACATTGACAATACACCAATACGCAAGTACATTTTACTTGACATAATACAAAGACCATCTTATGCTTTTATTGATTCTGCCTACTTGACAGAATACGAAGCGAAAACTAAGAACTATGCTTTCGCTATGAATCATGCTAATAAAAAATATACATTAAAGAAAGATTGGAAATGAGTGCAAAAAATAGTCATTTAACAATCAGAAAAGATTTAGTCGGAGAAGACTTATCTGTCCCTGTCCGTTTCCTTGATTACCAAGAAGAGTCTTGGATTACAGATAGTGATACTTTGAATATAGATCAAGAATATATTCCCGAAAATGGAGAGCAACTAGATGATATATCGGGCTACAATATGATTATTAAAATTACCGACCCCAACCAAAAAGATAAATATGGCGATCTTTGGGAAGAAAGATTAGCTTTTGCAATATCAGCAGATTTTGATTGGAATTAATATGATAGAGCAGATGACAGAAGAAATAAATTATCAGAAAGGTTATGATAAAGGTTATTCTGATGCAATGCAACATCTTTCTAAAAAATTTGAAAAAGTTTTACTTAAATCCCAAACAGAATCATACGACAAAGGCTACCAAGAAGGTGCAAACCAAAAAGATAATAAACCATGTCTTTGTGGTTTTTGGGGAGATAAAAAATGATTAATTGGATTAAAATTTCAGACGAAATCCCCGAAGAGGGAAAGAGATTGCTTTACTTCTTTGAAGGTACAGGGGTATGGACAGGTTTTTACTATGGTAGAGACGAAGACTATCCCGATTCAAATGACCATGTATTCGGTAGCAACGCAGGATTCTTAACAGGAGATGTCACCCATTATTGCTATATTGATTACCCCGAAGGTGAAGATGCAGAGTGGAGAGTTGACGCAGATAGAGAATTTTTTGAAGAAACTAAATTTCAAATAAATAAAATGAAAGAACCTATTGGATAATGAAAACTTTACATAATACTAGAAATTGCAATTACAGAAGATTTTTGCATAAAAAATTAAAACACGGCAAAATAAGTGGTAAGTTTTATAAGTTTCTTTGTAGAAACTTTCCTTATCGAATCAATGCAAGAGAGGTAACAATTTGTGTTGGAATGGTGCTTGATGGTAGAATGACTGAGAATAAAGCTATTACCACTTTACAAGGAGCAGAAACTGAACTTAGACGACAAAGAGAGTTATACAATTCAAATGTAGAATGTAGAAAAAAAATAGGATGGAAACAAATAAATTAAAAAAAATCAATTATGAATGAAAAATTATATAATATGTTAAAAAGTTCTGCTGAAGCAGATGTTGCCAAAGCTAAACTTAGTTTAAATTTGCTAGATAGTCATGCAGTCGGAATTGGAGATCATTCCACCAAAGATTTTTACAATAATGCAGAAGAGGCACTCTCTCTTCTTGCCGATGCTTATGACAGACTAGATGCACTAAAAAGACACAATAATGAGAGAAATAATTCTTAAAGTTCTAAGTGAAGTTGCTTGTAAAAATACAAACACTTGTCAAATTAATCTACAATCAAAATCAGCACAAATAATGGTTGCTGACAAGATTGTAGAAAAACTTGATCCATATTTCAGAAGTATTATCGAAGAAATTGTAACAGGAGTTCCGACTGATGAATCATAAGCAAGGTATAGCAGACGCACAAAAAGCAATAGCTCATTTGATTAATAATTGTTTAGCTAATTTTTCTGTTGAGCAATTAGAAGTAGTAAAAGCTAGGCATAATATTTTAATGCAACAACAAATGTTTTGGGTCATGCAAGATAATATGGAAAGATTTCATTACGATTTAAAAGAATATGGTGTTTGGTTATGTGATTATATAGCAGATGTTGAAAGAAGTAATGGTGGAGAAAAAGAATGGGAAAATTATTCTTGACATTGATTCACTATTCAAATAGTATAGTTGTATGAATCTAGGATTGACTTGTATAAGTGAAGAACTAAAAGAGAAAGATAAGAAAAAGTATTCTTTCAAAACCATGACTCGCAAAAGATTTAACGATCTTTGTGTAAGAGATGGTAAAGATGAAACTATTAAAGAATTGTCGAGCAGGATTTTACATAATGTTCGTGCTACTCGCTACATTATTCGGCATTGTATTCGTAATAACATCTTACACTATCGTCTTAGTTCTGCTCTTTTCCCTCTTATTACTGATGAAAATACAGATGTCAGTTATGAGGATTTGCCCGACAAAGTTTCGATACAAGAAGAGTTAAAGTTTGCAGGTAAAATCGCAAAGAAATTTAATCTTACAATCGGTTCTCACCCCGATCAATTCAATGTTCTTGCGTCTCCCGATAGAGATAAAGTTAGTCGCACAATAAATGAACTAAATTTTCAAGCAAGTGTTCTTGATATGCTAGGTCTTCCACAAGATCATACTGCACCAATGAACATTCATATTAATTATACTCCAAAAATGGATGAGGGTTTGCAAGTTGTTGCTACTAGATTCTTTCGCAATCTTTCTATGTGCGATAAAGGTGTTTACAATCGACTTACGATTGAGAACGAAGACAAAGGATTCTTCAATGTAGATAACTGCATTAAATTTAGTGAATACTTATTTGAAACATTCAACGCAAATATTCCTGTTTGCTATGATAATCTCCACGATTTTTGTAATCCATCAGAAGATCACAATGTTTCATTTCAAGCAGAGCGTTGTGCATATACTTGGGTAAATCAAGGAGAAGGTGACAATAATTTTCTTACTCCTGTCTTTCATTGGTCAGAGGGTAAGCCCGACAAACCAAGATCACACGCAGATTATTTTGCTCTTGGTAATATTCCACCACATATTGCCATCGAGCCAAATAAAGAGGCTAAATGGGAATGCGAAGTCAAAGCTAAAGATAAAGCTATTCGCCTCTTGAGAAAAAATTCAATTTGTTCTTGACATTGCACAAACATTGTTTTAGGATTATATCACAATGGATATTATAGAAGAACTTAGAAAAGATCGTGGAGATCGTATTAAACAATTAAAAGAAACTATTGCAGAGCATAACCCCGAAGCATTACTTGCTGATGGTCACGATCATGCAATTATGGGCTACTCTACCGATGGGAGAGTTATCTATTCTGTCAATATGATTATAGAGGGTTTAATTGAAGATAGTGAAATGACCTATGAAGATGCAGTAGAATTTTTTCATTTTAATATTGCAGGTGCTTATGTTGGAGAATATACTCCAATCTTTATGTACGAAGATTAACCAACAAACCAATGAATATAATTCATTCCTGTTGTTATAGCTGATAGGATTATTCCTACCATAAATTTACAAAGTTTAAAACACTCTTTATCATTTAGCATAGTACATTAATAACGATTCAAGTTTACACATGGATCACACAGAAATAAAAAAATGTGGAATTACAGAATAATTAAAAATAAAGACACTTATGGTCTTTACGAAGTCTTTTATAATGATGATGGTGAAATAACTGCTCATTCAGAGGAAGCTGAAATCATTGGGGAAAGTGCTGAAGATTTATTGCAAACATTGAGATTAATGATGGACGATGCACAAAAATCTTATTATAATATTCTTAAACATGATGAAATAAAATTCGCTCCCATGTATGATGAAAAAGATTTGGGGGAAGCAATGACTTTAGAAGAATTTAAAAAAACAATAGAGTAAATAATGAATACAATTTTAAGTAGAGTTCTTTATTATTTCGGTCATTTAATTAGCATCTTTTTATATTGTGATTATCTTGCTTTCCTTTACCCTGTTTATAAAAAAGTAATGATTTTGAGTTCTGACCTTGACAAAGATGATAAAGTATGGAAGAATATAAACCATGAATAAAGAATTAAAAGAAGAAATAGTTTGGTCTAAAGGTAAAACAAGAGAAGAGATGAAAAAACAAACATTTTGGTCTAGCATAAAAGATTTTAGTGGACTTAGTGGCTTGAAGTTTCATTGTTATTCTAATAATAATGATGTTCAAATTACTGCAATCACAAGTCAAGGAGTCAGTCACAATAAATATTTGCAAATTCCTGTTGACAAAATTGATGAAGTATGTAAGACTCTTATGCAAGCTAAGAAAGTAATGGAGAGTAAAAATAATGAAAAAGTATAGAGTATATATTTCAGATGAACAAGGTGGATACATTTTAGTTAATTCAAAAAGTTCCGAAGATGCCCTAGAATTTGCTGAAGAGTTAGTTGGAGAGTATGGTTGCGACAAACTTTTCAACCCCGAATGGAATGCTGATGGTTGCGAAGAAGACTTGACCAAATATTGTGGCAAATCAAAACATGGTGAATACTATATACATAATGCAGAGGAAATAAAATGAAAACATACGAAGTAGAAATAATGGGTACAACCTATCGCACTTACTATATTGATGCAGAGTCAGAAGATGATGCGATAGAAAGAGCGTTTGAAGAAGTTGACGCTGATTGGGAAATAAATAAAGTTTGGAAAAGAAATGCCGAACTTAGTTTTTGTGAAGAACAAGAAAAAGAATCTGAAGAAGATTCAATGGAATTAAAATGAAAGTCTCAGAATTAGAAGTTAAAGAAAGTTTTGATGGTGAATTATATTTTCGTTTACCCGATGACTTGCTAGATAGATTAGGTTGGAAAGAAGGTGATGAATTAGAGTTTATCCCACAAGATGAAGCATTTATTATTAAAAAAGTAAAAAAAGAAAATGAATAAATACGAAGAGATACAAAAAATTGATAGTTTGTTTGAAGTTGAAAGTGGATTAGATACTCGCCTGTTTGAGTTAGCAGGGTATCCTCTCATTGAAGACATCGTAGAAGAAATGCTTCAATTAAAAGAGAAGATGAACAAGAGACTCAATGATAGAGCAAAAGTTTTAGGTATAGGTGGAGAGTTTGGTGTTGTTCCACCCGATACATCTCATTTAAATAATGATGATTTTGGTGCATACATTAGAGGAGAGATTAGTGTCGATGGAAAAAAGATTAAGACTCCATTAAAAAACTCTTGACATATTTAAATATCTAATATAGGATTTAAGAATGAAAGTAAGAAAAGTTTGGAACATTGAACCACAAAAAATGTTAGATTATATTCTTGAAGCAGACAGATCAAATGGTCTACACAAAGAAAAAGATTATAGTCCTACATTTTATATCGGACAAGATTTAGATTACATTCGTGAAGTCTATGAAGATTATAATGGTCTTGAAAGTCTAACCGAAGAAGAACAAATAGAAAACGGATATTATAGATTAGAGATACGATGAAAGAAATTATAGGAGACGATTACCCAACTTACGAAGATTCAGTAAACATGACTTTAGCTGAACAAAAAAAAGATTCAGTTTATACTTACATGACTGAAGTAGAGCATGAAATAAATAAACAAAATGTCGAAAGATTATTGAAAGAAAATTTTGAACTTAGACATCGCTTGTCTTGTATTGCTGATGATATAGAAATTATTGATAGACACATCCAAAAGAATTGTAACAAAAGATTCAAAAGACCAAGTCTAAATAAAGATGGAAGTATCTATGCAGAACAAGCGTGGCATAATATTTCTAACATAGAAATTGCTTGTGATTTAAATGATGACGAACCATTGCATTGGGGTAGTAAAGTTAAACATGAAAATAACAATAACTAATTACAATAAAACTTATAGCGTTGAAGTTGATGACGATATGGATGTAGAGAGTATGGCAGATATTTTTAAAGGTTTACTTGTTGGTATGGGGTATCATCCATGCAATGTAGATGAATTAATTAACACAGAATATAAATGGTTTACTCAAGAAGAAATAGATAACAACAGGCAAGGTCACACAAAAGACATTGACCCAAAGACAGGAAATGAATCAGTAGATGATTATCTACATAATTTATACAACCAAACAAATTAATAAATAAAAAATGAAATATCAAGTTGGAATAAAAATTTATAATAGTTTTGAGGTCGAAGCTAATTCCGAAGAAGAAGCTGAAGAAATTGTAAGAGAATTAAGTATCGAATCGACACTTAGAGATTCTGATTATAATATTACTTATGTTGATGAAATAAAACCATCAATGCAATCAACTGCATTAAATAAAGTTTTCGCCCCTATGACTGACAGAATTTACTCTGACGATGAACATGGAAATTCCCTATGAATAAAAAAGCACTACAAGGTTTACTTAAAGAAGAAGAAGTTAAACAAGAAATAACTGATATAAAAAAATCTATCAGACATCTTGAAATAGAATTAGATTATATAGAAAATAAAGAACCTCATAATTATAAATATATAAGAAATTTAGAAAATAGAATTGATGAACTACATGAACAATGGGAGAAATTAGATGAAACTAAATAAATACCAAAAAGCTAGATTACTTGAACACGAATGGGATGTAGTCCAAACAGAAGGTGGAGAAAATTGTTCTTGGATCGCTATTCAACCCGAAGATGGTGAAGTTTATCAAGTCGCACTCGATGTTTTTCACTTGACAGACACAGGAAAAGATATTAAGCTACTCGTAGTTGGAACATCAAACGAAGAATAATAAATATGAGAACCACACAAAGAGAACTTAGAGAAGGTAATCCTACCATTGATGAAATGAGATATGATCTTGCAGAATACGAGGCAATGAACATGAATGTCTCAGACATCATTGATATGTTAATTTATGGAGTCGAGCCTCTTGATGAATGTCCTAGCATTCAAGTAAAAGATGAATGGGAACAAACTTTCGGACAATTAAAAAATTGGGACAATAAATAATGAATTTTAAAGAAGCACTATCAATCGTAGTTGACGAAGCAGAGGTTTCTGCTATTGGTGAAAGTACCGATGAACACGCAGAGGTCTTGAAAGCGTGTGAAGTTGTTCAAGAATTTATTAATCACTTGCCAAGTAACTTTACCTATGACAAGAATCCAAAAGCAGATTTCAAAAGCGTTAAATATACTGATTTCTGCAATGATGAAGAAAAGATGAAAGACTTTAATATTTTAAGTAAAGAAGAATTTTTAAAGAGTTATTCTTATCTTCACGAAGTAGAATATAATCTTACAAGAATAAAAGAAAGTAATCAGTCTGAAAAAAGTTCTTGACATTTCATTAATATAGTGTCAGACTTATAACATAATATAAATTCTAACAAAAACAGATATGAGAAATTATTTTGAAACACAAAGAGTAAATTGGAAAACTTGGAAGCCCCATCAAATTATTTTTAAGAGTAATCGACTTATTAAAAAGTTGATGCCCGAAGATAATATCTTGTCTTGGACTAGCAAAGGTGATCGTGACCAAAAAATGTGCCAACTCACAGGTGGTAAAATGCAAACAGGTTATCAAGGTCACGCTTATCATAGCAAAGAAAACTATAAAGGTGTTATGGTTCAACTCAAAGATATGAATACTGATTTTCCATCTGCCAATATTGATTTTATTGATTGTACAGAAAGAAAAGATAGTGTCGGAAATCAGATGGGTTCGCTTGATGTTTTAGTTTACCTAAATTCTTTTCATTGTCCTTATGATTGGGTAAGATGCCCAAAGACAAATACTTATGTAAAGAAACATAGAACTAATGTTGCACCACTAGAAGAAGGTTATCGTATGTGCTATGGTGGACAAGGTGACGCAAATTCTATGAGATTTCAAGAGTTTCAAGAATTAATTCAAATAACCGAAGCAGTTAAAAACTTTCTTGTTGAAGTTCTCGTTCCTGCAAAGAATGGTGAATTTAACTACGAAGAATTAATGGTAGCATGAAACTATTAGAGAGTTTACCCGATGTATTTTATGCGATAAGTGTTATCGGTGGATGCGTTTTAGTCTTGCTTTTTCTTTTAATTATTACTAGTATAGATTCTGACTAATGATTACAGAGACACAAATACAAAATTTTCTTTATGAAATTGATGATGAATTAAGTGACGATCAAATAAATTCATTAGCAGAGAAAATATTTAACAATCAAAAAATATTATTGGAGTTAATTAAAGATGGCACACGATGAATTTAATAGTGGGGTAAGTCATGGGTTCTGCATGGCAAAACTTGCATTAAGAGACATTGATAAGCAATTATCAGATTGCGAAGGTGAAGATATATATAAAGTAGGCAAATCTAATTTATATAATATTAGAAAAGATTTTCTCTATGAAATATATGGAGCAATCAACAAAATGATGGAAGAAGAAGTACATGAGAACGATTATTAATTTTATAAAAAGATTGCCTCGACTATTTAGGAAAGACAAGAAACCTAGATTGTCAGTCTCACAAATAGACGAATTAATCGAAACAAATAAAGATACATTTATTAATCTTGGCGATAATCTTGATTATGATGGCATGGGAGATTGGGGTAGATTTCCACCAATCGAAAAGAAAAATAAATAATGAAAATAGATTTAGGAGTAAGAGGTAGTGAGGATGCAATCAATCATATATTGCTTAGAGTAAACAATGATTTTATTTTGCAAACTAAAGATAATTTATTTTTTGCAGGAGAAGAAGGTAGAGATAAAACAGGACAAAATTTAGTTGAATTATTAAATACTCTAGCAAAGGATCACGAAATATCTGTTGGTGAAAATGTTGCCGAAGAAATTGAAAGAGAATTAAATTTAAATGGAGAAATAATAAAATGGGCGAAATAATGGATGATTATGATGCAGGAAAAGCCTTTGCACAAAATAAAGTGCTTGAACTTATGGATGAAGTAATTAGAGAGTATAAGGAATTGAATGCAATCCACTCCGATGAGGAAACACAAGCTCAACTAAATGCAGTAAAATTTATGAAGAGTTGGGTTATTAGTGGTGGGCATGAAGATGAGGATGGCAACAGAGTTTGCCTAGTTTGGTAAAAAAGTTCTTGACATAGTTTAGATTCTGTTTTATTGTTATAGCATGAATATAACAGATGCAGAAACACTTTGCCTTCTTCATATGGAAAAGCATGGACTTATGGATAAACTTTGGTATTTCGAGTTTGAGAATTGCAAAAGAAGTCTTGGTCGATGCCATTATATTGAAGAAAAAATTACATTATCTAAATGGTATGTCGAATTAAATGAAGAAAAAGATGTTGAAGATACAATTTTACATGAAATCGCTCATGCTTTATCTTTCTTAAAGTATGGTAAAAAAGGCACAGGTCATGGTGTTCTTTGGAAACAAATGTGCAGAAAGATCGGTGCGAAACCAAATAGGATTCATCAAGGTGTTGTTGAATACCCTAAGAATCATTATAAATATTCAAGCACTTGTTGTGGACATACTTGGGGTATGCACAGAATGGGTAAAGGTCGCAGATACATTTGTCCTAAGTGCGACAAGAGATTAGTTTTCAAAACTAGAAAAAAAACCTTGACATATACTTAAACTTTTAATAGGATTATAAACATGACATACATTTGGAATAGAGCAGAAAGAGTTGACCCTAAACTTATGCCCGAAGTAGTTGAAAACGCTTTCAACAAATGGACAAAAGAACAACTTAAAAATTTTAATGAATTAAGTGACGAACGAAAAACTCAAGTTACTTTTACAATAGCAAAACAATTTGGCAAAAAGAACTATGCCTTAACACAATTAGGTTACTATAAATAAGGAGAAAATATTATGGGATTAGATATGTACGCATATTCGCAAGACGAAAATGGAGAGCAAGAATCTCTCGCTGATTGGAGAAAGCACAATCGCTTGCATGGATTTATGGAAGACCTTTGGGAATCAAAAGGTAGACCTTTTAATGGGGATTTAGATGACCATGAGAACGCTATGGGAGATTTTAATTGTGTTCCCCTTGAGCTAGAAGCAGGTGATCTTGAAGACCTTTTTGAGTGCATTACAAATAAGACTATGCCCGAAACAGGTGGATTCTTTTTTGGCAATGATTCTTTTTCTTGGGATAATAATGATGGCAAACCTTTTGGCGAGAATGATTATTTCTATAAAAAAACCGATTTAAATTTCATTAGGGATGCTATCAAAGCAATTCAACAAGGAAAAAAAGTTTATTATAATAGTTGGTGGTAATTTAAAAAAATCCTTGACAATACCGAAAAAAATCTTTAATCTTTACTCTTATGAATACATCAGAAGCATTTTTAGCAAGTATAGAAGAATCTATTGCCAACGCAAAGAAAGTTGCCAATTCAATTCCACGCAAAGGTATGAATGTTTATCTAGACAAATCCACTATGGAGATGCAACAATTTACTGATCCTAGTGCATTTGCTCATGCAAAGAAAGTTACTGCAAGAGCAGGGCAATCAAGTTGTCTTCGCAATGTATTAGATGCAGGGGGTAGATTACAATGAGTTTACCAACATATTATAAATTCGTCAAAGACATGAGTTTAGTTGACAAAATAAAATTTCATTATGATGTTGACATTGACAACTTTATCGGTGATCCTTGGGAAATTGTTGCAGAAGTTGCGACTAATCCTAATTGGATAAATGAATTTGAAAAAGAATTTCAAGAAAATTTAAGAGAAAGAGAATACATAAGATGAATGAATTAAAAGAAAAATTAAATAAAAACATTGAGTACCATAAAGAACGAGTAGCTGAAACAGGCTCATCATCATTTTCTACTTGTGATTATAGTGGATGGGATAAAGATATTTGGAATTATAGACATTCTATCATTGACAAGTTAATTGATTTAGGTTTTAATGTTGAAAGTGCAGTTAATCATGGAGTATTAGATGTAACAATAACTGCGAATTTAGAACTATGAAAT
>Ga0098043_1000037_pt1 | contig 37918 bp, 22 predicted proteins | sample 9B_taG_FD_92581 | JGI IMG/M metagenome (GOLD analysis project Ga0098043, IMG submission 92581) | Marine viral communities from the Subarctic Pacific Ocean - 9B_ETSP_OMZ_AT15188_CsCl metaG | ecosystem: Environmental > Aquatic > Marine > Oceanic | place: Subarctic Pacific Ocean | collected 2015-01-10 | reverse complement strand
ACTACAGTCATGGCGGTATCGGATAACTTTAGTGAGCATCCTGTAGTCTTCGCATGGAGTGAAGAATCTATCCGTGATACTATTACTAAGACTGAATGGATTGACAGGTACGAAGGGTATGAACTTAGGACATATCCTAATGTACACAAGATGCACGAAGGCTTCCTTGACTATCTCGATGAATGTAATCCCGATATGTTAGTTGCACATGCTATTGCTTGGGCTGACTTACCTCATCTATTCAATCAGTTAGGAGAACTAAGAGAAAGACTTTCTCCTGTAAACAGGGTTATTGCACCTAACAAAAAGACAGGCGCATACAGAACTACGGCACAACCTATCAAGGGTAGACTGATATTTGATACTGCGGCGCAGTGGACAGACGGTAGTGGCTTTGAGGGTATATGGCAGAAGTCCGGTAGAGGACAGGCTCAATCTCGTAAGTTAGATTGGTTTGCTACTGAACTTGGCTTTGGTGGTAAACTCACAAATGACATTGAAGGTATGACTGTTTTCAATGGTTGGAAAGAATACTATGATGAGTTTGTAGATTACTGTTTAGTAGATACTACACTACTCCGTGACTGTGATGAGAAACTTAATTGCATTTCATATCACATAGCCATGCAACAATTAGCCGGAGTATCATTCGGTAGTACACATAAAGTCACACGATACTTTAGAGGGCTTATGGGAAGGCGTACAGATTTGAAAGCACCTTCCTCCTACATGGAACAAAGACCCGAACTACAGGCCGCATGGGTTATGCCTCCTGTAGCGGGTAGGCACGAAGGAGTGGCATTGGTAGACTTTGCTTCTCTATATCCTAATATCATACTCTCCGCTAATTTATGTTATACGACATTGGTAGATTCGCCGGGCGAGAATATTTTAACAATTAAAGTACCGCCTAAATACGACAGTAAGACGGGTACTGCGATTCCGGGTACAGGTGGTACATTCCATTGGCGACAAGACAGGATGGGCTTGTTGCCTTCTGTAGTCAAAGATATGCTAGACTTGAGGAAGAAGTACAAGTCGCTCATGTACGAGGCTGATGACGCTGATACTAAACTTGGGTATAACATGCTACAGATGGCGGTTAAGGTTGCGGTCAATGCAATTTACGGCATGACGGGAAGTAAGGCAGTAGCAGGTCAATGGGGTAGTTATCCTATCGCTCAATGTATTACTCACTTAGGTAGAGAGTCTATTACCATGCTTACGGAGAAGAGTGCTGAAAAGGGATTTATACCATTAGCAGGTCATACTGATTCAGCATACATCAAAGTTCCATTCGATAAAGCAGAAGAGATTGCTAAGTATCTAACTGACATAGCGCAAACCGAAATGAATTTGAAACATCTTGATGTAGAACTTGAGGCTTACTTCGACTATTGGCTTACTGCTTCCGTAAAGAATAGAAACTTCGGAGTTAAAGTATGGCCGGAAGAAGAAGCAGGTCAATTAAAAGTGACGGGTTTCTCAATCAAAGCATCGAGTTCTTCACCTATATGTAGAAAAGTTCTTGGGTTAGCATTCAATGTTATCGCTACAGGTAAAGGTGAAAATGATGTATGGGAAATTGTAAGACCGATAGTAAAATCAGTTTACAATGGTGATGTATCTATCGAAGATGTAAGCGCATATGGGCGTTTGTCTAAGCACTTACATGAATACAAACCAAGTCATACTCCTATGACCGCTAAGGCGGCCATGTATTCTAATGCACACCTTGATACCAATTATGGTAAGGGTGAGGGTATCAAGTGGGTACACATAGATGGTGTACCGGAAGGACAACCACCATGTAATGTAATAGCCTATGATGATGAATCTCAACTTGAAGGTTATGAAATAGATTGGAGTACCATCGTAGACAAGTCAATTACTAAGAAACTGAAACTTGTCTATGAAACATTAGATTGGGATTTAAATAGATTAACGGATAGGCGTATTCCTAAAACATATTGGTGATTAAAATGAAGAGAGTTATATGTAAAAAGCCGTTAGTACACAGGCCGGAGTTTGAAGGTAAGTTTCACTGTAAAAGATGTGCAGAAGAAGCAAGAATTGAGGCTGAATCATTCTTAGATTTTATAGATAAAAGAGTTCCTTTTAGATGGATTCAAGAATCAAGAACGGGGCGTTCAAGTAGATATTGGGATGCTGAAAAGCAAAGGTATGTGAATTACGAGGATGATGAAGAATGAGTAAACATGAAGATGAAGTTTGTAAGAAGATTCAAGCGAGAGCGAAAGTAGGTAAAGCCAAGTATGGTGTGACTATGGAAAGAACCGATTTAGATATAGTGGGTTGGCTTACACATTTACAGGAAGAACTAATGGATGCGGCGGTATATGTTGAAAGACTAATTGAGGACTATAAGAAAGTCACATCAAGTAATGAGATTCTAAATTTATTAAAGGAGTTGAATGAATGAGCGTCACTAAGAAATGCGTTATATGTAATGTGGAATTTGCATGTAAAAGTCTAAACGGTGTTGAAAAATACTGTCCTTCATGCTTCGGGCATAAGACTGATACTAAGGCTATGTTAGATATGAAGAAAAGATTTGAAGCACAGGTAATGGCATTAGAAGATAGGATGGAGAAATTAGAAAAGGTAAATTCTATTATGGAAGATTTAATTGAAACTACTATCAATACTAAATTACTTTCAGTCTTAAATAAATATAAGCATGATAATAAAAATATTGACAACTTAGAAAATAAAATATTATCATTGAATAATAAACTTGTAAAGATAATCAAACAGAATAATTTGGAGTTGAAGATTTGATAATTAGAATCTTGATTGATATAATAAGAGGAATGTTAGAATGAGATTCAACCCCAATGGTGATGATAGTCGCCCTAAGATAGAAGATTACCTAAAAGAAACAGGTAATGAACTTGAGGCTGAATCCTACAAGCGTAGCACATACGCATGGAATCCTAATCTACAGGATGGGAGTATTATAAGAATCACAAAGTCAAGCATAGGAACTTTTGCTTGGTGTCCACAACAATATTACATAGAGAAGTTCAAAGGTATGCGTGGAGAACAAGTAGACCATCACATTAGAGGACTCAATGTTCACGATATGATGGAATGGTTTTGGGCTAATTTCACCGACGAACAAGAAAAATCAGTGTTAAAGTTAATTAATGAAGGTGATACTACAGAAGCAAGAAAACTATTCTTTAGTGTCATACCTGCGCCACCTTCACCTTATGAGTTCGGTGAAGATGAACAAATAGAACAATGGATGAATTGGCAGTTTACAAGATTGATTTCTACAGAAGGTGAACAATGGCGACCTGTAGGTGTAGAGGCTAACATACAAGCAACAAGGTTTGTTGAGGTTGATGGTGAGCAGATACCTATACATATGAACGGATTTATTGATACACTCTTTGCTGACGATGATGGTTTTGCTCTCATGGAATTGAAGACGGGTAAATACAATAAGAATAAACCAAGTTCAATGAGGAAGGAAATGGCGTTTTACAAAATGATGTTAGAGCATAGCCCACATCAAGAATTTTTACCTATAACCCATTGGGGGTGGGAGTTTCCGGGTGGAGGCATAAACGGTGGTGATGGTCCAACAATACATTATGAAGACGCAAAGGGCGGGGGTAAGTATGCTATGAGAAGTGTAGAGAATAGTTTAGTTAAACTTATCAAAGCACACATGGATATGGACTTCCCACCTATGCCCTTTCTTGGTAGATTCAAAGAGGGATTACCAATGGAAGAACAGAACCTAAAGTGCCGATGGTGTAGTTTTGAAGACCATTGTGAGTTTTGGACAATAACAGATGAATATTTAGATAGAATGGAGGAAGAATAAATGCAAGAAGTAGCAACATTAATGGAAAGGGTATTGAATGATTTTGTGGATAGAGATAATTTACTCGTTAGAGTACATGTTTCTAAAAGCATTAGAAGTAGAAAGTGGAATATGAAAGTAATGCGACAAACCACATTAGATGAATACGGTTTTGACTTAGGTACAAAACATATAATTCATCCTAATGAGTTTGTATACAGTATACACCCTGTTTTACTTAAAACAGAAAATATAATTAATACATATAATGAGATAAAAAAACATCTTGATAATAAATTGTTTTCGCTACGGTGATTACTATGCCCTTTGTACCTATTGACTTCCCTCGTGAAGTATTAGAACTACCGAGTTCGGGAGTAGGTGGGTGGAGAAGGCTTGTTAAGAATAGTAAGGAATTAGAATCTTATTGGAAGGGTAAGAGTGGGAGTGGTAATGTATATTTTACCGCTTATGGTTATACTGAAACTAAAGCACCTAAGCACCATAGAGTGGAATATAACACTCCGCTTATCCATCACTTTGTAATGGATTTTGATTGTAAAGATTTCAAGAATGGGGGAGAAGATGTGGAGTTTGAAAAACCTCATACAGAAGTAAAACGACTCCATAGAATGTTAATGAATGATAATACATCTCATTTCATATGGTTTAGTGGTGGTGGTTTCCATGTATGGATTCCACTTAAAGAAACCTTAAGCCCTAAGAGTGGAAATGAATTATCAAGGATAAAACATTCGGGTAGGGTATTGATTAACTCTTGGGAGAAGAAGATAGGTACACTAAGATGTAATGACCCTACAGTAGCATTCGATACAAGCGGTATGATACGCATACCTAACTCGTATAATGCGAGAAGAGAATGTTGGAGTATACCACTTTCAAGTGAGGATATTTTAAATGGTGATTTTGATTACTATATGGATAAAGCACAAGAAAGCCATTCGGGGTATATTGAACTCGGAGAGAATAAATTAGAACTGAAAATAATTAAGAGCCGTATTATGAATATGGCTGATGTAAAACCTATTGAGATACCTACAGTATTTTTAGATGATGTGATTATATTACCCTGCTTATCACAGGCAGCGTTGGGAGGGGGAAACCCTACACATAGAGCGAGATTCCATCTCGCCTCGTACTTAGCAGATAGGTTTCGTATGTTTTTCCCTGCTTGGCAAATATCCAATGAAGATAAAAAGAAACATTCAAAGATTATATCTAAATTTTGTGCAGGGCAAAATTGGGTAGATTATAATAAAGAGGTGACTGAACAACAGGTTGCGAGCATAGTCATGGCGGGTTATCCACACGCTACATGTACTACCCTATATGATGAAGGATTTTGTATAGGTAAGTGTCAATTTTATGACGGAAGTGGAGATTGGGGAAAATAATATGAGTAATATATTTGATAAATATTTTGAAGAAAAGAAACACACAATAAACGCAAGAAAATGTATACATTGTGGTAAGGGGATGCGACCTCCTATAAACGGGAGAGAAAGTAAAACTGATTTATGTCATGCTTGTGTGAATGATAGAGATAATTTACCGGAAAAGTTTTTTTGTAAAGGTATAAACAGTAAAGGTAAAAGATGTAGAGTGATTGTTATAGATGGTTATTGTTCTCATCATAAAATTCAAGGTGAAAGTAATGGCGAAAATTGATTTAATAATAGACAGTAATGAAAGAGGCGTACTTTGTGAAGCCATTAATAGGCGAGCCAAGAGTGCAGGGCTAACAGTAGTTAGACAGGCTTTGGTAGTAGGTGACTACAAATTAGGTGGTGCGCTTGTAGAGGCTAAGAGTGTCACTGATTTTTTCCAATCAATGTTTAGTGGACACCTACAAAAACAATTAGATAATATGGATGCTAATGTAGAAAGATTCTTCCTTGTAGTACATGGTACACTTTCAAAACATGCGACTTTTATGAGAAACCAATTTAACTCTAACATTCCTATATCACAATTACAAGAAACATTCACAGGGTACATGGCGAGAATCATGGCTGATTTTGATTGCCAAGTATTCTTTACAACAAACACAAGTGAGGCCGCACAGTTCATTGTAAAGTTGCACGATAAACTACACAAACCCGCAAGTAGGCATGGGGCGCAAACTATACGCAGGGTTGGAAGTAATGATTTACGCTTAGATATGATAATGACAATACCGGGTATAGGACTTGAAATAGCAGAAAGAATACTTGAGAAGTGCGGTAGCATAGAAGAGATGTGCTTTCCCGAATCACTAAAGAAAATTAAAGGACTTGGCGAAGTGCGAAGAAAATTAATAATTAAAGTATTAACGAGTGAAGAGGAAGTTCGACAGGAAAGAAGGGTTAGAAAATAATATTTAATATATAAACTGTTAAAGAAAGGGAAGATGATAATATGAATTACAAGAATTATGAGGCGTTAAAAAGATTTGATACATTAGAGGCATACTTACACCATTTTTCTCAAACTTCAATGAAGAATGAGATACCGGGTTTACTTTCTTTCTTTTACATACAAGGACAAGCATTACTCCCATATGTAAGAATACCTACGGGGGATTCACACCTTGACCCAAGAGTGCATGTATTTTGGATTCAACCGTCAAGAACAGGTAAATCTGTTGCATGGAACTTCATTGGAGATGTAATGAAGAATGCAGAACTTGATTATGAATTTTATTCTACAGGTACAGATGCAGGTTTGATAGGTTCTAATAAACCCGTATATGATGAAAAAACTAAACAACAAGTCGGTACTGAAAAGGTCAAAGGTTTATTAGAAGGGCGAAAAGGATTGAATGTGGATGAAGGGTCAATCATTCTTAATCCGGGTAAACACTCTCAAGAAACAGTACTTTATCTTCAAACCGCATGCAATTCAGTAGGTAGTGGTGGAAATGTATTAACTAAACCTATGAAGGGAGATATAGTTAAATGTGAATCTTTGGTTTCACTTTGGATTACTACATACCCACCAAAGGGTGTTAAAGAATATGTACTCACTAAAGGTATTTTTCAGCGTGTATTACTTTATTGGTCACATTGGGATATGGATATGAGGCAAGATGTAAGTAATACAAGACTTGGAACTTTTTGGAAGAAACCTATTGAAACTGATTTGACTAAGGATGATATATACGATTATTTTAAAAGTACAGAAAAGAGAGTAAGAGATAGACTACTTAACTTTGCAGAAATATCATTTACAGTATGGACAGAAATGAGTCGTGATGAACAAGAAGAGATAGCACAGGCGCATATGTGGGAAATGTTTAGTGCTGATGATGACTATGAAACTGCTCTCTATCAAGCATCCGATGAGATATTTGATTTGCTAAGAAACATGTCAGCCGGTATGTCCGAGATTGTAGCATCCTTTACTCCGGCGGTAGAAAATTATCTCGGTATTATCTCCCTCCATATGGCGGTATTAGATAACAAATGGAAGATAACTGCTAAACATGTAGATATGGCTTTTGATATACTTCTTGACTTATTCAAGAATCTTATATCTTGGTTGGAAGATTCAGTTGAGATTGGTGGTAATAAAGGTAAAGAAAGTAAAATCCATGAAGATATGCTCAAGGTATACAATGAATGCACAGGCTATGAAATTGACGGTCAAGGTGATGGTTGGAGAAGGCAAGCATCCATGTGGCGAATGTATATGGATAATGTGGGTGTCTCTAAAAGTACAGTAGAAAGGCACTTTAAAGACCATTCAAGTAAACTATTCAATCGGAAAATGAGTGGTGGAAGAGTTTATCTCCGTAGAAAGGGTGCGAAGAAACATGAGTGATATATTAGCATTAGATATTGAAACAAGTAATTATTCTTGGGAGATAGGTGGTTGGGATAAAACCGCTTCATTTGACCCTTCGGTAGTTGCTACTTGGGATGGCGATAATGGTACTATATATTGTAATAAAAGTTTAGATATAGATGCCACAGTAAAGGCATTACACCCCCGTACACTCGGAGAAGACTTAGCAGACCATGTAGAGAAGGGTGGTAAAATCATAGGTCATAACATAAAAGGATTTGATTTACCCGTACTTCGTGATTCTCTTGATTGTTATACTGCGGGTGACTTATTAGGTAAGGCTGAAAGTATTATTGATACTAAGCATCTTGTTCAAAAGGCCGCATCAAGTGTCGGTAAGATAGATACATCATTAGGAATACTTACAAAGACCACTTTAGAGGACAATAAGTTAATGAACAGTGAGGATGCCCCTATAGCATGGAGGGCAGGGCAGTACGACGATGTAGCGAAGTATTGTCTAAGTGATGCACAACTTACATTTGATTTGTATAATTTTGGTAAAAGTGAGGGTTATATCAAATCGAGGAATTTAGAAACAGGAGAAATAAATACAATAGAGGTTGATTGGTGATGACAGAAATAGAGAGTAAGAAAAGTAAAGCACAGATACATAACATAAGGGCGGCTAAAACAGTATCGGAAACGGTAAAATCTACGCTTGGTCCTATGGGTATGGATAAACTAATGTTAGATGGACACGGAAATGTAATAGTCACCAATGACGGTGCTACTATATTGCGTGAACTTGATGTATCGCATCCCGGTGGTAAGATGATTGTTGAGGTCGCTAAGACCCAAGAAAGCCTATGCTATGACGGTACTACAAGTACTGTTATTCTTGCAGGGCAATTGTTGGCTAATAGCGAAGCATTGTTTGAGCGTGGTTTACACCCGAATGTAATATGTCGTGGTTATCATGAGGCTACTCAAATGGCTATAAATTACCTTAACGATGAAATTTCTTTATCTAATAAGAAAAGAAATACATTGGTATCAGTTGCTAAAACGGCTATTACAGGTAAGACATTAGAGAATGCTATTGATACCGTAGCAGAACTATGCGTATCAGCAGTAGAGAAAGCGGGTGATGCAGAAAGCGTAAAAGTAGTATCATTCCCCGGTGGCTCACTTGAAGACTCATACCTTTACAATGGAAGTATTGTAAACAAGGATTATGTATTGGATGGTGAAGATACCTACAGTAATCTACTACTCATTAACACAGGTCTTGAGAATGAAAAGAATGAAGATAATATTCAAGTTCAACTTGATGCAAAGTCATTTCAGTCTTACAAAGCGTCGGGTAAAACAACATTAATTTCACTCGCAAAGAACATTGTTGAAGCATTACCTAAAGGTGGTGTAGTGTTTGTTCGTGACGCAGTAAACGACCATGTATGTGCGTATCTAAAGAAGAATGGTATTATGGTAGTACGCCGTGTACCCGAATCATCTCTTAGAGCATTAGCGAGAATTACAGGTGCGAGTATATATCAAACACCGGATGAAATAGATGAATCTTCCATAGCATCAATTAAGCGTGAAAAGCATAATGATGTATGGTATCTGTTTGTTGAAAGTGATAATGTACATAATGAAGCAACACTAATTCTTCGTGGTGCAACAAGTCATACACTTGAAGAAGTAGAGAGAGGATTCGATGATGCACTCGGTGTAGTATCTTTAGTGTTAAAGAACAAGAACTTCGTTATCGGTGGTGGAATAGCATATGCTCGTATGGCATCTCATTTGAGGCAACACGCCGCACAGATAGGTGGTAGAGCGCAGATGGCTATAGAAGCCTTTGCAGACGCATTAGAAGTCATACCTGCCACTATATCCGAGAATGCCGGACATGACCCATTAGATACCATACTCGCTATGAGACATGAGATACTTAGAGGTAATGTCAATTTTGGACCGAATGTAGAAGATGGCGGAGTAAAGGACTTAGCATCTATGGGTGTCTTTGAGCCTACTGAACTTGTCCGTCAAGCAGTATTGAGTGCAAGTGAAGTCACTAACTCTATTCTAAGGATAGACGACATAGTAGCAAGAAGACCGTTGGAGTAAGCATGGGTCGCTTGATTGATAGGCTTAAAGTGAAGTGTAGGGCTTGTAGCCATAAACACATAGCAAGAAGAATCACTGCTCGTTATCTTGATGGTGAGCGTGAGCGTTTCACTTTACTTCAATGTAAAGAATGCGGTCACTTTTGGCAAGACTCGGCTATGAAATAAAATAACAGTGAAAGTATTATGAGAATAATTTTTACTACTATTTTTTGATTAGCCCTATTCACAGTAAACGAACAAAGGTTGGGTCGGTGGCATGGCTCACCGTACATACAAATCTCGCATACCCACCGTCAGCGTCAGCAGTATCACCTATCGCTGATGTAGTAGAGTTAGTTAGAGCGAATGTACCTGTATTAGAACCATGAGTATTCTTTATCTCGATTATATACCCCGCAGGGAATGAACCGCTTGTAGTGATAGTAAATGTACCTCCGGGTGTAAGCACAAGTACATTAGCATCTGTAGATGTAAGGTCTATCGAAGTAGCAGTACTTGTAAGTACTCTATCGAATACTGAACGGCTATATCTCGCCGCATGAGTACCGCTAAAGTATAGTACATCTTTTGTACTATCTCCCGCTACAGTACTACCTATTTGACTACCACGACCCATCCACATACCACCTAGTCTCGATGCGGTAAAATTACCTCCGGCATTACCCGAATGGAAAGCATCTAAGTCAGCATGGGAAGCCACGGCATCTGTAGCACCTACCGCACCATCTACTACAGGAGTGAAGTAAATAGGTGTAGGTCTTACGAATACTCGCTTGTCATTTATCTCCGATATGTTTACCTTTAAGTCTCCACCACCTGCGTCATATACTACTCTTAAAACACATAATACAATACTTTGCTCGTTATCTGTAGAAGAAGGATTGTTCAAAAAAGCACTTGGTGTCACAGGGTAGTTGTTAGTACCAGTAGTAATAGCAGAACCTACTTCCATTTTTACATGATTTACTGATGAATCAGCCGCTAAGTATACTACTACTACGGCTTCTTGACCCGATGTTAAAGCGGTGTTGCTTCCTTCTGTATCTGCCGCAGTAATAGTATATGTTGTACTATTACCGAAACCACCTGCAAAGGTGTATACTAATCCATCTAATATCGCAGTACCACCTGCAACAGTAAAAGTATTAGCACCTGTTCTTTCACATATACCCGGTAAATTCTCCGGTTGCAATCTTGTACCCGCACCTTTAGCGGTATCTTCTTCTAAGATGATACCATTACCATGTACCCCTTCAAGGAGATTTGTAAGAGTGGCAGATGTGATATGGTCACCATCGGTTAAACCATCTACAGGTTGTGCCGTTCCACTAAGTGTCATGTTATGATTTGTATGCCCCGATATTGGATTTCCTGTCATTATACCACCTCTATGCTAATTTCTACTTTAACTTCATTCTGTGTAGTTTTTACTATGGGTCTAGTATTATATCTACCTATTAAATAAAACTGTCCTACTGCATTAGTACCTAATAATACTACTTCTTTTATCGTATCTGTAAAACTTTCATTGATAGGTAGCGATGCTTCTATCAGTAGTGTTGTTTCATCTATTTGGGTTACTATAGGAGTTAAAGTAATTGCAGGTCTACCAGCACTACCGTCATCATTTGTAGCAGGTGTACCATCAAAACCGAGTACCATAGAAGTAATACTTGTTTTAATAGTATTTAACAAAGTATTTTTTAAAGCATTTGAGATAGCCATGTGTATTCCTCTTAAACTTCTTGTGATTTATTCATACCTATAGGTAAACCACTCTTCCCTATTAGTCCTCTAGTGTTATTTCCTTTAACACCTCCTATAAGAAAAGCCGTAGTATCAACCCCTCTTTGTGTGACTCTTACTATTGTTCTAACTTGTAATCTACCGAACATAGATATATTTTCTTTAATATTCTGTATAAAAGTAGAAGGATTTGTTTGATTATCTTCCATAGTCATACTTTCATTAATCCCTTGTAGTACTCCTTCAAGACCTGTATCAACAGTTAATAATACTATATCGGATTTCTTTTCTATAGGATAATGAGTAATTTCTGTAATGACATGTTGAGTACCCCCGTAATCTACTGTCATACCGGGTCTTAATTCTGTCACATTGATTTGTCCTTCACTAACTATAGTACCGCTTTCTAAATTATTAGAACGGAGTATTTGTCTACCAACTCTTCTTGCTGCATTAGAATTATTTACAGTAGCATCTAATATAGTTTCACCTTCTATAACTTCACCATTAGTACCGCTTTGTCTTTCAGTGTCATTTAAAGTCACTATTACAGAATCATTAAGTGCGATAGGTATACCTTTGATAGTTATTCTGTTTGGGATATTTTCTATTTTATCAGTTGAGTTTAAACCTGTTTTTAAATTAGGGTCTATCACTTTATTAGATTCACTAAATGATATTGGTACATATAACATATTACCGAATCTATCTAGCATAACCATACGAGTATCATGTCTACCTAAAAATCTTAATGCCGTCATGATATTTACATTGTTAAAATCTTTAGCAACAAAACGCATAGAATGTTTTCTATCTGTTTTATTTTTAATGTTATTTTTAGATATATTTACACTTGTCAAACTGCTATTAGTAATACTCTCTCCTATTCTAATAGCCGTATCAGTAGTTCTAAGTCCTACATCTATCATTTGCCCTAATCTAATTTCTTTATCTGTGAATCCAATGTCTGTTAAAGATTTATTTTTCATGTTTGGTAAATTAATTATATTACCATCTATAGTTGAAGGGATTAATCTTTGTGATGGATTGTTAGCATTGTACAATAATTTAGGTTTATTAGAGTTAGAAATAATTTCATCGTTAAAGAATGGTACTAAAGTACTTGTATGTCCATCTGTACTTTTGTGATTTATTTGTAAATATGATTCTCCTTCAATTATTGAATATGTAGTGTCCGGCATAATTTGAAATGAAAAATTCCCTTCATACTCTATTTTGAAAGGTATGACTTGATTATCATTATTTTTACTCACTTGTCCAATATATACTCCGTTATCTACGAATGACGGTTTGCGTACACGATTCAAAATAGTAGAGAATGTTTCGGCTCTACCATCATTAGTATTTTTAATTAAACGCCCCATCTAATCACTCTCCTGTATGGTCGCCTTTATTATAAGATACATCGTTTTTATGACCCTTCGGGTGTAATGATTGGCTAAATCTTGGTTGTACTGTAAAGTCTTTTCTTGTAATTTTATTTTCCCCTTCAACTTCACTTCTTCTTCTGTTAGCATCTGCTCTATAGTGTTGTAAAGTATTTTCACTAATTAGTATTCTGTTTACTTTATTGTTTAATGATGGAAGTTTATATGTTGAATCTGTATATTTTATTTCTGTAGGATTAAATATAGTTAATGTATCATTAGTACTAGAATATATTTGTTGGTGTACACCATCAACAGTTGCATTATAAGTTATAGGTGCATAAGGTGGGTTAGTATCGGGGTTAGTTGCTCTAATATAATATCCTTCGGATGCTCTCGCATTAGGCATATTGTATGCAAATACACCATACTTACCACCAATACTTTGAGAAAAATAATTACCATTAATAGAACTGTATTGAGGTGATGAGGAACTTAAAGTCATTCTTTCACCGATTTTAACTTGATGTTTATTAAGTACTCTAATTGGTCTAACTAAGAATGATATAGATTCATCTATTTTATTCGCATCTGTATTAAAAGAACCTGTGAAATAGGGATTAGATGATTTTACTTGAATTGGCACAGTTATGTTATATTTATTAGCAAGATAACCTTCTACCATAGTTATTTCTTTATCACTAAGATGCCTACCATATTGTATTATTTCAGCAATCTTACCTAACAATGGTGAAGAAGATGCACCTATCGTACCTATGCATTGTTGATTAGCAGTAGATTTGTAATAATTAGGAGTTAGTGTTGCTACTTGTGTACCATCAATTCTTAATGTCTGTGCGGTCACAGTTCCACCTGCACCATTACCACCATCAATAAACATAGTTATTAAATTAGGTTGATTTAAAGTTGCACTTCCTACTGCTGATATTGCTTGACCATAACTTCCATCTTGCCCTGCCCAAAACTCCCATTGATGACCCGCAGAACTACCGTCGCCTGTCATATCAGCAAATATGTTATATCCCGACCTTGCTACAGGAGTAGAACCTCTACTTTCAAAACCTACTTGGAAATCATCATTGTCATTAGTCACAGACATGACTATAAATTGAGTAAATTCATTAGTGTTTAAATTAGCATCAAAATTAAGAGTTAGTTGGTCGCCACCATCAAAACTTAAACATGGTCTACTATTGAATGTTGCATCGGAGGCTACAAATGTTGGTTTCTTTGAAGCAGTAGATTGTGTAAAATCTCTTCCTCCGCCGCTTTGGTCTTCCCATTCTGCAATACTATCACCGTCATTTAAATCTAAACTATCGGCTCTAAGCCAAAGTGCTAATCCGTGAGTCGGTACTAATGAACCCCAATCTCCTAATGTAATAAATGACATATAATTTCTCATTTCCATTATGTAAGAACCACCATAAGGTGAAAACATAGATGTATTACGGAAATTATACATAATACCCGCAGGGTCATGCACAAATGAACCTATTCTACTTGTATGACTTAGTATACCTCTTTGTCCTACATTTCTATCAGTATGTAAACTATATGCCACTGAATTTATAACAATATTATTCTTATCTATACCGTGAATATTTTCACCATCTAAACCTATTTTTGGACTACTCCTACTTATCATATCGTATACTGTATAATCTGCTTCTACACCACCAATGTCTCTATCACTTACTGTAGCCTCCGGTTTTAATAAACCGTCTTCACTTATGTTTAGTCTATTACTAATTCCTCTTGGAACTTCATCTGTACCCATGATATTATTGTTCGCTCTAATATACCCTTCACCCAAATTAGGTTCTGCCGTATTATGAGATAACACTAAACCTTTATTATTTTGAGTGTTAAATAAATCTAATTTACTAAAACTACCATCACTAAATGATGTTGGGTATCTTACACCTCTTCCATTACCAGCACTCCCTACTCTATTTGCGTGATACGGGAAAAAGAAATCCACAAGCATGTTTTTTCTATTTTCGCCTAATGGGTCATAATTACCTACTTGTGATGGTACTTTTTGATATGATTGTGGACCTGCTAAAGCGGTAGATGTACTTGATGATACTAAATAGCCCATATTTGTAGTGTCAAAGTCTATTACATTTTTAGTATTATAGTATTTATAACCATGATAAAAAGGAGTATATGGTCTATTACTTCCGTCTAAATTTGAGTTAGGGAAATGCTCATAAGCATCTTGAGCATCCCACGCAGGTCTTATACCAAATCCACGAACAGGCATCCTCCTAACATCTTCACCACGAGTATTACCCCACCAATCTACAAGATAGTATTGTGAAGCAGTTGCCACATCGTATATACCCTTACCGAAACTATCTCCCCACCATTCTCTTCTTACGGTTGGATTTAATAATTTATTAATTAGTTCATCTTCTGCCATATGAGATACATTTCTTAGTGTTCTTACAGGACAACCAAATGGTCTTGTCATACGCATACCGTCTGCATATCTTGTTTGAGTACCAAATATTTCATCGTTAAGCATACCTTGAAAATTAGTTTGTCTTTCTAATATACCTGTATATACATCACTTATATTACCACTTGTAGGTGAAGACTTTCCACCGGCATATGTCCAAGTGTTGTTATTTCTATCAATTTGTACTAATGGTCCGTGTTGATATTCGGATAAAGCGTTTGTAGCGGTCACACCGGCCTCAATGTACGCTCTCATACCATACATAGCCCATTGAGGTTTGTTGTATGGTTGTCGTAGTCCAAATCTATATCCGAATGGTCTTGGTCTTACATTAGGGAAGGCTTGATTACCGGCAGTATAACTATCCCAAGTCGCCATAACTGTATCGTAATCAGTATTACTTACACCTGTAGTAGCATCATAAGAGCCATCATCTCCTAAATCTTGCCAAAGAATCCCATTGTTATTACTCGATATAGAATATCCATATTGCGTAGGTAAATGCCACGAAGCACTCACATAACCATATCCGTCAAGTCTACTTACTAATGGTCCACCTTTGCTACCACTAGGCCAAAAGTTGTTTAACATAGCAGAAACAATACTTGTTCTATTAGCAAAACTACCCGGAGTACCTGCTTGGGGCACATATGGATTTCCTTCTGCATCTCTCTTAGTTGCTACTGTAGCAGAAGAGGCAGGTGAACCATCTCCGCCAACCATTACTGTGCTTCCTACTTTTATTGTAGTAGGAGTATTTTCAAATACTGTTATAGTAGTTCCATTACTCGTAGTTCCGGTAGTATCTACTGTATATATTCTTCCATCTACACTTATCTTAGTTCCACCGGCTATAGTAAAACTAGCATTTGTCACAATAGTATTAGTGCCATGACTTGCTACTTTACGCTCGGTAGCGTTAGTAGAATCCGGCGGCATAGGAGTTTCTATGTGTAGTGCAAAAGGACCAAGACTTGCATAGTATGTACTGTCATGATAATGTATTGTTTCATAATGCTCCGGCATATGATTTACAGGTGTAGTAGATGTAGATGAACCTGTATTAGCATACTCATCCCCTTCATATGCTTTAGCATTTGGTCTACCCAAATTAGGCGACCAAAGACAAATATACGCATCGGGTACATGAAGACTGTTTGTATCTCTACTACCTTGAAGTGTTTGTGGTAAAGTTCTTGTAATCATACTTCTTTCCGAATCGGTGAAAATTTCAACCGCATCTCTATTTATATCATTTTGTTTTGATAAACGGATAACTGTACCGGCAACTAAATTATTTGTAAAATCTGCCTGTGCGCCCGTAAGTGTGATGAGTTTAGGTTTGTTCATATTGGTAGCGTCAAAACCACTTCTTGAAGTCCAAGTAGCAGTACGCCTTACGCCGTCAGCATCAATGAAATATAATACCTCACCGTACAATGGTTCTATTGGGAATCCGCTTGCATCATCTACTGTCAGTACAGTTGAAGTATTACTTACTAATGTACAATGAGGATTTAGACTAATGTTTCTCAATACTGAATCATAGATGTTAGGGTGTAGACTTGGATAACCTGCGAGTGTAAGTTGTGCGCCTATGCTACCCGCATTTGCTCTTATGAATAAGTAATAATTATCTAATCTATGATGGGTTAAAAATCGGAAACCTCTTGCACTTGTACTACCTGTAATTGTAGTAGGTTTAGATGGGTGTACTATAGACCACCACGGTATGTTAGTAGTCATACCCGGTGTGGAGTCTACAAACATTTGAGGATGATATGGTAATGATTGGCGAGTAAATGCGGGTGCTTCTGTACCCTGTACTCCAAATGGATTAAATGTCATCAAAGGAGGTATGTTAGTAAATTGACTACCTGCATCGGGGTCATGGTCTAACATAACTTCATTAATCATAATTTCACAACCTCTTACATCTGCCATAGTAGCATTAGCAAGTATGAGTGCCATACCACCTGTAGTAGTATCTAATTCACGAATACCTACAACTGTAGCAGTTTGTTGGCTTGTGAAACCTACATTACTTCCATCCGGCATATTGTTAGCCGGACCATTTTCATGATAACCCATAAGTTGGCTTGAAAATACATTAGGTTGAATTATTATTTGATATGCACCTACTATACTTGGGTCGGGGAAATGATTGTTAAAGGTGTATCTAGCGTTTGCTCTTAGAACAATAGTATGTCCACCTGCTTTATTAATTGCACCTGCCTCTCCATGAGATGCTAATACTCCATATCCGTCATGTTTAATTTTACTTTCAAACATAAGTGTAAATGCTCCACCGTGTATGTCACTTGGTCCACTAGGAGTAGCGGTCATACTACTAATAACTAGCAACGGGTCATATACTGCTAATTGGTCTTTTATGCTTGCAGATAAAGTATCTCCGGGATTTAAAATTATATCTTCTAATAATGCTTTTTCTTTAATTGTTAAAGTAGCAGAAGTACATGCTTTGTGTTTATGATATAATCCTTGATAAGCAGGGTGCGCCCAATGACCCGGCATTACGGCCATAGTAGCATTTACAAAGTGATGACCCATTCTAGGCATAGCCATAGGTGATAAATTATTATGAGCAAATTGTTCATAGTATGGTAATCTCGTTCCTACACTAGCAGTTGTTCCATATGGAACTAATCTATGTGATAAAAGTTGATTGTTAGCATCGGGGCTATTACCGCTAACTTCGGCATGGTCACGGATTCTTCTTGCGGCGAATATTCTTGTAGTACCTGCCGGTATAGGATATGCCGGATTAATAGTTATAGTGTTTGGAGAATCGTAAGCAGGTCCACTAACATTCATTTTTGCTTGAGTAATTTGAATGACTTCATTTACAGTAAGACCTATAACTTCATCATCAGTCAAATCAAAAAGAATTTGTAAAGCAGAAATTTTATCATCATATTCTTGTATAGTAAATACTGTTGTAGATGCCGGTTTTATGAGTAATAAAGCAGATTTATTTAAATTAGAATTTTTAATATTAACATAAAAGTTAGTAGAATGAGTTTCAAATGGTGAATTATGTAGTTTTTGAATATTAGTAGGTGTATCAGTTATATCATATGTGACACCCTTCCATACTTTGTAATTCAATGCAGAATTTAATATTAAGTTAAATCCATCCGACATGGCTATTGTTAAGTTGTTTTCTACTACACCATTAGTATGAGTATACTGAATAGGTAGTCTTTCACTACTACCTAAATTATTTTTTGTAATGTGGAAATATAAACTTCTATCGTGAGGTTTGTATGAAGTATTTATAGGGTTATTTTTTGTATTATTGACCCATCCCGATTTAGTACTATCGGGGAATTTAATATCACCGTGTAAATCTTGACTAATATGTTCCCATCCGTAATCATCATATGTAGGTCCGAGTTTTGGTCCTTCATTGATATTATTTGAAAGACCGCCTAACTTAGCAAAATTTTCATCAAATAATTCACCTGCACCATTATGACCTTGATAAGAAGGTCTTGTAATACCACCACTTCCAAGAGTCTCATGTTGATATGCCTGTATTCTATCAAAGCCCGACCTAACTAATATATTTCCGGGTATAGAATTAGCATCGGGTAATTGAATTTCTAAATTAGGTTCTACACCGTAGTATTTCATATCTTGTGTAGGAGTATCGTCATGTCCATCATTAGCCGCTACCGCAGGTGCTAAACCTTCACTTATTCTATCGGAGATTTTTCTAAATCCTCTTATGATAGTTCCAAACGGTGAACCGCCTTCTACAGTGTGTATTTGTCCTGTATCGTCTTCTACACTAATAGATTTAAATTGTATTTCTTCATTAGGAATAATTAAAACATTTCTCAATTCATCGGGATTTTTAGTAGCCATTTGAGGGTGCATAAGTTCTTGTGCTTGTATAATAGGAAACATAGCACTATTTGTAGTTTCAAAGGTAAAACGATTATTACCAAATATTGTTTCTCCTGTTGTATACGGTACATTGTTTTTAACACGAGTAATTGTAGGAACTGCACCTAAGCCTCTTTTATTTACAGAAGGTAAACTTAAATTTCCTCCATCCATTCTTTTCCAAACAATATTTTCTACTGTGAAATTTTTAGAAGGAGAATTTCTAGCCATAGCAAAAGCGTTAGTATCTCCAACCCAACTGTCGTCTTGAGCGTATATATCGAAACTTGTTTCCCTATGATTTGTTGAAAACTTACTTTTAGTGTGATTTTTTAATCCTTCTAATAAGTCTAAATTTAAAGATGCGGGGCTTATATCAATATCTTGGATTAAATCACCTGTAGGATTTAGACAAGGTGTAGCATTTGAAACTCTATTATCACCAAGTACCATAAAAGTGATTTGTGTATTATTTACAGTTGCAGTGGCTTGATTAGATATATACACAATTTCATCATCTGCATCTACTCTAACTACTTTTGTATCTGCGGGTAAATTTGCATGTATGACATACATACCTGCAAAAATTATCCCTTGATTTGCTCTATCAATTAGTACTTCAACACTATTATTTTGTAATGAACCTGTCACACTGTCACTCCATGTTTGTGCTAATGCGGGTAATTCATCATGGACACCGTATGTAGGAAATGAATCTGTTTCAAGTGGTATCTTTAGATGCGGTGTAATTAATGCTTCTACATGTGGACCGGCGTTTGCGGGTGCGGTAAATCTATCATACCCATGTATTCTTTCATCCCATCTTGTAGTACCGGCATAAGTAATGGCAGTAGCGGCGGCAGTACCGGCTTTAGTTGCAGATACTACTGATAACCAATCTCCTGTACCTGTAATACCATCCCTGTCATACTTTGCTACTAAAGGTAATTCACTTTCATAACTAACAACAAGGAAAGCACGACTGTAAACACCCTCAAACGAATTAAGAGCATCTAATGTATTATCGTCACTTTCTGCTTTTTCTGTTATAAGTGAAGTACTATCTTGATTTAAAAATCTACCATATGGACTTCCTTCTGTATTGTTGTAAATGTAATTTGTATACCAACTATCATTAGTACCTAACCCCATATTCCATTCATAAGGTACTTGAATAGAAGTACTCGCATTATTAGCCCTACCGTTAATTCTTGGGCTTGCTTCGGGGCTATGAGGCATTGGGCGTATATGTGGGAAATGTCCTAATCCACCCATACAAGAGTTAGATGAACCGTATGGTGAGAAACCTAACTTTTGATACCAAGCACCTAAACCTGCGGCGTATAATTTAGTTCCACTTACAGTTTCAACTTCTAAAGAATTTAGATATGAATATCTTTCTCCCGCCCAACCTACTGCACCTACAGGTCTTGTTCTGTCTATTGCATCTACAAGACCGCTAAAGTGTACCTGTGTCATGTGGTCACGAGTTGCCTCATTTTCATTGTTGAAACGATGTACACCGGCTTTACTCCATACAAATATCTTTTCAGTGTGTACTATATTTTTAGTACCCGAACCATTTACTGTAACTGCTACATTACCTACCAAACTAATTTTTGCTGCGGTGGTAATAGGAGGGAATGATATTCCCGATGCGCTTTGACATTTATTATAAAAAGAATACCCATCTTCAAAGAAAGGTAAACCACTTATTCTATTTGGTGCAAGATAAAATCTTACTCTATAATTACCTGCTGAATGAAGATATACTTCACGAGAATGATAAGGTGCAAAGGCGGGTACTTGACCCATAGTACCTCCACCTGCTGCAAAGAAATCCCTACCACCTGCGTCTGTTCTTATCCAACCACAAGCAGGTAATTGTTCTAACACACTTTGAGCATTTCCACTTATTGATGCCGTGACTGAAACTATTAAATCACCGGCATTAATATGGGAATGAGTACCATCTCCGAAATATTCTCCGTGATTGAATGGGAAATTACCAATTCCGAAACCATCAAGAATATCATCACCATCTATTTCATAAGATTGGAATGTTAATTCAGCCCAACCGTACCTATCTTGACGATTTGCATTACCCATAGATGGCATAAATGTACCACCAAGAGCCTTTAGTGCGCCTTTACCCGGATTCTCATTAATTGCTTGACCGATGATAGTCGCTAACTCTTCTCCATTTTGACACCTTGTAGCATCAACAATTATACAATCTTCATTGACTGTAGGAGTATTACCATTTACTTCATTATATGTATATGTAAGTCTACCCCTATCACTTACTCCAATTACTATTTTAGATGATACACGGAAAGCAGTAGGGTGTACAGGTGTACTTCCCCATTTAGTGACAAAAGTATTTGAAGTGTGATTTTTAGGATTTGCTGCTACTTGATTATCTAACCAATGTCCACCCGGATGATAACCCCCATCCATGTGCCATGTCATATCAGCAGACATAGCAATACCAAAGTATGTCATAGCGGAATGTTTGTATGGGTGCGCTTTGAGATATTCACTTGAATTTTCCTCAATTATTTTACCACTTCTTGGGTTATTAAAATGCTCACCATAATGATAACCATGTTCGGGTCTTTGTTCTAACTTACCTTTGTTGGGTACACCCGCAGGTGGTGACCAATTCATGGCTTGTGTAGAAGGTACGGCGTAATGATATGCGTTTCTTGCCGCTTGGAATGCTTTAGTAGGTGGAGCAAATACATTTGCATCATTAGTTAAAGCATTAGGTAAATTCATATTATAAGGAACTTTACTCCATGTATTACCTACAGTCACCACAGTACCCGGATGGGGTTCTTGTGTTGTAGTAGGGAATGTTCCACCACCGATATTTGAAGTACTTTCCGAAAATGGTATTGATTGACCCGGACCATATATTAAATACATAGTTTTATTTTCTACATTAGGTTTACCTGTATGAGTAGTTGCACCTGCGTTTTGATAGTCTTCATATCTTGCAGTAGGATGAGCAAATTGTAATACTAATGGTGTAGGTTTTTGTCTTACAACACCTGCTGAATATTTACTATTCACCCAAGAAGCGTTATTAGTATTTGCTTCTAACATTCCAGCGTGTACATCGGGGCTTAGAATATTATTCTTATTGAAAACAGGGGAGTTTAATGACCCTCTATTTTGATTTACTAACGCTGCACCGGGGAAGAAAGCAAAGAGCGCATTACAATCTAATGTAGCAAATGATGTACTTATTTCATTTGCATTTTGAATACCTGCCGTACCCGTAGGTCCATTTGAATAAGGATGAGTATAGAATGTTGAGTAATCATTTTTAGTACCATCGTTAATATCTACTGTCACACCTGTAAAACCACCACCGAAGTAAAGTGGTACGCTATGGTCTACGCTATCTTTAGCACCTCTAAAGTAAACTATAGGCTCGGAGTCTACGCTACCGTGGAATCTTCTTCCGTTAATTTGGTGATTAGGGTTTCTTGTCATCATAACTTTTGTATCAGCAAAAGATTTTTCATCAAACAATTTTATAAACTCTTCATTTTGTACTATCGGTAAAAGATTTGTACCATCACTTCTAAATACTGCCGATTTATCTTTACCAATGTAAAAAGTACCTCTTTCCCCTACAGATTTGAAACGAGCAAATTGTGTTTTATCATCAAGAGATTGAGGTACTAATGTAGCATGTAATCTTTGGTCGTGGGTAAATACAAAATCTGTAGAAATAGAAGCATTAGATATATTACTAACTCGTATCATCGCTACTTCTTTACCATCTTCAACAGGTAATACTCTTATGTAGTCTTCATCTACAAAGTTTTTACCTCTATCAATTATAGTAGCGGCAGTTATACCACCTAATGGTGTAATAGAAGTAGGCATAATTTTTGCCCCTTCACCGGAACTTACACTCGCTACAGTAAATTTCATAGCAGTACCACTACCCGTAGGATTACCTACATCAAGTGTATTATTGTTTTCTATATGTAAAGCATCACCCACTACATACCCCTCTCCAAAGTCTAATTTATATGCAGTAAAATTAGAAGCAGTACCAATTTCTGCGGGTACATTATTACTAGGGAGATTTAATTTCATACCCTTACCCGAACCACCAAACACGGTATAAACACCGGCAGTTGTAAATCCACTACCTGCTTGAGTAGCATTATTAGCACTTAGTACTGCACCTTTTTTACCTGTAGAATAAATAGTATTTTTAGCAAATCCTGTACCTGCTACTGAATTATTACCACTAGGTGAACCTGTAAGAAATTCTTGAATAGTGGCTATACTACCTTTTCTTCTAATATCAGTATTAGCACCAAAACTCAATTCATTTATACAAGGTATAATGTGGTCGCCTCTACTTCTAGTATAATCTACTCCCTTCAAATTCTTAGCCCAAACAGAAGTATCAATAGGTGAATTAGTAGAATCTACAAGCACAGGAGTAGGAGTATTGGCATGGAATCCACGACCTTTAGACTCTATCTGTAATACAGTCTTAGGTACATAACCACAGAATACTTGTTTATTAAGTAATAAATCGGCATCACTAAGTGGTTTATTATCAGCATTAGTGCTGAAAATTTGTCCACCTAAAGACCCACTAACGCTTGTCACAACTAAAGTACAACCATCATTACCATTACTACCGAAAGGTTGTTGTACTAAATCTATTTCATCTCCTACACGGAAACCTTGACCACCATTTACTATTACAACACCTGTGACACCACCACCACCGTCTACTGATGAAATATCTATTGCGCCTATATCATCAGTACTACTACTACCAAAAAATCCACTACTTCCAGCACCCATGCTCGCTACAACATTTTCACCACCACCCGTACTTATAAAATACGAGCCACCTGTAGTTTTAATTGATAATCCGGTTATAGTACCACCTTGATTAAATGAACTGTATAAACCGTATTCAGCATGTGCAGATTCAATTCCTTTATCTTCGTGTCTTGTAGCACTAAACATTGTAGAAGGTGGAATTAATTTATCGTTATTTGGATTAAACGCTCTTAATTTAATTGCATCGGGGCTTACTCCCCATTCCCCTAATGTACGCCCATCGGCGGCGAGCATACTTGTACAATCAAATGATACTCCTTCTTCTATGTTTACATCAACTAAATTTATTGCCGCTTCTGTAGCCGCCGCCATTACTTCATCAGTGAGTAATGTAGTCCAATTCATACGAGATGAAATCAAAACATAAGCCCATTCACCTGTACTGTTAGGGTGTGCATTAACAGTATCGGTTATACCTGTACTTGTAGATACTGTACCCGTACCCGCTACTGTATGAGAAGCAGTAAAAGCACTACCTTTAATTCCATAGAATACATGCGTTCTTGATAAATGCCCATTTTCTTGTGTACGAGTTGTATATGATAATGTATTACCTAAACTACCTTTAGCAGTAGTGCCGGTAAATGTATCATTAATTTGTATAATTCCGTTTTCTTTTGGAAATCCTAAATACCCTAGTATATCTTCAACACTTTCTAATCCTTTGCCGGAATAAGCACTTTCATAAATACTACTACTGTAAAACTTAACAGTTAAAGTATCTGTTGTAGACTCCCACTTTACAGATGCGTTAATCAAAGAATCGGGCGCATATACACCTCTCCAACGGTTGCCTTTGTAATTTACTTTAGACAATACCGATGTATCTGTGATTTGTCCTGTAGCATCTCCTTTACCTACTATGTGGTTTCCTAATGAAAATCCACCTTGTGAAACATCTCTATCATTAAAGAAGACACCTATCTCATTATCTAAAGAATTAGGAATTAAAGTATTATCATTGGTAAAGTTATCCCCTAATTTCTTATAGACAAATCTAATACCGTATGATTTACCTCTATGGTCTGTAAATCTAAAACCGTATAAATCATCTGTTCCTATCTTACCGGATTTAATTTGCGCCCCATCAATATAACCACCATAAGTATGAGTAAGGCTACCGTATAAACTATCAAATGTGTTATCTCCTTTAACTCCACAACCAAATTTACCTACAATTGGGGAGAAGCCGGGTACACCTGTCGCTACTAAACCACCAAAATTTATTCTTCCAACAGGTTTAGTACCAATTCTTAATCCCTCTACAAGTGTCAATGACTGACTTTGAGATTCAAATGATTCATCAAAAATAGTATTACTAAAAGCACCACTACCTACATGTGATGATAATACTCTTGCTTTTTCATCATCATTTAATCTTGAAATATAATCATGATTGCTTTTTACATCATCTATACTATTTTCCGAATTAATCATTTCTCTTAGTGTGGTAATAGGTGCAAATGGCCTACCATGTTTGTTTAACGGCATAGGCGCAGGGTGCATATTTTCACCCATAGTTTCATCTTGCTGACACCAAAAGTTTCTAAATCGGCCACCATGACCTACTAAAAATTGCGGTTGATAAGGTGATTGACCTTTACTATTGTCTAACCAAGCACAGAAATTACGACCACTTGCACCCGGTACTGTCGAATGAATAACTACAGTAAATCCTTCAACTCCGTTTATATCTTCGATAACCCTTCCTATATGCGCTCTAAGATAACCCATATGACTACCTCTATCTTGAGTGGCAGTAGCGTGTTCAAGTGACCAAAACGGCGCAGGGTCGTGGGTAGAACCTGTGGCCGCAAAATCAGCATTTACATGTGCGCTTGCAGGGTCTTTGTTAGGATTATTTACATCTTCCCTAACACCGATTCTTGTAAGGTCCATTCTTTCACTTTCACCGGGATATTGATGAGAAGGTCTACGAGCATGAGTTCTACCGTTCTTAGCCGCACCTTGATTCACCATACGGACAATTTCTCTTGCCGCCGCCTCAATATCTGTGACACCTTCTTTAACTCCTACTTCACCAAAGTCAATAGTTTGACGGCGTATATAATCCATTTTTGACCATTGGGGTAAATGTTGTAATCTACTTTCTTCATGATTTATCAAATTCAATTCTTCACCACGAATACCCTTTAGGCATAAGAAAGCGGAAATAACTCTTGTACCATCGGGTGTATCAAAGAAGGTGCTATTATCTTTGAATGTGAAAGTACTATACCCCTGCGCCCTTCTATGTGCTTTGAGTACTCTTACCATAGGAAGTATTCTCGTATCACCTTTATTCACTCTTAATTCATTATGTTTTTTATTAGCGTAAAAAGATGAATGAGTAGCAGGTTCAATACGAGGTAAAACGCTATCTGCGATATGGAAATTAGTACCTACTGATTCATGGTAAAGACCACTGTGTACTACATGTCCGTGTCCTTTACCCATGTAATGTTCATTTTCTATATTAGTAATCGGAGAACTACTAAATCCTTTCAATGGGTTTTCCATAATGAAATCATTAACAGGGTTTCCTGTAATAACACCATTCACTACACTACCAATAGGGTATAAATCGTTAGAAGTTTGATTTGCTATATTATGTGAATAAGCACTTTCAATAAATTTAGATTGTTGGGTACTTCTTATGTATCTATTTTCCGAAGGGAAACCGTTGGCTACATCTATTTGAGTTGTAAGATAATGAGGCGCACCACCGTTAATTTGAGTAAGTACATTATCTAATTGATAATAACCATCTTTAGTAGCGAGGTTTCTTGTGTGTCCAATTACGGGTGTAGAAGGGCTTGTTTGAACTTGCATGTGAATATCATGAAATGAAATAAATTCTCTATCGTGCGCTACATCGTATAACAAAACACGAGTATGTCCATCCGAAGCGAGATAAGGGTCAATATAGGCTATAGTAGGTGCTTGTGATGCTGATAACCCCATCGCTTCATAATTTAATTCAATTGTTTTATTGACATGTTGAACAAAATTGATAGCCGTTTCTAAACAAGAATCACCAATTAAAAAGTTTTCAAGAGGTATAGAGTCACGAGGTCTGTTTGTTAATTGTCCTTCGCCACCATTGAATGCTTTGTATACCTGTGCCTCATTAAATACACCACGGCTTTTAGCAAATAATCCCTCTACTGCGTGAGCATTATTCATAGTCATATTCATCCAAACAGTATCACCATTTCTTAATCCACCTGCCGCATATGGATTACACCATGATTTATTGAGTATAGCATCGGCATCATTAGCCATAACAGAATTTATTCCAATTCTTACTTTATCAGTAGCGGCTAATGCTACGGCATTGTTGGCGGCTAACTCTACAGTGGTGTTAGTTGCGTGACCTGTATGGAATCTCGAATGTACATAAGCAACTGTACCTACATAAGCGATAGTGCTTCCGCTTTCTTTGTATAACATATCACCGGGTCTTAAATTAAGTCCTATAGTATTAGCAATAGCGGAGCGAGTAGCACTAGCACAACTTATAGTTAATGTTGTAGTAGAAGTAGCAGATGTAGTTCCTACAAAATTCCATATTTCATTAGTAGTAGTAGGTCTAAATGTACTCACTATACCTTCATTAGATGTAATTTGCGCTATATTAGATAGAGCAAGATGGCTTCTGCCTACTTTTTCTAATTTAAATTCTACATCTTGAAGATTAGGTACTGTGACACCCGTACCAAATTGCACTATTATGGTATTATTATTAGTAGTGTTTAAAGAAAATTCACCATTAAATTGTGTTCCTAAATACAGAACTTCTATAGGCGTTGCAGAAAATACTTTACCTATAATTAGCAAGTCTCCTGTACCAACTACAGGGTTGCCGCTAACATCTAAAGTGTAGTTAGTATCAATGAAATGCTTTACATCATCTAATTCTAAAGCATATATTTGACCGGCTAATTGAGTACCTTGAATGATTTTCGCACTTGCTCTTTTTGTTTTAGTTCTCGGTGTATGAGGATTAGAAAGTGGACCGGCTTTGAACTCTACTGCACTTACATATTGTCGTAGTCCATAATCAAGATTACCACCTTGAGTTTGTACATTTGCAGTGTCATGATAATATGGCGACCTATTTTCATAATCGGATGATTGAGTAGTAATATCGGAGTTAATTGACTTAAGTGAAGGATTAGATACACCTACTGAAACTTTACAACCTACTACTAATTTTTCAAATAATTCTTCTGTATTAAAACCATGATAGCCACCATTACCAATTGTAGAAGGCTTGTTGTATATTTTTACATATCCATCTGTAATAGGGTCATTAGTGTAATAAGCCCAATCATCATCAATAAAGAATCTATGATTTGAAACTACATTCTTAAAATTATTCATATCTAATGGTCCTAAAGTATTAGGAAAGACATTTATATTCTCAACATATATTTTTAAATCATTTCCACTTTCAACTATTTGGGTAATAGATGTACTTGTAAAGTATTTTTTGCCTTCTACATTTTCACTATAAGCAGAATTAGCCTCTCTATCATTAGGTTGAATTTCTTCAACTCTTCTACCTACAGGTGTAGGATTCCATGTATGAGCAGTATATGTAGCATCTAAATGCACTTTCATACTGTTATCCGGTCCGGGGAATATACCGTCTGCTTGTTGGTCAAAAAATTGTTGAGGGAAAACGGGTATTTCTACCATCGCACGAGTGCTTGCATATTGAGTGCTTAGTTGATAATCATGTACTACATCATCTATACTTTGAAATAATCTATCATTTACTGTACTCCCATCATCACATAAATTCTCATAACTAAAATCAATATCATTAAAGATGTGCTCATTAACACTATGTGTACCTTTAGTTTGATTAGAAATTAAATCTACACCTAAACACCAATCATTAAAAGATGAAAATATATCACCACTACTAGAAATATATTTTCTTTCTGCAATAGCGTTTGCATCATCAAAAAAGAAACCTGCGGCTACTTTACCGGAGTATTCAGCATTAGCCCCATCGTTAAGAAAAATCCTACCTTTTTTCGGGAAAGCATATGTACCCCATGAGCGTATGTCTTCCGAGTCATTGTTTAAAGGTTGTACAGACATATTTTTTACTGTATCGAGTGTACATACTGATATAGCCCTTACTACACAATTCCTCCTTGTAGAACCCGGTAAACGCATTAACGGGCTTGGGTCATAAGTAGGTTTAGTGTTTATAGCACCTTGACCCGGACCACCTAATGTAATTGAAACTACAGGAGCATTAGGTTCTATTTCTTGTACTACATGAGAGTTAGGTGAACCGCTACCCATCAATGAAACTGTTTCATTTATCGCTTCTTCTACAATTCCTGTAGCAGTGACTTGAGTAATTACACTATTACTTTCACTGTCATTTATTTGTTTAACCGAGCGTATTCTTGTTCTACTTGCTAAGAAATATAAAGATATTAAATTAGGTGTTTTACCTTTTTCTATCCCATTACGAAGTTTTGCTAATTGATTAGTTCTAGTTTTCTTAGATGGTTGAATATAAATTCTTGCTGATACACTAGAAGTATTAACATATACATTATCTATAATATCGAACATTTCAAATATCGGGCTACCTTGATTAACACCGCCTTTATCAAAAGTAGCAGTAGCGGTGTTTATTGTTTCAGCGCCCATTTTGAATTGTGTATTCCCTAAATCTGTTAATGTTGTAATAGAATCTACAGAAGTAGGTTCGATACATAACTTATGATACACAGACGGATGAGTACTTTTATTGTGAGAACTTGTAATAACTTGTGGTGTTGTTGCAGGTTGAGCATTTGAATCACTAGATGGTGTATATCCAGCAGTAAAATCTTCTTTTCTTGGTGTAAAATCAAAATTTAATTCAATGTCATATTCAGCACCACCAGTATTATCACCAATTAAACTGTTAGTTTCTGTAAAATATTCACCCATATTAGATACAGGATTTGCGAGTTCAATATAACCTCCGGGTGAATATATTGTAGTATCTTTGTTTGCATCTGCTATATCTGCTTTAATTACATCTAATACTGTAGTTGTACCAGTAAGTGTTAAACTACCTTTTGGTACAGTTTTTTCTACCATCAACATAGGAGTAGGATTAGTAGATTGTGCTTGCATAGAGTCACCCGTTAAATCTATAGCATTGTAATGAATTTCTACATAAGGTGCGAGATTATGTGTAGATTTTAAAGTTGGAACATGGAGAAGTGCTACTCTACTTTCAGTTTCCGGTTTTAGATGATAATATCTTTCACTTTGATTTAAACTACTTCTATCTAATACTTGAGGAATTGGACCTTTTAACATAAATGGTTTATGGTCATCAACAGTAATAGCGATTATTTCTTCTTTAGATGGTATTAAACCGTTTGTAAATACTGTACCTGCGTTAGCGTTATTTATTATACTCGTGATAGGGGCTTGAGAATTTTCATTATAAAAGTCTGCAAGTTGATTTTTAATAAATAATTTATCTATCCCTTTAGCAATGTTAGCATAATCCATTTCTATTATATCTGCTGAACCCGATATTTTTTGGTCTATTTTCATTGAAGTAGGTCTTGGGTATCTTCTCATATATTCATGTCCTTCAATATGAGAAAATTTATGCCTACCACTGTGTCCAACTTGATATTTTTCATTAAGAGTAGTAGGCCATGTGACGGCAAATGGGTTTAAAGGGTGTGATATTGAAGTTGCCATTTGGGAAGAATATACTATACCATGTTGAGCATTTATAGTTTCATCTAAAATCATTTGACCAGTTTTATCTATAATTTGAGTATTAAAATGTGGAGGTTGATATGGTTTACCTGTCACTAAATCTATTAATAAATCAGCAGGTACAACTACAAAGTAATCATCTACATCTTTAGTTCTTGAATGTAAAATACCTCGTAAACCTGTAGTAGCAAGAGTGAAATCGAGATGTATACTATTTACTGTGATTACTCCTGTAGCACCATTAATAGAAAGTATACGAAGTCTTTCGGGTGGACTATTGTTTGGTTTATGCGTATTTCTATTTATAGCACCCGGATTGATTATTATGTTATATGGTGTATGAGGAATAGGATTCACAGTAGGTGTATTAGGATTGTTATAATTATTATATGTAGCATAATTACCCATACTATAAGGTGATTCTGTGAAATTTATTGTAGTGTTTGTAGAATCGTATTGTTTACCTGTAAGTCTTTCAATCAATGCTTGAGCATCTGTAGCCGATATAGTAAGAGTAGTAGTTGTACCGTCTGTAGCGGCGGCATAAGGAGAAGCAGAATCACTACCCAAAGCAGTAATTGTATATGTTTCTTCAATTACATCTATAGGTTCTTCAAAACGATATAAAGCCGTAGTAGTAGTACCATTATCCATAGGTACATTAGGAGTTATAATTTGTTCATCAAAACGATTAGCAAAGTGAATAGATTCTACTACCCCTCTATAATCACCACCTTTACCCCCTACATATACATGAGCAGTAGAATCTGTCATCTTAGCATCTGTAGGTTTTGTTTGTGATACGAGAAGTTTTCCATTTACAAATAAACTAATATTTTTATTACTTACTGCACCCACAACATGATAAAGAGGTCTGTGATTAAAGTTTAAATTTGTAGCGTCGTTATAGTTAGTTAAGTCGTATCGGTTATATGAATCGTGTATACCGCTAAATTCTTGTTCGGGAAAAACTATTCCATCCCATCTAGTATTTACATCAGTAGCAGTAGAAAGTACAAATGGTTTTGTACCGTTTTTAGTGTCTAAATATACTGTAAATTTAGCAGGTCCGGGTGTATCTACAGTACCAATTTCTAATTTAAACTGTCTTTCCCTTTCAACAATTATCCCTCCACAATCGGGAATAACCCATGCTTCTATAGCAAACTCATTATCAAATTTACTATTAATTAAAGTAGTTTCATCTTTACCTTTTCCTGTTTTACTTAAAATATCCGATGGTGATGTTTTATTAACTATATTCATACCTGCACCAATAGAATGATTATCACCAAGTTTAGTAAAACGACCTTGAGGTATAAGTATAGAATCACTTACACCATCAAAAAAGAAAGCGTGGCTTGACCTACCTATTGCTACCACTTAATCACCTCATAAAATTATATTTGCAGGTGTAAACTGTATGTTGAATGTATATACAGGTTCACCGGCTATTTGAACAAATGTTGCCTTAGTGACAAATCCTTTAATAAAAGCCCTATCATCACCATCAAAAGGACTATCTACTTTAGTAGAAGCCGATACTGCATTTTCCACACTCTTAGTATTTACATTTTCAGACACACCCGTAGGCATAAAGAAATTTACAGGTTTATATTTTTGACCATCTTCGGCATTTATAGAAGAATTAAATGGTATTTGTATACCTGTAATATAATCACCTAGTTTAAGTGCCGCAGAAGCAGCACCTCCTATCAACGCTACTCCTGCACTCAAGCCCATAGGTATTGAATTGTTAAGTGTAGCATACAAAGACATTACTTTATCCCCCGCACTCATACCATGAAATACACCTTCTGCATTAGACCCTCCATCAAATGTATTAAATCTTGGCTTAAACACCCACGGCCAACCGGAAGCATTACCTGTAAATTTAGGTGTGTTAGTATCACCATCCGGTCCTACTACAGTTTGTGTTATTCTTACTGCTACATCACTTTCTCCGCTACTCGGAGAAGGCACTAAAGATGCGGAGTATTCATTGATAGGATTACTTAGTGTACCATCATTAATTAGTGCAACTAAATTTTTAGCCATTTGAGTAGCAGTTAAAGCAGTACCTACTTGAGATACAGTAAAAGTAGCATCTCCACCACCCCCGCTAATGGTGATTGTGTTTCCAACTGCAAAGTTTTTACCGGGGTGAGCAATCGTAAAACTTGTCACCGCACCACTATTTACACCTGTAATGTTTACTTTACAATTTGAACCTGCACCACCGGAAGTAGCAATATTATTTCCTATAGAATACCCGCTACCACCTGCCGCTAAATTAGCACCTTGAATACCAAATGTAGTGCCTATAGAAAATTGATATACTTCTACACCAAAAGATGTAGATTGACTATGTGATTCACTACTTTTAGTACCATATAGCGTTTTAACCGTTCCATCGGTGCTTTGTAGCATTATACCTGTACTTACACCTGTCAAATCATCAACAGTTCTATCCTGTAAAATAATCTCTATTTCATTATCATTGTCAAATCTTGTGTTTTCATTTATACTACTTCCCGTTTCTTCTTCTGCTCTTGAAAAATCTATAATTGAACTTGAAGCCGTGGGAGTACCTATATTAAATAAATCATCATCAGTAAATACACCTTCCATAAGTATAACCGCTTTAGATAAATTTAAATCTACACCAAGTCTAGTACTACCAAGAAGAGGTAAAGGCATAGCCATAGTACCCCTATCAACATCTAAAGTGAGTGTTGTGACGGGTAATTGAATAGTTTGACCATCGGCTCTAACAAACCTAACAGGAACATTAGTCATTAGAATCTCCCCCTATGTGTTGAGCCACCCATAGAACGGGCAAGTTCTTGCTGAATCATATTACCAATTTCACGAGCCAATGCTCTTTTATCAGTTCTATCTGTAATACCACCTGCATTAACTGTAATGTTGTAAGTTCCTCCCATACCTACACCACTTGGATTATTCTTCTTATTTAGAGGTATAACGGCCTCCGGTCCATCCTCACCAATCATAGCAAGAGTTGGTTTGTTTACTATACCACCTTTTGCTAACATAGGAATTTGTTTATCGCTTAAATCAATACCGAATTTTTTACCACCAATTTTAGGAATCCAACTAGGTATTTTAATTTTAAATTTAATTTTACTTAGTATTTTATTAATAACGGCAATTAGAAAATTAAAAGGCATTTTTATTATATCTACAAGACCACCAATTATTGATTTACCAATGTCTAGTATTCCACCAAATAATTTCTTCCACCATTTTAAAGTAAATACATCACTAATTTTAAATCCATCAAAAACACCCGTAATGGCATCTTTTACTTCTGTGACTGTATCAACAATTGCCCTAATAGGTTTTTCTAACGCATTAAAGATTTTATCTTTAACCCATCCTAAAGCATCACCAAATTTTTCTTTCATAATACTTAGACCATTACCAACCATACTAAAGAAACCCGCAATAGGTTGTACAACCCAAGAATCTATTTTTTCTGCAATCCAACTTAACATATCACCGAATTTATCTTTAGCAGTTCCTAAAGCACCACCTAACCATTCAAAGAAACCGGCAATAGGTTGTATTATCCAAGCATCAAACTTTTCTGCAATCCAACCTAACAAATCACCAAATTTTTCTTTAACATCACCCAAGAATCCCTTAAAACCTTCAAAGAAATCTTTTATGGGGTCTACTAAATACTTTACAATGAAATCTTTTATTGCCCCAAATACCTTACCTACTACTTGACCTATCATTTGGAATGCCGGACCTATACCGCTTACGATAGAGGACATAGAGGATAGTGTTGCTAATAGTGCCATCTAATCACTCCCAATCTAAAAATGAATAATCTAATCCTACCACTTCTCTATCCCCTGCTTTTGATTGTTGTTCTTGTTTTTTCTCTTCTTTTTCTTTCTCTTCGGCTATCGCCATCGCCCATTTTAGTGATTGTTTGAAAATAGGTAAAGGCATCTTATACACATCATGAAGTGATATGTTATAATGTCTTGCCACCGTGTATGCGAAGTACTCCGCTTGAAGTTCAATATCTTCTAATTCCTCAAAGGATTTTTTATTTAGAAATTTTTGAACATTCACTGATTCGGCTTTGTAAACCCCCCCTGCAAAGCCTCCGCAATTTCGTTAGGTTGAGGGAGAATTTTAGATATTTGTTCTCCTACATACCCACTTAGGGAAAGTAATTCATCTGTCGTTAAAGACGGGTTTGTTTCTGTTATCCAATTGGAAAAAGCGAACTTCCAATAGCCTTTCAAATTCATAGTCACATCGCCCTTGTCTATCATAAACATTTCTTGGGCGGCGGCTTGTATGTCAAGGAAAGATATATCCCTAATACACACTTCCATAACTAAACTTTCATCTTTAGGGTCTATCCCTATTTGATGTTTAGTTATATCATTCTTCTTCAATAATAGGCTCTTGTTGTTCACTATCTGTGGTTTCTTCATCTATTTCACTTCCATTGGATGCGGCTACCTCTTCGGTAGGGGCTTCCGGCTCTACATCGGGGGTCGCTTCTGCGAGGCCGTCAGTTTCACCTGTCTCGGTTGTTATCCCTTCATCATCTTGCTTCAATCGCAAAATGAGTTCTGCTTTAGTTCCATACACAGGGAGGTTTCTCTCTTTGCATAGTTCTTTTAATTCAATAACTTTAAGGGAATCATATTGCTGAATATCAGCAGGGAATGGGTTTACTACCTCTTCTTGTACAAGAGGGTTTATTTCTTCTTCTGTAGTTTCTACAGGTGGGTTGTCTAACTTATCTTGGACATAGGATTCTATGTCATATTTTTCCATAAGAGAAATCATTTCTTCACTAAACTTTACACCATTCATTTCACATACCCAACGGGCATAATTTAACGGTCCTAATTTACTAAATTTTATTACTGATGTTCTCATACTTTCACCTCAATATTTATGCAAAGTATCACGAGCAATAACCTTTACTGCTTTAGCCATGATTTTCATAGCGGATTTTACTACACCTTTGTCTTCCGGTATCTGTATAGGTGCTTCTGTGATGTAAAAGTCGTCAATAATTAACAACATCTTTTCACTTGCACCTGCCGCAGTACTACCAATACGGTTCTTTTCAAATTCAATAAGAACTCTATTAGCACCTGTACCATCTAAATTAGTGCTAAATTCTGCACCTGTCCTCATTTTGTGGAAGAATATAGGGTCATCAACTGCTATCTCCATAGTCATTTCATAAGTGGTTTGGCCTTCTACCATTAGGTTAGCATTACGAGAACCGGCAAATGGTACTTGGTCTGTTAAACCGCTACCTGCGGCTTGAGATGAACCTGCGATAGTGTGATGAGAAACTACTCCTGTAGTTCCTGTAAGAGTAAAAGTAAATACTTGAGCAACTTGTACACCGCCAAGTTGTACACTACCATTGTAAAACATAAATGGTTTTTGAGTTCCTACTCCTATACCGGAATTGATTCGCCCTTCATTAGTAGAAGCCGTATCATCAAACATACGGTGTGCGCCGTATCGTGTTAGTGGTGTTCCTTCTAAACGACCTGTATCTGTATAACAAAGTGCTGAATTAAAATTAACTGATAATTTAAGTGCGGCATCATTATCTACTGTCATAGAAAAGTCACTTACTTTACAACCCCTGTAAACACGAGTTAGTTCTTTAGTATCTCCTACTCCACCGTCTGTAGTAGAGTCATCGGAATCAATATCTCTTCTTCTTTGAGAAACTTCAATACAAAAAGACGGTAAAGTAGATTTAGAATATAATAAGTGCATTTTTGGATTAGTTATAGTACCATTGACAATTTTTACAGGATTTGTACCATCTTCACTTAAGTCTCTTACTTCTACAGGTCTACCTGTAGTATGATGAAAATTCAAAGGTTCATCAAGATAAAGTCTTGTACCATACATACCAATTACTCTTCTACACTCATGAGGATATGCTTTATCGAATTTTGCTAGAGTAAAAGTATTATCCCATCTACCGGCATCGGGTTCATGGTCACTAACAATAGATGTTTCATATACATCATCTCTTATCTCAATATAATCATAAACATTTATTCCGGTTACACTTGCTACATCAATATGACTTTGACCTACTGCGGTAGCCGCAGATAAAGTTGTAGCAACAGAACCTCCATCGGGTGAATAAATTAATTCATTACCAAGACAATACTTAAGCCATCTTGCCGTGTGCATATTTACTTCAAAAGAACCACCTTCGGTAATCATCTTACCCGGTACTTGTATTGAAGTATCTCTACCCAATCCAACTACATGAAATCTTTTCAAATCTACTTTAGTTTCCGGTAGTGTGATAGCCGATGCAATACCTAAAAATTGGTCTATTACACATCGCTCTTTACCACCATTACCTGCACCTGTAGAAGATTGTTCACTAAGATAATCTATTGGTGGTGTTTTGTAAGGAAGAATATGTAAAGCATTACTTGAATGTAAAGCACCACTACTTATCATAGCCGGAGTAATTTTTAATTCAACACCCTTATTTTCTACAATAGTAAATGTTTTACCACCTGTACCGGAGTTAGGTAAGTCAGCATCGGCCACTACAGTTCCCGTAGTTCCCTTTTCCCATATTACCTGTGAACCCACAAGCATATTATCGGGAAATCTTAATTTATGATTTGTATCAAATAAATCATCATTATTTTTACTTGAAAAAGTAATTGTAGTAATATCATCACTTGTAGCAAGTGTCATTGTCACATCTGTGCCTCTAATCACAAGACCTGTTTCGGGTGCAAAAGATACTTCTGCTATATCTCCTTTGTATACTGTACTTGGCATTTAAATCATCTCACGGTATTAGTTCTGCTAATATTACTACTTCTATTTGGAATGTCATTCGGAAAAGTTGCTTACTTCTGTCGCTTAAGTCGGTTCTTGTCTTGAATACGAGCCTGTCAAAATTTGT
>Ga0098043_1000036_pt1 | contig 38188 bp, 39 predicted proteins | sample 9B_taG_FD_92581 | JGI IMG/M metagenome (GOLD analysis project Ga0098043, IMG submission 92581) | Marine viral communities from the Subarctic Pacific Ocean - 9B_ETSP_OMZ_AT15188_CsCl metaG | ecosystem: Environmental > Aquatic > Marine > Oceanic | place: Subarctic Pacific Ocean | collected 2015-01-10 | reverse complement strand
AGATGATAGTGAATTGATGTCGTTATTCCAATTCGTGTTTAGGTTTAAAGGCATACGGATCATCTTAGATTGCAGGTAGCCTATTGTTGTGTAACTGCTCATAGTTTCTATTTTTTAAGGTTAAGGTTATAATATTTCGCTACATAGTTTATGTGCTTTTGTGTGGTAACTGACCAACGACCATTTGCTTTGAATGGATTCTTATTTTGTATTAAGTCATTACCATTGATGTAAGCAACTATTACATCATAGCTATAAATATTGTTGCCTACTTGTGTTAAGTTCTGTCTGTACTTTTCAAATTTTGTTGTCATAGTTTTTATTTATTTTGGTTTATCTTATTTAATAATTCTCTTAAGTCATTTTCAGTCTTATACATCATCTCTCCAATAGTTCTATTGTATAGTAATTCTACTGCTTCAGATAGTAAGTTCATTTCTTCAGTATTGAACTTCATTGTTACGATTTCTTTCTTGTTCATAGTTTCTAATTGTTTAATTGATTGATAATTATTTTGTGTACTTTTTACCGAAAATATTACAAAGAATAAATCGAATAGTGTACTTTAACATAGTATAATAAGAGTAATTATTTTTGTAAAACACTCTGACATTTCTGATATAAGTTTCTAACATAATAAATAGTTTTAATTCTTTGGTTAAGACCTTGCCCTAAGACAAGGTTTCGACTACTAAAGTCTCATCAGTTAACCTTATGCTTTAAACTGCTTTGTTAATCTGTTATACTCACTGTTCTTTTGACTTCTGATAACTGCACTTGATCTTAGAGAAGCCATTTTAAACCATTCAACAATTTGTCTATTGTGTTCTTCTGATGAGCTACCCCAAAAAATAGGCACATAATTGCCGCCACTTTCTATTAATCTTATCTGTAATACTGCTTGAAATACCATTAAGCTATATGAGTGCTGCATTGTTTCTACTCTATATGTAGCTTTAAGCCCATTGCTAAAGTGTACTTCTGTTGCATCTCTATTCACACTTACTATTTTAAATGTGTCTAATTCGTTTAGGTAATCTTGTAATGTTTCCATAATAAATAGTTTTAATTAATGATTGATGTTGCAAATATTATAATACTTTTTGGAATAACAATGGCAAATGTAAAGTTTTTTTACATATTAATACTAATGATTGTCATCAATCCCAGCAATATCAAGGGATTGAGAGGGTAAAATTTTTTTTAGATTGATTGTATATTTTCGGGTTTGGTGTGTTTGATCGGGATATTATGCCCTACTTCTCTACTGCTTTCCCTATAATAGTAGATGCGATACACTCCGATTAAGGTGTATTAGGGATGATGTAAGGCAAAGTTTCGGTTAATTGGCATAAGCATCCAGGAGACTCCAGGATACTCCAGGAGATAATCTAAAAATAGAAACGACATTTGTATTCAGTGCATACTATTTTAGTTTGGGTACACCGTTTTGACATTTGGGTTTCGGTGTCGGTGTGTCGGGTCGTATATACATATATAACCCCCACCCTTTTCGTTTCTCAAAAATTTTTGTACATTGCAAAAAATTTATATCATGGCAAAAGCGATTAAAAAGAATAAACCTGTTAAGGGTGTTAGCACAGAGGGTCTAACATCTAGGCAGGCAAAAACACTTCAAAAGCATTCAGTTCACCACACTAAAAAACATATAGCTGCAATGGTTAAGGCTATGAAGGCTGGTGCAACATTTGGACAATCTCATAAAAAGGCTCAACGTAAAGTTGGAACTTAATGCCTAGATCTGTTAAAAAAACAAAAAGTGTTAGAGCTCCTTTTGGATTTCATTGGATTAGAAAGGGCATAGATAGATATAGTCTAGTTAGAAACAAAGGATCTTTTGTTCCTTATCCTGGAGCAAGTCTTACTGTTAAATTCAAAGTAGAAGAAAAAAAATAAAATGCCTAAAGCTGTTAAAAGAGATCCAAAGGTTGGTACTGGTAAAAAGCCAAAAGGTTCTGGTAGACGACTCTACACTGACGAGAATCCTAAGGATACTGTTAGTATTAAGTTTGCTACTCCTTCAGATGCTAGGGCAACTGTTGCTAAGGTAAAGCGGATTAGTAAACCGTACGCTAGAAAAATACAGATATTAACTGTTGGTGAGCAGCGTGCTAAAGTTATGGGTAAAAATGAAGTTGCTAGTATATTCAAGCGTGGTAAAGAATCTATAAGAAGAAATAGAAATGCCTAAGGCTTTAAAGAAAAAATTATACAAAAGAGCAAAAAAGAAGTTTCCTAAAGATAAAAAGCTTCAAGATAGATATGTATACGGCACTTTAAATAAAATTAAGAAATAATGTTTGGAAGTATTTACAGTATGATATACAACGTATTTTGGATTACTGATGATTTATGTGTTGTAGTTTGTCAAGATACTTTTGGAAACATTATTAGTATATCATCTAGCGATGAGTGTTAAGGATAAAAAAACAGAGCAGCTGGGAATGAATCCTGGTACTGCTTCAAATAGACTTAAGAAGAACTTATTATTTGAGTTTGCAAAGAGATTAGACATGCACTGGTGTTATCAGTGTGGTGCAGAGATAGAAGATTGTGATGATTTTACTATAGAACACAAAACCCCTTGGCTTCATTCAGAAGATCCTAGGGGTTTGTTTTTTGATATTAACAACATTGCCTTCTCTCATAAAAGCTGCAACTACAAAGCAGCTAGAAACAGAAAGGGTAAACCTTGTCCTTCAACGACAGCTTATAGAAATGGCTGCCGATGTGAAGGATGCAAAAAGGTTCAAAGTGAGTCTAGAAAAAGATGGGATAAGAAGAATTAAGCTTCTGTACCAAATACCATAAACTCAACTATAGTTCCACTAGTTACAGCAAAAGCTTTTAAATCTATAGAGTTGTTAGCTGGTAAAAAAGCAAACTCTCCACCTTTCAATAATAGTAATATAGGATTTCCAGATGTAGTAGCATCATAAACTATTACGTGATCTGTAGCAGTGGTGTCCGTATTTTTTACATATACATAAGCAGGAGCTGTAAAATCTGCTGCTGTGTGTATTGTAACTTGACCAGAGGCTGTACCTTTAGCTGTAGATGTTATAGCTTTACGAGCTAAACCTGTAGTTGAAGTTGCAGATATAGACTTGTTTAAGTTTAGGCTTAAAGACTGAGATGTTAAGTCTGAACTTGATATTGTTAATTTTGTTGTTACTGTTGCCATTTTATTTTATTTATTAAGTTGCAAATATATGAAATTATTTTATTTTGTTTAAGGTACAGAGTCATATTCTGCACTACTCCCTAGTAAAGTGTTATAATCCCACTCTATTACTGTTGTTGCATATATAAAAGTGTTACCCATTATATCTGAGTCAGCCTGTATTGATACTGCAAATTTTTCTGTACTTTCAAAGTGTTTAGCGTTGCTAAATCCAAAATGTAAAACGTGGTTATCATCTGTAGATGTTATAGGTAAGACTTCAGATTCTTCCAGAGTCCAACTACTCAAACTTGTTCCAGATACGTTAGGACCTAAAGTATAAACTCTAACTGTAAGGTCTGCATTACCAGTTACACTCAATATGCTAAGAGTAACAGATACTACTCTACCATCGCAAGGAGCTAACAAAGCCACATCATCTTGATAAACTTGAGCTTGTTCAAATGTTGTTCCATGTATAGGCATGAAAACTTCAGAAGTACCAAAATCATCTATAAAGTTAGTTGGAAACACTTGATATTGTTTACCAGTAATTATTCCTGTAACATTTAAATTACCAGCTACAGATGTTGAAGAATTAGATCCTTGACCTATAGAAACATCTACTTCGTCTTCTTCACTACCACCAGTTAACTGAAGTCCATATTGAAGTTCACCATCATGAGTTGCAACAAAAATACCAAACATTCCAGATTCTTGTCCATCTGTGGCAACATCAATTTCACATAAAAATCCACCATACTCTTGAGAGTTTTGATTACTATCTTCACCTTTAAATCGCACCTCACCAATATTAGTACCTACAGCTGGAGCTACACCTCTATCTTTAACAAAGATCATTTGAGCTGCATCGTTAGTATCATTACTAGTATTTTTTATAGTAAATATTGGATCGTCTGCATTAGCAGATTCAAACGTTACTGAATCACCATTAACCGTTAAATTTCCAGTGCAATTTAAACCACTATCAAATGTAACTGCATTTGTTATATTACCACCTGATACAGTTAAGTCTCCATCTATTTGTAAATTTCCTGACTCATCTAAGTTTGCTATCTCTACATTAAAATTTTTAAAAGAAAAAGATTGACTTGTTTCATCATTATCTCTATCAATAATAAAACTCATGTTTCCGTCAGAATGTATTTCTAAATTATTGTCTGATCCTGAATTTGTAACATTACCAGTAACATAAAAATCTCCGTCTTCACTTATTGAGCCAACCTCTGTACCTGCACTATTTAGTATTTTTAATTTTTGAGAAGTTTCATCATCATCATTGTCAAGAGTTATATTTACATTTCCATCAGATGTAATAGCAACGTCAGCATCTGCTGCACCTATTATTCTTTGTGCAGTTGTAGCTGTATTAGCGTTACCTGTAGTATCTTGATTTAATGTAGGTACATTATTGGCGTGTATAGTTCCTGCACCATCTACTGTTAAATCTACAGGTATAGCATCTACAACTAAATCTATTGTACCATCACCATCTTCGTATGTAACAGATATTCTAGTCTCTGTGTTTCCACTAAACATAGCTCCAACTATGTCTTGCACCTGTTCTGTTGTAAGCTGCGTATCAGCAGTCATATCATCAACTACTAAGTCGATTGTTCCATCACTGTCTTCATACGTTGCACTTATTCTAGTTTCAGTATTAGAGGTAAACATAGCACCTACTATATCTTGAACTTCTTCTGTAGTAAGTTGTGTATTTGTGTCTGTAGCTACAAGATCTATTGTACCATCACCATCCTGATAAGTAACTGTAATGTTGGTTTCGGTATTGCTAGAAAACATTGCACCAACAATGTCTTGAACTTGTTCTGAAGTTAATACTGTATCAGCAGCACTAAGTTCAACTTCTGCAACTTCATTACTTTTAAAGTATAACTTTCCGTCTGTAGACTTAATATATATTACACCACCGTCTCCATCTACTGGAGTTGAAGGAACTGATGATGATTCTTTTATCTTTACAGAGTCAGCTTTAATATCTCCGTAAAAATCAAAAAGGCTACGTTGTAGTAGCCCTTTCTTAAAAATCCTCATCACTCTTCGACCATAGTCGGTGACTACCTCACCTATACCATTTTTCTTTGGTGATTTCATTTAAATTTACCTTTTATTAGTTTTTTTAACTTTAGGTGTTACTTTTTGTTTACTAATAGCTTTTTTATTTAATACCCCTGTTTGTGGTTTATTATATCTCTTTTTATTTTGATAAGCTATTACTCCCATTTTTTCTATAGAGCCTTTAGAAAATCCACTTTCTTTATCGCCATATCTCATTATATTTTGTCTTGACAATAAATTTTTTTTCTGTTTTTCTAAATCTTTTTTTACTTTACCACCATTTTCCATCTTCTTCATCTTAGCACCATACATAGCCTTTTTCTTCATTTTGGCACCATACATAGCTTTTTTCATAGAGGCACCGTACATCATTTTACCTTTAACTTTACCTCCATCTCTTAGCATTTTGTCGTCTTTTTTCATACTTTCCATCATCTCTTTACTTCCCATACGACCACCTAAAGACATTTTCTTTTTCATAGATCCACCGTCCATCATTTTTCCTTTTCCATCAGCAGCATAAAACGGCACCATTTTTCCATCTGGTCCTTTAACCATTTTTAACTTACCACCCTTCTTCATCATCTTCATTTTCATTTTACCCATTGCTGCACCGCCTGGTGCTTTTTTTACTGCTTTCATTTTTTTTGTTTTTACAGGTGCAATCATTATAGTTAACGCACCATCATGTTTTGATTTTTTAACTCCTGGCATTTTTATATTTCTTCTGTTCCTTCAAGAACATTATAAAATTTATTAATCAACCTATTAGTTTTACTTGTTACACGATACTGGTTCGGTTGATTTGAGTTCCAGGCTCGTTTTTCAAAGACAAAGATGTAATCCCTTTTAACTAGTTCAGGAAACATTCTATCATTAAAGTTTTTACTAACGTACATGTTTTCCCTTATAAACCTTTTGGTAAAAGATCCTTTCTCATCATTTATAAAAAGAAGGAACCTCATTTGATTATCCGTAAGGTCGTACTTTCTTTGGAAGGAGTACAAGGTATCACTGAGATACTTCAGGTAATTCCTCATTGTCTTAGATTAAATTAGGTCAAAGATAATAATTTTCTTATAATTAAAAAATTATCATTACATTTGCGTATAAAATAAAAAAATTTAAAATAAAAACATTATGGCTTTATCAGGAGCAAAATACGAAATGGCTCAATTAGGTCAGTTCGGTTCAATATTTACAGATGGCACAGGAGCTGTAGCAGTACCTACAGATTATATAATATGTGCTATTACAGTTTTAGCTGCAGCTACATTTACAGAATTAACAGTAGAAGATAGTGCAACAACAACCATGTTTGCTACAGGAGATGGTGCTGCTCACAATGAAAGTACTGGATCTGAAACTGCTGACCAAGGTTCTGGTGGTTTAGTGATAGCAGATAATGACTCTTTTCCTGCTGGAATAACTATATACGGTAGATATACAGGTTTTACATTAGCAGGAGGCTCTGTAATAGCTTATCTAGCACCAAAGCATTAATAATGGAAATATTTAAAAACGATAACGCTTGGAATGAGAAAGCTATCGTAGGGTTTATAGCCTTTGCTATTATGTGCCTTATAATGATAGCTGACCTTGTTACAGGATGGGTAGGGTCAGACTTAGTAATAAACGAGTTTGTATACGATTCATTTGTATGGGTTGTGTTAGGCTCGTTTGGTATTTCTGGCGTAGAAAAATTTGCTAAAAAATAATGGCAAAAGCAGTAAAGAAAGATAATAGATTGAAAAAAGCTGGAGTATCTGGTTATAATAAAGCTAAACGTACTCCTAATCATCCTACTAAATCTCATATAGTTGTAGCAAAAGAAGGTAATAAGATTAAAACCATACGTTTTGGTCAGCAAGGAAAAAAAGTAGGATCATTATCTGGGACTGCAGGTAAACCAAAAAAAGGTGAAAGTGCTAGAATGAAAGCTAAAAGAAAATCATTTAAAGCACGTCATGGTAAAAATATAGCTAAAGGTAAAATGTCTGCAGCTTATTGGGCTGATAAAGTTAAATGGTAATATGGCACAAGCAATAAAAAAAGCTAAAAAAGGTAGCACTGTAAATAAAGCAGGTAATTATACAAAACCTGGAATGAGAAAGCGTATATTCAATAGAATAAAAGCTGGAGGAAAAGGTGGAGCTCCAGGTCAGTGGTCTGCTAGAAAAGCTCAGATGTTAGCTAAAGCTTATAAAGCTGCAGGAGGCGGATATAGAAACTAATGAAGGCTTTAAGAAAATCACAAAAAAGTTTAAAAGATTGGGGGGATCAGGATTGGGATTATGTCAGCAAGGAAGACAAAAAAAAGCCCATAAGTAAAAGAGGTAGATACCTACCTAAATCTGTCAGAGAATCTTTAAGTCCTAGTGAGAAAGCTGCTACAAATAGAGCTAAAAAAAGAGCTAGAAAAAAAGGTAAACAATTTGCAAAATATAGTAAAAAAGTAGCCCAAAAAGTAAGAAATGCGTAATGAAAAAAATATTTTATTTAATACTAATTATATCTTTAAACGCAAACTCTCAAGATAGTTTATTTATAGATTGTGAAGCAAATGAAGCTCCTGAAAACTGGTTAGGTGATGGATTTTGCGATGATGGTTCTTACACCTGGAACGGAACTCCTATAAATTTTAATTGTGAAGAGTTTGGTTATGATGCAGGAGATTGCGAAGAACCACTGCCTCCTGAGCCAGAAGGAGTATATGGTTGTACAAATCCTGAAGCACCTAATTACAATCCTTGGGCTGAGTTTGATAATAATACTTGTATAGGATTAAGCTGTTCTGACGGTGAAGCTAAAATGATCCTTAAACTTACATTAGATCAGTATCCAAGTGAAACTGGATGGATACTAACAGATTTATCTAATGGTCAGCCTGTGGATAATGTAGTAGCTGGTGAGTATTCTTACGAGGAAGCTAATCAGACTATTGTGTATGATTTATGTGTGCCTGAAACAGGAGTAGAACTTATATTAAGTGACACGTATGGTGATGGTTTAGAGGGTTCTCTGTGGGGCGGTGAAGATGGTGGTTTTATAATACTTGGAGATGCAGAGCCTTGTGGTAGTTTAGATACTTTATGGTCATTAGATAGTGCAGGGTTTGGTAGTGCTGCATATTCTGGTCCTATATGGTTACAACAATGTGACTTACCTATAGTAGAAGGATGTACAAATAATACATATATAGAGTTTAGTCCATCTGCTAATTTTGATGATGGATCATGCGAAACATTACACACGCTAGGCTGCATAAATCCAAATTCATTTAATTACAACCCTGAGGCTACGTTAAACGAAATAGTGCCTACATGTAACTACACTCTTATAATTGAAGATGATGGTGGTGATGGTTGGGGTGATTGTTATATAGGTGTAGTACAAGAAGACAGTATTCTTGGCACATACACTATGGGTCCTGGATTTTACTCACAAGAGTTTAATTTAACTTTAGAAACAGATAAAGCTGTTAAAGTTTATTACTTTGAGATAGCTAGCCCTCAAACTCCTCCTGCAGAAGTTGCGTTTCAAACTATGCACAACTCTTTTAGACTTATAAACTCAAACGGTAATGTAACACTACAAGGTGGTATGTTTCCATTTTCTAATAATGGGCAAGGAGCACTTAAACCTTATAAACCACCTTTTTGGCACGTATATGATGCTATGCCTTTTTGTGGTGATTACTGTGTACCAAAAATTTACGGGTGTTTGGATGAACAATCACTAAACTACAATCTAGATGCTAATACAGACGATGGTAGCTGTATAGAGATTGTAGAGGGTTGTACCTCACCCTTCGCATTTAATTATGATTCACTTGCCAACGTAGATGACGAAAGTTGTGTGGCAGTAGTTGTTGGCTGTATGAACGAACAAGCTTGGAATTTTAATCCAGATGCTAATACAGCAGATGAATCTTGTTTGTATTTTGGGTGCACTGATCAGTTAGCTCTTAACTATGATAGCACAGCAAACGTAAATAATGATAACTGTATATATCCAATACCTGGGTGTACAGATCCAGATGCTTTTAATTTTAATATAGAGTCTAATGTTAATGATGGTAGCTGCATTCCTGTAATAATAGGATGTATGGACCCTACAATGTATAATTATAATGATGAAGCGAACACAGCAAGCGATAATTGTATCCCTTTTATATTTGGGTGTACTGATAATACTGCTTTTAACTACGACCCTGTTGCTAACACTGATAATGAGTCTTGCATCCCAGTAACTCCTGGATGTACAGATCCAAATGCTTTTAATTACAACTTAGAGGCTAATACAGAAGATTTTTCTTGTATTGATGTAGTGTACGGTTGCACAGATGAAACAGCTTTTAATTATGACTCTTTAGCAAATACTGATAACGATGGTTGTATAGATGTATTAGAAGGATGTATGGATCCTATTGCTTATAATTATGATGCTATATATAATACAGATGATGGAAGCTGTTTGTATGATGCAGGTTGTGTTGGAGATCCTGGAGTTCCATATTGGTTAAACGATACATGCTATGCTTGGGTTATTATGGTTGACCCATACTGTTGTAATAATAGCTGGGATGACAAATGTCAGCAGTTATATTGGAGCTGTAGTGGAGATAGCGAACTTGATACTAGAGATTTACTTAGAGGTCATAATATAGTTATGTACCCTAATCCTATGAGCGACATATTGAATATATTAACAAATGGTCCCGTAGGAATAAAAGTATACAACATAGCAGGTAAACTTGTTATTAAAATAAAACAAAGTCAAACACATAAAGGTTTAAATCAATTAGATGTAAGTTTACTACCTTCTGGTGTATATAATTTTAGCGTAACATATAATGGTAGTACTAGCACAACAAAACTATTAAAGAGATGAGAAGAATACTATTAATATTATTATTTATCCCTTTTTTAGGAAGTGCTCAAGGATTACATAAGATATTTAAATACTCTACTTTCTATGCTGCTATTAATGGTGGTACTTCTTTAGGGGATAATCAAGTTTGGTCTGTAACATCAGGGTCCCTTGAAGAAGATGTAATAGAAACACCTTTTGATTACACTTTTTCTATAGGTCTTAGAAAGATAAAAAGATTTGGATACGAAAATAGAGCTTTAACTTTTTATAATGGTACAGAAAACTCATATAGTGACGCAGCTACAATTGGTAGAGTAGATGGTTTTGAGTATTTATTTGAAGCTGACTTTGTAAGACGTTTAGGTGTAAACTATACTAATCAGCATCATTTTGTAAGATATGTAGCTGACAATTGGGTTGCCAAGGTAGAATACTTAGAAGATGGTTTTGCTGATATAAAATACTTTGAAGCATCACAAAGATATAGAAAACAAGTAAGGGAAGGCAAGCTTTCGTTTAACGGGGGTTTAGTGCAAAGACTTGCCGAACCTTACGGGTTTGATCCTCTTTCTGATTGGGTACTTGATAATGGTACACTTCATTATACATACCTTGCCCTTCAAGAGGGATACAACATCACCCTAGGGGGGGAATATTTTTCTCCTGACGGAGAGCTTGTAGCAAACAGTCAAGAAGTGTGGGAAGAGGTTGTTATACCACAAGTTATAAATAATTATGTAGAAAAACAAAGAAATTCTATATCTAATATTGTAGAGTACTCTTTTGTTTTAGGTTTAGACTATTATCACTTTACAAAAGATTTTTGGTTTCATACTTGGGGAAACATTATGCCCTACCACTTAGACACTGATAATATATACTCATATCACAAGTTTAACAATGGTCAATGGATAGACTATTCTCTTGGCTTAATATATGGTTATAGATTTAATAAAAGTTTAGGTATATTTGTAGAAGGTAGATATAATAAGTACTGGAACAGGCAGTGGCACAACTTTAGTGTTGGCCTTAATTATGTAATATTTTAATCATGGCAAAAGAATTAAGCGAAGAAACATCATTTAATATAAGTTTAAAAACATTAGCAGGTATTGCTGTTCTTATATTTACATTAGTAGGAATGTGGTTTACACTACAAAACGATATAGCAGATGCTAAAGAATTACCTCTTCCTCCTGATCCTGAAATTACTCGTATGGAGTATGATATGAAAGATCAACTTATACGTCAAACTATTATGTCTACACAAGACGATGTTAAAGACATTAAAAGTCAAATGATTAGAATGGAAGATAAGATTGATAAATTAAAATAAATGATTAAACTGTTTTGGATTATATTATTTATAAATTTAACTGCAAGAGCACAAATGCTACAAAACGATAAACTACTACATATGGGTGGTTCATATGCAATAAGCTCTACTGTTTCTTCTATATTATACAACAAAACAGAAAATAAAAATCAAGCTTTAATGTCAGGATTAGTAGTTTCTTTATTAATAGGAGCAGGCAAAGAAATTTATGATAGAAAACATGGAGATTCTAATTGGAATGACATGCTAGCAAATACAATAGGAACCACATTAGGATTAATAACTATAAGGATAGCAATATGAAAAAATTATTATTATTATTATTATTTCCTTTTATAGGAATTGCTCAGGATTTTCCTGACGGAATGGTTGCTGTTGAGTTTAATGCTAGTTTCAATAAATCTAACGAAGTAACTTGGCTTTCAAAACTATCAGACTGTGAAATACAGAGAGTTGATATAACTGCAGATTCAAGGTGGTCTAAAGAATATAAAATAGTGGTTGTCCCTACTATTGTTATATTTAACAATAACGAAGAGGTAAAAAGATTTCAAGCAAATATAATGATGACTATGGAGGCTACTAAGAGTGATGTACAAAACTCTATAGATGAAATAGTTATGGAAGCGTTTTAAATTTAAATTATGAAGTTAAGTAAAAATTTTTCTCGTGCAGAGATAGAACACAGTAACACAGCAAAAAGATTAGGTATTAGTAATGAGATGTCCAACAAACATTTGGAAAACATGCAAAGGGTTGTTGATAATCTTATACAACCTATGCGTGACGCTATTGGTCCTATTCGCATTAGTAGTGGTTATCGTAGCCCGAAACTCAATAAAGCTATTGGTGGATCATCTCGTAGCCAACATAGTAAGGGTGAGGCTTTGGATTTGCAATTTTGGGAAAAGGGAAAAATGAATAATAAGGTTATTTATGATTGGGTATTAGAATCAGGTGTAGAGTTTGACCAAATGATAAATGAGTTTGATTATTCTTGGATACACATATCTCTTAAGTCAAGAGAAAATAGAAGTCAGATTCTTGAGGCTTATAAAAATGAGAAAGGAAAAACTGCTTATAAACTAGTGTAGTTATGAGTAAGTTATTAAATTTTTTAGGAGGGGGTGTTGTTAAACAAGTTGGAGATGTAATAGATAATCTTAGTACTTCTGAAGAAGAAAGATTAGAAGCAAAACGTAAAATGGAAGAGGTTCTTATGCAAGCTGAGTCTCAAGCACAGGAACAAGTCACTAGACGTTGGGAAGCTGACATGAAGTCTGACAACTGGCTATCTAAGAACATTAGACCTTTAATATGTATATTTTTAACTGCAATTTTTGTAGTTTTGTCAGTGTTTGACGGTAATATAGGAGAGTTTGCTATTCAAGAAAGTTATATACCTATATATCAAACATTATTAATAACAGTATATGGAGCTTACTTTGCGGGTAGGTCTATAGAAAAAATAAAAAAAAATTAAATGAGTAGTTTAAAGGGAAAATCTATATCCTCAACTTACAAGAATTTACTGCAAACTTCTGTAGAATTAACAGATGGTAAGCTAAAAGATGTAGAGACAGGGGACGGTAACATTACTTCGTTAAAAATATCTACAGATAAAGTTTCTGTAACTAAACTAGGTGTAGGTACGGGGTCATCAGCTCCTGATGGCTTACTTCATGTTTTATCAGTTAGTGTGGGAGCAGTAAATGCCAGTTCTTTTGCTAACCAAATAGTTTTAGAAAACTCTTCAGATTGTGGAATGTCCATATTGTCTGGTAGAGCAAATGCTGGTAATATTTATTTTGGAGATGTAAGTAGAAATAATTCAGGTCAGATATTTTACGATCATTCTAAGGATTCTTTATCTTTTGCCACAAATGGTTCTGAAAAAGTAAAAATTGATAAAGATGGAAATCTTAGAGTAAGTGGTACGGTATCTCAGTCAGATGATAGATTTGAGCTTGTAGAGTATTTTGAAAAAGTTCCAAGTTTAGGTATAACAGATGCTCAAGTAACTCAATCAACGGATGCTACAACTGCTGTAACTTTAAACGCAAAATATGGTTTAATAACGATGCAAGCACACGATTTAGCTGCTACAGATACTGTTGAGTTTACTTTTAATAATAGTCATATATATGGGACAACATCTCAAGTTTTAGTTAGTTTACAAGATGGTGGTACTATAGCTGATAATGCTATGATTAATGTAATGGTTCATGATATAGCTGATGGTAGTTGTAAAATTAGAATTGGTACTAACGGCACTGACGTTGCTTCTCAAACATTTAAATTATTTTTTGTAATAGATCCTTATGTTACTCCTAATCAAAATTTTGTTTTAGGTGGTACTAATTCTGGGTCTATTCAAGTAAGTAATAATGCAGGAAGATCTGGTGCTGGTTTTGCTGGTATTAAATTAACTTCAGGAGCTACTGATAATGATTTTTCTGTTTTAAGTCCTAGAGATGGAGAAACTGAATTACCACATTCTTTTGATTCTTCAGCTTGGTCTTCTGTGCCTTTTGGTACAGAAAACAAAATAGATTTTTCTTGTGCTATATCCACATCAGGAACTATAACTAATTCTGCTATATGGGCAGGATTAAAACTTACAGAGGTTGGAACTTATGCTACAGATGCAAATCAAGCTTATTTCTTGTATGCTACTGATGATGATTTGGGTGCTTTAACAACAAATGGTAACTTACATTTTGTTTATAGTGTAGGCGGAACAGATTTCATAACAAACTTGGGAATAACAATAACTGCTAGTACTGTTTATAGATTAAGAATATCTTTTGATGAAAACAGACAAATTAGTGTTTTTGTAAATAATGTTCAATATGGTTTAGTTACTACTGCAACAGCAGGTGGAGGAACTCAGTCAATAAGCACAACAAAATCTTTAGCTATGACTGACGACATAGACTTAATTCCTTTTATAGGAGTTCAATCTTTAAGTTCATCAGGTAGAGGTGTTCAGGTGGGGTATATAAAATTATCAAGAGATTTATTCGAGTAGTAAAATATATAGTAAATTTAAATTAAAGAAAAATGGAAGCAATAAATCCTATTATAAGAAAAATAACAATAGGGGACTTAAAGCAAGGACTGACTTATCAGGTAGGTCAAAAGATGCTTGGAGGTTCACTAGAAGTCACCGCAATAATACAAGACGAAGCGGCTTGGTATAAACATCAACAAGTAGTTTATGACGTTTATATAAAAAAAGATGAAGAAGAGTTTTCAAGACCTTGGAAAAGGTTTTTTTCTCAACCAACTGCTATAGAATATAATACTGCAGTACTGGAAGAAGAGTACGAGGTTAAGTAAATAATAAAAGTAAATATAATCAAAAATGAAGCCAATTAAAGACATCTACTGGATAGAGGTAGAAAAAGAAACAGAAGATACTATAATGTTAAACGGAGTAGAATTGTATAGAGATACAACTTACGATCCTATGAGATTAGCAAGACAGTATGGTACGGTGTATAAAACACCAATGCAAGACACTAAAGAAACTGGAATACAAGAAGGTGATAAAGTTTGGTTTCACCATTTTGTGGCAACAGAGGCAAATAATGTCAAGCATGTTGATAAGGATAATATATATCAAGCTTTTGCTGAACAAATATACCTTATCAAAAGAGAAGAGGAGTATATTCCCGTAGGAGTTTGGAATTTTATGGAGCAAGAGATGAAAGAGCCAGAGCAGTCTGAATCTGGTATATTTTTAGAAACTTCAGCATCTGAAGTAGAACTTCATGGAAAAGCAGTTATAATAAATGACTGGATGAAAGATCAGGGAGTTAAAGAGGGTGACAGAGTTATGTGGAGTGAAAACTCTGAATATGACATGAATATAGATGGGCAAAAACTTCTTCGCATGCGTAACTTTGATGTGTTAGCAGTTTATGAAGGAGCAGAATAGAGATTATGCTCTTAAAACTTTAGAGAAGTTAATAGAAGCAAGTAAAGGAGCTGTAGATCTTCTTATAGAAGAAATAGGCAAACCTTTAATAGAGGAAGATGATGCTAAAAGAAGGCAAGCTATCAAAGCAAAAAGAGAGTGCTTTGAAGACTGTCAAGAAATTCTTTTAGGAATAAAAAACCTTGAAGATAGAATCAAGGAAGGGGAATCCTTAATAGAAGAGAAAAAAGATTTTAAAGGATCTTTTGCTGAACGGTATGCAAAAAAGTGATACTATATATCTTGTAGAGGGTAATGAAGGAGAGGTCTTAGAGTTTGAAAACTTAAAGATAGTTCTGCCAAAAAAACCTAGATATAAAAAAGACATATTGTATTATAACCTACCTAAAAAACAACAAAGATGGATTAGGGAGGATATACCAAAAGGGTTAACAAGAGAGAATGCTACAGATTATGTAGACTATATAGATGAGGAGTTTAGAAGAAGAAGAGATGGCTTATGGTTTTATAATAATGGTATTCCTACTTATATTACTGGATCGCATTATATGTTTATTCAGTGGAGTAAAATAGATGTTGGTTATCCTGATTATAGAGATGCTAACAGAACGTTCTTTATTTTTTGGGAAGCGTGTAAAAACGACAAAAACTCTTACGGAATGTGTTTTCTTAAAAACAGACGTAGTGGTTTTTCTTATATGGCTAGTAGTGAGATAGTTAATCAGGCTACTCAAGTTTACGATAGTAATTTTGGTTTACTTTCTAAAACTGGTGCTGATGCTAAAACCATGTTTACAGATAAGGTAGTTCGTATATATAGAAACTACCCATTCTTTTTTCAACCCATACAAGATGGTTCTAGTAATCCACGTGTAGAGTTGGCATTTAGAGAACCTGCCAAGAAGATAACAAGGAATCAAAAGCATATAGAGAAGTCTGAAGCACTTAATTCTATAATAGATTGGAAGAATACTGCTGACAATAGTTATGATGGTATGAAGCTTAAGCTTTTAGTACATGATGAGGCTGGTAAGTGGACAGGTCAAAACTCTATAAAGAAAAACTGGGGTGTAACTCAAACTTGTCTTTTATTGGGTAGAAAAGTAGTTGGTAAGTGCATGATGGGTTCTACTGCTAATAAACAACAAGATGGTGGTGCAGAGTTTAAGGATATATTTTATGACTCTAACATGGAAGAAAAAGATCTTAATGGTAGAACTAAAAGTGGTTTGTATAAACTTTTTATACCAGCTTATGATAATCTTGAAGGTTTTATAGATGAGTATGGATATAGTGTTATAGATACTCCTGATAAGCCAGTTATGGGTATTGACGATATGTATATTGATACTGGTGCTAGAGATTATATACAAAATAGAAGAGATGTTTTAAAAGATGATACAACAGCGTTATCAGAGTTTAAACGTCAGTTTCCATTTACTGTAGAGGAAGCATTTAGAAATGACACACAAAGTTGTATATTTGATGTCGAAAGGATTTATCAGCAGATGGATTATAACGAAGTTAATAATACTCCTACAACAAGAGGAGAGTTTGTTTGGAAAAATGGCGTACAAGACAGCGAGGTTATATGGATACCTCACAGAAAAGGTAAGTGGGAGATTACTTGGGTTCCAGAACTTCAAAACCAAAATGTTATTACATCTAGGTATAACAAGAAGTTCCCTGGTAAATCAGATGCTTTGGTTGCAGGATGTGACCCTTATGATCATGATACCACTACGGATGGTAGAAGGTCTGATGCTGCTGCTCATGTATTCCATAAGTTTAGTATGGCAAGTGATGCGTCTATGCAGTTTGTGTGTGAGTACATTAATAGACCTCCTAAAGCAGAGATATTTTACGAAGACATGATTAAAATGTGTGTTTTTTATGGTTGTCAAATACTAGTAGAGAATAATAAAGTAGGAATACTAAAGTATTTTGAAAACAGAGGTTATTATGAATACCTGATGGATAGACCAGATATGACACATACAGAATGGAGTAAAGGGAAACAAAAAACAAAAGGAATACCTGGGTCAGGTGCTGCAGTAATTAATGCTCAAGCAGAAGCTATAGCAACATATATATATGACCACGTTGGTTATAATGCAGATACTGGAGAGATTGGTAAGTGTTTTTTTAACACGCTTTTAGATGATTGGAGTAGATTTGAGATAGATAATAGAACAAAGTACGATGCTAGTATATCGTCATCATTAGCTTTACTAGCATCACAGAAATATATAAAACCTAAAAAAGAAATAAAAAAAGCAAACCCTATAGTGAAAAAATATAATGTTAAGGGGATGTATAGTAAAAGAATTAAGGCATGATGTATAATAATACAAAAGATAAGTTAAATGGCTATCCTTCTCCGTTAGCTACGAATGAAGAAAAAGCTGACATTAAGTATGGTCTTGATTACTTTAAGGCTATGTATTATGATCATAGTAAAAATTCAGATGTCTACCATAGAGATAGAAAGATAAGATATTCTAGAAATAGAGCATACGCTGAGGGTAGTCAGGATATAGGAAAGTATAAAGACCTGTTGGATGTACAAGGTGATACTGCTTATCTTAATATAGATTTTACTCCAGTATCAATAATACCAAAGTTTGTTGACGTTATAGTTAACGGTATGGTTAATCAGGAGTACGATATAAAAGCAAAATCTATAGACCCTATAGCTGCAGAAGAAAGATTAAATAAGAAGAAGCAGATGTATGCTGATATGATTACCAAAGACTTTGTAGAAGGTCTAGAAGATCAAACTGGTATACCTCTTGCTCCTAAAGGTTTTGTTGCTAAGAGCTCTGAAGAAATAGATATGTTTATGGCTATAAACTATAAACAAAATGTAGAGATAGCATTAGAAAAAGCAATAGAGTATACTTTAGATATAAACGATTACGATGAAGTTAAAAGATTAATGATTCGTGATTTAGTTGTTTTAGGTTTATGCTCTTCTAAAATTGAGTTATCTCCTTCTAGAGGTGTTACAATTAGACACGTAGATCCTGCTAATCTTATTACTTCATATTCATCAAAGCCTGACTATAAAAACGTTAGGCATGCGGGTGAGATTTATTCTATGACTATAGCTGATCTTAAGCAGCAAGCTGGAGATCAGTTTAGTGAAGATGATTATCAAAAGATAGCTAAAGAGTATGCAGGTAAGAATAACAACCCTATGACTTATGGTGATAGAGCTTATTATGATAATGGTAACGAAACTTATGATTACGATAAGTTTAGTGTTAATGTTTTAGACGCTGAGTTTATTACAAGTCACTCTTTAAATTACGAGAAGAAAGAAAATAAGTTTGGTGGTTTTTCTGTAAATAAAAAAGCATCTAACTATAAGGCTCCTAAAAAGTCAAAAACTAAAAGAGAAAACATAGGGTCTTCAGTAAAAGTGGTTTATACTGGTAAGTATATAGTAAATACAGATTATATATTTAATTATGGCATGATGGAAAACATGCCTAGATCTAAATCTAATTTATCAGAGACTAATTTATCATATATTATATATCAACCTAATCTCTATAAGATGAAGAGCAAATCTTTGGTTGATAGAATGATTCCTTTTGCTGATCAGATACAATTAGCTCACCTTAAAATACAACATGTTCTTGCAAAGGCTAGACCAAAAGGTGCTGCCTTTGAAATTGGTTCTTTAGAAAACGTATCAAAAGGTGATGGTGGAACATTCACTCCTTTAGAGCTTCAAGAGATATACGATCAAACTGGTAATATATACTATAGACGTATAGATGATGAAGGTAATATGACTGGTGCAGTACCTATTGCTGAGTTAGAAAATGGTATAGGTAGAGATTTTGGAACTTTAATAAATGTTTATAATCATAATCTACAGATGATTCGTGATGTGACTGGTATTAATGAAGCACGAGATGCTTCTCAACCATCTAGCGAAGCACTTGTAGGTGTTCAAAAGCTAGCTTTATTAGCATCTAATAACGCTACAAGAGATATAAATGATGCTTATTTAAATGTTACAAAAAGAACTTCTCAGTGTATATCTATGAGAATGCAAGATCTTTTAAATTATAAAGGTCTACATAGTATGTATAGCAACGTTATAGGTGACACTGCAATGCACAGCATAGATATGATGAAGAAGATGTCTATACATGAGTTTGGTATAACTCTAGAGGTTGCACCTAGTGAAGAAGAAAGACAGATGATGGAGCAAAACATTCAAGTTTCTTTAGCTCAGAAAGAGCTTAGACTTGAGGATGCTATAATGATACGTTCTATTAGAAATATTAAGATGGCTAATCAGATGCTTATTCTTCGTAGAACTAAATATCAAGAAGAGCAGCAAGCTCAAGCAAGACAAGCATCAGAGCAAAACGCTATGATGCAACAACAGTCAGCACAACAGGCTGCACAGCTAAAGCAACAGCAAATGCAAGCTGAGGTTCAAATAGAGCAAGCACGTATTCAGGCTAAAAATCAAGCAGAGATGCAGCTAAAGCAATTAGAGTTCCAACTAAAAGAACAGTTTGAGCAATCTCAGCACGAGAGAAGATTAAGAGAAATAGAGTTAGGTAACTTAGGTAAAGAGGGTGCTGCGTCTGTTCAAGGAGAGGTTCGTAAGGCTATTCAAGAACAGTCTGCTATGAATCAATCTCAACTTATAGAACAGAGAAAAGATCGTAGAGGTCCTTTAGGTGAAGAACAAAAGATATCTCAATAGTTTGATATTAATATAAAAAAAATTATATTTGCGAAATTAACATAAATTAAATTTAAGACAATGGATATAAGAGAAGACTTATTAAGTAAACTTGGTGGAGAGGTTGTTCAACCACAAAACCAACAAAATATTGTAGACTTAACTGGTGATGAAAACCAACCAGCTGAGTCTCAACCTACAACGCAGGAACCTTCTAACGTTGTAGATTTAACACAAGAGAGTTCTTTAAATACTGAGGAGACTAACGTTGATGAATCTCAAGTTAGTCAACAGCAAGAGGGTGAGGAAATCAGTGATGACGAAGTTGTCTTACAATACCTTAGCGAAAAGCTTGGGCGAGACCTAACATCATTTGATGATCTTAACACAACTACTAGTACAGAAACAGAAAGCAATGACTTTGCTAGCGATCAGCTACGAGTTATCAATGAGTATGTTAAAAACACTGGTCGTACAGTTCAAGATTACCTAAACACTCAAACTGTTGATTTATCCAACGTGTCTGATGATGCAGTCTTAAAGGAGTATCTAAGATTAGATAATCCTAATTTAACTGAAGCTGAGTTAAATGATTACATGGCTACAACATACAAGATGGACAAAGAGGAGTATAACGAGAGACAAATGAACGCTGGTAAGGTTCAGCTCATGAAGGACGCTAAAGCTGCTAGAGACTACTTTAACGAGGTCAAAGAAGAGTATGCTATGCCTACAGAGTCAGAAAGTTCTTCTATATCCCCAGAGGATAGGGAAGAATGGATTGGTACTATGAGTGCTGAGGTTGATGACTTGGATGGTATATCATTCGCTATGAACGATCAAGGTGAGGAGTTTGTTTATCAACTTGATGATTCTGCAAGGAATGAAATCAAGGGGTACAACTCAGACCTAGAAAGTTTCTTTGATCAGTATGTAGACGAAGGTGGTAACTGGGACTTTGACAAGCTTAATACAGATATGTATATCTTGAACAACATAGATAAGATTGTTCGAGGTGTCGCTAATCAGTACAGAAGCAAAGGAACAGAAAGCGTAATTAATGAGATTAAGAACCCATCATTTGCACAAGACAAGCAAGATGCACCTCAGAAGCAACAGACAACTCTTGATATGTTAAGAAAACAAATTTTAGGTTAAAAAAGAAAATTAATTACTATTTATTTAAAATTATAAAAAAATGGCAACAGTAAGTTTAGCCTCAGGAATGGTGCCAACACCTTCTAATGTGGCAGTTGCAAGCACATCAAACTATGTAGGTACATCAACGTTAATTAATGCTGATGGTACAGATGGTATTCCATTACATAAACGTGATGTAGATGAGCAACTAATTAAACGATACGGTAATCAAGGGATTACTGGATTAATGGAATTGTTGGGTAACAAGAAAGAAACTACTCAACAAACTTTTGAACACTATGAAGAAACTTTCCTTCACAATCACTTTACAGGTGCTATCTCTAGTAACGATTTAACTATTGATAATGCTTTTGATGATTTAGGTAATGCTTCAGGTAATACAGCAGTTCGTGATGGCGACCTTTTGTTAGGTAATACAGGTGTTATGTATTATGTAACTGGTAAAGCTGATGGTTCTGCGTCTTCTCAACCAGAAGATAACTTTCAATTAAAATTAGTTTCTACAGGTGCTCTAGCTGGTTCTCCTTCTGATACATCATTTACTATCGTAGGTAATGCTTACGCAGAAAGAACTGATCAACCAGTTGGTATTACACCTCGTGTAGATCAATACCAAAACAAGTGTCAAATTATTAAAGAATCATTTACTGTTTCAGGATCTGAAGCTACAAATGTTATTTATGTAAAAGTAAACAACCAAGAATTTGGTACTGGTTACTTATGGTACTTACAAGGTGAGGCTGATACTTACCAAAGATTTATGGACTACTCTGAGCTTGCAATGATTGTAGGTCAAGCAGGTGATAGTACTTTAGATGATGGTGCTACTGATGGTGCTGGATCTACAGTAGTAACAACAGAAGGTCTTTTATCTTTTATTGAAAACAAAGGTCAGACTATGGATCTTGGTTCTTCAGCAATTACAATGGCTGACTTTGATGCTGCTGTAAAATCTTTAGATAAACACAGAGGTGCAAAAGAGATGGCTCTTTACGCTGGTATTAATTTATCTTTAGATATTGATGACTTATTAGCTTCTCAAGGTGCTTACGCAGCTGGAGGTGCTAACTATGGTACTTTTGCTAACAGCAAAGACATAGCGTTGAATTTAGGCTTTAACTCTTTTTCTCGTGGTGGTTACACTTTCCACAAGAAAACTTATGACCTATTTAATCGTCCTGACTTGTTAGGTGGTACTGGATTTAATTTTAACGGTTTTGGTATGTGTATTCCTATGGATAACCAAAGAGATCCACGATCAGGAGAAAGTATTCCTTCTTTGCGTATGCGATACAAAGCTGCGAATGGTTACTCTCGTGAGATGGAGCACTGGTTAACTGGATCTGCAGTTTTACAAAACAAAACTAACGAAAAAGACGAGTTGCGATCTCACTACCGTACTGAACGTGGTTTTGAAGGATTTGCTCCTAACCGTTTCTTATTGTTCAAAAAATCATAATTAACCTAGATAATGGAAGGGAGTAATCCCTTCCTAATCTTTTTAAAAAAAATATATATATTATGATAGATATACACGAAAAATTCTTTTATTTTCAAGAAACATTTAGTGCAGATACTGCAAGTACCATTGGAAGTGGTGATGTTGCTATGTATCCTGTATCTTCTTTCTTGGGATTTGATACTGTAGACACCAGTGATAGCACTGTTGTTTTAAATATGAGATTTAAGCCTCTTCTGAGATCTGTTAATGATACAGCTTCAGCAACTTCTGATGACGTTGATTTAATGGCTTTAACTGTGACTGCTAATAAGCAAAAAGATGTTATTAAAGCTATTACAGATAAATTAAATGAACCTTTATCTAGAGATAGTGGTTTTATTGTTATTGCAGATAATGAAGGTGCAGACGGATCTTCTTCTGAGTATGTTAGTGAGCATGTAACTAGCGTTGTTGTAACTATTAGAGCTGCTTCTTAATTTTAACTTTTAAAAAAAAAGAAATATGAAAATGTTATATATAATGGCTGCTACAGATGGTGCATTTGATGCAGACAGTGCTACAGCTCCTGACTCAGTTTGTTATCCTATATCTAGATTTAAAGGTCTTATGTCTACTGATGATAAGAATTTTGATCTTATGTTTGAGGCACTTCAATCTGCAGGTACAGACACAGCTAATGATTCAGGTGGTAAGGATAAAATTAGTTTTGTAATAAGTACTAGTAATAATATAAAATCTGCTGCAAAAGCAATAGTTCAAGCAATCAACAAGTTTGTTGGAAAAGACAATGGATTCGTTGTTTTAGCTGACGCTTCTGATGCTAATTTAATGCCAAGTAGTGATTTTACCACTAGTATTACCATTTTAGTTGATGAGCCTGCATAAGGTTTATTGATAATATTACTGGAAGGGGCTTGTCCCCTTCCTTTTATAAAACTTTAAGTTAATTTTAGAAAATAATTATTATGACACCAACAAAAACACGTAAGGCTGTTACGCCTCCTACGTCTACTAAGGTTGAAGCTAAAGCTCCCGTAGTAGAAAAAAAATTCACTCCTCAATTTACTAATAGAAAACAAGAGTATAAACCTTCTGTTTATCAATTAGTTTCTAAATCTGTAAATCAAAAAACTAAAATGCCTCAATACCCTATAGTTTCTTTACTTAAGGCTGAGGATGTTATATTTGATCCAGAAAAAGGAGAAAATAGAAAAATTAGATACGTCCCTGGAGAGACATCTATATTTGTAGATGACCAAGCAGAGAACGCAAAGATGAGAGAGCCTATAGCTTTTAATAATGGTTATCTTTTTGTAGATCACACAAATCCAACTTTAAAACTTTATTTGGACACTTGCAATGCAAACGGTAGTAATCCTAATAGGATTAAGTCTAAAAATATTATGTTTAATTTAAAGGACGATGAAAAATCTGCTCAAGATAAAATAGCAAAAGTAACAGATACTATGGATGCTGTTCAATCTGCTCTTAAAATGCCTTTAAATGAGCTTGTAGGATATGCTAAAGTATTAGGTGTTAATACTAATAAAAGTACTGATGAAATTCGCTGGGATATGAAAATTCAAGCAGAAAAAAATCCTACAGCTTTCTTGGCAGGTATGAATGACCCTAGGACAGAAATGAAGCAGTTACTATTAATGGCTCAAGATTTTAATATTATTTCTATGAGAAAAACAGGTATAACTTGGGTTTCTTCAGGTAATACAATATGCGTACCTGCTATAGGAACTAAACCTATTGATAGAATGGTAGACTTTTGCTCTCAAGGTGAAGGAGAACAAGTGTACGCTGAGATAGAACGTAGGCTACAAGCCCTTAATGGATAATACATTAAGACTATATATATAGAAGGGGGACTTAACGGTCTCCCTTTTTTTTGATATACGGATTTATTTCGTACTTTTGCTAGGGAATAAAATAAACAATAATGACGATTGATGAAGTATATAAGCTAGTTCAGATATTTGCAAATAAGGAGCAGAGAGGGTTTATAAGTCCATCTGACTTCAACCTTTTAGCAAAGCAAGCTGAACATGAGCTGTACAATAAAAGACTTTCTATAGTAAAACAAAAATCACCTACAAGAAAATCTCAAGGATTATACGCAGAAAATTTATCTCCAGAGCTGTCAAGACAAGATATATCTACCTTTTTAAATAGAGCTGATGTAAATACGAATAGTACAACGGTACCATACATGGGAAGTACTGTGAGTGTAGTTTCTGATTATGTAGAATCCATGTTTATTCATGCGGATGAACATCACGATATTTCACATCACATTCCTGTAGATATTGTAGAGCCAAAAGATATAAGTCAAATACTTAGAAGTAGTTTGGTTAAGCCATCTATAGAATATCCTGTAGCTTTACTTGGAGCAGATGGCGGTACATCAAAGGTGTTTAGTGTATTTCCTGAAAGTATAGATAAAGTTATAATTTACCACTACAGAAATACTAATACACCAAAATGGAGTTATGTTACTGTAGCAGGTAAGCCTGTTCATGATTCTTCATCATCAACTGAATTTCAAATATCTAGTAGATGTCATGGAGAGATTGTAGTAAAAATATTAGAATATTTAGGGGTTTCAATTAGAGAGGCTGATGTTGTTCAGTACGCACAGGCAAGTGAATTAAAAGCAGATAGTTAATTATGGCAATAGATTACACAAGTATAGATGAGGTCGTAAATGACTTTCAATTAATGATGGATGATACGTCTTATGATAAAGACGCACAAATCTATCAATTAAGATTATTAGCATTACAAGGATTAAGAGAGCTTAAGTTTGACGCAGAACAAGAGGTAAAAACAATAGAAGAAATTGTTAGTTCAAGTAAGTTAAATATTACTTTACCTGATGATTTTGTTAAAATGTTAAAAATTGGTTATAAAAACAGTGCTGATGAGTTTGTTTCTTTAGGTTATAAGGATAATCTATCTTTAGATGCAACTGTAAATTCACAGATAAGCGAAGATCCTTATGATGAGAACAATCCATATTTTCATACTGACATGGGTAGAAAATACGGTGTAGGAGGTGGTCAAAATTCCTTGGGATATTATAGACTAAACAGAAATGATAACACTATAAACTTTTCTTCAGACCTTGCTGGTAAAAAAATATTTATAGAATATATTTCTGATGGTATAGGTTCTACTCAACCAAGAGATCATGTCATAAAGCTTACGTTTAATTCTGCTGGTTTGTCAGGTAATCAAATTCGTAACGGAGCTTTACTAAAAATCCCAATACCTGATACTACATTTGCTGCTTACACTTTTGTTTTTAAGACTTCAGAGCTAACTACAAGTGCAAACGATAGTGCTGGTTATATTATTAAGTTTTCAGAAAATGATTCTTCTGAGACTATAGCAGAAAAATTTTCTACCATAATAAATGAAGGCTATCCTGATTTAGCTATATCTGCTAGAGACACTAAAATAAAAGCATCTCAAAATACAAATTCGAATGAAGTTATTTTAACATATAAAAACATAGGTGTAGATCCTGCTAGTCTTTCTAAAACATTTCTTGATATTAATACAAGTCAAACTATCGGTGGTACAACAAATATTAAAGTTTTAATAACACCAATTGAATTAATTCAAAAAGGTTCTAAAGGATCAGGACCTAGAGTTCACAAATTTTGTGAAGAAGCTCTTAGATGTTATATATATTACAAATATATTCAAAGAAAGCGTGGTGTTCCTGCTAACGAAAAACAAATGGCTAAGAGAGCATATTACAACGAGAAAAGATTAGCTAGGGCTAGAATGATGAGCTTTAATAAAGAAGCTGCTATGCAAATTTCTAGAAAAGCATTTAAACAATCTCCTAAGATATAATTTACAATGGCACAAGATAAGAAAGTTTTTACAGGTGGGATGGATAAAGATTCTGATCCTCGCTTGATCAAACAGGGTGATTACAGAGATGCTTTAAATATAAGAACTGTATCATCATCAGATTCTACAGCAGGATCTGTTGAAAATATAGAAGGTAACACGCTAGTACCTTATAATTTTATTACTGAAAGTAATCAGTATGTAAATGTAGAATCAGGTATAGGTGTTAATGGTACAAATATTAGTATAGAAAATGTTGAGCCTGAACTTATACTCTTATCTCAAACTATATTTTTTTTAGGAACAGAATCAATAAACAATCAGTCTAGTTTTACACTAGGATATGAAACTAGCGAATCAAGTGATCCTGTTTTTATAGATACATCTTTTACTTCTTGGTATGGTAATACTCAATTAACTTCTACTTCAAATATACTTTATGAAAAATTTGGTCCAGGAGGTCCGCTTTCTTCTTTTAGTGTAGTAGATATTAACACAGGTCTTAGTTTAAATATAACTGCTTCAGTAGATTTTCTTCCTGGTGATGTATTTGATGGTTCAAATATATTTGGAGTAACATTTACATCTACTCAACCTGGTGGTGAATTTAGCCTGGTCTTGGAAAGTGGGTCTTATACAAATGAATCTTATCCTGACTTACTATATGTTTTAAATGAGGATTATGGTAGTTTATTCTACGATACTGCTACTTTAAGTTATTACATTGGAGACAGTATTTTTATTGCTAGTTCTAATGGTTTTTCTCAGTCTAACGATGACACTAATGTAGATGATGACGGGACCTCATTTGGTCCTGGTCCTGCGGTTAGTGTTTTAGGAGGAGGTATAATAGACTTAGTTATTGAGGGAGAACAACCAGAAATTTATCCTGGTGATCCTGAGGTTACTAACCCTAATACAGATGAAGTTACAACTGGTGGTGTTAATATATATTCTTATGATCAAACTAGTGGAGATGGACTATCTGTTGATGATTATATTATAACAGAAGTTTTAAATTTAACTGAGTCAACTGATAAATTTGACAGTGGTGGTGAGTTTCAGTTTGGTTCATCTCAAGATAGTATATCTCAATTTTTTGATGACGCTATATCTAATGATAAGTTTGGAGAGGTAATAATAGAGGGTACTAATGGTAGTACTACTGATTTATCAAGTATTACAACTAACTTTGTTAAAACTACAAGCCTTGGTGGTAAAGCCTCTGTTGCAGGTAGAAATAACCCAGATAGTGTTAGTTATTCTCAGTTAGAGTTTTATTTCAATAGTGAGGAGGTTTCAGAGGGAGATGGATTTAGTATTAGTGAGGGTACTTTAACTTTTAGTGGTGTTGATGTAAAAGCTATAAATACTTATGTTCTTAACGCAAATATAATAGAGGGTAAAAACTTTAAGTTAGATTTAACTATATCAGGATTACCATCTGGTAATAGTTTTACTGTTAATGTAGGTAATGACACCTTTGGTACAATAAGTGCTGACGGGTCTCATAGTATATTTATAAACGACCCTAACAATTCTTCTGTTATATTTTTACAGTTTGATAAAGATTTCACATCTTCTGATACCCTTACCCTAACAAGCGTTAGATTATTTTTAGAAGACGAGCAAGTAGATAGCCTAACTATTAGGTTAGCTTCACCAAGCTTAACAAGGTTTAAATTAGCTTTTGCAGCAAGTGAAACTCAGTTAAGAAGTGATTTAGTAGCTGGAAATCCAGTTACTACTTTACCATCTTGGTATAGTGGTACTTCAATAAAACTTATTAATAGATCTATTGGTACAACTGATTTATCTTCAGTTAATGTTGATTATCAGGAGTTGTTATTAGAGTTAGATGAAGCTAACAGTAGAATAAGAGTTTTAACAGCACAGCTAAACTCAATAACAAGCTCGTATAATGCCCAAATAGTTAAGTTACAAAATCAATTGGATGTAGCTAATTCAAACTTAGCTCAAGTTAATATTGAGTTAGCTAACGCAGTTGCATTTGCAGACAGACTTCAACGTGAAAATGAAGTTCTTTTAGATGCTCAAAGACAATTAGAATCTATTATAGCAAACTTTATAGTAGAGGTTTCAAATCCAAGACCAGAAGAACTTATTGATATTTACGAAGGAAGTATAGAAGGTATTCATCATGCACTTGATTTAATAGCTGCAGACTTAGTTAACGTATCTACAACTACTCTTGTTAATGCTGATCTTCAAGCTACAATAGATGAGTTGACAGCAGAAAACGAAAGTTTAAAAATTCAATTAAATGATTTAGAACAGCAGATTAATGTTAAAGATAATACCATAGTAGAGTTAAATACTCAATTAACTGGTCTTCAAAATGCAAATGACAATTTAATTAGTGACATCAATATTTTAAACAATGAAATAGATAATATTTCAGATAATTTTTCTTCGTATGAAGCTGCAGTAGGATCTGAACTTCTTAATGCGAGTGATTACTTAGGTGAGACCGCTACCTTAGAAAATCTTGCTGCCTTAATTTCTAATACTCTTAATGTTCAATCTTCTAACTATGAAGATCAAATTAATGGTCTTCAAACTGCATTAGATGATGCTCAATCTTTAGCAACTCAAGCTGAAATTGACGCTGCTTTTACACAGGGAGCTCTCTCAATAGATATTACTTCTGATAACGCAGCTATAGTTGCTGCTGCTTATGCAGATGGTGCTGCTTCGATAACTCCAGAAGATGGTATTACACAGGCTGATGTAGATGCGGTTATGGCTCAAGCAGCGTCTTTTTCTCAAGCTCTTGCCGAAGTAACATCTGAATTTAATATACTAAAAGATTTGTATGATGCAGTTTTAGAAAATCAGGAAGATGGTATAACGCAAGCTAATATTGATGCTATTCAAATTGCTGCTGATAATGCTGTTGCTCAAGCACAAGCAGAATTAGATCAAGCATTAGCTGATAAGCAAGCTGCAGATGATGCTTTATCTGTTGCACAGGGTGATCTTGATGATGCACAAGCTGATCTTGCTCAGGCACAATCTGATCTTGCTGAGGCAGAATCTGATAACGATGCTGCTGGTGTACAACTTGCTGAGAATAATATTACCATTGCTGACCTACAGATTCAAGCTGCTGAAAATGAAGTTACTATTGCTAGTCAAACAGCTACTATTGCTGATCAACAGGCTGAAATAGATCAATTAGAGCTTGATGTAATTCAAGCTTTTGCTAACGGTGAGGCATCTGCATTAGCAAATGTTGAGGATGTAGTGTCAGATAATATTACAGAGGCTTATAATGAAGGTGCTGCTGCTGTAGTTGGAATTATTACTGGGACAACAATTGATCCATCTGTATTTAATGATCCAAGCTTTGATGCTGCTTCTGAGGCTAGTAATTTTATTGAGGAACTTCAAGCTGATCTTGCAGTGGCTCAAGACAATGCTCTAGTAGCTCAACTTCAGCTTCTTCCAGTACAAATTGCATTATTTGAAGCTGAACAACTTAATAATTCTTTACAAGAAACAATAGATACCTTTAATGCTACAGTTGGTCTAAGTTTTGTAGAAATTGTTCCAGATCCATTGCTTAACTCTGGTACTTTTGTTCAACAGGGTATTCCTGTTGAGGGATATCAACAAGCTTTTTTTTCTCATTCCAATGGTGCTATTAAATTTGACGACCCTAGTAATCAAAATTTTTCTCAATATTTTGATATTGCTCAAATTAGTGAGGTAACAAATGTTACTATACCTGCAAGTAAAGTTAATTATCTTAGGCTTGTTGTTAACGTTCCTCAAAATGACCTTGAACTTATGGGTATTTTACCAGGAACTGCGAGTGGACTTGAATTTCATCTTGTTAGCGGGGATGACGATAATCAATACGGAGCAAACTACCCAGCTGTATTTAAAAATGATCAAGGAAACTCACCAGCAATTAATCCAGGTCAAACTGGCACTTTTACACTTTCAGTAGTTGATCCATATATTGGACCCGATATAGTTAACGCAAGATATATAATAAAAGTTAAGGGTACTGATTTTAACACTAATTTTGTACCTCCAGATAATTTCACTGCAGGAATTACTATAGATAGCATTTCTATATCGTATGTTGATAGCGTTTCAGGTCTAACACAAGGTTTTGTAGCGAACCTTAAAGATTTATTTCAAGAACAAGCTGAATCTGCTGAATCTGTAAATGAAGCTATAGAAGATTCTATAACAGATTTATCTTCTGATTTTGATGTTATTAGTAGTCAAATACAAGATTATACAAATTTATTGAATAGATTTAATGCTATTTCTGATGAGCTTCAAACTTCTATAAACAATTCTATACAAGAGTTGGCATTAACAAGCACTATAGATCAAGGTTATATTGATGGTGTAACACTTGCTTTTGAAAATAATCAAGCTACCCTTAATGAAGATATAATTGCTTTATCAGACCTTCAAACCTACCTTTTGGGTCAAGTTTACAGTTTACCTGCAGATGATCTGAATCCTGAAGGTTTTTTATTTGATGTAAATTTAAATAGAGCTACTGCATGTTATAATCTTTATGAGTTCTTTTTGCCAACTGGTATAGACTATAGTACTAGTAGTGCGGCAGCAATGAATAATTACGCCTATACTCTTGTTTTAAAAAATTCAAATGTTTTTCCAGGAGAAGAATATACTTTTGGAAAAGTTGTTCAAGCTGAACATATTAGTCAACAGTACAGAAAAAATCTCCAAGGTACTCAGGGGTTTTGGAGTAGCGATGAGGCTCACGATGGTGCTCCATTTCAAAACATTGTAAAAACAATTATAAAAGATTATCATTTATATACTTATAGTGAGGAAAGTTCTGTTGACTCTATGTTTAAAGGATATGCAGGCGTATCAGATAGACATGATCCCAATACAGGATATCTTTTAAACCCTGGGTCTTATGGGTATCAAGTTCCTTTTGGAGACGAAAATATAGAAATACAAGTAGACTTTGATTTTGGTTTTGGAGTGGATTATACTAATTACGCATCATTTGCTGAAGGTGGTATAACTAACGATATTTCGTGGGCTGCTTCAGCAAACAATGATAATCAGTTTATGATTAAAGTGTTAGATAATAGGGATGGATGGGAGCTTTACTTAGATACTTATACAGCTTTAGGAGAGCTTTATAATACACAGCTTCTTAGTAATAGTCAAAGCTTTAGTTCGCTTAATTCTATAAACATTCTTGATTATAGTAACGGAGGTGATGGTATGCACTCTTACAAGGACAACACTGTTGGTGATGCTTCTAATACTAATCAAATTGAAAGTGACGCTAAAGTAGATATTTCAGTACTGTCAACTAATTTAAATTCTCAAAATCGTAGTATACCACAGCCTCAACAGTCAGGAACTGCAGAAAACTTTGTTAGAGCAGCATCATCTGATAATTATAGTGCTTATAATTTAGATGCACCATCAACAGTACCATCTTCTAATTCTGACATTATAGTAAATAAATCTGTAGATAAAAAACCTATCATAACAAGAGGCGTTAGAAGATATGTTTACAATTCAATATTAGAGAAAAATAAGTCTATTAGTTTAGCTAGTGAAGATTTTGTTTGTATTGGATCTTATGAAGATAAACCTTTAAGTAGAATATATTACTTTGTTCATGACACCTCTGTAAACAATTTTGACTGCATATTAGAGTACGACTTAATATTAGATAACATTAAAACTGTATATCAAGATGGTAGGTTAGGATCTAATGGTGATGTAGAAACTGTTCTTAATTTTGATAAGTTTAATTCAATTACAGGTGTTAGTAAGGTTGATGATATTTTATATTTTACAGATAATTTTAATAGACCTAGAAAAATTAATGTTGAGTTAGGTAAAAAGAACGAAGAAAATATTAATAATGCTATTAAGATTGAGGATGTATTCTTTCCTGGTGGTTTTGATAAATCAGCATTTTTATCTTTTGAAGATCAAAAAATAAGATCACTTAAAGTTGGTGATAACGTGTTTTATCAAAAGAAACCTTCAGTTTCACAGATTGAAGACATAAATCAAGTTCAATTTAATGGTTGGTCTGAAGTTATTGGTATTGTTAGAAGAATATCAAATGATCCTCTAACTGGGTTTACTTTTAATGTTACCAGTGGTAGTAATACGATTACTGCTAGTCAGTCAATACTTAGTAACAACACTTTAGCTAAAGGAGAGTTTATTGGGATTATGGATAATGATAATTTCGCTAGATTCTTTAAAGTCACAAACATAAATGCAACTACAATAACAGTTGAGACACCACCTAATTTTACAGCACCAGCTGCAAAACCTTTAAATATACTAGTAAACGATATAGAAACATCTATAGGTGCTATATTAACCAACTGTCCTTTTGAGAACAGTGGTGTTGCTTTAGGTATTCTAATGCACGCAGATCCTGATGATGCTTACTCACCTTTGATTAGTTTTGGTGGTTATCATGATAAGGTTAAATATTTAGATGCTATTAAACATCAACCTGAATTAAGACCTCAAACTGAGCTAAAAATTGACTCTTCATCTAGTAAAAATAATATACTAGATAATTTATTTCAGTTTAAATATAGGTACACTCATTACGATAATGAAAACACATCATACAGTGGAATATCTGACATACAACCAGATAAGGTATTTTCAAAAAACGTACCTATAAAAGTTGACGATTATTCTAATATAAAAAACGTTATTGATGTAGAGTATTTCGACACCATATCAGATGTTAAAAAAATAGAAATAGTAGCTAGAACAGGAAACGATGGTGAGTTTGTTTTAGTAGATACTGTTCAGAATAACTTTACTAGTTATCTGAAGAAAATTAAAAATGATGTTATATCAGATCCTGCTTTTCACTTTGATGTACCTAAGTCTATAATTAAATTTAAAAACAATGGTGTTTATCCTTTTGTAGATAAAGCTGACTCTAATAAATTATTTGACTCTGTTCCTAAACTTGCTAAAGCACAAACAATATTGTCTAACAATAGAATCGCTTATGGTAACGTAGTTGAAGGTTTTGATAACACACCTATGGTGGTTGAGAGTGAGTTTTTAAACGAAGATAGCTCTGTTGTTGAGACCTCTACTTCACAGGTAGGTGTGTTTTTTGATAGTAGTGCTTCTAATTCGGTACCTACCCTAACCATTGGAAGTGGTAACGACGATACTAACAGTGCTGCTGAATCAAGTGGTTTAGCTGATGCTATTCAGGGTGTTTTTGGAAACTCATCATGGGATTCTAATAGTAGTGCCTCTTGTACAGTTAGTTTCTTTATAGACTTATCTGGTATTAGTCTTAATGATTCAAGCTCTCAATTTATAGATATAAATTTAGGGTGGGGAGTAAAAAGAAAGCCAGAAGCATTTGCAAACCCAATGAAAAGAGCTGGTACACTTTTAATGAGTGTTGATATAACAGGTGCATCAACAATAAATCAGGCTAGAGAAAGAATTATAGATCAATTTAATCAGGATCAGTTTGAAGGAGGAGCTAGTTTAACATCTTCTAATTATGATCAAGCAAATGATTCAGGTTTACTATCACTTACACTTACAGTCTCTGGTGTTAATATGATAAAAGTTAAGTGGATATGTAAAACAAATGGTTCTAATAATGAAGACTCAGGAGTTTTCACTGGATGGCAAAATTCTTTTGATGGATTTGTTTTAACTAGAACTAAAAATGACGTTGTTTTTACTAGTGGATCTGCTTCATCTAACTCTTTTAAAAACGGTGCTTTTCATGATTTTGGTGTAGCATATTTTGACGAGACAAATAGATGTTCTTTTGTAAATGTGGCTCCTGATTTTGGATCTGGAGTTGAGTTACAAGAAGGTTTTGGAACAGAATCTGTATTTCCTAATTTAAATGGTACTAGATGTTATAATCCTTTTGTTACTGAAGATAATATTTTACCTGGTCAGGTTTCTAGCATTAGTTTTGATATATATAATAAACCTCCTAGGTGGGCAACTCATTATCAAATGCTTTATGCTGGTAACACTTCTGTTGCAGAATTTGTCCAAATTACTATAGCTGATGCTATTATTGGAGATGGTAGTGATACTCAAATTTATTTATCTATAAACTCTTTAAAAGCAGAAAACTTAGGATATATAGACTCTTCTGGTGCTCTTATAGATTTTGATGCCACTAAAGGAGACAGAATTAGGTTTATTAGTTGTAAGGTTGGTGATGATAGAAAATTATTTAGAGAGTATTTAGATTTTGAAATTACAGGATTTGATTTTCACGATTCAGACAACCCAATATCAAGTACAGAAAACGGAAGTGGGTTTTACGTGAGAATTGCAGACCCAGAAAGTACTTCTATAACTATTGAAGATGGAGAATCTGTTAGTATAGCTCACTCAGGATTTAATTTAGCTACTAGTGGTTACAATAAACTTATAGCTGAGATATACAGACCTAAATTAAATCAAGAGCAGGAAAACTTAGTTTATTACGAAATTGGTGATAAAATAGAAATTGGAAATCCTGGTAAAGGAAATAGATACCATAGCGGTCAAATAAATCAAGTTCCTGATTATTTTTATGATAAAGATGTAAATACAGAAGTTTCTTTAATACCTGCTAAAGTAACTTTAGATGGTGGAGATGTTTATGTTAAATTTAGGAGAATGTTTACAAGCACATCTTCTGGTGATGTTTTAGAAAATACAGAATCTTTTGCTTGTGAAGACTATTTCTTAAATGATTTTCATAGAACTAATCACTACGATAAAGGTCGTATAAATGTAGTTAACAACAACTCAAAAGAAAGAAGACTTAAAGCCTCTGTGTTTTTCTCTGAGCCTCATGTGAGTACAGGTGCTATAAATGGTTTAAGTAACTTTAATCTAGCAAACACTCCTTATTTTGATTACAACAAAGATTTTGGATCTATTCAATATTTAAGTAATCAGAATAACGATTTAATCATATTCCATGAAAGTAAAGTTGGTAGAGTTTTAGTAGGTAAAGATATACTTAATACAGCCTCAGGAGAAGGTTTAGTTTCTTTATCTAATAATATTATAAGTGATTACTCTATTGTTTATTCGGGTCAGTATGGTTGCAGTTTAAATCCTGAGTCTATAGTTAAGCAGGGTAATGTGTTTTACTTTACAGATATACAAAGAGGTTCTGTCCTTAGATTATCTAATGATGGCATTACAGTTATATCTGAATATGGTATGAAGGACTACTTTAGAGATTTGGGTGAATTGTACTTAAAGTATAATCCAGCGTACAATAAGTTTCATTCAGTGTCTGAATATGCAAGTGATTTACAATTTAGCTCTTCTATTGTTGCTGGTTACGATCCTAAGTATAATGAGTATATAGTAACATTTCATTCAATAATTGGTAATAAGAGTGCTAGTCATACAAGTGAAAGTTATGTTTGGAGTGATAGTATTAGTACTTGGGACAATATAACAAGTAAACCTGAAAATGCTTTTGACGATAAAGTCGTTATATTTAATCCTGTTACTGTAGCATTTAGTGAAGAGTCAAATAGATGGACATCTTTTTATTCTTATATTCCTGATTACTATTGTAAAGTTAACAGACAACTTGTTACTTTTAAACAAGGTAGGTTATATAGACATAACGATTCAGATAAATACTCTAGAAGCAATCAATATTATAATAAGTTTTATGGTAACAACAACTTGTCTTATATTGACTTTGTATTTAACGCAGAGCCATCATCTGTTAAGACTTATAATGCTTTATCACTAGAGAGTGATACAAAATTTATTACAGGTCTATTCTCTAATATGGGACAATATTATGGTGGTTATGATGAGGTTATAACTACAAATATTGCCTTTAAAAAGGTAAATGGAACTTGTAGTATTAATTCAGATGGTTCACCTTTTGAAATAATTGGTATAAATACTAAATTTTATGAAGACGTATCTCCAGGTGATTTAATTAAAGTTATCGGAATTTCTTCTGAAGAGTACCATATAGTATCTAGAATAGTATCAAACACCTTAATAATTGTTAAGGATAAGGTAAATGTAGGTTTAAAAAATAACACTATGCTAGTTATTGACTATAAGTCTAAGGAGGGTATACAGTATGCTGACATTCCATTTTGTGAATCTAGTGTAGACTCTAAAATAGTTAAAAATAATTTTGGTGACGGATCAGATATACAAGGTGTTGGTGTAGTTTTAGGTTTAGATGATGATAAGAAAAACTTATCTATTAATACAAATCTATCAAACTCAAATCTTAACAAGGTTATAAAATTAAGCGAAATGGTTAACGGAGCAAGATATGTTATAGTAAACTTGCTTGATGGAGAAGATACTTTAATTACTAGTTCAGATTCATCTTACTTACCTGGTCAAGCATCTGTAGGTGATGTTATAACGTATAATGGTACTAACACATCTGGGAATAGTTTAGTTATGAGTGCCAATCTTAGCTTGTATATTAAAAAACTTAATGGAGATACTGTATTTTTAGGGTATCCATACCAGATAAAGTCTGGTACTTTTAATGAAAAAAGTGCAAATAAGATACTTATCGCTGGGAGTTACGATTACGACACTAGCTTTGATGGAGGCTTTTTATTCATGACTAAAACTGGCTCTATAGAAGGTGAAAGAATGAAGGGTAGTTATATGAGGACTATATTGGCTACTAACAGTAATCAATCTAAAAATAAGTTTAATCTTTACGCTGCAAACGCAGATGTAGACAAGAGTGAGCTTAGTAATAGATAATAAAAAAAATTTAGTACATTTGTAAAAATTCAAATCAATGGCACGTAGAGTAAAACCTAAAATAAAATATAACAAAAAAAAGAAAACACCTAAAGCATTTGTTGGAGCTGCAACAGCTGCACTTGGCTTAGGTAAATCTATATTTGGAGCTGTACAAGCTGGTAGAGCTAAAAAGGCAGAGAGAGCTTTTGACAAGAGTAGATTAGAGAGAGGAGTTAGCTCTGCAACACAAAAGTTGGCTGATCAACCTATAGATCAAAGTTATATAAATCAACTTCAACAACAGCAGGCTTCTGATAGAGCATCTGCTATGGGTGCTTTAGCTAAAGATCCTAGAAATGTTTTAGCAGGGGTTCAAGCTTTAGAGGGTCAGGCTGCAAAACAAAGAACAGGTCTTTTAGGTATGCAACAGCAGGCTAAAACTAGAGCTATGGAAAATTTAGCTAGAGAACAGCAAATGGCTGAGACTCAAAGACTAGGTGTTGCTGAAGCAGAACTTAAAGGTATACAAGCTGAAAAAGCTGCAGGTACTCAAAATATATTTGGTGGTATTGAAGATATAGCTAGTGGTATTGGTCAAATGTCCCCTAGTGGCGGAACTGGTGGTGGAACTGGTGGTGGAACTGGTAGAACACCAAAACTTGATGGTTCTTTGTTTGGCTCAGGTGGTTATCAAGGGTTAAACCCAAATAAATATGTTGGAATGGAAGACGGTGGTAAGATAGATAAAGATGGTGGAGTAACTCCTGGAGAGT
>Ga0098043_1000035_pt1 | contig 39289 bp, 41 predicted proteins | sample 9B_taG_FD_92581 | JGI IMG/M metagenome (GOLD analysis project Ga0098043, IMG submission 92581) | Marine viral communities from the Subarctic Pacific Ocean - 9B_ETSP_OMZ_AT15188_CsCl metaG | ecosystem: Environmental > Aquatic > Marine > Oceanic | place: Subarctic Pacific Ocean | collected 2015-01-10 | reverse complement strand
TGAGATAGGTGACTCTAAAACAGCCCAAGACTTATTGAGTTTTAAAGAAGGTAAAAGTAGTTCTCTACAAGATTACGCTAAGAACTTAGCTGATTCTAAAAAGAGATATGATGCTGGTACTTCCAGCAGTAAAAATTTTAATACTCTTTTAAATAGTCTTGAAAAAGTTCCTTTAAGAGAGGCTCAAGATATATTAAAACCATTACGAAAAAATCAAAACGATCTTTTGATGTATAGAGCTTTTATTAAAAGGAAAACCAAAGCTGAAAGAGATGGCGTTGATGACAGTTCCGTTAATGCTATAACTTCGTTAATAACTGCTGCCGATATGGATAGTGCGTCAGAATATCGTACGGCAGTTAAGACTGTTATTGATCTTAATCCAAATCTTAAAGAAGCTCTTCAAAGCATTGGGTCAGCTACTGAGGATGATCCTAGCAAGACTACTGGAAAGACTACTGGAGGGACTTTATATGATGATATCACTAGTTCTAGTGCAGAACCCGATCAAATAAAAGCTTTATTATATATAGTCCTTGCTAATATTCAAGGGGATACTTCACAAATAGAAGACGACTTACGAGGCGATAAAGAAAATAAATTTGCTAGCCTAGTAAATAATTAAACATAATACAAATACATAACCCGAACTGCTGTGACAGGAGAACTTATTACTGATTCGTCAGAAGATGGCGAGAACACTAACGCTTTGCCTTTTTCTATATGGTCATCATCCATTGGTAAAGATATCGAAGATCAAAAAGACCAGTACATTGGTTATGGTAATTACCTAAGAGATGTTGAGTTTGATAAAAAAACTCTTGATCAAGACACTGAAGAAATAATAGCACGTAACACTCTACAAAAAATACGTGAAATAGATCCTGAATATGTACCATCCCTTGAACTAGGTACTATTGATTCCGATGCGTCTCTTATATATGAAGCTTTCGGACAACAAGCTAGAGATAATTTTTATAGTGCTGTTAACGAAACAGGGGCTTCAAGAGATGACTTCCTTGATGAAATTAATAGTGCCAAAACACATCTAGTAGAGCAGGATAGGTTGGGGATAGCTAGTCTTAAACAGATAGATGACGATGGGATCACTAGCTTTAAAGTCATCGGAGGTTCTACTCTGGTTAACCCAAGACAAGCCATAACTGATTCTATTAATAGAGGAGCATTCCTACACAACAACATGGCACAAGCCAATGAGGGTTTTAATAAAACTCCTTATGGGCAAACTCTTTTTAAAGCTATAAGGAATGATCAAATCAGTGGTGAATTTTCCAAGGCTGCTAATAACAGTAGCATAAAAGATTTATATCTTGATATCATCAAAGATTCTAAGAACCATTTTATAACAGACAATGAGAAAGGTGACCCCTCTACCCTGATCACTAAAGCTCGTACCTTACTAGCTAAACAATACTCTAGTGGTTCAGATATCTCGGAGGATGTTTCAAGGAACAGGTTTCAGGATGCAGATATCATGGATGCTTTGGAGCAGGTATCTATAATGGATGCTTACCAAGGAGGTACAGCTAAGTTTGTATCAGACCCTGAAAAGTTAGATGAGAACATAAAGATTACTAAGAGCGGTATAGCTGTACCCCACATAAATCTTATTTTAGATAAAGGAAAGTTTGAGACAGCTATTGATTTGAAATCTCAGAAAGGAGAGTTAACGACCGCACAAGCTAACAATCTGTATGCAGGTAGGACTGCTTATTTAACTAGAAACTACCCTGCATATGATGAGCTTTTCAAAGACTCTACTGTCGAAAAGAAATGGCAGAAACATGTGCTGAGTAGCCAAGAGCTTGGCATATCTAAAGCTGCGATACTTGATAGTTTTTTAGCTAACCCCAGAAACTATAGTGGGGTTAAGAACAGGATAGGTTCTTTTTTTGATTCACTAAAAGATTCTTTTACAGGATTAGCTTTTGTATTACCTGCCTTACTCAAGAATGAAACATCTATTAATATTCTTGTAGAGCAGGAAGAAGATAGACAGAACAGGAAGCAAGTAGCTAGTATCTTTGGTGATCACTTAGGTTGGGTACATGATATCTCAACAGCGATAGCTCCTATGGTTGTAGACGTAGCAGCTACAGGATTTTTAATATCTCGTGGTATGTCTGTTGGAGGTGCTAGTTATATAGGTGCTAAAGAAGGGGCGAAGCTAACAGCTAAAGGATTAGCTAAGAGTTTCACAGGTAGTATTTTAGTTAAAGAGTTTGGTGAGACTTCAGCAGAGGCTGCTGCTAGGTTGTCTGCTACTAAGTATATCAAAGAGGGAGCTAGTACTAAGAGTATACAAAAAGCTATTGAAAGTTATAACTCTTTGGTTGGTACTAAGTTAGTAAACAACAAAGTTGTTAGGGGTAGTGCAGCAGAAAATATAATTACATCAGGTATATTTTTAACGGCTGCTAATAGGTCAGCAGGTGCTACTTATGCAACCATCTATAGTAACTACGATGGCACACATGAAGAGAAACACGATAAGGCTTTGGGTTCTGCTATGTTGGCAGGATTGTCTACAGGTTTAATCACCTCTGCATTCTCTCGTTTTGGGCGTGGTGGTTTTGAAAATGTTTTACTTGGTGGGTTGAGCTTTGGTCAGATGAATTATGTATTGAGTAAGCTAAGTAGATCTAAGGTATCTCCCTTAGATGCTCAACAGATAATAGGTAACCATCTGAAGTCTAGGATGAAAGAGATTTCACCTAGTGTATTTAAGAGTTTATATGGTAAGTATGCCAAGGCAGGTACAGAAGAATTTTTAGAGGAGGGTATAGATGAGTTTGTTAACTCATTCATTGTTAGCGCTGCCCTAAAGACAGATACCCCTATGTTAGACAGGATCTCTGATGCTATCTATGCAGGATCTATTGGAGGTGTTATAGGTCAGGGTGCTTCAGCAGTTAGGACGGCTGCTCAAAAAAGAAATGCTTTTATTAGAGGAGACATAGAAATATTTAGGCAAAGAGAAATTGATACTCTTCTTAGTAAGTTAGATGCAACTAGTTCTCCTTTAACGAGAGATCTTATACTTGATAGGTTTAGAGACGCTGAGTTTACAGTAAGAGATCAAACAGAAAGTTTACTAAGGGGAGATGATATATCAGATAAAGACTATCAGACATATCTTAATAGAGTAAGAGAGATAGATGAACTAGCTCAAGAAGCTACAGGAAGACCACTACAAACAACTCGTGAAGAACCCGCAGAAAGAGAACCTGATCAACTACCTGCTGCTGACTTAGAAGAACTCGAAAGAGCTACTTATAATTCAACAAGAGGTCAGTTAGATCTTTTCATATCACAAGCAAGAGAATTAGTTCCTCAAAAACAGAAGCAAATAGAGGATGATACATTAGAGGGTATACAAGATCCTGAAGATGTAGTACCTACTGAAGATGTAACACCTACTGAACCTGAAGTACAAGGGAAAAAAACATATGAAGGTTTTGTTACATCCCTTGAGCCAAATCAAGTTTTTGTTTTCGGATCGAACTTAGATGGTTTTCATGGAGCAGGGTCAGCAGGTTATGCTTCTTTTAATGAAGCAGGTAACGTGTGGAGGAAGTACAACTACGGAAGCGTAAAGGAAGGAACTCAGGGAAAATGGAACATAAAAGGACAAGCTGAAGGTTATCAAAAGGGAACCGAGGGGAGATCATATGCCATACCTACTGTGGTAAAAGCAGGAGGTGAAAAGATATCTGAAGATGATATTAAGAATAGTATCAGGAGTATGTATGCTGAGGCTGCAAACAATCCTGAGATGGAGTACTTAGTTGCTAATGGAGTCGGGCGTGGTTTAAGTGGTTATACAGGACAAGAGTTTGCTAAGATGTATGTAGACGCTGGAGAGATACCTCCAAACGTAGTCTTTAAAAATGAGTTCCAGCTTTTAATAGATAATGTTGGTAATGAACCAACCCCTATAGATACTAGAGACGATTTTGAAATACCAAACGATGGCGTCATTGTTGATGATGTTGAATTAGAACAAGGACAATTAAATTTAGAAGATGTCACGCCTACTGTAGAGCAAGAGGTAGAGCAAGAGGTAGGTCAAGAGGTAGAGCAAGAGGTAGTGCAAGAGGTAGTAGCACCCACAACTGAACCAACAGTTGTATACGAACCTTACGCTGAAGTTATTAGTAGAGCAGCAAAGGGAGAGGGGATTAATACACTTAGAATAACAGGATCAGAAGAACATTTTGGAAATCCGTTTAGAGTTAAACCAAAGTACGATGCGTCAAAACCAAAAGTTGTTGCGAAGTATAAAGAGGTAGTAAATAAATACGGACGTTGGCTCAGAGGAGATGAAGATTTTAAAAATATAGAACCTAAACGTAGACAATGGATACTGAATCAAATTGATGCGGGGAATTTAGACGGACAAGATCTTTTATACTATACAAATATTCCCGATAACCACGCTAACGAGTTAAAGAAAGTTGTACTTGAAAGAAGAGCAGGGCAACCAACTGTAGATCCAGAACTTCAAGATGCATATGAAGTTAACAGAGAACTGCTCCAAAAAGAATTTGCCGAAGGTAAAGCGGTTGTAAAAGAACTTGAGACTGAACTGTCAAATATAGATGTGGGTTACTACGATCCCATAGCGGAAACTGATAGGGTTAGAGAAACTGAAGCAGAGTTACTAGATGCTATAGATGCAGCTACTAGTGAAGTACTCCTTACCCAACAAAGGATAGAAAAGTTTAACGAGTTTTATTTTTATGAAGGGTTAAACTTCCCTAACTTTGAAGCAATAGATACATCAGAATTTTATAACGCCAATCTAGATGCTTCACTTAATCCTCAGAAAGTAGAGAGGAGATTAGAAGCAACAAAAGAAAGGAAAAAAGCATTTGAAAATTTTAAAACTAATGTTGAGGAGGCGTTAGATGATCTAAGTAATCCATCAGCTTACTCTACTAAACAAGAACGAGAACAATATTTAGACGAAGTTAAACAAGAGTTAGATACATGGAGAAATTCAACAAGGAAAACTCTGAATGATTCACAAAGAAAGCTTTCTGATGATGCGGTTCTTGCGTTCAACGAATACAAAGAATTAGAGAACAGGCAAGGGATGTCGGAAGAGGAGCTTGTTGAAATGCGGAATAAGGTTACTGAGGAGATAAAGAGAGTTAACAAAGGGTTACGTGCTGACCAGTATACAGGAAAAGAACTCGATAAAGTAGCTATAGCTACTCAGTTTATTGGAGATGGTATAGAAAGAAAGAATCATAAATCATCTTCATTAAGATATAAACTTGCGTGGGAGTCTGTTAGTAAAGCTAACACAGGTATCTATTCGCCTGATGATGTAGTCATGTTAGCAGCGAATGGAGCTTTTACTAAACGTACAGTAGTCAAAGGTAAGTTTGCAAGGGCAACGGGTAAACGTGCTACTTATACTAAAGTAGAAGGCGACAGATTAAAACCTTTTACTAACTCTGATACAGAACCAGATCCTGCAAAATGGCAACCAAGAGGGGAATATCAAAATTTGGTAACTGCAATTAGTTCAGGAGCTTCTTTTATTGCAGACACAGAAAAGCATCTTAATAAAACAAAAAAATATAACAAAGGGGAACTTGAATTAAAGAAGTACCTAATAGCAAGGGGATACAAAAGGGTTGAAATAAATGGGGAAGCAACAGGTAAGTTCGTACCAGAAAATGCAGAGATCCCTCTGGAAGATGGGGACTCTATTGTAACCCTTGAGTATGATGTAGTAAAAAATGAAGGGGGTAAACTTCAGGTTACTGAAAGAACAACACAAATCAAACGCTCTGATATACCTAACAAAATAAAAGAAATCGGGGAAGAATATGATAACCTCGAAGCTGAACGATTAGAAAGATCAGATGAGTTAAAGGGTGTAAAATTTGCGATACTAAATATTCAAGAACAAGAATATAATCTCAAGTCTGCACAAAGCGCATTCAAAGCGGAACTTAAAGCACTACTTGAATCCGATACTGAAGGTAAAGAGATTATTATAGAGCGTCTAAAGGATAGACTCGCAAAGTATCCAAAAGAACTTTCTGATCTAAAGAGTAATAGAACTAACCTTGATACTAAACGTAAAAAATTAGAAAGAGACTTAGATCCGATAGCTGCAAAAGTTGTTACGTTTCAGAACGCATTAACACAACTTACGTTTGCTCAATACATGAGCGATGAAGATATAGCTAAACAAAAACTACTAGATAAATATTCTAAGTATAGAGATCTAAGTAGGAAATCTGCTGATGCAAGATATGATCTCAAAGAGTTTGATGAACTAACTCTCGGAGAAGGTAAACTAAAAGAAGGAGTTACCTTAGATAGTAATCAAACTAATGATATAGAGGAAGCTGTAACAGAGCTAAATGAACAGTACAAAGATGATCTTTACGTAGAAGAATTAAGAAATGATTTAACCGAAGCTGCTATAACGACCAATTCTTTTGGACTGCCGTTTAAGATAATGTCTTCGGATCAGAATAGAAAATTAAACAAAAGAAAAGCATTTTCATTAGCTAAGATTAATAACCAGACTGTTGTATTAATTAATCCATATGAGTTGGATTCGGTAGTACGTATAACATCTCCTTTGAATAGGAGGGCTATGATTAGAGCTGGTGTGTCAGAAGAAATAATACACGCTGCTGCTATCTATGAATTAGAAGAGGGAGAAGTTCAAAAAATATGGGACTCTTTATCTCAGGAAGAAAAAGAAAATACAAGCAAGATTTATTACACTAGAGATGAAAGTACTAAATCTTATTTTAGACTACGGAGTGATGATGTAGATACTGTTAATAAAGAAAAGTTTATTCTAGGACATGAGTTCCTTAGAATGAAACTTCAAAAGATTATTGATGGTTCTACCACAGAAGAAATCGCAGTAGATCTGGAGCGACAAGCTCGACTCGCTAAAGAAGGTTCTGATACTGCCATTGTTCTTGGATCATTTAAAAGGTATCTTAAATCTTATTTCAATAAACTGTTTGGTTTCTTCTCAAGAGATATAAGTAACCCATACGTAGCAGCAGCATTAAATAGAATCCATTATACGTACAAGGCTATGGGTGCAGGGTACAAGACTCAGGGTGAAGTTGACTTTGATCCAGAGAATCCTCTGCAAACTATAACCACTTTACAAAACGCAGTAGATACTAAAGGAGTAAGGGAAGAAGCTATAGAGGGTACGTTATTATCTTCTAGTGTTGGGGCAGACCCAATCTTTATACGTCATGGTAATCTTGCTGAGTCTTTAACCATACCGATACATACAACAGGTGAATACAGGGGAGCTTATAAAGGACTTAAAAAATTCTACAACTCTATCGTTGGGAGTTATGATCCTAGGTTACGCCAACTACACCAGAGTGAACTCAACATAAGGAACACTGTCTTCAGAGAAATTAAAAAGTATCAAGAGACTTTGAAGTTTCTTGTTAATAAATATTATCCTGATGGTGATGCTCCTGTAGAATTATTCAAAGATATTACAGGAGATGGTAATGGTTTGAAGTTACACAATAATACCAAGAGAACTATCGAGAAAATATTTGGAGAATTTTTTGATGAGTTAGAGATCGAAAGGCAAGCTCAAGTTAAGGCGGTTGAGAGGGAAGCAAAAGAAGCTGACATGAGCGTTCAAGATGCGTATAACTTAGTAGCTAACGTAAACAAAATTTTTAAAGATCGCAAAGAGATTATAGAAAATAGAAGGACAGATGTTTATGACAAAGCCTATGCTAAACAAAAGGTAGAAGTAGCAAGAAGGAGAGAGGAAGCTATAATAAAATTAGGTGGGTTCAATGAAGATGGAACTCCTAAAGGAGAAATTGCCAACCATCTTTACGCTTTACGTAAGAAGGTAGATGCTATGTCTGAGTCTATTCAGAAAAAAGCATTAGCAGGACAGGTTGGTACTGAGCAGTTAAACGCAACGATTGATAATAATTTAGAGGTGTACCTAACTACTTCGTATAGATTATTCACAGAGGGTGCTGACTATGTCACGAAAGTAATGACTAGCCCACTATCAGAATACGCTAACGTAAGAGACGATGCTTATAAGTTCTTTGAAAAGATATACATAAAGGAAAGATCAGGGCAGTTACTCCTTGGTGAAATAGATTTTGAAACGGGATCTCCATTAAAAGAGATACCTAAGACACAATCAGCAGCAGAGGAGATGGCTAGGAAAGAGCTATATGAGAAAAAGATAACTGATGACCCTATCATGTTAGATAGATCTCCCATCATAAAACAAATGATGATAGACTTTTTGAATTCTTATGATCCTAATGATCCGAGAATGGAGGGTGATCAATCTAGTTGGGTTGGTACTGATATAAGACCCAATACTTTTAGTAGGTCAGATGATCCTGCTGTTAGAATCATAGCTAAACAATTAAAACAAAGAGCTAACATTCCAGAGGAACTTGTTGCTTTTATGGGCAAAGAAAAAGATACAACTGGATTTGATGGTATATCTAAAACATATATACACACAGGTATACTAGCAGCTAACTTCGCTGCGATGCGGAATATGTTAGAGTTTGGTACACGCCCAGAGAACGGGTGGATACTAACACAAGAGGAACTTAACGCTCTGCCAGAAGAAAAAAGGAAGGATAAAGGGGGCAACGATCTATGGACAGATCTTAAAACAAGGGGAAGACCAGAGTTTGATATGTTCAAACTGTTCGCAGTATCAAAAAATACACAGAACTTGTACGTCAAAAAAGATATGGCAGAAGCTCTGAAAGAGTTAGGAAGTACCTCTGTTGGTTACGCAAACTCAGATGTTAAAAGAGTATCTGAAGCGATGGTAAAGTGGGCTGGTATAGTTACTGGATCTGCTATGGGAGCTAAGACATTAGGATCTATAGGATTCTACGAGCGTAATGCTCTGGGTAATATGTTCTTCTTTGCACCAGCACAGGGAATGTTTGCCCCAATCAAAATGACTAAAGCTCTTTGGAAAGAGACAAAGAGAAAGAAAGGTTTCTTCTTTGATGGGTTCATGGAGCCAGACCAGATAGATCCCTACTATTCAAAACTTGAAAGGCTCGGCATACTTGAAGATGAACTCCGTCCTAAGATGCTAGATGAATTAATCTTTGGTGAGACTGCACCACAAGATATGTACAAAGAGCTTAATGAAATCACTGGTGAACTTGTTTCCCATAAAGATGCAGCGAAGGAGGATAACATAGTCAGGAAATTATTAAAGGATGAGAACACTGGTATTGGAAAAATATATAAGGGATTGAAGTCTGCCTCCGCTACAATGGATTCATTCTTCAAGATATATTATTTTGAATATGAGTTAAACAATTTGAAAAAAGCTCGTGCCATTAAAATGGAGAATAATCCATATGATGTTTCAGATGCAGAGCTTGAGTACTTAGCTGCTGAGAAAGTAAAGAAGACTGCTCAATCATATAGTGAATCAAGCCCACTCGTAAAAGGATTAGCTTCTTCTCCTTATGGATTGATGCTCGCACCATTCATCCGATTCAAAGGAGAGTTGATTAGGATAACAGTTAACTCAATCAAACTTATACACAGTGAAATGAATGATCCAAACCCTGTCATAAAAAAGAGAGGGTTACAAAGATTAACAGGAAACTTTACTACCCTTGTAGGTATATCTGCTTTCTTACCTGTTGCCTTGAGAATGTTCTCAGGAATAAGTGACGATGAAGACGAAGCACTAAGAAGAACTTTAGTTTCTTATCTAAGGAAACATACCTACTACATATTTAAATCAGGAGATGATTTTTATTCTCTTGATCTAACATACGTTAACCCATACTCCTTGATAGTTGATCCGTTCCTTAGAACATTAGAGAAAGGATTACAGGGAGAGAGTGCCGCTTCTATGGGAGCTACCTTTGCAAAGACTTTATTTGCTGATGAATTTTTAGATCAACAAATATTTGCAGGAGCATTTACTAGCCTACTAAATAATAGAGATCCACAAACAGATAAGAAGATCTGGTTAGAAAGAGATACTGCTGAAGATGCTTTTGCTAAAGGATTAAACTTCTTATGGAGAGAAGCATTTGAACCAAGAACATTCAGAGCTATATCAGAGTCGGCTACTCTCATGGGTACGAATCAACTACAAGATGCTTTGTTACGTATGGGTAAAGAGATAATGCCAGCTAAACCATTTAAGTTAGATCTCGATAACAACATACGGAGATACCTCTATGATATCCGAAGGGAGACTCAAGAGTTATCACTCAGGAAGAATGCGGTTTTAAGTAGGACACCAATGAGTGACAACGATGTTAAAGAGCTTGTCCAAAAAGAAATAGAACATAGGATTCGTTTGGATAAAGAAGTAGCACACACCTTAAAACATCTACAGTCTATGTCGGGTAAGGGTGACAGCGAGATGGAATCACTGGTAAAAGGATCTCAGTTCGGTCAGCGTAGGTACAAAGCTATCAAAGCAGGGCGTACAGAAACCCCTGCTGAAACCCATAAAGGACTAAAGAAAAAGTTGATGGAAAGGTACGAGCAAGAAAACGAAGTACAATATCTTAGAAGATTAAAACAGATGGACGCTTTGTTTAGAAACTATCCTCAGTATTTTGATCACGAGGATTATTAAGCTATCGCTAAACTGCTGAAAGGTATTGTTGCGGAAAGAGATCCGTGCTTGTGGGCTAGATGCTTGAAGTAACTCAAGCTAGTTTGTTTACCTTCGCCACGATATAGTAATACTCTAGATCCCTCAATACTGCCAACGATCTCATATGAGTTGTCTTTGTTAAGCATTGCGATCCATTCGTATTCACTATCATTATCAGTCTTAATATAGTTTTTAAGTTTCATGGAAGTACTGCTTCGGTAGAATTACCTTAGCTTCTTGCAGAGACATATCGATTGCCTCCCCCACTCTGGGGTCTTCACCATGTTCATCTCTAAAGATAGGATAAACTCTGAATGTCTCTGGCATTACTTTTCTTTGTTTAGTTTGCATGGACATTAAGAGTTGATACTCTTCAAAGTATATTCTCAAAACATTCATGGTCTTTAACAATATTTGAAAAACTATCTAATTGCAATAGCGAAAATTCCCTGACCCCTTTACTCTGAACTAGGTGTTCATCAAAGATGTTACTATGAAAAACACCTCATCTAGAGTTCTCTTCTAGCTTTAGTCCTAGCTCAGAGTAAAGGGGTCAGGGTTCGGGATACAGGGTGCAGTGGATAAACTATTTAATTCTAAATTCTTTTTTATTATAACACGCACCACACTCAGGACACTTGATAGCTTCCCATTTTAAATGAGCTACTTCAATCGTGTTACCACAAGGACACATCATTTCATACATCCTTCCTTCGTAGTCACGGTAAGTTCTTTTTATCTCAGAGGTAACTGCAAAGAACTTTAATACAAAGGCTATTAATAATAGCCAAACTAATACTCCAAATACTATTGTCATCTTATTCGTCTACTGTGTTTACGTGTTCTAATATATCCTTGAAAGCCCCACTCTCTCTAGCTTCCTTGATCCTCTTGTACAGGTACGCTACCAATACTTCATCGTCAATGAGCCAAGGATCAAGGTGCAGGGAGTCTACTGAAAACATGACGCTGAAATCATGCGTGAATAATTTAGGTTTGCTTGCGACTACATCTCGTAGCCACTCATGGTATGGTTCATTTGATATGTGATTGCTCGGCATCGTTTAGTTCCTCCATTCTTTCTGATAAGTTATTCAGTCTCCGTTTATATTCTAGCGTACGCTCATAGTGTTTGCGTAGCTCCTGTTCTTGTTCCTTCATCTTCTGTAAAAGACGGAAACAAATTATTATTACAGATAGGTAAACACCTATTATTAGTATCGGGTATATCATCTTCTTTTTTTAACAGTTGCAAAGCGACTAAATTTAAGGAATGGATTGAGCATATATTTAGTGCCAGTCGAGATATTCAGACCACGACAATCTGCTATGGATGCTTCCTCAGTGCTATAAGTAGGAGTTTTCTTTTCCGTATTTTTAATTTTATTTACTTTATTTTTACGTCTCGCATTACGTAAACCTTTTGCTTTTGCTTTCGCATTCCTTTGTGATTTATTCATACTACTCTGGTCTAACTGATATTTCTATTGAGCCGTCTGTATGCCACAGGATATCGGCTAGTTGTTTCTTCTTTACTACTGACTGGTACTTGAGCCATGCGTCATTAAACTTTGGATAGCTGTACTTCGCCCACATCTTTAGGTCACTCGGATGAATGTAATCTATATCAGATGGTTTATATTTACCTAACGATTCCCAATCCCTCTCAGTCATATGAGTTTCCCTTTCATCCTCCTCTAGTAATTCTGATAGGGGGGTTTCACTAGCTAAGTTCTTATGGCGTTTCTTTCTGAGCGTCACCCTCGGTGGGTTAGGTTCTAATGAAACAACATATGATTCGCCATCTATCTCGACAGCTCTGTGTATTGCTTTGTTTAAATCTGTAGCCATTATACTTCTGCGTAATCTATTATTTTAGTTATGATATCTCCTTCGTGTTCCATCATTCCAAAAACCGCCTGACCTAATAGGTCGTTTGGTTCGGTGGCTTCATCTCTATCAAAGAAGTAAGAGATGTTATCGTCTATCCTAAAGAAGTTCTTGATGTCTGAACCTTGAGTCAGGATCACGTTCCTAACAGAACCATCTTTAGTTTCTACTTCTACTACCAGTGGGTTATTCATACCGTTGCCCCTTCGTTACAGATTACTTGTCCCTCTGTCTCGATCCACACTTTAGCACCACACGATAACGGTTTGTCTGGTGAATAGATAATAGTACAGGGCTCAGTTATATCTACTGAATGACAATAGGTATTGTCCTTGTATGTCTTGACTGTAATGACAGGCTCTCTGTCTCCTGTCTTCGCATTGCTACGGATCTTGTGTTGGTTTATATGCACCCTTGTTTTCATTTCGATACCTCCTCATAAGTCCAGTCTAGATCATTAGTATTATTTCTTATGTACTCCTGCACACAATCTTCTAAGTCTTCTTCCTTACACTTAAAGTGTATACCAGTCTCAGTATGTTTGATATCTACAGAAAAGATCTTCTCGCTATTCATTTCGATACCTCCATCTCCTTTACGATTACTTCACAGGCATCTTGTATTTCTTCTACGATAGATCCTATATCAACCTTGCCCCTGTTGAATCGACCGACACACTCACGCCATTGAATCTCTGTTAACTCATTGTCTGGATCTACATCTCCTTTAGATAAAACAATTCCTATCTCGCTATGAGGTGCAAAAGAATAATCATAATGATCATCTCTCCATGCTAACTTGTCTGGTTCAGGTAGCTCAATGATAGAACAATCATCTTCTGGATAATCGTATACCATAACCCTACCATAAGCGTCATGCTTATAATCTCCATTCTCATCTGCTAACGCATAGGACAAATCCCATACGACCGATTCATATTTAGTTTCTTTTTTCATAGTTATTTTGTTTTGAATTAATGCCCCTCTTAGATAGAGCCGTATAAGAACTACCTAAGAGGAGCTGTGTTTCCTGTTTGATAACGGAACCCCATCTTACTCCATGATGAATAATGAGTCAAGACTTTTTCTTCAATTATTTTCAATTAGTGCACACCTTTTTTTCGGGACTCATGCCTACTAAAAACTATCTGCCTATTCCTATAAAGGGGGGTGATGAAACTCTCAAACCCTACCCCCCTTTATGACTCATGGTACAGGGCTCAAGTCTCAGATGCTTAGGGGTTCGGGGCAAAAGAAAAAAAATTAAATCTCAGATGGCTACAGCTCCCCGTCCGAACCCAAAGCGAGCGACAGCGAGCCTGACCTGTTGCACAGTTATACTTTAACTGTGAATCCTGATTGATCTTTGATTGCATCTCCTTTTGCTTTTAGTGCTACTATTCTGTTTGGTTTATCTAGGAATCGTAGGTCATGTTTATCTCCGTTGAGAGTTATCATGTTCTCCCATCCACCTCCTCTGTTTTGTTGTAGATCTTTGTCGAATACAACGGCTACGTTTACACCGAAGTTTACCATACTTTGTATGAACTCTAGTTTATGTTCTTCTGATCTTGAGAATGTTAAGTGGTAGTTGTTAGGTAGTTCTTTGTTAGCAAACTTCATTGCTCTTACATGGTTTTTAGTGTAGTCGTAGAACTGTACGTCTGGGTTGTTCTCAATTACTTTGTATCTTTCCCATGATATATCGCTTGTTAGATTGAGTCTGAAGCAAGGCTTTAGATTTTCTTTGTTAGCTTTTCGTTTAGCCATATCAATATCTTTTTGTAAGAAGTGTAGGAAGTTTGCTTTACCTTCTTTGAACATTTTTGTTTTACGTATTCTAGCATCTTGTACTACATTCATACGTCCTCTACCTGCTGTGTTAAGACATGCTTCTGCGCATCCTTTGCTTGCGTATGGGCATACGTTGTAACCTGATTGTGTATGTGGTGCTAGGTGTAATCCGAATGTCATCCACCCATACTCTTTGCTTTTATTTATTTTGTGATTGTTTACTGTAAGTAATCTCATTTTGAAAGTGGGGGACTTTCACCCCCTATGTATTAGAATGTTTGTACTAAGTATTCTAGTTTGCGCCCTTCTTTATCAGCTTCTTCATCACCATCTTCTGCTAATGATTTGAAACTGAAACCTTCTTCAATCATATCTTCATAGTCTTCTGGATAATCATGAATTAGTTCTTTTAAGGATTCGTAATGTGACCAGTCAATTAAAGTATTAACTAGGTCTACACATCTGTATTCGTTTCGTTCCCATTCTTTACTAAAGAGTAGCATCATGGCGTGGGGTTTCCATCCTCTTGCTATGTCCCAATCTTTTACTAATGAGTACGCATCTGGTATTGATATATCTACTATCATAATAATATGGGGGACTTCCACCCCCTTTGTTTATAAGATAATGAATGCTATGCACACGACTACGAGCCATATTACTGCCCATATAGTTGCAGCAAGCATTAAGCTTTGATCATCTTTGGGTTATAATATGTAGCTGGTAATGTCTCTTGCTTTGTACTTACCAATGCTTTACCTATTTCTGCTTGTGCATGTAGCTCATTGTCATCTAATACTTTAGCTAACCATGATGCGAATCCTGCTTTTGCATCTGCACCTGCTCCGAACTCACTTGATGTGTACTTCTTCCATGCTTTGTTTTCTGATCCATCATCGTGACCAGTACCATTACCACTTGTGTAGTATTCAGTAACTGCATTGAATAGGTCGTATAGTGTTTGACCTTTGTTGCCTATACCATTCTCATGTAGATGTGATATATCTACAATCTGATTGAATGCTCTTGTTGATAAGATAGTATTTTGATCTACTCCAATACCTTTGTATGCAGATATAAGTTGCTCTGCTTTCTTAGAGTCACATTCTACTTCGGCAAATCTTTTCATCATGTATACGAATTGATCTCTACCTTTGTAGATATTAGCAATGGTACGTCCCGCTTCATCAAGTCTAAGATCTGCATTAGATGTTTTCTTGATCTTGATTGCTAGGTCACCTTGATCTCCAAGTGCATACTTGAATGTGTTTGCACATACAACTCTTGTGTTTGAATCAAACATCGTCATTGCATATGAACCATCATGTGATTGTAGTAGGTTTAGGTAGAACTGGAAGTTGTCTCCGTTGATCAATCGTTCTGCATCATCTGCAATTTCTATTGATGAGAAGAATAATTTACCTTGTCTTAGTGTACCTAATGTTTCGATACTATAATTAATACCTTCATCATCTAGTGAGTTGCATACAGCTTCTACTAGTTTCTGATTAGGTATTGATTTGTATCTGGCTGAGGGTACACCTAGTCCATATCTTATACCTTCGAACTCTCTTGTGAGTATCTTGTTTTCTGGACACTCAGCCCAAGTGTTGATTAACTCTTTGATTGAGTCATGTGGCAACCCTCCTTGTCTTGCTGATATATCAATGAGTTCTTGTCTTAGGTCAGGATTTACATCCGCATATGCAGTACCTTCATCTATGTTGAAGTATACATTGCGGTGATCACTATCAATGATTTCTTTTGATAGTTGTTCTTTGATGACTTGAAGATCATGCCATTCTTTTTTAGTTGATATTACGGTATCGGTATGTTCGATCTCGTGCATAGTATTTATTATTTTGTATTGTTATGTTGTTGAATATGATGTAGTTGTAACATCATAAAATTCTGTTAGTTGATTATCTAGCTTGTTTCTCCAAGCTTCAATTATATTTAGAGTTTCTTCGTCTATTGGTATTACTCCATCTGGATCTGATAGAGTGGCTACGTCATCACATTGTATTCCACCATGTGATAATGCCCAGTCAAGAGATGATCCTGCTGGGCATTCATATTTAGAATCGAGTAGTTCGATTTCACAGCAGGTTACATTTGGTTCATTTGTTTCGTACCATTCTACTTTTAATTTATTACCTGAATTATCTGTGATGGTATTAGCCATACTTGTATATGCGTTAGAGTCTTTCATGTTAAGTGTATTCTACTGGGGTTGGTATATCTTCTATGATTTCATAACAGCTTATTTTATTATGTCTTTTTCTTGCTGTTATCTTTTCTTCTTTTATATGTTTTAATGCATCGTTGTATGTGAACCATGCATGTATTTTTTCATCACCATTTGCATGGATCATACGTACTTGATATATTCTTTTGTTATCCATGTTAGTATTCTCTTCCAAGTTCTTGTAGTAGATCAGCTACTCTGCTTGATGTTTTCTTTAGCTTTTCAGTTGAGAGTTTTACTTCTTCATACATGAGATCTTTTAACTCGTTTATGTTTGAATCAAGTTTTTCTAGTTCTTCTTGTATTGATTCTTTATCCATGTTTTCCATACGATCATGAATGAGATCAGCGATGTCAGATGCGTCAAAGTTTTCTGCGATTTCACACGCTGAGAATTGATCAGCTACTGAGTATGATAGATCATTAAGGTCTATGTATTCAGCTAGTTGTCTAAGATCAACTTCATATGCGAGTGATCCATAGTTCATACCGTCGGCAATGATCTCAAGTGTTGAACTTTTATCTAGCAGATTGTCTCCGACTATTTGTACTGTGGTTTCGCAGAAGTCTTTTTCTTCTGCTATTTCTAATGCAACTTTATTTGCAGTGATGTTGGCTCGCTCGATTATTGCATCAAGCAGCTTGTTTTTGATAGCTCTGAATGGAGCTAGTAGTTTACTTTTCATAGTTTGTTTTGGGATGCTGAATGTGTTGTTGCATACTACACGTAATGTTTTGTATACTATTTCTGGTGTGTTTTTTATTTCTGAGTTTGGGATGTTATAAATTAACATGTTAATCTTCGTTAAGTGGATCGAGTTTGAATTTTTTAGCTACTTCTTTTTTGAGTAGTGGACTAAAGTAATGTGAACCTTCGTTGCTGAAGCGTACACCTACGTCAATGGTGTGTTCGAATGATGGGTTATAGAATCTGTAAGCATCTACATCTCTACCGAATTGTGTATAGTGTTTTAGATACTTGTTAATAGCATCTTCTGTTAACCTTCTTTCTGGTTTGAGATGTAAGTTTGATTGGTACGCCATTGCTTTTATAAGTTCGTAGAAGTCAATGGCTACTGCATGTGGGTAATGTTCTGTAGTCCAGTACGTTTTCATAGTTATCCTTGTTCTAAGATGTGGTTGATGTGGTTAGCGATGTACACTCCGAAGTCATGTATGTTTTGAAGGTGTAGATTTCTTTGATTGTGTGCCATTGCGAATGCATTGGTATCCATTAGTGCATCTTTGATCGGGTCTTCATCTTGTGGGTAGTAGTCTCGACCATGAAATGTAGATGCTGATATTTTTTCAGTTAGTTTTTCTATTGATATTGCTATTTGATAGTAGTCATGTAGCAATGTAGTTTTAGGTGTTCCATTTAGATGGATTGTTGGTAGTATTGGTTCGTCTTTCATAGTTAGTAAGCTATTTTGTTAAGCAATTTTTGTACTCCTTCTCTTGATACATCTATAGTTTTTGTATTGTACCAATTTCCTGATGAGTCTTTTAGATCTTCAATGTCTATTGGGAACTGGACTCCACAGTATCCATATGATGATGTGTGATCTATTGATAGTTCGTCAGCTATTTTGTCTACTTGTTTGTACCATTCAGCTCTGCCTTCCATAGATTTTTTATATACCTCATCTTGATATTCTTTTGAATGGTCTAGGCTTTCTTTCCAGTCTTCACTATTTTTATCGTACATAGCTTTATCACTGTGGCTTAGGTTAAGTTTGTCTAGTTTTTCTCTTACTTGATATGCAATCTTGTTATGTTTTTCTATTGCTTCAAGCATGTCTTGTTCTGTTAGATACCATTTAGTATTTTGACATGCTGATGATTCACCGTAGGAATCTTGGTTTAGGAACTGTAATTCTAGCCCATAGAAATCATGTGTTCTTTCTTTTTCATCATGTACTATGTTGTATAGTTTTCCGTAGTGTTTACGCAGGGTTGTGTATTCTTTTATTCTTTTATTTAGTTGTTTGTTACTATCGATTGCATGTGCTATTGCAAGTCCAGTTACTATTACTATGATACTTGATAACAAGAATATTGTACTTGGGTCTATGCTCATATTTATAATGTGTTCGGGTTGGTTATTGATTTAGTTTTGATAAAGTCTCGGATGTATAATTGAAAACAATTAGTACTGCTCGGCTGTCTAATTCAGGGCGTATCGAGTTAGCGCTCCGCACATTGGCGGTGTCTGTTTGTTTCTCGGTTATGCACATGATTAGATACGCCCTGAATTGGACAGCCGTAGTTAAAAGGTAGCACCCCCCATTACGAGGGGTGCTGAGGTTGGGATTAATATTCATTGGAGTCAACGCTTCCACCTAGGACTATTGTATCATCTTCAGTGAAGGTAACTACGCCAGTCTCTTGACCTGATCCTACGTATGCTTTACTGAAAGTTATTGGCTTGCCTTTATTATCGGTCATCGTACCAATAGTCCTATCACCGAACTGCTGTGACTGGTCAGTAGTTAATGATAACTTAGTTGAGTGCGTATTATCGTACGGATCAACGATAGGGTCACCAGTTTCCATATCGGTCTTGGCGAAGTTAATAAGGTTAACCCAGAGCTTACCATTTTGATCTTTGCGAACGATCTTGGAGTCTTTAAGCTCTGGATCTTGGATGACGAAGTTAACAATGTCAATCAACGTGGTAAGGCAGAGTTCATTTTTAAGGTTAACTCCAGATAAACCGTCAGGGTTAACTGATTTAACAAGTGAAGAGGTAGGAACCTCAGTGGATTGGGTAGTAGTTGTTTGAACAGACATAATAATTAATATTGGTTTAGTTAATATACAGAAGAAGAAACAGTTTTTCCTCTCTCACAAGAGAGAGAGGAAAAGCAGTTGACCTAACAGCGCACAAACCAGATCAGATGTTTGAGTAGGTTGACTAAACCCAACATCCTGAGCGATAGCGAAGGTAGATAAATACTGTGAGATAAATAAAAACCCTACTGCACCCGAAGATACAGTAGGGTTATGATGAACGCTTGCGCTTTAGGCGTTAGGATATGTTGAACCATCCCAATCACCTACGATTGGGTCCCATTCTGGTTCGACCTGAATAGTATCGTCAACTGGTAAGCTATCTATAAGCCCTGAATCTAGACTTACGGCAGGTTCTTCGTGTTTGAAATCATCTAGAATTATATTGGTGGGGTCTTCACGTTGCTCTTGAAAGTCAGGTAAGGACATATCTTGCAGGTGTTTTATATGTACGAGCGTTGTTCTGTAGTCTTGAAGGTGTTTTACTTCTTCAGACTCCTCAATAGTGGTGTCCGATAAGCCCCTCATCCAGCCATGTGGAGCTTTACGAGGTGGTGTATAACCTAGACTCTTTCTTGATTTCTTGATAGGTGCGTCAAACTTTACACGATCTTTGGCTGTCCGAGTAAGCTCTTCTAAATCGTACTGGATTTGGCGACTCACCTGTAACTTTATGTTTGTCTTGTGCGACGGTAGTAGGTCACGGGAGCCAATCGCCTTGGCGAATTCGTCTTCGCATAACCTTGTGAGTTCCATTTTGTAGTCAGAGTAGGAATCTGCGACAAGCTTTGCATCGTCCGTTAGCACCTTACGCTTTGGAGCGTACTTTGCAGGTTGCTTCATTGTGAGCGATTCAATCTTATTAGTAAGGGTTTTCATTTCGGACAGTGACCGCTCTAGCTTTCTAGCTACAGGGTCTATATCCCTCATGATCCACTTCCTAATTACGTTGTAGATGCCCTGAGAAATACTACCCTCAGTTTTATTATTCCTTAGAGTTTTTGTTTTATCTGTTTTATGTTGCATTTGATTTATTGGTTGTAGTTATGGAATTGAACGATGCCGTTGAAACGGGATTCAGTTGATTGGTTAGTTCGTTTAAGATCTTTGAAGATCCAACCGTACTTACTGCGGAGCGAGCGAGTTACTTTTTTAGCTTCAACTTCGCCTATGACTGAAGTATCGACATTAGCTTTAAGACGTACGTTGATGGTTAACGTGTCCTTCTCCCAGCAAACAGGGCATCGGTCGTCGATGGCGATACGATCGTTATCTGACTTGAAGGTGTACTTGTAGTCCTTGTAGTTACAATGTTTGCTGGAGCAAGTGACGATCTCATTAGTGATCTGGGTGTTCCACTCGGAGTGAGTGTAGTACGTATACTTATAAAGTTTATATATGAGTTTATGCTTAGGTTTGTTCTTAGACTGCGAAGAGTCCTTATCGTTGGTGGATGTGTGTTTTTCATTCATCATACCTCTACCTTTTACACTCCTCATTCGCTGAAAAAATAATCAAGACCTTGATTATATTTTTTCTGTGAATGGGGTTGATCCATAGCGAGCATAAAACTTTATGCGAGTGTGTTTTTACAAGGTGGAGTCGGTAAATTAATTTATATTTACTGGGCTGGCTGGTAGAGGGGTCAGGCGGTGGCGGGGGGGAGGAGGGTAAATATCAATTAATTTCTTGGGCTGAGAAAATTCGTTGCGTAGCAACATGAGATTTTTCGCCCAAGGTTTACCAGCGAGTGCCTTGTAAAAATGGATCAGTGTGACATCATAAGCTCTTTAGGATTGACGACGACTGTCGAGGGCCATCAATTCCATCCCGAAGGGATGCCATCATTAGCCCGATCAATCCGTTACAATCATTTTCAAAATTCGTATTTTGAAAACACTCTTGCGACTTTGGAGCAATGGAAGCGTGAGTGATTCCTGATTCATGTACAACCGTTCTCGCTTCCTGTTATATGATTTAGGATTCAGGGTTTAGGGATCAGGGTGGAGGAACGCAATGCTAGCGCAATGACTAATGAAGCATGAATCATGATTCTAGAGCCGTGCAAATGGTTCATGGTTTACGGATCAGGGATCATGTACCGTATGTTGTTTTGTATGACACCCTACGGGTGGGGGTACTGTTTTTTGTCGCTTCGACTTCCATATATAGGGGGCTATAAGAAAAAATTTGACTTATTTTTACCCGCCCATATTAGTAGCTATGGCGAACAAAAAGAAGCAAGAATATTACAGGAACAACAAGAAGAAAAGGCTAGAATACCAGCGTAAATACTATAATTCTAAGAAAGAAGAGATAGCTAAAAAACGGGAGCGTGAGAGGGCCGAAGATCCTGAATGGCAAGAGAAGCAGCGAGTGTATAATCGGGCTTACTACATCAGGAACAAAGAGCGTATTATGGAGAAGAGGAAAGAGAAAAAGGGGCAAGAAATAAACCGCTCGTAATTGTAAGCGCCTTTTAACCAAATAAGCGGGAGTAAAGAATTGACCATATAAGATTTGAGTGGCTTATAAATTCCCAAAAACTTTTCTAAACTATAATGAATTTTACTTATACAGTTTATACTAGTATAAATTGTATAAGAGGTTTTAAGTATTGTTTAAAATGGATTTGATTCAATTTCTTTTCTGTGTTACATACATATTATGGAAAACCTACTAGAAAACACCGAACGTCGCCCCATCCCCAAAACAAAGTACGAGATAGACCAACACGGTTTTATTTACAACAAAGGCCGTCGTTTGAAATCCCAGTTCAAAAGTGGGCGGTGGTATTGCAACATATACAAAAACTCAGGGAGGCGTGTGTCTGTAGACTCCCAAAGACTAGCCGAGCTCATTTTTAGCGATGAGAACCCCCCAGAATTAACGAGAGCCATGATTGAGGGTCAAATTAAAGCTAGGCAGGTTCCAGAGTATCCTCGCTACTCTGTGACCGAGTACGGGGCTATTTACTGTATGGAGCCCCCAAGACGGGGACCAAACGCAGGAAAGATGTACCTTGTGTCAGAAAGAACTAATCACGGCAGACAATACGTAACCCTGTACGACTACGAGGGATGCCGTCGTTGTAGGCAAGTACAAGAGATTGTGGACTGTGTATGGTGAACCCTGATTCCTGAACCTAGATTCCCTCTTGATGAAGAGTGAAAAAGCCTTAAATTTAGTAACTAATGTATAATGATCCACAGGGCCTCCAAGAGCTAGATGGTTTGTCAGCTTATGATAAAGATGGCAAGCCTACAAAGAGTCGTATTAAAGACGTAAAAAGTGCTTTAAAAATATTTCAAGGTCTTCGCAAAGCTGATGAGCAGTCTTCTGTAAACAGGGCGAGGGTTGATGCGATGTTTGATGGGGCTAACCCATACAATCAGGGGCAATTAAATGCGAGCGGTCAGGGTCTTAAAACTAATTTGAATTTCGGTGAAGCTCAACGGCTGCTGGATATTTCGCTATCTGCCTACGTAGACCTTTACTCTTCACTGGAAAAACTAGTGGAGGTAAAGGGTACGCAGGGAGAACCTAGCGAGATTACCCAGCAGGAAGATATTGTATCTGAGGAGATAACTCATTTGTTACGCAGTTGGCCTGATTTCCATTCCCACTATTTGCGCCTATGTACGACGTTCATTAAACATGGTACAGGGATCACTTACTTTGATACGCCTGATGATTGGAAGTTTAGGGTGGGTAGTTTTGCGGATATTTTGATACCGAGGCAAACGCCAGCATCTGAGTCAGCGATTGATGTAGCTATTGGGCGTAGGCAGTATCACATGCATGAGTTATTTAATTTCATCAAAAACCCTGAAGCTGCTGCTAAGGTGGGTTGGAATGTTGATGAGGTGAAGCGAGTGTTATTGAAGAATGTAACTACGAGGGGTCGTAGGAGTAACAAGAACATTTATGATGATTGGGAGACGTTACAGGCGGAGTTAAAAAACAATGATATACATGAGGGTTACCAGAACCCGACAGTATCTGTATTACATTTTTGGGTACGTGAGTTAGATAGTACTATTTCTCATTACATATCTACAGAGGGTGATTGCAAAGAATTTTTATATGAGAAGGTTTCCCGTTACGACAAACCAGAACATGCATATGTAATGTTCAATTATGGTGTTGGCTCGAATGGCACATACCATTCTATACGGGGGTTGGGGCATCGTATCTTTAATCATATACAGACGAGTAATCGATTACGTTGTCAGATGATTGATGGTGCAATGTTAGGATCGGCAGTTATGATCCAACCTGAGAACCAGAGGGCGCTAGATGAATTAGGGTTCACGTATTACGGAGCGTATGCGGTCCTATCCCCCAACGTAAATATAATAGCAAAAGCAGCACCTAACTTGAGTACTGGAGTGCAACCAGCGCTAACAGATATTTCAAACCAGTTAGCTTTGAATACTGATACTGTTAGTACATATGGACCAAATCAGAGTTCACCGTACAAGAATCAGATGCAGGTTGTTGCTGACATGGATGTTAGTACTCGATTATCGGGTGCATCCTTAAACCTGTTCTATGCATCATGGAACAGGCTTCTTAAAGAAATAGTTAGGAGAATAGTTACGGGTAAGAAAGATAAATCACTTAACGAATTTTATCGTAGGTGTGCAGACCGAGGGGTACAGGAATCATTTATTAAGACTTTGGATTTGGCTAGAACAAAAGCCGTCCGATCTATTGGTAATGGCTCATATGCGAATAGGTTGGTAGCCCTTCGTGAGTTACAAGCTATATCAGGTTCTTTTGATGAAGTTGGGCGAAAGAATCTGACTCGTGATATAGTTTCAACTCGTGTTGGGCATGATTTAGCCGACAGGTATGCTCCTGTGGTGGAGAGTGGTCGTCCCACTATTGATAGTAAGATAGCGTTCCTTGAGAACCAACAGTTGATGGGGGGCAATTCTGTTCCTGTGGTTTCTTCTGAATTACATGCAGCTCATTTAGCGGAGCATATTCCATCTTTGACGGGTTTAATTGAGCAGTTGAATACGGGTCAAGCAGACCCTGTGGCTGTGTTACCTGCATTACAGGCATTTTATGAGCATATAGCGATGACCGCAGAGCAACTTGCGGGTGATCCATTGCAACAAGGTTTAGTTGGACAAGCAAAACAAGCTTTACAATTTGCAGAAGAGATGATAAATAACACTTCAAAGCAGGTTCAGAAGATGCAGCGTGAGGCTGCGGAAGCTGAGGGAGCTCCTGAAGGTGGTCCTGATCCTGCGATGGAAGCTAAGATGCAAGAACATCAGATGAAAATGCAGATGTCCCAACAGAAAGCAGAACTTGACATGCAGTTAAAGCAAGCCAAGTTTGAGCAAGAGCAAGCATTGCGTGACGCAAAGACCGCAATGGACTTGCAGAAACAATAATTTAGAATGCCAAAAAAAGTTGCCCTTCCGATTCCTGTGGATCGGTGGTTTAAAGATGTTAAACGAATTGAAGAATTACGAGCGGTCTTGGATTCTGAGGCTTTCCAAACGGCAGTCGCAATTCTCAAAGACACAGCAGGACCAACTTTCGGATCAGTTGTCGGAGACGAGAAAGTTAACAGCAACCGTCACGCATGGTACGCAGGATATCGTGATGCTTTCAGTGATTTACATAAACTAACAAAAGTTCAGGGAGATAAACCCGACATAACACCACAAGAATGGACGCACATACAGACACCGCAACCTTAGAAGCACCAGCAGCCGAAGCACCTGCTGTTGAAAATTTACCCCAAGAGTCTACCCAAGATAGTTTTCTTGATGCCTTGGATTCTGCTCTATCAAACATAACGGAGTCCCCGTTAGATAATGTTGAAGTTCCTGCGGAAGAAGTTAAAGAAGAAACTAAATCAGAACCTGAAACTACAGAGGAGCCTCCCTTAGCTGACAAAGAAGAGTCTACAGAAGAGACTAAAGAAAAAGTAAATGCGGATGATCCTATAGAAGATTTATCAGAAGATGTTGGTGATGAATGGACACCTAAAGCAGCTAATAGGTTCAAACAACTTAAAGACGAGTTAAAAACTAATAGATCAGAGTTAGATACACTTAGGCAGACTGTTAAAGAACAACAGTCTAAAATGCAAGAGCTATCCGCTATTGCAGACAATAAAGATGTAGAGTCCCTACAAGAAACTTTGCAGCAGTATGAAGTTGAAAAATCTTTTAGTGATTTAGAAAACACCACTCAATACCAAGAGGCAGTAACCACACCTTTGAATCGTTTAATGGACAAGGCATCAGTTATTGCTGATAAATACGATGTAGATTATGATTCTCTTGTAGATGCTATTGCTTTAGATGACACTGAGTCCCAAGATCAAAAATTAGCTGAATTACTACCAGACGCTACGGACAGAGATAAGTCTGCTATATATAGAATAATAGAAGACATTGACCCTATCATGGATAGGAGAAATGCTTTATATGAAAACGCTGATGCTGCTTTAAAAGAAGCTCGATATATTGACGAGCAGAAACAACAGGCCGAGGTTGCTGAGAGAGCTGAGATAAGAAAGACTATTACTAGGAATGTGGTACAAAGAGTTGGTGAAAAGTTACCATTCTTAAACGGTGTTGAAGGTTTAGACATGTCTTCTATAGAGGCTAAAGCTGCTGACTTAGATCCCTCTGTTGTGCATCCTGTAGACTTTGCCTATAACTCTGTGGCATCACAAATTTTACCTACTATTGTTCGTGAGTATCTTTCTTCTCGTGCTGAAGCAGAAGTACTTATGAGTAAGTTAGCTGAGTACGAAGGGGCAGAGCCTACAATGTCTGGATCACCTACTTCTGATTCAGCTTCTGCTAGACCTTCTGATATGTCTTTTGAGGATGCTATTAGCGCAGCCTTATCAGGCACATAATGTTTTATAAACAAACAGAGCTATTTAAAGAATTTTATTCTATACCTAAAGGGGTAGATACCCGCAAGTGTAATAAATGCTTTAAAATATTACCTATTAGTAGTTTTTCTTTACATGGAGGAGCCAATTATTATAGGCCAGAATGCAGAAATTGTAATAATGAACTAAAAAAAGTTCGTGATTGTTTAAAACAAACAACTACTCCCCCGTCATTAAATCATTGTTGTCCTATTTGTGGTGGACGTGCTGAAGAGGTTGCTGGAAAAGGGGGTTTAAAATTAGGGCCGTGGGTATTAGATCACTGCCACACAACCCATAAAGCAAGAGGTTGGCTTTGTCATCCATGTAATCGTGCTATTGGGTGTTTTAAAGACGATATTAGTTTACTTAAAAAAACGATATCCTATTTAGAAAACACCTAAGTATTTATTTATTTAATTTTTAGGCTATATTAAGGTATGGCTAGTGCAAAATTCAAAAGATTACCATCAGGTAAGATCCTATGGAGAGGGGAGAAGTACGCTGGATTCAACAAACCAAAGAAAGCTCCTGCTGGGAGTAAAAAGAAGTTTGTAGTTCTTGGTAAACAAGGGGACAAAATTAAGAAAGTAGGGTTTGGTCATAGGGATTATCAAGATTTCAGGCAACATAAAGACCCTAAAAGGCGTAAAAACTTTAGGGCTAGGCATAATTGTCAGACGGCAAAAGACAAAACAACCGCTCGTTACTGGGCATGTAGAAAACTTTGGTAATGGCTAAGAAAAAATCTACAGTCAACAAAGCTGGTAATTACACAAAACCTACAATGCGTAAGCGATTGTTTCGTCAGATTATGGCGGGTACAAAAGGAGGTAGGGCAGGTCAGTGGTCAGCACGTAAAGCTCAATTACTTGCCATGATGTATAAGAAAAAAGGTGGTGGGTACAAGTAATGGCTGTTAAAAAATCACAACAGTCTTTAAAAGATTGGACTAAACAAAAGTGGCGTACTAAGTCTGGTAAGAAGTCTTCTGAAACAGGGGAGCGTTACTTACCTGAGAGGGCTATTAAGATGTTATCTTCTGCTAAGTATGCAGCAGGGACCCGTAGAAAACGGAAAGCTACTGCTCAAGGAAAACAAAACGCTAAATACACTGAAGCAGAGCGTAAAGCATTTATCAGGGCTACTGGTAAAACATATAAAACAAAAAAGAAAAAGAAAAAATAAAAATGAAAGGTGTACCACATTTCTTAGAAGACGGGACTCTTTATGAAGGGGGATCTCATAAAATGCCTAATGGAGAAGTCCATACAGGTAAAAGCCATAACAAAGATAGCAAAAAACTTTTTCATTTTGATGATTTAAGTGACGAAGCTAAAGAAAAAGCTTCCAAATCTAAAAAAGAAAATCCAAAAGAAAAAAAAGGAACTGCTGTGATGATATCATTTATGGACGCAGTTGAAGATGGGTTGAAGAAAGAAAAGTAGTTGATTACTCGTTTAAACGCACGTTAGTGTGTTTATATGAGCAATAAAGCACTAGGATTTTTTCTTTTCTTCGCCACATTAAGCCCTTTGTTAATAGGGTTTTATGCGGGTTTGACTGGCGATCTATCAATAGCGTCAGGGCCATTGGTAATGATCACAGGACTATTTCATATAGTAGCCTCTTTTTGGGCTGCTATACGTTTATCTAGGCATTAATCCTCCACTACATCAAGCCCCACACAAATCTTTGGTGGTAGTGGTGTAATGTGAGTTTCAAGGTTTACCCTTACTGCTGGGTTTGTAAATGGTATAGGTAGTCCTACGGTAGCGTCGGTGGAGTTACATGATACGTTTGCAAGCGCTATGATAGCCAACCCCAGTAATACAATTATTTTCTTCATATTTAAATCTAAGCATGGAGCCTAGAAATTTCCACTGTAAATATTAATAAATAGTTATATATTAAAGAATGCCTAATTATAAAAAAAGTAAGGAAAAAATGTTACAATCTTATAAAGGCAAAGGTATGGGAGGGCAAACTAAACTCCCCGCTAAAAAAGCTTTAAAGTTACATGAAGGAATTTCAGATCAAGAGCTTAAAAAAGTACATGAAGAATTAGATAATAAAGCACAAAGAGAATTTGATCTTAAACAAAAAAAGAAAAAAGAAGCCTTAAAGTTTTACAAAAGTCTACAAGTTTAAATAATGGATTATTCTAAAAAAACACCTAAGCAAAAAGCTTTAGCCCCTTATAAAAAAGGGAAGAAGAAAGAACCAAATACTACTTATAAAAAGAGTTGAGGTTAGTTTTGGCACTAGGGTGGTGCTTTAAATACCCTGTTGCATCTCTGTATTAATAAGTTTAACTTATATAGTTAACAAATTACAGGGTTGCTCTAGCCTTAAATAGTTCTAGTAAGGCGTTATCAATGGGCTGTGTTCCGTTCCATAATCAATCTGCTTGGTTGCTCTAGCCATAAATAGTTCTAGTTCAGTAGATTCCATAACTTTAATTAGATCGTCTCCAGTACGAAACAGGAGAGGTCTGTCTTACTATAACTTAACAATTAGAAACTAAATACAATGGCATTTGGACCTCCAAATACTCTGTCAGCCCCCGCATCGGGATCGGCTGCGGATCAAACTATTAACACAATATTGACCCAAGAAGCGGGAAGAATTGGTAATGATATTCATAAATCAACTCTTCACACTAGTCCTTGGATTGATCTTATTAAACAATCTACATTCCCAGAAGGAATGGGATACACACTAAGCACGTTGATTTATGATCGTGCTCTTCCAGTGTCACCACTCGACGCAGACCTTGATGAGTCTGCTGCTCTAGTCGGTACTAACTGGAGTGCGTTGGGAACTACACAAGGATCAGCTACTGCTGGTTTTGTAGCTAATTCAACTGAGTCTACAACAGGGGCTCCTACTGGCGGAGACAATGTTAACCACATTGACTTCTCAAAGATCATTAAAAGTTATAGCCTTAGTAGGGCTGTAATTGAGTCGCCACGTATCAATGTTGAAGAACTACGTTATGCTGCCCATCGTACAGAGCAACTTCGTGCTATTATGGATATCCTTAAAGAGTCTACTCGCTCTTCATGGGAGAACCGTTACCGTCAACAGTATGACAAGCAGTGTAACAATGTTGTATACGCTAAGTCTGCTGCTTCTATATTCGCTACTGGCGCTGAAGGTAAAGCAACACACTCTACTGACTCAACTGAGCTCTTAGATGTGGATGCTGCTGCTACTGCTGGTGGAGATGGTGGAACTTCAGATAACGTCGCTGACGTAACTGGAAACATCTCTAACGCTCTTTTGGATAAGATTTATTTCCAATTAGTGCGTAAAGGTGCTGGAAGCAATGCTCATGGAGTTGAGAACGGTAGACCAGTATTTACATTGGTTTGCTCATCAGAAGCTTCATATCAGTTGATGACTGAGTCTGGATTCCGTGATGACGTTCGTTACAACAACTCTAGAGTGAGTGATCTGATTGCTCCTTTAGGTGTTGAGAAATCCTTCAGAGGTTTCTATCACTTGATTGACGATATGCTTCCACGATTCAACGCTGCCTTGAGTGGTGCTAATGACAACCTTGTTGAAGTCCCTGTCTATGACGTGGATCACTCAAACAAGAAAGTTGTGATGAACTCAGCTTATGACAGTGCTGCTATTGAAGTGGCGTACATCTTACACCAAGATGTGATGGAGTCCTTGATTCCTTCACCTATTGGCAATGTGAATGGGCTCTCATTTGATCCAGTCAGCTATAAAGGTGACTTCAAGTGGACTAACATTCCTGATGTTGTACGTAACCCAGATGGAAACATTGGTTTCTTCAGAGGTATCATGGCTGCTGCATCAAAGCCGATTAAGACAGACTTCGGTTACGTGATTCTCTTCAAGAGAGATACAGCTACTATTGCTGCTGTTTAATTTAGAGTGGGGCTCCCTTAAAAGGAGCCCTGCATAAATAATTCACAATAACCCTGATCCCCTTGCAAAAATGGGGATCGGGGTTATTTTTTATAAATATTATGGCAGAAGTAGCAGAACAACCGATGGAAGGAGCTGAACAACCTAGCGCAGATGCTATGCTTGATGAGCTTGTAAGTGTACTACCAGAAGAAGGAGATGATCTTTCTGTAGAAGACATGGCTGAGGCTGAGGCTGAAGAGGAACCGCAAGAAGTTGCCGTTCCCAGTGAAGAAGCATTAGTTGGTTTATATGAGACTATCTATGGAGAACCTCTAGATGAGTCCGAAGAAGCTCAAGAGCAAATGCAGGATATACAAGAGTTAGTGATGGCGATGCCTGAGTTAGCTGCTGCGTTAGCTTCTGGAGAGATAGGACCAACGGAAGCTGCTTTGATGATATTTAGAGAAGCCTCTGAAGTATCTTAATAGTTACTCTTTCCCTACTAACGATTCTATTAAAGCACCACTAAACTGACGTGTGCCACAGTGTGTAAGTTTTGCGTGTGCATCGCAGAATATTTTACCACCTATTTTAGTCCACAGTTTACAGAAAGCTAAGTCTTCACCTACTCCTGAGTGTCCATTTTCTGAAGTACTACAATCAAAGTATGTGTAGTAGTTTGGTTCTTCTGTTACTACACCTTCAATAAGGTGGCGTATAAATACTTTTTTCTCAGGATAAGCTTCGTGTAGTTTTTCAAAAACTTTTCTATCTATCATCATAAAACCTGCTGGTCCTGCTTCTATCTCAATAAAACCTTGGTCATCTACAGCTATATTGCTTGGGTCTTTGTAATGTACAACAAAGTTATCCTGTTCTTTCCCTGAATAAGTCTTAACTACGTAGGGGGCTAGTACAACATCTTCATCTTTCCTTAGTAACCTCCAAATGTTTTCAGGCTCAAATCCAATATCAGCGTCTATAAACAGTAGCTTTGTGCAGTCTGTTTTTAAAAACTGGAGCACACAATTATTTCTAGCGTGAGTAACTAGTGAAGATCCTGAATGTAAGTGTAAAGATGTCTCGTATTTTAAATCTTCTGGAGAATCGCTTGCTACAAAGTTAACCAAACCATGCATATAATCTATAAAGGCTTGGTATCCGTATGTTGGGGTAGCAATAAATATTTTTTCCATGCCTGATATTCGCTCTAGATAAAAAGAAGTCAATTAATTTTCACTGTTTCTTAAAGTGAGTAGGCTTGCTATTTACTTGCTTTAGCCCTATAATTAAGGATGCCAACTTCAATTTCAGGAAATGTTAGGCTGGTATATGGTAATCATGTACATAGTGAGACATATAGCACAACAGCATCTCCATATAGTAATGCAAATGAATTTAATGAGTATTCAGCAGGAGGAGCGAGAGCTTTAGTTGCTGGTAGTGCTATAGATGTAGGAACCCTTGATCTTTCAACTCAACATGAAGGGTTATTAATTATAAAAAACACTAATGCTGTTGGTAGCCTTTCAGTTAGTGTTGATGGGGGGACTGCTTATGATATCAGTATACCAGCAGGTTTAGTGAATTTAATCTCTGTTGGTCCTGATCATCCAGTCCATGTTAAATGCCCGACGGCTACTGAAAGTGGAGCAGGAGTTACTAGTGTAACTAGTGCAGGAGTTATTACTTTTGATGGAAGTTCTGGTGCAGTTGGAACTGCTATAATGACTGGTGTGTCTAATGTAAATAGTAACACTAATGATTACTTAGTTCAGATTTCTACACAGGGAACTGGAACGGTGTATGAACTAGATGGGGTCACTAAAAAGAACTTAACAAGTGATTATGGAGCTTCGTCCACAGTTAACTTAGTATATTTTACTGGGTATCGTTATACACTAACTGAAGCGTAATAAGACAAGTGCCTGTAAATAGAAATCAACCAAGCCCCCAAAGGCAGTCAGTATTAACATTTGTATCTCCAAATGTTCAAGATCTATTATTTTATGAGACTGTAGATAAACAACGTGTTGGTAAAACACCCCCTGTTTATGGATCAGCTCACCCAAATACTTCTAAGTTCCCTAACCACAAACTAGTCTTTGTAAAACAGTTTGATGCTGAGGGGCAATTATATCAGTACTACTATGCTGCTTCTAGGGCTAGTCAAGATGAGTACAACTTTGAATACTCACAAGCTAGTTTAGGTCAGTCTAAGTTTAATACTGTTGTTAGGACTTATGTTACACCTAGATCAGATTTTAAAGAAGATGATGCTTCTTTAGAGGCTGGTGATGCTATGCCTACTGAACCTTCTTCAGCTAACTTTACTGGAAAAGGTTACATCTTAATGTCACGCCAACAAAAACGGTTAAGTGACCCAGAATTAGACGGCTACTTTATTGTTGAGCAGCGAGTGTTTTTTGTTAGAGAAGATATTGAAACGCTAAGGTGGGATGAGATGTCTAGTTCTAATTTAAAAGCAACAGTTAGTTATTTTGCGTTGGGAGAGACTCCTACTGGAGCTTCTTCAAATATACAGACTTTAATTTCTGACGCTGATAATTCTTATTGGGGCACGGCCATAGAATATAGAGATAGTGGGAGTACTCCTAAGAAAGCAGTCGCTTTTTATAAAGAAGGGAGGCAGGTATCTTTAGATTGGTTTGAAGTTGTAAAAACAGAAACGATTGCAGGGACAACTCCTGACGGAACAATAAACTCAAATACCACTTTACTTATTGAAGAACTAGACACTTCTATCAATTTTACATTCCCACCTGTATTAGAGAGTATTTCTTCTGTGGCTTGGGAAAAACATGATGGTCAAGTTCAGCATAATCCAGAGTACCATATGAATCCAGAAGGATATAGTGGGCCTTGTAAAGCGGTAGTTAAAAAAGAATATAAAGTTATAGAGTTTGAAGGGGCTGGTGTTGCGCCTTCAGCTAAAGCTATGCAGCCTCAATCTTTTGCATTTTCTACTCCTTATATAAATTTAAGAATACCAGCTTGTTTAATGAATGGAGGTTCAGTTGGGTTTACTACAGGAACTACTGACCCTGTTTATAAATATACAGCTTATGTTAAAGACTTACCTGTCACAGACCCACCCAATCTTCTTCAGTTAGCTGTCGATGGTCTTGAAGCTAGGGTAACGCAACAAAAAGCTAGGGGAGGCTATATAAAAGAAACTACTACTGTATTCCCACCCTCTTTTAATTAATGTCTGAACAATTTAAAGATGGTAATATTGGAGCTTTTGGGAACCCAATATCTCCTGCTGACAGGGATGTAACAGATGCTTCATTAAGTAATCTTTCCGCTGTAGGTCAACAAGGGGCTGCCGACAGTGGGGCTTATAGTAGCAATCATCCTTCGGGTATGGTTGGGGCAGCTCCTCAAGATGAAATTCGTTATCGTCAGGAGCATGAACCTTATAACTACCAGCCTGATGGGGATCAGTTTGTTTATATAACAAAAGCTTACTTATATGAAATCCATCCACTTACTACAGAATTAATTAAAAAGCATGAACTAAGTCCTTTAAAGATAAAGTTAGATACGAAGAAAGGTTGTGTGTACTCACAATTTATGACGGATCAACAGGGGAAGCTTTTAGATGATTATATTCTGTTAAAGACAGAAGAAGACGATCCTCCTGAATCAACACCATTTGAATTGTTGGATGGTGATGGGACTGAAGATACTGAGAAGTACGGTATATATAATGTTCTTTTATTTAAATTTGCAGATGGGGTTATTTTAAGAAATAATTATGATTCCGACAAAGATGATCCAAGATCCGTAAGGGATCATGGTGGTATAGAGGGTCATAGAGGGCCCCTCATATGGTCTTGCGGATATAATACTTTACATAATGCTGGGTTAGGTCAGGGCTTAATATACAGAGATTATACTAAGAGTGATGATAAGAAAAATTTAAGGAGTCTACTTGAAGCTAGTTATAGTAATCAATCAGCTCCTTTTGAAAATAATTCTCAAGTAAAAATATCTACTTCTGGGGACCATATAATTATTCGAGGTAATAGCAAAGATATAGACTGGAAAACTAATGCTGCGTCTGGTTATACTCCAGCAAGTCTTGGTGTAGTTCAAGATGGTTTAGTAAGATCATTACCTAACTTAGATGTTGTTAATGTCGCTACGGCAACAGGTTCGGGAACTACAGTTAATACTGTTACTTCAAGCCCTAGCATAACAAGTACACCTGAAGCCTTATCAGTATCTTCAATAACTCCTCCATCTGGTTCTGGGTTAGCTTTAGATACTTACGAATATACTCCTACAGCAGTAAGCACTGAAGCTTTATCACAAGTGTCTGGTAGTGTTTCTGGGGGTACGGGCATTGACCTTCAATCTGTCTCAGTAACTTCTTCATCAATAACTCCTCCAACTGGTTCAGGGTTAGCTTTAGATACTAAGGAATACACTCCCACAGCAGTAAGTACTGAAACACTTTCACAAGCAACTAATTCTGTTTCTGGGGGTACTGATATTTCCTTTCAGGCTGTATCTTTAGATACCCAACAGATAACACCCCCAGATGGTACGAGCTTAGATTTACAAACTAAACAGTATGCTTCTGTAGAATTATCAACTGAAACAGTAAGTATAGACGCTACTGCGCTACATGGGGGTGATAATTTAACAACAACGGCTACCCCTTTAAGTTCAACAAGTGTGCCTGTTCAAGCTACGGGGACTAAGTCATATACTTCTAGAGAATTAACTCCGCATACGCTAACTGCTACGACAGGGTTAGCATCAGGAACAGATGTTAATTTACAGTCAGTCCCTTTAACACCAACTACAATAAAAGTTCCGAGCAACTCTGGGATAACTTTAACTAGAAAGGAATATACTCCTACAACAGTTGCGACTGAGACAACAAGTGTAACTTCATCTTTCACAGGAGGTAATAATTTAGTTACAACTCCTACAGATTTAGATACAACACCATCGCCTGTATTAGAATTTGATACTAAAAAATATACTTCTAGGACGTTAGAGCGAGAAGAACTAGAAAAGAAACCTAATACTTTATCTAAATCAGGATCTACGGCAGAAGTTTCTTTAGAGACAGTGCCTTTAAGCACTACTTCAATAACTCCACCAAGTGGCACTGGCATAACTTTAGGCACTAAGACATACACTTCTAGAGCATTAGGGAACGAGACGTTAACTAAAGAAGCTACTGCCTTAAAAGGTGGTGTTGATTTAGATACTGACACTACTGAGTTACATTCAACAGAAGCTCCAGTACTATCTGCCCCACTTAAAACTTATAAAGCTAGAGAATTAGATAAAACAAGTTTAGCCCCTCAGTCGAATGCTTTACAAGGGGGCGCTGATTTTACATGTAACCCAACACCATTAAACACAGAGGAGATTTCTGCCCCCACGCTGCCCGTCAAAACTTTTACTACTACTGAGTTAGGTACAATTTCTTTATCAAAACAATCGGGCGCTTTAACAGGAGGTACTGATTTTACTTGTAGTCCTACAGATATGACGACTAAATCGTTTAGTCGTGTTACAGAAGACTTAGAAGAAAATTTACAACAACAAACGGGTGCTTTACACGGAGGCTCTCCAATAGAGTTAGTATTTAGGCAAGTACCTGATTCTACGACTAGTAGTACAATGATTTGGGTAATTGCACCAAAAACTGTTCCTTCTAATACTGGAGCTACGTTAACTGCTCAGGTTGGGATGTCTACATACACAGGAGTTAAAAATCTTTCTGCCCCATCTGTTTATTTATATAGTACAACAGGGTCTTCAGATACTAGGTCATATCTAAGCCCACCTTCTGATGGGACTACTACTCCTTATCATTTATATTTTTCTACGGGCGCAGTCACAGCCTCTAAAGTACTAACTACAGATAGCACTACTGAGACTTCTGTAGTTTTCAGAAATGGAGCTACTACGTATAATGGAATTACAGGCATATCTAGTGGTTCTGGGATACTATTTTATACTGCTGCAAGCACAGGAAAACGATTTTTAGAGGCTGATACGGATGACGATAACAATGATACAACTAAGGTATATTATACTGACAGCAATGTAAGTAGAAACTTTTTAAGTAACACTACTAATACTAGTAAAACAGCATACGACGTATACACCTCTGATACAGCTACTCAATCAAAATACTTAAAGACAGTATCGGTTAATTCAGCCGAAACTTTGAGGACGGGTATAGGAACGTATACTGGAGTTACAGGAATATCTTCTGGTGTTTCATTATATGAAGCTCCTGCACCATCAGAAAGTTCATCAGACACTTTCTTAGAGACTACAGAGTCAGATGGTACTATAAATTATGTATATTCATCAACTGAGTCCACAACAAGAAAGCTTTTAAGTTCTGGAACTTCAGCAACTTCTCTTCATTTATATTCGTCTGCTACTCCAGATAGTACTACTAAATTTTTAAAAGTAGGTGCGAGCGAGTCAGGAACAAAAACACTAAGAGTTGGTGCTGTTCCGCATGATGGTATTACAGGACTTTCAGGATCTTCTGCTGCTTTTTATAAAGCTGATGGTTCGTCACACAAATTTTTAGAAACTACTGAAGCGAGTGGCCAAGAGAGACATATTTATTTTTCAGATGCTACTGACTCCCGAACCTTCATAACTAGTTCTGGTTCAGAAATAAAAGTAGTAACATCAGTCAATGATTTCTCTACCACTAATTATGTAAAAACAAATGATAATTGGTCGGGTGAAAAAGAGTTCATGCACACAATCGACACGCATGACGGTGTCACAGGACTTTCGGCCAACACGGTTAAAGTTTATAAAGAAAATACTGATGCTTCCCACACATTTTTAGATACTGAAGAGTCAGGCGATACTGATTATCATATTTATGCTACTACGTCAGCAGCTATTGACACTAGATTTTTAACTACAGGATTGTCAAGTGCTTCACTTAATTTATATTTTTCTGATGCGCCTACACAATCAAAATATTTAAAGACTACTTCGTCTAATTCATCAGAAACTTTAAGATCTGGTATGACTGCCTTCGACGCAGTTTCAGGTATTGCAGCTGGTTCTAACCTATATAAAGCACCTACTAGTGGAGAGACTAAATTTTTAAAGACAGGTGATACCGATTCAACACATAATGTGTATGTTTCAGATGCCACTGATGATATGACATTCTTAACTAGTTTAGGAAGCAACATAGGTATTTTAACATCTGATACTGTATCAGGAGTATCAGCAGTTAATTATGTAAAATCTAATGACAGTTCATTAGCATCAGCTAAACAATTTAAACACACATTCCAAAACTACACAGGGCTTTCTTCTAATGATGATGAAAATGTTTCTGTATACGAAGTACCATCTACGACCACAAACAAATTTTTAGAGACAACAGAAAACGAAGGGAGTAGTCATCGTGTTTATTCTACAGACACCTCAACAACTAGCACTCGATTTTTAAGTCCTTCAGGAACTGATACATCACTCCATTTATATTCTACAGATACTGCTGATAGTACTACAAAGTTTTTAAAAGTAGCACAGAGTGTATCAGGGGATAAAATTTTAAAATCTGGAATGTCTGTATTTAACGCTGTAACGGGAATTACATCTGGAGCAAAATTATATGAAGCAGGTAGCGCTACTAATCATAACTTCTTACAACCATCAACCGCTACGGGAACACATCATGTTTATTTTTCTGATGCAAGTACCACTAAATCATTTATAACAAGCTCAGGTAGCCCCATCCATGTTGTAAAATCTGGAAGTAGTCTAGGAAGCACAAAATTTGTAAAGACAACTGGCACTGGTATTGATTCAGCCAAGACTTTTAAACATACACTCGGATCTTACACTGGTGTTACAGGTCTTTCAGGATCAAATATACATCTATATTCTACAGCAACGGCTGATAACGCAAAGTTTGTAAAGACTACAGATACGGGAGCTAGTCATGTGTATGTTTCAGCTGCGGATACTCAAAGAACTTTCATAACTAGTGTGGGTAGTGCTGTGAATGTTTTAACAGCTTCTAGTTTAAGTGATGGTTCTAGTGCTAAATTCGTAAAAACAACAGGTGCTAACGTAGATGGCATAGATTCAGCCAAGACTTTTAAACATACACTCGGATCTTATACTGGAATTACAGGGCTTTCGGCTGCAAGTGGTATCCGTCTGTATTCCACAGATACTGCTGACACTGCGAAATTTGTAAAAACCACTGATACTGAAGCTAGACATGTATATATTTCTACTGCGGATAACCAAAGAACTTTCATAACTAGTACAGGATCTTCTATCAATGTACTTACGAAAAGCGGAACTGGTGGTATTAATGTGTTTACAGCAGGAAATACAACTAGCCAAACGCTAATTACTGCTGTAAATACCACACCTTCAACATTTCAGACGGTTTCTGGGTCTGAGAAAGTATTGAAAGCTCCTTAGTAGTTCATAGGTTGAATTGCGTTGTAAACGCCTTATATTTAGGGATCGTGCCAGCTAAAACTACAGAACAACTATTTGCTACCCATTCCCAATATTTAGACGTTGAATTTGCACATCAGGAAGATTTCCGAAATGCTTTGAATGAAGTGATGCCCCGTATCTATAAGATGGGGTATTGGAGGGATATGTTAACCGAGCATACACAAGATGCTTCTAAAGGTTATGTTTCACTACCTCAAGACACTGACTCTATATTACATGGAGTATTAGATAATAACCCACTCCCAACACGTTCTTTATGGCATGATTACAAGAGTTTTGGTACTAATACACAGGATGAAACTGTGTTAAGTGCTTTTATTGATGATGGGTATTCTTCTACGTACAGAGATATAGAGACTGCTTATGCGTATCAGCTTGAGCTCCAAGCCGTAAGGAACTATAATGATAGTTTACCTACTGAGCCATTTACTGTGGACGTTTTATATAAGGGTTCTGCTACTGGAGATGGTTTTATGGACTATCGTTTGGATCAAACAAACACAGCAGATACAGGATCTGGAGTTAATATATCTAGTATAGAACAAATAATTTATAGT
>Ga0098043_1000029_pt1 | contig 41254 bp, 38 predicted proteins | sample 9B_taG_FD_92581 | JGI IMG/M metagenome (GOLD analysis project Ga0098043, IMG submission 92581) | Marine viral communities from the Subarctic Pacific Ocean - 9B_ETSP_OMZ_AT15188_CsCl metaG | ecosystem: Environmental > Aquatic > Marine > Oceanic | place: Subarctic Pacific Ocean | collected 2015-01-10 | reverse complement strand
ATTGACAAACGGTGAACACCGTCTGTATTTTGACGCATTTCACCACTTTGACGACAACGGGTTGACTTACGCCGAACTCAAAAACATAATCACGACTGGTTTGCCAGTGACAATGGGTTGCTGGCTCACTGACGCTTCCGATGGTGCGGTTGGGGTTGGCACTGTTGGAAACAACGCCACTTTCTCCGCCCTCAATGCCATAGCAAGCACCGACAACGCTACAATGGCACAGAACTTCATTGGGCCGCTGGAAAAGACCTTCGCACTTGGGCGAACCACCACGAACGGTATAACAATACGAAGTGGAATACAAGTTGACCCCAGTGATCCAACAGGCGCAACCATTCTTATTCACGACGGCCCGACTATGGAGGGCTTCACCTTTGACCCCGGCAATTATGTCTATGGTGCTGGCACCAAACCTCTTCTCCCACCAGTGGAATGTCGTTCCGGTCATTTGTCATTGAAAGGCAAGCGCAACGACAACACATTGGACTGGGTTCGTCCTATGCGCCTTAATTTGGGCGACATAGGGAGTGCTGGTTCAGTCAGCAAGTTTGAAGAGGCTGTTGACGAACTCATCCGAAGAATCAATCAAGCCGGACATCCAAACGCCAAAAACAGCAACGGAGGGAGTGCCTTCAATCCACCTCCATTGTTCACCACGGATGCTGGAATATACAGGGTCACTTCAAATGACACTGGTTCGCACATGGGCTATGTGAGAGCCTTTTTGGGACAACAGGTTGAAAGCCGAACTGGCGAAAAGGGTCTTTCGGTAGTTATCCACTGCACCGTTCCGGGTGCCACAGGTCGTGATTTTGCAGTATGGATCAATAACAACAGCCCATATCCATATCGGCCTATTCAAGCCGTTGGGCATGGTGGGCTTGTAGCGTCCAACAGCCTTTCTTATCAAGCAAGTTCATTCGCCGCACCACTGCCTTTGGGTATGGATGGAGAAACGCATGTCCCAATAACCACATTTCAAGGGGGTGTTCATGGAACCGTGACTGACGCTGACGGCAACCTTCGCCAATACAACGGAATAGGGCGAGAGTTCGCATTTAACACAGTCGCTTTGCCTCAATTTGAAAATGGCAACCTTATACCCGATTATGACCCCGAAGCCCAACCGACTCTCATGGTTCAGCGCAAAGCACTGGATATAATTTACCGCATCAATAGGAAAATAAGCCGACAAAACAAGGGATTGATTTTGGTTGACGACAAACATTTGGGTGAGTTTGATGCAGTGGTTTCCGGCCCCAACAATGTTTCAAACAGCAAGGTTTCGGGGGTTGGATCTTGCATGGGGCTGTTCAATTGTCAACCATTGGATAAAACGCTCGGCAAAAAATGGAAAGAATTGTTCTATGACAGCAGTGGCAAATTGAAAGAAGTGCCAATCAAATTGCTGAACCCGTTAATTGACGCAAACGGTATTCTGTTCTTTGGCGGGGGACACACAGGCGTCACCTTTGATGTTAGCGATGGCACAGATAATGATTATAGCGACTTTTACACCCACCATTACGCAAAGGGGCCGACTGGATATAGCGGCTTTCAAAACCTACAAGAAGTGCAAACATCGGCGGCTGTCCTTGATTTTAGCAAATTGAAGAATGCTGACACAGTGAACGAGAACACATACCGTGGCCTTCATCATGTTAAGAGCATCGCTGAAACAGGTGTCGTGCCAGCGGAGGGATTATTGGATAAGGAAACCGACGGGTGCCTTTGGTATGTCCGAATGAATGAACCTGCTTTGCACGCTGATCATGGTGCAAGTGGCAAAGAATTGGCTCTTGACGCTATACACGGTGTAAAATTGAAGGCATTTGGTGATTTTGCGAATCAATCGCTTTTGGCTGGCCCAGCAACAGGAGATCCCGAATCAAAGGGAATTGACCTTCACGGGAACACTGACGCAGGAGCCATTTCACTCCATAACATCAGCACACTTGCCAACAGTGCCGTGTCGCCCCGTGTGCCGTTGAAAAGCAACATGTTCGGTGCTTTTGGCTCATACGATGCCGCAAACGACGGGGCATATTCATTCTCATTCTTTTTCAATTCCGGCGACGCTTCGGGGAATGCTTGGAGCAGTGCCGCATTTGGCAACGGGCCTGTGGTTCATGGGATTGATAGCACACGCCGTGGATTTGGTGTTTCAATCAATTCAAAGCAAGGCAACTCAAATAGCGTTATGGACTTCTCAATTACAGCCTTTGTCCATACGGATTTAGGCGGAGGTGCCCTTACACATTCAATAACCAGTGATGTTCAAGCAAACCAACCAAAGAACGCTTGGTATCATGTAGTGGTGTCAAGGGCGTCGGGAGCCGCCTTTCCAATAATTTACATCAACGGAATTGCAGTGAATGGGACAGGGGCGTCGTTCATCAATCAAGTCAACCTTACAGACGCACCACACCTTCCTTTGGGTATCGGTGTCGGATCTGCTTTGACTGGTGGCTTTTACGGCAAAGCAAACAATATGTTGACTATTGGAGTCGCTTTGTTGCCGTGGACGGCTCCTACGAATTATTATCACGGGAAAAAGGCGGCTCATGCAAATGCGCCTGTTTATTTCAATGGTGCCCTAAGCGAAATTGCCATGTGGAATAAACACCTTACCCCGGCCGAAGTCGCAACACTCTATAATGCGAGAACCGTGTGGTGATAACATGGCGGAGGTGTTGACCTATGCGAAGCGGGAATATCCCGCCGCCTTGACTCCCATTGGCTCCGACGACGGGATCCCTGCGAGTGGGTATTTCAGCCTCCACTTTACATATCCCGATACGGCCTATGAAGACCCCACATCCATGACTTTTGGCAAGGATGGGGTCAATCAATTGGGAATCAACTACATGATTAGAACTCCATTGGCTGGCGATGCAACCAACGCCACTCAAACGGGCGAGGATATACGCAACGGGGCAAACACAGTCGTCATTGACCTCAAACGAGCCGCCGAAGCACACGCCGCATCAATCGCCGCAGGGGCAGTTATGCCCGCCAAAACCTTTGATTTAGGCACAGAAGAAGCGGCACGACTTATCGCCGCTACAATCAATTCAACACGCAACCGTCAAATCGGGGCACATTCCAATTCTCGCTACTTGCGGGCACGGTATGTAAAAATGAGTGGGAGCAAGCAATATGGCGGCTGGTATTCACCAACGCTGTTCCGCAGTTTGAAATTGGGTTTTGAGAACGGACAGCAAATTGGGAGTGGATCGACATATTTGAAGCCAAACGCCAGTTTTGCCACGACTGTGAATGAAATATACACGAATGTTGGAGTCGGTGGCTATCTTTTGCCTAACGAACACCTATACACCACCGACAACCGATATATTGGGCAAATCCTTGAAATCAGTGGCACTCGCATTCGGTTCTATGAACCAATCAAAGTGGCCTTGACGGCCTCCGATAAATTGAGAGGTGGCTGGCTACGCTTGATGGATTTTGGTTCTACAACAAGACAGGGGGCCACTTCCACCCACAACATCATGCCTACTGACATGCCCAAACGAGGCACTATTGTCGGCAACCCAAACAGCACCATAAATGACACTGCTGGTGCTGATGTCAGCAATTACACTCTTACTTACGACGGCTGGGAAATTGTTAATGATCGAGAAGTTCAATTCAATATCACTAAAGTGGAGTCAACGAGTCCAGTGAAAGACATTCTTGACTCTCTTGCCACAAGCCAACCTACATGGTTTGTGAACAACGACACAGAAGAACAACACACAGTCGTCGTTTCTTGGGAAATAGACACTCCGACTGGCGGTGGGTATTGGGGCACAGCCAACGGTGGCCCTGTTGTTCAAGGGCTTGGTGCCTCACTCCCTGTTTGGTATTTGACAGCCAAACCAATGGATGGAGGAAACATGGGTTTGCCAGCGGCAAATGCCGATTCACGGGGTGCCAGTCCTTCAACACATACGACAGGGCACGGATATAGCCGATTCTCCATAGAAGGACTCAATTCATGCTCACTGCCCGACATGCCACCGCCCGACAAACCCTTTGATGGCCCAGTGGTCGCAGGTTCAACCGAAGCCGATCCGTTTCAGTGGACTGGGTTAAACGATGCTTTAGACGCACACCAAGAGGATGAACTTTTCATTACAAAAAGTGAGTTCGGGACTCAAATGGACGACGGGGGGCCGTTTCAAACCAATTGCATGGTTTCTACAAATGCTACACTCACCGGCGGAACCACGATTAAAACCCTTACACCAGCGACTAAGGTTTCAGCCCATTTCAACGACGGTGATGTCATTTACGCCGCCGACGGAACTTCTTTAGGAACAATTGCCGAAGGAGGCATCGCCGAAACCACCAACACAGGGCTGACTGTTATTGGGCCAAAAAATGTTGACAGCGGTGTGCGTGTTGATCATGGTTTTGGAAACACATTGAATGGCGATCCTCCGATTGGAGGAAACCGTTGCTATAACGCATTTCACTTCACGGCTTGGAAACACACACTTGGCTCTTTAAGCACCTTAAAAACAGGAGCCAACGCACCGAACTCCTACTTTGAACCCGGCGATGAAATCACCGACGCAAATGATCATTTGATTGGCACAGTCCCTATTTGCCGCACAGTTAAGCGTCAAGCACCGGGACAAAGCGGAATCATAGGTTCCCGTGTCCATATTGCCGACGGGAACGATTTGTTTTCGGACGCAAACAGGGACATAAAATCCTTCACTGTTGACATCAACGACCCGAACTTGATTTATCATGTCGGTGAAAAATTGTATGCTGAGGACATTTACTACAACACAGGAGTAAGTTTAGCGATATTGGATATAAACAATCTTGGGAATCCGGGCACTGAAATACTCGCTGTCGGCACTGGGGAAGATCCAACAACAGTGGGTTATGACGGTGTGCGAATTAAGCCACACGATAGGATTTACAAGAAAAATGGCGTTAATATGACCTTAATTGGAACTGTAAAAGCAGTTGAACCGGGTCATATTGAATTAAAATCGCCCTCCGCAACCTTTTTGAACGCAAATGAACCAGTTTTTGTTCACGCTTACATTGGGACTATCAAAAGTATGCAAGAAACACAGCATAAGACGAGCGTGTTTGGTTTCATAAGCGGAACTGTCGCCAACAATTCAACAACAACATTGAACTTTTCAACCAATAACACCACGGTATTCACCCGACGAGTGTTGCCCGGTGCCAAATTAGAAAACAATGCTGGAACCCTTATCGGAACAGTCAGTTCTGTGGGGAACAGGGAAATTACACTTGAAGCCAATAACCAAGTTGCTCTCAATGTGAACAGTCTTGTTCATGTCCGAGGAAACAGTGAATGGGCGATGGAGTTAGAGGAAAAATTGCATTTTGACAATTTGTCCCAACATGAGTTCTATAACGATGTAGCAAACACCACTACAACCGGACAATTTAGGTTAATTGATGATTTAAGGTTGAGGGCTGAATCCGTCAGTGCCCAAAGCATAACAATGTCAGATCCTAACGACCCATCGCTTTCGGGCACCATATTACGGAACATAGACCGAGATGAACGCTTATTCAGTCCAGCGGTGAACTATGAAGCAGGTGTCAATAATCAAGGTGCCCTTAACACCCAAGCACAGGACTGGGCATACCTCCGTTCACACCATGATGATGGCAACAATACTGGCTCTCGCCACCTCATTGTCAAATCAACCGCTGGTGTGAAGAGTATTGACAATGAAGCCTACGGCGGAGCGTTGATGATGAATTATGCCGACCAAAATAATGGCAACCCTGCTACATTGATTGGCTCGGATGGAAAGGAATACGGCACTATTGCGGGGGTGTTGGATGAACGGGTTGTCGCCGTTGGAGGGACAACCTACACCTACTCACGGATCTTATTGGCTACATGTGTTGCGGATATTCCCGAAGGGACGCTTCTTCATCGTGCGGCACCGACATTGACACTCACCTCCGCAATCAGCGGAAACAGCCTTTATCACGGCCAAATGTTGTTCAAAGGCAAAGACATCAATAAGTGGCAAGTTGCTCTTGAAAACGGACATAAAATCAACAGTCGTTTCCCTAAATGGAATAACGCATACGGAGATCAGCACGAAGAAATCACAAGCCTCACCAATTCCGATGTTGTATTGAATAAGGCTGTCGTCAAAAACGGATTGAAGAGTGAAGTCAGCACCATTACAGCCTCCACTGTTGCTCACACAGGTTCACAGGGGTATGTGCATAGGCCATTCCGAACAGTGCGGGCTGTCAACACCGAACGGGTGAAAGGACTACAAATACCGAATGAAGCGATGGTTTGGGAGAACATAGAATTGGTGGACGACACTGGTGCTGAATTGACTCTTGAAGGTGGTTCTCCGTTTGGGACTGTGATAAAAGACTACAATTACAAGCAAAACCGCATCGATCCTAAAACAAACACTGCCTCTTCGTTGCCTTCAACACCCGGCAGTGGTCTTGAACCCAACTTAGAAATCCAATTGCCATCACAAGATGAAATACCCGGCAACATCATTGTCCGTAGTGGGCACGACCGTGTGCAAGCGTGGCGGCACCTTTCATGGGGTATGGGTGGCTTGAGTGTCCCTCGTCCCGATGAACCGGGTGTTATTGAGGCGAACCAAAGTCCATTCACTTCTGTGGTGAATCCAAATCAGCAACACACTACCGTCGGAGAAGCCACACAGTTTGACACAAACGACAGGGTTCTCCACTTTCACCCAGTGCGTATTTTGCACGACACTCTCACTTCTCAATTCGGCCTCTCGTTGAACAACACGCCCGGTGCAGTGCCCAGTGGTTCAACACGAATGTTTGCGGCACATCGCCTTTCCGATCACACCGAGCGTGGTTCGGTATTGCCCGAAACCCAAAACGGGGCAGTTCAAGCCAGCAATATACACGCTCACCACCGCATTCGTTTCGGTCGTCAAGGGCACCACTTTGTTTCACCTATCACCATGCGAGGAACGCCGATGTCCCTTCGCCGTCAATTACACAGATCACACGGCTCGGCGTATTCGTTGATGTTTGAAGCGGAAACGGAAAACAAGCACTTTGGTTTCCAATCGGGACATAATGACAGCGACGCAAACACATTCTATTTAGACACGATGGAGGTTAAATCGGGTGCTGAAAACACTGGGTCGTTCAACGCAGATGGCCTACCCCACGCCGAAATTGAGAACAACGGGTTGCCAAATCACCACCGATACTTCAACGCCGCACCAAACGACGGCTATGATGTTCTTTTCGCACCCGGTCAAGAACATACAATGAGCGAGGGTGGGATGGAACAAGCCCACTTTGTAGCCTCAAATCACGGAAAGGAATTAGGCAATTTCGGTGGATATGGGAATGCAGGACATACTGCAACGGTGGCTTTGGAATTAGCAAGTTCAAGGGTTGTCAATAACCGCTTTACGGCTGGTGAAGAGTTCACCCTCAATGGGTTCTTTGTCAATCAATACTTGCTCATGGGTGGTCGCCCAAGACCAGCACTGCGCTCACTCCCACATGAGAGAAGTCAAGTCGATCCATACGGCTACACCTACAATGGGCATCCAGCAGGGTGGCACCAGCCCCGTGTTGGGACTGAATTGGCTACGACGCCCCCTCTAATTGCTCACGACCCCGAAATGGTGAATGCTTCGGCTACTCCTGTTGCTATCGTTGAAAGCCCAGCCAACAACCAATCCCACTTTACGCAAGTTTCGGAACATAACGACCTTGCTTTGGTATCAGCCAGCAACACGAACTCCGGTGCTACTCCCGACGCATTCCTTTGCACATGGCTGGCCGAATACAGCCACCCTGCATTGTTCGGCACAAGCCGTGAGCAGTATATGACATTCCGATACCGAACGGCTGGTATGCCAAAAGCCGTCAACAACCCAGCAGTTCGTGGTTTAATGTTGAGAAATGCCCATTCTATTGGCTCTCAAACAACAGGAACGCCGAAAGTCGCCATGCCATTTGAACGACTTTATGCTTTCCAATGGCTACAAAATTATGGCTATAATGGGTTGAATGCAGGGGGTCATGGAACTGCTTGGGGGACAAGAGCCGCCAGTGCTGTTCTCATGGGCCACTCCACTATCCGAGAACCGCACGGAACCCTTGAACTACGACCGAATTATGTGTATCATGCGTATGGAAGAAGAAAAAGTCGTGGTGAAGGTATTGGCGACGGACTCAACCCTTACAAAGTCGTTTCAAGAACAATACTGGATCGGGGAGGAACCAATTCGCAGGTTTGGAATGAAGTCACTACTGTTGAAAACGCTATGGTTGCAGTGGATTGGAGCCGTCGTTTGCCTGTGCGAGCATGGGGATTCCGAACAGGTAGTGATGCACTGAATATGCTTGCTGGCGACCCTGCCGAAACACTCACTACTCAACAAAAAATCCAAGCCTCCGGTCGTTTTGACGGAGGAAAGCATGACACCATGAATACACTGCCTGTGGGCAACGACTGGCAAACCCTGTCGGCTTATACAGGTGTTGAGCGAACAGTGCCGATTGGTATTGTTGTGAGTGAACATACGAACGAAGGGTATGACCTTGAAGGGTTCACTCGCCTCTCAAACAAAGCATGGGAGAAAGGTGAGAACCCAGCGGGCATGGGTCGTGTTTTAGACATAGAGGATGTCGGGCTTGTCAAGCCCAACGCTTTGCCAGCAGGGCTTGTTCACTCTCACCGAACTGATTTCACCGCAATAACTGGGACTTCGGCTAAGTTCCTTCACGCTAAAACATTGAATACTGGTTCTGATCCTATCATTGGCTTAAATCATCATAGCGGGGACGCTACTTTGGCCGCTGGTTCGGTTGAGGCTGTCAGTCAATCAAGTGCGTTTGGAGGCGGAAGCACCTTTATTCACCAAAAAGGAAACAACCTGCACCTCAACGCTCACCCTGTCGATCATAAAGTCAGCAGTGGTGATTTGACCCATTATCCAGCACATGGCTGGGGGCGTTCTTTGAACATGAAAAACAAAAATGAGGCCGAAAGAGGAACTATGCCTATCCCGCTGTCGGAAATAGCCGACCATAGGCAGGTGCAATCCGACTTATCACCTCGTTTGGGTATGGTTGTTGAAACCGAAAGTGAGCGAACTACTGGAAAGAACGAGGAATACATTGTCACCAGCACCAAAGCCGTGTCTTTACACAGTGACTTGGCTGTCGGTCAACAGTTCCCATTGACCCCATCTTGGGTTCAACAAACAAAGTGGACAAAGTTTGCTCAAGGGGGTCAAACAGCCGCCGCTGGGCCGGATGCCACATACGGAACGGATATTGCACCAAATCAAATAGACCAAATGCCGCAGTGGAGTTTGAACAGGGAAACGCTCTTTGACGCTCCCGCTAATTCCGACAGCGTGCGTATGTTTGACAGCAAAGGCGTTCAAGACCACTGGGCTGTCCGTGGGTGTGGTGATTTACCAGCATGGGGCGGTGTGTATATTCTCCGTAAAACATGGCTTGAACGACCGGAAAACGACAACAACCGCCGAAGTGTAATGCCTTATGATGCCGCCGACTCCCTACATTCGCAAAACCCTGTGCCTATCAATACAGTGGATCAGCCTGTTCGGAAAACAGCCGACTACATCATGCGTATGGTGCGTCCTCTCAAGGTGTTCGGATTTACAACACGAAAAGACTGGAATAACGATGATCATTTCACTCAAGACGGATGGCTCTTAGGGGCGTATAACACCCTTACAGCCAGCAATAAGGCACACCAACCCTTCACCCGTGACAAACGATACGGTATGTTTGAGTTGAACCAAAGCAAAATGCCCGGAACTCTTGAGCCTATTGCATCCCGTGTTGATACTGCACCTACGATGGCTTGGCCCGACGCTAACGACAGGGATGTCACTTGGCACTTGATACCGAGCGCAAACATGCTTCAACATTTCAAGTCCGATGCCGCAAGAAGGGACGGAGAAGGCTCTTTGGTGCCTTCAATTGACCCCCGATACTCACAGACAACGCATCCGGGCGGAAAGCATGTGGTGTCGCAAACAGAAACCCAATTTACCACTCAATCCAATTTAGCATTGATGGATCCGTATAACCGAAGGGGTGCTGACGAGAAGGTTGTCAAAGAACAAGCGGATTTGGCTATGACAACGCTCGGCCCTAAACAAAAAATATCAATTGATGGGGGGACTTACATTTATGTCAAGGATGCAACGGTGTTCCCTGCTACTGGAACGCTTGTTATTATCGGCCTCACAGGACAATTGACATACAACGCAAGGGATGAGCAACGGTTGACTATTTCAGCCAGCACAGGTCAATGTGGGAGCATAAACGACCTTGCTGGCTATGAAGTTTATTTCGGCAAAAACGGTGATTCAACAGCGGCCACAGTCGCCAACATTCACCCGTCAAAGCACTCGCTCGTAGTCGCCCCATCGTTCGTGGACAACGCTGTGTCAATGGGGCTTTCACTGCCGGACAAATGGGACGCTACTGACAGCGGAGATACCCAAACATTCAGCCCTAACATCGCTTATCGGGGAATTGGGCATTATGAGCCATCGGATTTCAACATGCTGACTCCCCAGCGTTTCGTGCTAAACGACGGGGCAAAGGAAGGAGTAATTTCGTATGCTAAAAGACCGGGAACTGGCGGTTTAAGCACAGTTTATGTTGATGGAAAGGCACTTGCCGCTGATTATTGCCCTCCATATTTGATTGATGCGGTGAAGAAGAAGTGGCGTATCGCAGGAGCCGATGTCGTTTCCGGCGAAGGACTTTGGCAAAAGAACCTACTCAAGTTCCGCAATATCAATGGCGACTCCTTGTCCGGTGGTGGCATGTCGCTGGGGCTGGTTCGTTTAGGACACAGCATGGCTGTCGGAGTCCGAACCACAGATGCCGCTTTGATGCTTCTAAACGATAATGGAAAATCGCTTCCGGGTGCAGATCTCATCTCCTATGAAAGCACCATTGAACCAACGAGGAAAGACACCGCTTTGTATGACTACGGCGAAACTGCGCCTACTTTGGGATATTTACTTCGCTTCAAGAACGGAATGGGTCTTTCAGCGGCTCTTAATGCTCACCCGTCTTTGCTATCCAGTGTTGATCACAGCAGTGTGTTCGTCAGCAGGGACGCAAGAGGAATAGGTGTGCTTGACACCATCCGTTCTTTGTCGCAAATGGATGGGCGACAATTGTTGCTGGATGAAACAGGACGCATTCTTTACACTGGAACTGTATTTGTCGGTCGGGATAAAACAGTGGGTTCATCCAGCGGGCCTCAAACAATTGAGGTTTCTTCAATGCTTGAAATGGCAAACCATGTTATTGTTGAAGGTGATAAAATCGCCGAAAACGAGCGAGTTCGTGCCGAAGTCAAGGATTTAGAAAAGGCCAAACTAATGGGCGGCGAAGGCAACGAAGAAGGATTATTACGCACAGCCACTCAAATTGTTCCGGGTTTGAAAGAACCAAGCCTTGCTTTGCGTATGGCAAAGCAGTTTATGAATCGCACAGAATCGGGTGCCTCTATGTTGCGTATTGGCGGTCTTGTAAAGGCAAGCCATATCCAACCCGGTGAAATCGTCAATGTTGATTTTGCTAATGAAGGTGTGAGGGGCCAGTTTGCTGTATTTGAATCAACGACTAACAGCACCACGGGTTTCACAGATTTGGTAATAGGCCAGTATGAAAAGGGCATAGAAGGTATTCTTGCTGATTTGTTGTCCTCCACTGCCGCAACCTCGCAAGAAGATCCAGCCCGTTTGAAGGAGCGCACTGAAATATCATTGAGTGGGTCAATTCGTTTGGTTGCCGCCAGCCGTGTGAGAACTCGTCTTGTCAACAACACCCGCCTTATTATCGGCGGTCGCTGGCGAAGCGGTTCTGTGAACACGCAGTTGGGCGCAATCGGACTCAAAGGTGGTGCTACTGGTGTTATCAAGAACGGAGCAATAAACGCTACATCAACGACCGCTGTGGTTGTTGACGGTGTTGACGCAACCACACGCTTTGCGGCAGGGGATAGAGTCTATACTCTCGCTGACGCTTATGTTGGCTTAGTCCAGTCTGTTTCAGCAACGCAAATCACGCTAACAGCCAATAATGCCGTAGCCATCGCTGACAACATTGAATTGAGAGTAAAAACAAATAGGGCCGACCCAGTGGGTCATTCAAAGTCGGTCTTTTACGAGGTGAGATAATGCCAATACTTGATGGAATAAAAGCAAAATTAGCAGATCACCTACAAACACTTGTCAGTCAAATAAGTCTTGGGACTTCGGGCGGTCAAGCCTCCCGACGAGATAATGGGACAGGAAATGTCGCTTTGTCAACAACGCCTGTCGTGCAAAGAGTGGACGACCGAACTATTTCAGCAAATGCAATTTTTACAACGGAGATGATTTCTTCAAATGATGTTAAAGAAGTGGTGTTGCATGGGGCAACCCCTCTTGACAACCCAGCCTTTAGGGCTTCTTTTGTTCCTATCAACAAGAATACAACAAATGAGATTCGTATTGATGTCGTCATGGAGGTGCGATAGTGGGAACAACAGGGATAACAGAAGGACACGAAAAAACAGGGACAGGAGCGTCTTGGCAAGCCGACGGATTAAGAGATAGCGATGTGCTTTCATCGGCCACGCTAACCAATTTCGTGGAGCGAGGGATAGGCAACGGTGTTGTCCCAATAAACCTTACAAATTATGGTGCTGACAGTGGCGGTTCAGATCGCAATAACCCAATTGTCGGGAACTGCGTCGTTCGCCCCAATACAGGGGGTGCGACCAACTCTATTTTCGTTGATGCTGGGGTCGTATGCCTTGATGGTGTTTTTTACAGCGTAGGCAGTGGCACTGCATTTAATTTTGACACCAATGCTTACTACAACAACCGTTTCAATGCGGGTGGTATGGTGTTGCCAAGTGGCTCAAATCAAGAATGCTGGGTTCTTGTCATTGTTGACCCCGAATTGAATGGGACAAACAACATTGGTCTTGTTTGCGGCCCTATCGTGGATGTCAGCACTGGCCTTTATCCTCAAATGCCTCATTCGCATTTAGTGAAGCAATCAGTCGTCTTAGCGGCTATGAGAATCACCTACGCCAGCCCATTGAATGTAGCGGCAATTGAAGACAAACGCATGTTCATTCGTGGTGGCCCTATGCCTTTGACGACTTTGAGAAAATCCGACGGAACCCCCACTGACCCAATCAACGACTACGGCACTACTCCAACATTAACCGCAGGGACTTTGCCCGAAACAGGACTCGGTGTTTTCTATGCAAGAGATCCAATTGGGCATCAAGTGGCACTTGCCGCCCCTCACGGCGCAGGGCAAACCCACCTCTTTTACCAATCGGACATAGCGGTTGGTGCTGGTGCTGGTGGTTCGTATCAAATCACTCCTGTTCACAGAATTGAAAAGCAAATCCTATCGGTCGGTGGTGGGGCTGGGGCTTTGGCGGCTCTCGCTTGCACACCTCTCACCAGTGCCACAGGTGCGGCCAACACTCATTTAATCAGTATTTTGTGGACAAACGCCAACGGGTCAAGCACGAAGGCTTGGGTGCAAAATGTTCACTACACTGTCAGCGGCAAGGTTGTGAGCGTCACGGCGGCAGGTGCGGCGGCGGGTTCGGCTGAAATCACATACACTCATGCGGGGTATTGAGATGGGTGATTTGGACTTGCTCGGATCGAGGAATAAATATCGTGCAAAAGTCACGCAGGACTGTTCCGGTTGCGGCGACGCAGTTCTCGCTTTACGCATCAATGGCTTCTATGCAGGGAGTCGGGAAAGGATATTTTTATGGGAATGTCCTGCGTGCGGTGAACTATGGCGGCACGCAAAACCGAAGTTGAAGCCCGTGCCGCAGATGTTGGATTCAGCGTCTTAAAGGGAAAGTTTCAAGGATATTCAAAAAATCCTTTGGCTGGTCGTGCTGAACGACAGGCAAAAAGAAGGGCGTGGGGAGTTTCCCGCAAAAACAAATCAAAGCGAACAGCCAACCGATACAAGAGAAACAAGAAGCGTGGCAGTGGATCAGGCGCAAGACCTAAAATGCGTCGCCAGTTAGGTGCAGGTGGACAACGACCAACGAGGGATAGATGATGATTTGGAGTTTGATTTTTGCGACATTGACAGTGCTTTTGATTTTCATAATGTATGAGGTATTCAACCTTATTGAAATCCCTCCCGAAGAGGATGGAAGCGAAGAGGATGAACGCCAAGCGATTATCGCCTCAATGTCCCGTCAGCATTTGCGCTAAAAGAGGGACTGTTGCGCTCCGCTTCCGAGCGATGGGTAAAGACCCGGCATTCCCGCCTTTGCTCTTTCAACAGCCGTGATTGCGTCAAGACCCAATCCATAAGGAATCAATGAACGCATTTGATATTTCGGCATCGTCAGCCCGCTTGGCATTTTGAAGTCACCCACTCCTTGAGTTCCAGATCGTGCCCCTCTCGGTGCCCATTGGTGGTATTTCCCAGCGTGTCCCGGTCGCTTTGGTGCTGGCGGCACTTCTTTCACCCTGTTTCCGAACTTTGCTTGTAGTTCCTCAAGACTCATGTTCAATTCCGGTGCATCAGCGGCCAGTCCTATTGCAGTGTGAGGTCGTGGTTGCCAAATGTTGCTGGCATTTGTCCACAAATCAGTGGGCTTACGAGAGGGTATTGCTGGGTGCCCCGGTATGTCGTGTCGGTCAAAGCCAAGCAATTCGGCGAATGGGCCGGAATAAGAAGCGTGGGTGACAGACGACCACGGAGTTTGTTGTCCTCTTCTCGGTTTCACAGGTTGCCCTTTGAAATCCTTCAAGGGCTGTGCCATAGGACGCACCCCTAATTCGGGTTGAAATCGCATCATCCCTGTTGGGTTCTCCAACCACCAATACATTAGATCGTCAGCATCAAGACCTTCGTTATTCAGCCTGTAATCCTGCAATTGATCAATCATGCCCAATTGATGAAGCAACAGTGCCCGACCAACCTGTGATTTGGCGTTTGTTGGCGTTGGGCCAACGCCTTCTCGCATGAAGAAATTAGCGTCCCCTGTGTTCCTCGCTCGGTTGAAATCCTTTTTCTTTTGATCTTCGCCCTCCCAATCCGCCCACGGTTTGCTCCCAAAAGCGGCAACGGAGTTCCCTTCGCATGGTGGTGAAGAAAAGAATACATCGGGTGTTTTACCACCAAACAAGCGCAAGTAGTCGTCTAAATCGTATTGCAGGATGTCGCCCGGCAAGTCGGGCATGTAGCCTAAATCCACATCGTATTCTTTGTCGGGGTTCCCGGCATACATGATTTCAGCAGTTCTCACATCGTGCCCCCTATCACGGGCGGCTTGACTCCAACCTGCTCCCATTCCCTCAAGGCCACCACCAGCCGAGAAGTTATCCATGACCTTGAGTTTGGCGACTTCGTTAGCGGCGGATAAGTCGTCCTCTCCTAAATTGAGATTGACGGCTTTGAGGACATCCCACCCCCCCGCTAATGCTTTGCGATGTCCCCACATAGTTCTCCCACGACCCTTCAAACCTTCAAGTTTTCGATCACTTTCTGTATTTGCGAACCCATTGATCCATCAAATCGTTGAAGCGATGTGGTTTTTCCGCTTTACCCGGTTTGGGTGGTTGAGGATCCATGAGATACATTCGGACTTTACGCCCGCATTTGCGACAGCAAGGTTTTCGCATAGCACTGGTGAACATCCTGTGATTCTCACCGTTCGTGCCAAAGCACTCGCCGGAGCGACATTCCCACCATTTCGCCATATTCATTCCTCTTCGTCAGTGATAGGCCACGAAACATCGGCATAAGGCTTCTTTCCGGTTTTCGTGTCAAGGAAACGAACTCGCTTGTTCTTTTTCACAGCATGATACAGATCGTAGCACATCATAGCGTCTTCAATAGCCCACCTTGCACAGTTTATGTGCTGACCTTTCAACCAAGAAACACCTTTCCTCATTCGTGAAACCAGTTCAACAGGGAGGCTACGCACCCCATTCCATCGTGCGAGGTCATAAAGGTCAAATCGCTTGCCTTCGTTTTGGAGAACAGGGGCACTGGCCTTTTTTACGGCTCTCAACACATCAAAGGTGCCCTCACGGAACTTGCCGTGCAGGTTATGGCCGACCGCTTCATTAAGTATGTCATAATCAAAGGATTCAATGTCCCTCAATTCAACCTTGAGGGATTTTTCACTCATTGAAATGTCGGTATAAACGATGGCCTTTTGTCCATCCCATGTGGCGATTAGCAGGGGTTTCAGTTCACCCCGCCATCCATCATCCTCAAGGGCTGTGTCAAACAACACGGCAATTCCCATCATACTCAAGCACCCCATTTGAAGGCGACATAATTCCTGCCGCCCTTTCCTTGCTTAACGATTTCAACCTGCCCGCCTTTCCTTAATGCCTTAAATCGGCGTTCAGCGGTAATGTCAGCAACCGACTGTTGAGCCGCATAGACCTTGAGCAGATCCGATTGCATAACACGCTCAACACCGTCCTTTTCGCTGGTGTATTTCTTGCACATTCCAGCCGCCTTCGCCCAAGAAGCACGCTCGGCAGTGACCTTCTTCTTGTCCTTAACAGACTCCTTCTGTTCAAGCCAAATAGTGAGGTTATGTAGGTTGTCAAAAATGATTTCGCTTGCCATCATTATGTGGTCTTCTGTGATTTGATCTTCACGCATGAGAACCGCAATCAAGTTTGCGAAAATCATGGTGTAGTTCTCAATGTTCGGCAGGAACGACAGGGCTGTTTCTCTCACGGCTTCACTGGCTATGTTGTTCACCAGTCCGTAGTAATCGTCCACTGCATTGAGTAGGGCTGGGTGATAACCAGCCGATACGGTGAATATGTCGTGTGCGTGGCGCATAGCGGCCTGTTCCCTCTCCCCTTCGGGAATGCGGTTCCACACTTCATCACGCTCTATGCGGCGTTCCTCAACATCGCCTTCGGGGGTGCGAACCTCAACGGTTTCCCATGTGATGCCCATAGCGTCAAACAGGCGGTTCTTCATCAGATCAACGGAACCCTGCAAGTATTCAGCGAGTGTCCCATAGTCCATAATTCGCTCATCGGTTCGCATGTATGCGCCACCAACACGGTGTTCGCTGGTGGTTTGTCGCTGTTCACTGGTGATGTCATTTTGAAACAGGAACACACGCTGAAAGAAACCTTTGTCCAGCACATGCGCCATGATGTCCTTTGGTGGATAGGTCGTCATCCAAAGTGATACCCCCGATGGAGTCCTCACATCGCCACCAACAAGGTGCTTAACGAGAATGTTCGTTCTTGACCCCAGTGGAGCCATCGCTTGTTGGAGGTATAGGATTTTGTCGGAGAAGTGGGCTTTGGAGTCGTTGAGTAGGATGGATGCTTCGTCAAATAGAAGCGTCTTGTAGCCGTTTAGAAGGCCGGGAACGGTAATATGGTTGACTTCACCCGTCGGACGCCCATTGTCGTCCACTACGGGCGTTTGTTGGACTGTTCCGATGAGTTTAGCGTCCGACCCTGCTGTGAAGGTGTCGCTTTCAATACCGCACGCTTCAAGCAATCGATCAGTGAACTCCCATGCGATGGACTTTCCTGTCCTTGATTGTTGAATCCAATAGGTGTGAACACGACAGTCAATGAAAGTCCCGTGGATGGGGACACGCATATACGGGGCGCATAATTGACCCATGACGAAAAAGAAGGAGAGTAGGCCAGCGTATTCGTTGAAGAATGACACTGTGTTGAACCGTTCAATATAGCCACGAATGAACTCCGATCCTTCATTATCACTGCTGACGACGGCATAATCATCCCATTGTCGCTGTTGAGCCATTATGTCATTCATGTCGCTGTTGATTGATACTGTCATGCTTTGGCCTCCGTTGGAATTGTCCCTATCGTTATCCCCTATATCAACGCTTAGGCATTGGTGATTTTGACTCTCTCCTTTACCACAGGGGACTCACTGTTCAATGCTTCAACAATGGACTTTGCACGCACTTTACCAATGCCTTCAAGTTTCATCAATTCTTTTACAGAAGCCCCAGCAATTTCAGCAATTGAGCCGAACGAGTCCAGCAAACGCTTTGCGATAGCCTCACTACAACCAATACCACGAAGCCCGTCAATCCGCATGTCCTCGCTTGAGGTGCGCCGTAGCGTGCGGTATGTGCTAATGCTCCCAAGTGTTCCGTCCTTTTGACAACGCTTTACGATCCAGTAGGCGGCGGCTGATGGTGTAGGGAATTGCATAATTGTTAGGTCAAAGTCAACATCAAGTCTTGACAATGAACCAAAGAACTGTGCTTGAATGCGGGCGTATGGTGTCCTGTTGCCTCTTCGCTTGAGGCTCGCCACATAGGCATCCAGTTTGCCGTGAATAACCAGTATCATGCGGTTGTAGTTCTCATCCATATTCTCTAATTGGTGGGCAAGGTGCCCGCTTTGAAGCGATTGCATGTAGTCGGCTATGCTCTTTGCTTCAATGCCAATTTGACCGTAGCAGTAGTCTGTGATCAGGTTTTGGTTGAGTTCCCACTTAATTTTTGCCTTGTCGGCTTGCTTCTTGACGGCCTCTTCAAGACCAGATCGCTCACGGTTGTCAATATATAGGATTTTTTCAGCCATTCAATCACCTCTCAATACTTCGGGGTGTCGCTTTCGCAAAGCGGTGAAACAGGGATGGCAAAGGTGATGTGTAGGATGCACGATTCTCACTCCTTTGGCGCATCCTCGGCACCTGTATTTTGCTTTGACATGATGAGTTCTTCCAAGCGTGCCCTGTTTAGCAGGTCGGTGACGAGTAGTGCCCATTTTGGGTCGGCGGTCATAGCCACTATTTGGCCTTGTTGGCATATTTCAAAAGCACCCTCCATAGTTTCGCTTAATCGGAATCCCCAGTCGGGTTCTTCAAAGCCAAAGTCTTTCCATGTGAATTGATTTTGCATGGCTTGGACTTCTTCAAAGTCCTTCTCCAATCCTTTCACCTTTGCTTGCATTTCGGCTACCTTTTTTGCTCGTATTTTTTCAATGTCTTCTTTGTCGCTCATCCAATTCCACTCCGGCTTCATTCCTCTTCCCCAGTTAGATCTTTAATCACCTTTCCGCTTATGCACGATGGGCATTTTCGGAACCCCGTTCTCGCCACATTCTTGCATTTTCTGTTGACACATAGTCTTGTTGTAAATCTCATATCATTCCTCTCCATTTTCGCATTTCCAATTGGATTCTGTTTTGGGATTTTCCAATTGAAAAATTGATTTTCCAATTGAATAATTCATATTCCACCACTCCTGTCATAGAACGGACAACGCCCGATGCAATACCCTTTTTGATGAAGGGTGCGGCATGATGGTGATTTGTAGTATCGATCAACATTATGGTTGATGTATGATACGGTGATGTCCTCGTTGTAGTCCGACCAATCCAAGTCCCGAATGAACGACACGATGGTGTCCTTTATGCTACGGTTGGTGATTGGTGATGAACGAGGGGGTCTTGCGAAAGAGCGTAGCCTGTCCTGCAAATACATGGCAAGATACACCCTCGCTTCGTGAGTAGGGTTGCTCCCCTTTTCACAGGCGGCTGACGCCAAACAGGGGAGGATGGTAAGTTTGCCGACCTTTTTCATGTCCACCTCAACGGGTTCAGCCTCAAATGGTGCGTCGGGATCTCGCTTCTTGGTCTTGATAACCATGCCTTTCGTGCCGTATGGCACCATGCCCCCATGAGGCTCGTCGGCTTTCGCTATGACCGATGCCCAACCTGCCTCAATGTCTTCGGTTGTCAGCGGCATACCCCACAGCCCTCGCTTGAAATTGTATGTGTTGGGAATGCGAATGTGCCTGTCGGGTCGGAATGAAACCACTGGATCGAGCGTGGATAAGTCCCACTGCTTAACCCAACCGTCAATCATTTTACGGCCAGTGAGTAAAAAATCACCGAGTTCAATTGAAGTCGGTTCGTATGTTTTGTCAAGGCTAACCCAAATGTGAACTCCGCCTCCGGTGAACCACATAGCGTGTCGCCAGTCGTTTGACACAAGGTGCTGATGGAGTGCATAGACTTCTTTGAAACACCTTTCGCCCGCTTGGGCGGCTGATACGCCTTCTTTCATGGCTCGCTCGTAGTCCATGTCAATGACGAAGTGTGGGATCACAGCCGTGTTGTATTCACCACGGTTCCCCTTCGTCTTCAATTGACGGAAACCATAGACAGTAGTGGTGAGGTTGTCAGCACCGTTCGTGGCGGCGACATACCGTTGAAGTTCGTCCATGTTATGCACCACTTTCCGCTTTCGCATATCCACCTCACGGGGAAAATGTCGGAACATGTGGGTGCTTCGTGTCATAATACTCACCATTCAAAGAGCGACCTTTGCGCCCGAAGGACACGCACTTTTTGTTCCTCTATTTCAATCCAATGCGAAATCCTGTGGCGTGCGATGCCGATGTATTCTTCTTCACGCTCAATGCCAATGAAATTGAAGCCCTCCACATTCGCCGCAATACCAGTAGTCCCACTCCCCATGAACGGATCCAAGACGACTCCGTTGGGAGGGGTGATGAGTCGGCATAGGTATTTCATCAAAGCGACAGGTTTGACTGTCGGATGATTGTTGTTCTCTCCTTTTTCGGATTGTTGCGCCTTAGCGCAGTAAAAGAATCGGGCGGCTGAACCTGCCGCATAATGTATCTCTTTCCTTTCTGTTTCATTTACACCACCAAACGGATTTGCTTTTGATTTTTTAGGGGCGTGCCCACCTGTGGATTCGGGAAACAGGCTCACGACTTCATCCGAGCCATCGTGAATAAAATTGGCAGGGAAACGACCTTTGCCTATGTCTTGAATGCCAAAATTGCCCCCATGTAGTGTATCTCTTGGCTTTCCCGCATTTGACCCATTGATTCGTGAAGTTCCTCCCTCTTGACCGACACGGCAACCGTCAATGTTCAACCCCCCTGTGCCATGCTCAAGCACATTCTCAATGATAGTTCCAGTGAACGGCTTTTGAGCAAGAACGATAGGTTCGTGAGCAGGTTTGAGGGCTGAACCCCACCCCTGCCACTGTTTTGCTTCGTCAGTTTGTGGATTCTCCGAAGTCTTCCCTTTCATGTTGAACCCCAACGGCCCCTTCACCTTTCGTGATGAAGGAAGAACTTCTCCCTCAACATAGCGGCCCGCTTTTTTGTCAATGTTCTTGCTGATGGACTGGCTTTTCGGGAAGCCCGACCCATAGACCCACATAATTTGATCTCTTATGCGGAACCCAGCATCCTCAATGTTCACAGCCATGCGATGATAAGTGCGTGAACCAGCAAATGAAAGCAAGTGTCCTCCCGGTTTCAACACACGGAAAGCCTCTTTCCACATTTCAACCGAAGGCACATTGTAGTCCCACTTTTTACCCATGAAGGACAGTCCGTATGGTGGATCGGTGACAATGGAGTCAACACTGTTGTCCTCCATTTTCTCAAGGATAGCGAGGCAATCGCCATGTATTAGTTCGGTGCTTCGTGTCATAATACTCACTCCAAATGAGTTTGATAACGAGGACAGAACTCTTTGAGAGCGCACCACGGGTCGCATATTGAGTATTGACGACCGGGTGCAATAAGTGGGAACATGCTGATGTCGCCGTCGCCCTTGTAGCGGCGGTGCATACGGACAAGGTTGTGCATATCAGCCATCATCAAGCCAATTTCTTTAACACGAACTGCCTCAACGAAACGGAACATTTCAGCGTCCTCGGTATCTGTTCCTTTGACGCCTTTCGTATGATCCCAACCCCAGTGAGTGATTTGCGCCGAAGGGTCGGACTTTCGCAACGCCCAAACATAAAACGCCATCTCTTTTCTCATGGCTTCATATTTGTATTTGGCCTCTTTCCATGCACCTGTCTTGAGTTCGTGAATGTGTAGTGTCCCGTCGGGGTTGGTATAAATGCGGTCAATAAACCCGTTAATGTGTATGCGTTGAGGAATGCCGTCAACATTGAGTGTAGCCACCACATCAACCTCTAATTCGTTTCCAGTCGGTAAGAAATTGTCGGGGTTGCTGGATAGAAAACGGTCAATTTCTTTCACACGGAAACGGTCAATGTGCAGATCCTCGTCTAAAAAGAATGAATCCTGTGCTGAACGGATTTCTTTTGAAGTAGGGAAACACTCACGGAAATAAGTGTCAAGATCACCCTCGTTCTCCCATTGAGCCGCTTCGTGAGCCTTCTCAATATCCACCCTGTCATAGAACCCTTCAACAGCGTCGTGGACATTGGTGCCCCGTAGCATGTTATCGTTCTGTGGTTCCTTCATGCCGATGATTCGCTTTAACCCGTATTGTTGAGCGCAAAAGGTGGACTCCCCCAGCGAGGACTTGCTCATACGGAGAATGATATTGTCGGGCATACCGGGGTGCCAATCATAACATGAGAACAAGTCCTCATGGTTCGGCACAGGGTATGGGCGTGGTGGCTTGTGGGTAATCATTCACCACCACTCCTTCGGTTCGGGCTGTTCGTCTTTCTTGACCCATTCAAATTGCTCAAGCACCGACTTGCTTCCGGGGTCGTTGATTTCACAGGACATGGCGTCGTCGCTGTGTAGTTCTTCTTCGCCTCCCCACATTTCAATAATACCCTGTTGATCATCATGGTAAATGCTCACTGCATCACAGGAATTGCATTCAAATGGTCGTCGGCCTTCGGGCACGAATCCATCGGTGAACTTCTGTTCCATTTCAGCGAGCGTGTTGTATTGATTCATGCCGTGCTTCATCGGGGAAACCCTTCGGCTTTCCTCGTCCCAGTGCTTGGCTTGTTCCCATAGATCCGGATATTTTTTCCACAGAACATACCACGAAGCAACAGGCTGTTTGATACAATGAAAGCAACCTAAGCGTTGAAAGTTCACATAGAGAGGATTAACCATGTCAATTGAGTCAAGGTATTTGAAAGCGTCTTCTTCCGTCCAGCCCCACTCAATAAGAGGATAACGAATGCCGTCCTCCTTTGCGGTCTTTGACACACGCCTCTTCTCGTCTATGGCGATACCGACATATTTGATTGTGCATTCCTTTGTCGCCCGTTGGAGGGGGTAAAGTTTGGCTTCTCTCGCCCAGTAGCAAGGATAAACGATGAGAGGTGCCCCACGAACATTTCCTTCGTTCTTGCCTCTTGTCACCTTTCCATAGAACCAGTCGTTCCACGACTTCTTTGAGAACACATGTTCAATGTGCAATCCCTTTTCGGGGTATTTCTCTTGAATGTATTTCTCCACATGCTTGATGTAGTCGTAAAGTTCGGGGAACTCAAAGCCAGTGTCGGCGAACACGATGCGGTGGACTGGATAGTTTGGATCGTCTAACTCAAGCATTTTCAACAACATAGCCGTTGAATCCTTTCCGCCGCTGAACGACACCATCGCTATTTCTTTCTGCTCCATGTTTTACCACCACTCTTGGGGCTTTGAACCATCAGCCGTCGGTTGTCGCCAGCCCATCGCCTCAAATATGAGGGAAACGGGGGCTATAATTTGCTTTTCTATTACAGCCGTGAAATCTATGTCTAATTCTTCAAGTTCTTCGGGGGTTCGGTATGCTTCAATCCCCTTTGTAGTGTATGTGTGTGGGACACCATCACCCTTCTCAAATCGGTTGTCGGGGTTCAGTCGGTTGTATGCCTTAGCGGCTCCTTGAAACCCACCCTGTTGTCCGTATTTTTCCGGCTTCTTGCCTAAGCGAGAGCGCATGACAAGAGCCTCACGCTTCACCACAGTTCGCACGCTTTTTATCCATGAGTTCACTAAATCCCGAATATCGTCTTCGGTGGCGTCCTCACGACACACCGCCTCAAAGGCGGTTTCTTGAATGGCTTTGGTGATCTGTGCGGCATTGGACTTCTTCATCTCAAAGCCAGTGCAGTGTAGTCCTTCTTTCGGCCAAACCACCCAACCGAAGTTCCTGTTCTTCTTAGCGGCGACCCACGATAACATCAGTTTCTCATACTCCACCACGAATCGCTCGGAATTGAACTCCTTCTGTATCGTTCGTGTTAAGGCGTCGGCTATTTCATGTCCGTCGTTGTCGCCAATTCCGATGTATGCGCTGTCGGTGTGTCCCGCCAGTGGCTCGTAGCCCATGTCCTCGCAAATCTCCATCAGCCGTGAAGTCAATTGACGACCAACATAGGTTATGGTTGATGCGACAGTCCTGTGTGCTTCACCATGACCTGTGTGTCCCATGAGTCCATATACGCTGGCGGCGGCCCTTTTGAATGCTAATTGTAGTGTGTTAAAACCGGCGTATTCCGATGAACCCGGTTCGTGCTTCTTCATCTCGGCCTTCGCTTCGTTGCGAGCATCGGCCAGATCCATTTGCAGTTTGGGCAATACCCCAACATTGTCTTGACTCCAATGTGTGCCGTTGCCGACCGCACGGGTATTCTCCCCTGCTTCGTGCCGAAGCATTTCGGGACTGATGTTGTCAGCCCGCTGAATCTCGGCATACATGGCACGGAAGTCAAAACAGGCCACATTGTAAAACCGACCAGTCTTTGGATCTGGCACGAATCCACCGCCGTATGAATCGTCGGAACCTTTCTTGTAAGTCCCTGTGGGTGCCGCCCATGTCGCCCTTCGGCGTAGCAATCCTCTTGCGAAGCGGCTCACTGTGAATACAGAACCAAACGATACTCCACAGACTCGCTGTAAAGCCATGAAGAATCGGGTGACATGGTATTCCCTGTCAAGACGGTCTGTGAGTAATACATCAGCACGGTGATATTGCAGGAAATCCTCAAAATGGTTGAGCCAAAGGTCGTGATGCGATATTCCTTTAGTGTCTATTTTCCATAATTCGGGGTTATCGGGGAACGCCACCTTGCCAACAGCACCCAGTCGTCGGTCGGACAATTGACCGTTTCCTGCGTCCCGCCACACACGCTCAAAGCCGTGGTTCCTGTCAGCGAGGTCAACGGTCATGCGACCGGGTATCACTTGAGTCCCGTCGTCATAGACCCCACTGCGTGGGAGGTGGGTCATTGGTGGTGAAGTGCTGAACTCCGAGAGAGGCGACATCCAATCAAAGCCAATGTCATGGTGTTTGTAGCGTTCATACATTTTCGGCCAGTCGGCACGGTTGCCCGACCATGTAGTGATAAGGTCGGGATCTAATTCCTCAAACGCCAGTGCAAATGCCTCAAGCATTTCCTTCTCGGAACGGTATGGGTTGAGGACACCCTCATAGGTTGGATGCCAAGACCACTGCCGAACGACCTCACCGTTCGTGGTGTAGCCCATAGCGGTGAGTTCTCCTTGCTCGTTCCATTCAAGGTCAAAGCCACCAGCCCGAACCATGTTCGGGAACCAGTCGGGAATATCCTGCGGATCAATGTTGTCAATAGCATACCTGTCGGGAAAGTGAATGTCAGCCTCCCATGTTTCCTCGCAAAGTTCTCGCATAGGTTTGACATCTCTTGGACTCGGAGCGACAATTGAAATCAATTCCCTGCCGTCCAACGACTTGGCCGTCCTTTCACCAACATACCAACCATCAAACCGTTCGTCAAATAACTCGGTGATTCGTGGTGTATCACTGTCAGCGGCCACATAGAAGTATGGTCGGAATGTCCCATCATGGTTCTCCATCACCACACCGTTTTCATCACGGTATCGCAAGTAGATCGAAGGGCATTCCGAATCATCGGTTTCGTATGTTTGGATAATCAAGCCGACGCCCCGCCTTCTTCTTGGCGGGGAGCGATAACGGCTGTTGTTCCAAAATCACCATCGGGTGATTCGTGGCGAATGAGCAAGGGGCTGTCGGTGCCTCCGTGCAAATAGACAGTCCCATTCCCCGGCATAGCCTTGAGAGCGTCCATTAGCCACTTTCCGAACCAATTGAGAACACCTTCTCGTTCTTCTTCAAGATCGACAAACCATTCATTTGTAATTGGTTCAATGTGTGATTCCATGCGAATTGAGTCCCGCTTTACGCTAAGAGTCAATATGTCTGTATTCGCATCAAGGCAAAAAAGCGCACCGTTTTGGATTGCTTTGCCTGTATTGCGTAATTTTTGAAACGCCTGTCCGTCAAAGGTTTGCATGAAGGACAGAACGCCAGATCCGAAGTGTTTCCACCCGTTGCTTGCTGAATCTTCAATTAACTTGACAACCTGTTCAACACCAGCCTGTGAAGAAGCGGTGTTGACTGACGGCATGGTGAAACTAACATTGGTTCCGTCCACTTGGATTTTGCCGTTTTCAAGAAGTGTAATTTCAATCTCTTCGTTGCCGACACCACATTCCTTGATCAGCGAGGAAAAGGTGGACAATTGACCGATTGCGATTGAGCCAGTCTTGACGCATTCCTCGCCCTCACGGAAGTTCGTGAGTCGTTGGATGAAATACGCTTTGTCAAGTGTTCCTGCGGCTACCAAGCCTTCTTCTCTAACATTGATAACCAAATCGTCCATTCCTTCAAAGCCCTTGAGGAATGTCAGCAGGTTGTGTTGAAGCATACGGATTCCGACCATCAAGCATCACCCTTTGGAACATTGAAGTCGCCTTCGGAGATCTTAGGCCATCCATGCCAAACACCACCGTCGTCGTTCCTCTCAAAGAGCAGGACACGACCCGACGCTTGAAGCGAAGTGCGGTCAGCGATAATCACAGCGTAGCCACGGACAACGCCAGTGAGTTCACCGGATTCGTTGCGTTCCTCTTCAAGTTCAGTATGAATGACTTGTTGCAGGTGCCCTTCTGTGCCCTTGAGCCACTTTGGGGTGTCTTGCCCAGCAAGTTCGTTGCCCGACGAGTCGTAGCCCGGTTTCATGTGGGTAATGACATAGCAGTGAACACCACCACGACACAGTTCACGGAGAGCGACCATAGCCGTTTGATAGCGAGTGGCACGGATGTTCCAATTGAAGCGACCAATTTGAGTGGTGGCCTTCTTGCCCGAAACAGCAATACCGTCAACACCAAGATCCAAATCGTCAACCTTCATGCAGGTTTCAGTGATGTGTAGCCAGTGGTCGGCACCGTCAAACACCACAGTCTTGAGGTATGGTTTTGGCATTTTGCCGTGTTTGGCGTAGTATTCGTTCTGTGCCTCCATTTGAGCCTGTGCGGTCTTGAGGATGTCCACAGTCTGTTGGAATGTTGCTGGGAAATCATACGGGACACGACTGTCGCCGTAGTTGAATACCCACGGATTGAGGACAACGAGGTTTTCAGCCTTGTCGGCGTGGTGAGCCGCTTTCGTGGTTTCGCCACCAAGATCGAAGTCCAAATGCCAAATCTCGGCACCGTCCTTGATTTCCTGTGGAGTTAGGCTGTCAAGCACCATACCTGTTTTACCAGTCTTAGGTGCGCCAGCGATACCACACATGACAAATGCGGGTGGTGCTTCAAAGGTGCGACGAGCGTTGCGAATCATAGCCGCAATCGTCGGATTGACCCTTGACAGGTGGTTTGAGGTGGCTGGCGGAGAAGGCTTCTTGGCCTTCTTTGGAGCAGGTGCGGGAGGTGCCTCATCAACAGGTTCCTCCATCTCCGGTTCTTCGTGCTGAACAGGGGGAGCCTCGTCAACCAATGCCTCAATAGGAATGTCTTTCAATTCCTTCTTCGGAGCAGGTTTTGGCTTTGGTGCCTTTTTGGATCCGCCAGCCTTCTTGGCTGGTGGTTCGTAATTGCCCTTCTTTTCCTTGAAGCCGTCTAAGAATCCTGTTCCCATCAGTAATCACCTCCGGCACTGAAACCGTCAAGGTTGCCCAAATCGTTGCTGGACTCGCTTGGCTTCTTTGCTGGAATGGACTTATGAGGGACGGCATAGATACCGTGTGCTTGCACCTTGACGACTTCATCGCCGTCTTGGTTGGTGTAAGACTCGGTGCGACCGACAACCCAAACACGGGAACCCTTTGCGAATGGGAGCCATTCGCCCGACTTGAGGACGGAGAGTGCGTTATGGTTTTCCTTAACCATTCCCGACACACCAATGCCAATGCGAGCGTTTGGGTTTTCACGGCGGAGAACTTGAGTGCTGATGGACAACCAGTAATCACGGCCTGTTGGATCCCATTGGGATTCACGGCCTTCGTGGTTGATGTCCATAACACCGCCAACGATACAGACCATTGGGCCATCATAGCGTTGGACACCGTTGCGGTCAGTGTATGACTCACGGCGGTTGTCAAGGTGATGCTCAAGCAAGTCCTTCACATTCACAGCGGCGTCGCCAGTAGTGGTAAGGTATTGCTCCGGCTTGAACAGGTTTGAGGCAGTGTCCCGCTTCTTTCCTTCGGGCACCCAATCCAAACCATAGGTCGCATTGGTGTTGCTGATTGAAAGTGTTGGGCCAGCACCGTTCCATCCTTCGGGATCGAAAGTTCCCTTGACGGTAATTGGTTGCCACAGGTTCCAGTCGTGAGTAGCACCTTCAAAGGCACCCTCAACAGTGATGAGCATTGGCCCTTCTTCAAGGAACTTGTCTTTGGAGTTCCCATGAAACGCCCAAACGGACTTCATGGCAGTAGCACGCTGTGGGGTGTTGTCAGCCTTGAGCATACAGATTGAGAGTTTTTCATTGAGAGGGATAACCCAGTTCGGGTTATCGTCAGCCGAGTCCTTTGACACGAATGTCCCAGTGCTGTGTTCGGCTCGCCAAACACCTTCGGCACGGAAAGCACGACCAATGCCGACTTTGTTGCCGTTGTATTGGAAACCGTTGTTGATTGCACCCGAAAGGTCAGCAGTAGCGATGTCAATTGCCGCCTCACGCTTGCGCTTCATCAAGTCAAATCGTCGGTCAAATCCGATGAACATACCGACCCATTCCTCGCCAGATCCGCCGCCGCCACCGCCACTTGGGCGGTTAGCACACACGAACATGTCGGCGAAGTCGTTGTAATCGTCATCGTCCAAGCCCTGTGCTGAACTGCCAGCGGCTTCCCACATGTCGGGGAATGTTTCGTTCATCCACGAACCAAACGAGGCCAATGCCTCTTCCTCGGACACTCCGAGTATTTTCGCCGCTTCATCAATGCAATTGTTTCCGATTTCTCTTTCTTCGCTCATTTAATCAACCTCTTTGTTTGTAATCCCCAGTCATAGCATGGAGGAATAGGAGATCACTGGCCGTCCAGTCGGGGCTTCTCGCCGCCCACTGTCCCAGTATCATAAGGTGCTTCATCGCCATAGCGGTGTCCACCTTATCGTCTTTGTATGCCGAGAGGATTGCTTGGTGCATACCCTCAATTATTTCATCACGGGACATACCGTGCGTGTTGACAAGCGATTCCGCACTGTCAATTAAGTCGGAGTGAGGGCCAGCGAGAATGCCTTTGTAATAGGTCTGTGCTGGCTCAAAGTCAGTGAGTGTCAAATTGACGAGGGCGTCCTCATCGGATGGATCGATGGTTTGCATGGCTTTCAAGCAAGCCCGCATATCACCTTTGTATTTCGTGATAAGCGATGGGAGAGCCGCAACCCACGCATCGGGGAAGTTCTCTTCGGTAATTACACGACCGAGGAAACCTTCGGCGTCGCCTATCTCCAACGGGTTGAAGGAATAGGCAGGGAGTCTTGAACGGAGAGCAGGGATAATGCGCCCAATACGGTTGCATGTAAGAATCCAAAGCACATGAGTGCCAGTTTCTTCAATCAATTGGCGCATAGCGTCCTGTGCGTCTTTGGTGAGTCCGTCGGCTTCGTCAAGAAGAATGACCTTGAAGTCATGTCCAACGGCTTTTTGTTCAGCGAGGCTCTTGAGCCTATCACGAACGAACCCAATGCCTCTATCATCGGAGGCATTGAACACATGGAAGTTATTGGCGAAGGCATCGCCCAATAGATCCATAGCGATTGCACGACCACCGCTGGTTTTACCAGTTCCGGGTTTGCCGAAGAATATGACCCCACCACAGCGCAGTGTGTATTTGTTTTGAGCATGAACAACCCATGTCGGAACATCGGCCTTCAATTGCTCAAGGCCGACCATACCTTGTAGTGTGTCGGGTCGGTGGGTTTTCCATAACTGTGTCATAATTTCACGCTCGGTGGGATTCAAGCCAACAGGGGGTTGGGTATAAAAGGTTCGGTGTCATTGGGTCAGCCCCCAATTGGATAAGTTCATGGGCGCAGTGTCCCGTTCAGCCGCTTTTTTCAATAGCGTGTCTTTATCATGGATGATGTGTTCCCAATCCTTCTCGATCAGGTGGGGGAGAACCGCCATAACATTGGATTCAACGGCGGTGATTGAGGCAAACCATTCGGCTTCGCTCGGCCTTAGTCCGAACACGGCCAGTAGGCGGTTCGGCACAGCCTTTGGGAGTTTGCTGGGGAACTTGATCCGTCGTTGATTTGTTCCGTTCTTTGACAAAGCGAGTATTGAGAGTGAAATGTCGTCGTTTTCCTTCATCAACAATTCACGCCCAACAAACATTACCGCTGGATCGTATGGGTATGTAGCAAGCATTGAATCCAACATGAATCGTGGGCCGGACTTGACATTATGGAGTGCTTCACGCACAGCAAGCCTGTCGTAGTCGTTTGTCCATAATCGCAAAGCGTCAAACAAACCAATTTTCCTATCATCAAGTATGACCGTATGGGCATTCGGACATACCTCAAACCAGTCGTTCGTGGTAAGTTCCTCATCCTCAAACAGATTCATTTTCAAGCACCTCCAATATATTTTCTATGTCCTCATGCGTTGTTGCTTCGGGCAGACTACCGACATGACGCAAGACGGTCAAAAAACCTTCGGGTTCTTTGGTGAATAGGCGATACGGCTTCAAGAGCCTCATAAGCCGTGTTAAATGGTGGGCTTTCGTGTAGCGGTTTTGGGCTGGCAAGCCGTTCTCCCGCAGGAATATGCTCACTTCGGCTGGAATTGTTTTGCGACCAAACAGATCGCATTCGGGGCGAATGTCATATCCTGTTTGGTTCTTCGTGGTGAGGCGTGAGGAAATGCGGAACCTTGCGTTTTTAGCAATCAAGAGCAAAAGGATGTCTTGTTCAGTCAGCATCTTACCACAGCCTCATTTGCGTATGTTGCACCGCTTGATTGCGGGGATGAGTTTTGAGTATTGAATCAACGGCTTGAATCCGTTCACCAATCCATCGCATGACTGGCACGGCCATACTGTTCCCCATGCACTTTATTCGGTGTCCTTGTGGGCATTTATCTTTAGATTTACCACGCCATTCAATTTTGGTGTAGTCGTCGGGGAAACCCTGCAAGCGTTCGTATTCAATTGGACTGAATCGGCGAACAACCCCTTGATGAAACACGGCATGTGGGCCTCTTGCGACAAGCGTTGGAGTTTGCTGTTCTTGTTTGATATGGAGTTTGTATTGAGCATTCTTTCCTTGATTGAAGGAGGCTCGATCTAAAATTATTGGGGGTTTTGTTTCTCCAACGCCGTCCGTAGTTCGTGCGGAATGACTGTGCCCTTGTTGTTCACCCTGCGAAGCACACTCTTGCACGCTTTTTGGCTGAAATAGCACTGCGGCGGCACTTCTCCAATCTCCATCAGCACATCCGACAACAAAGACTCTTCGGCGTCGTTGGGGGACTCCGAAGTATTGAGCGTCAAGAACTCGGTAAGCGAACCCATACCCGCATTTCGCCACTTCGCCGAGGAAGGTAGCAAAATCCTTTCCTCCTTTGGATGATAAGAGGCCGTGGACATTTTCATAGACGAACCATTTCGGTTTAACATCACGGACAATTTGGAGGAACTTGAGGGCCAAGTTGCCACGGTGATCATCCAGTCCAAGTCTTTGTCCTGCTTTTGAGAACGACTGACAGGGGCTACCCCCGACGATAAGATCTGCTTTTTCTTCGTATTGTTTCCATTCATGTTTCATCACATCCCCCACATTTTCAATTTTGGGATAATGATGTTTGAGGACAGCCGAAGGAAACGGTTCAATTTCGGCAAAGCGCAAAGGCTCCCAGCCGAGAGGTTTCCATGCGACTGTGGCGGCTTCAACGCCACTGAAAAGTGAAATGTATTTCATTGGGTTTCACCCACCAAGTATTCAACTTCTTCAACAGGCACTACATCCGACAACCCTGCGCTTGGTGCTAAACCAGTGATAACACCTTGAATGTGTATTCCTCGCTCGTCGTAGTCAGCAAAGTGAATCTCAACCTCAACAAAGGTGGGTGCTTTCATGTCAACCCTTGATCCTTCAACAGCGGTTCCTGCTGTGGTGAGGCGAGCCAGTTTCTTCTCCATGTGAGGCTCCGCTGTGATAGTGCCGACTTCGTAGTAGGCGTCTATTCCATCACGGGCGGCAACACGCCAGCCGTTCAGCACCAACCCCCGTGCGGGTTCATGTCGCCACACGCCAGCAACCAAGCGGAATATCTCACCTGTGTGTTTCGTGCTGAACAGCACGACTTCATCGGTTGCGCTGGTGAATGTGAGTTTAGATTCGGGGTTATGGATGAACACCACCCCGTTCTTTGGGGACAATTTTTTTATCGCTCTCATGTTCTCCACTGATTGGGTGTCTTTGACAAGAAGATCTGAAACATTGTCGTCAATGTATTGTCGCCTCTTGCTTCGTGTCCACTCATGGGCGTCGGCTCCTTCAATCGTGAGTATATCGCACACCTTGAGAGGAAAGTCGTCTTGCGGTGTGTGTTCAACCACATAGATGCCGGACTCAAGGCAGGAGGCCAATTGCGTGGTGTCAATTTCCTGCACCTCAACACCGTGTGGGTCGTATGCAACTGAACCAATTGTTTCATTCATGTGTAGCGTCAGTCGTTCACCACGAATGACTTCAAGTTCAGCCACTTTGCTGTTGAACGGCAAATCCTCTCCCCGATAGCGTCGGGGGAGTGGGAGAATGACGGGGTTTCCTGTGCTTGGGACACCGATGAGTTCAGCACCAGCAATCACCTTCTCGGCGACAGCACGGATCGATGAGAACATTGACTCCTGCATCAATCGCTGGGTCGGCATACCGTAGCATTGACCGAGAGCCTTGAGTATATCCCTTCGCTTGAAGGGGTTGGCTGTTCGTGTCAAACGAAGGATGAGCCAGTAGGAATCACGGGGATGAGAACGCTTGAGGATTATGCGAATGATCATCGCACGCACCCTGTTATCGTCAGCGTTGAGAATATCCTGCATCCGTTGATATGCGAAGCCGAATGTCATAGTGGTTTCCTCATTGGTCTTCACCAGTTTTGAAAGTTCAGCGACAATATCGGGGTCGTCAACCGCCTCTTCGGGGTAAAGGTCAGTAAGGTGATAAAACACCTCACGCAGATCCTCATCGGTCAGTTTCCTGTCAATGCGACTGTCCTCGTAGAAGAAGTCAATGAGTTCGGGTATTTGCTTAGGGGCGAGTTTGAACGCTGATTCAGCGACGATGGCTGGCCTTCGCACACCATTGTATGCCTGTCTGCAACAGGCCGCAATATGGCGAAAGTTCACATCACGCATGTTCATTCCTCTTCCTCTTCCTCATCGTTTGCGACAAGGCACGACCAATGTTTGCGTAGTGTCCGTTCATCACAGCGAAACACATGGCTGAAATGATGAGCCAAAGCCTTCCTCTTATAGATCGATTCGTCTTCATAGGTGAGAGTATAGACATGCCAGCCCTTCCCGGCTGGGTATTTGTCAGTAGCGATGTTGATTACCTCGCACTCGGTCATTCGTGCTACATCACCAGTGTGATTGTTCACCCAGCGGTCGCCAATTTCAAATCCTGCTGTCATGCTGTTTCCTCCAATTGCGCCAAAACACCTGTTCGCATCCATTCGTTTTGAATCACACCACGAAGGGCTTCAATGACCTCATCACGGTTCACGACAGGCACACCATCTAAGGTTTCATCACATTCGGCCAATAAGCCGATGATCCTTGTCAATTCACTAACCATCTCGTCGCTCATTCCTCACCATCTCCTTCGTCAAAATATGCTGGATCAACGGTCTTATCACGCCATGCGCTCACGAAGTCGTCCCATGCGTCTTGGTCGGGATAAAGGCGCATAATCTCTATTTTGTAGCCCCATATCCAGCGACGCATCTCCCTTCTCCTGTCAAGCGGCAAGACCTCAACGGACTTGCCCCACAGTTTCTTTGTTGCTCGCTTGACAGCCTTGATACCAACACGGTTGCCCGACAGTTTAGCACAAATGTATAGGCAATCCACCAGCAGTGGGCGGGGCGCACGCCCCACCTTGCCGACAACCTGTTCCCACAGTGTGAATGCGTCTTCTTGAATGGTGGTGAGTATATCGCCACTGTTCTGATCGTGAACTCGCCACCCTTGCTCCGGTAGTTCGTGGACAAGTTCCAGCAATTCATAGCGTTTGATGTCAAACCACGGTTCCGTATATGCACGCACCATCATTCACCACCCCGCTTGAGTGTTTCAGCGACGGGTTGCATTTTGTCGTCAACCTTGTCAAACAGATCTGAAATGTTATCCTTATGCAACAGTTCGTTGAGTCTGTCCCTCAATTCAAGTGCTTCTTCTTCTGTCAAGTAAAAGCCCTTCTTGGTGTAGCCGACATGGCCGTTCCTTGAAGGAGCCACACGATTCACACGGATATTCATTATTCGTTCATCACGGGTGTCTTGTGTCAAGATGTGGACTTCTTCACCAGCAGTGAATGAAGTTTGAATGGTCGCATGGTGGACTTGATTGTAGCGATTTTCCGTCATCTCCACCCAACTCCCCTCTTGTAAAGTGTGTTTCTTACCACATCGTCTTGAACGAGGATAATGTCGTTGTTGCGGAATGTGTCATGGAGTTCTTCAATGGCCTTTGCGACACTTTGGCGGAAACCGTCCTCTTCACCGTCGTCTGTTTCAAGGGCTTCAATGTCGGCACGCAAGGCATCCAGTTGCCCCTGTGTGTTTTTGGCTTCGGCCTTCACCACTTTTTCGTTCAAGCGAATGATCTCCTGCTCTTGCTCGGCGATGTATTCGTTCATCTCTTGCACTTGATCCATGAGGTTTCTCACAGCCTTCTCAAGTTTCTCTTGGCGTTCCGAGAGGTATTGTTCAACCATCACTCGCTCACCTGCCCGAAGGAGTCAATGAATGAAGGTGGGTTGCCTGTTGCGACAACAACAGGGCTTACACTGTCCACTGGTAGTTCGGTGGTTGGTGGTGAACCAGCAGGGGATGGGATTTCCGCTGTGTCGGTGTTCGCCTCCATTGGCGTGGAATGTGGATCGAGAGGGATTGGTATAACCTCCATGCTGGTGTGTGTAGCACCTGCTGTGGTGCCGACGAATGTGGTCTTGAGTTCAGCCATCCATTCAGCCACTTCAACAGCGTGCTTCAATGGCGGTGCGACCTTTTTGTCAAAGGAGAACTTGCCGTCCTTGACGGTCATGCCAGCAGTGAGGGCGTCCTTGACTTCGGTGAGTGCTTTGTCGGCGACCTTGCCGTTAAGCATACCCACCATTTTGTCAAGAAGGATTTCAGCAATAAGAGTCGGAGGGACATTCCCAGTCTTGACTTTATCAGCCAGTCCGACATCGTTGCGATAGCCGTTGCCGAGAGTCTTTTTGTTCTCGTCGCAGGGTTGGAGCATTAGGCACAAGACACCGGGGACTTCAATGTCAATGATTGGGTTAGCGACAGCGTTTGGCTTGCCGTCATTTTCCTTGCGTTCTTCGGCTGTCAGTAGTTTGCCACGGCGAGCCAAGAACTCCGCCTCAAGTGCTGTGCCGAAGTCCCGAATGGATGCACCGACACCAGCAAGGTCGTCGATCTGCTTATCGGAGAGTTCTTCAACGAATGCTTTGAAACGCTTCTTGCTCATTGGGAACCCCCCTTGAATAAATCGCCAACTTGATGACATGTTTGACAGCGGGGTTTGGATGCAAGCACTATCGCCAGCGGGGCGATAGTCGGGTCGGTTGGGTTAATCATTGTTGGTCGTCCACAGCCGACACACTTAGGCAGGTTTTGGTTGCTCATGGGCTATCCACACAGGGTAGCCTATATGAACCCTTTGCTTATTCCTCTTCGGATTCAGTGAATAGATCCTGTTGAGCAAAGGCCGCTTCAATTGGTGGTGCGGGGTATTCGTCCTCATCCTGTGCAATAGCCAGCATCTCCTGTGCTTGCATTTTAGCCAGCACTGCTGTGTCGTTCACCACATTTAACACACCAGCGTGTGGGTGGGGGATGATTATATCGCAATTGGGGTTCAAACAGTCGCCTGTTGGCGATACCAGCACACGGGTTTCCCCAGCGTTCTCGCCGAGTAAAGAATAGATCATGCCGCACGGGCAAGCCCACACCTTTCCGATGTGTTCAATGCGTGGTTCGTGTTCCTCAATAGCCATTTTCTCCATGTCAGCAGTTTCAACCCTGTCGCTCACCACGAACCACCCAATTTGGTCGGCCAAGTAGCGAATCCAGTCGTGTTTATGCCACACACTGACACCGATTTTATCGGGCAACATGTCAGCGTGTATCTCGGTGAGAGTCAGTTCACGCTCTCCTGTCCGACGATAGCGTCCAACATTAGGCATATCCCAAATGCCGCCCACTATTCCTCGTTCTTCGTCACCAACGACGAGAGATTGCCAAAGACGAATAGCCCATGTCGCATCCTCCTGTGTGGGTAAAGGGAGTGGCCCTATGTCAAGTTCTTCGGGGGCACTCATACCTGTCCCTCCTTCGTGGTAAAGCGTAGCGTGTGCCACACCCAGCGACCACATTGTTTGCACTTCGCCCTCGGCGTTTGTCCATGATCTGGATGCTCGCCGTCCTTCCAGCGGAACATTGGGCCTTCGCAATCGGGGCATGATATTTCAGTAATTTCGTTCATTCCTCTTCCTCTCCTGTCGGTGCTTTGTGGCGAACCTTGAGTTTGTAGTATGTGTCGGTTGAGCGCATGTATGTGATGTCCTGCTTCTCCCAATACCAGCGATCACGAGGTCGGTAAAATCCCTGTTCCTTGAGAACCTTCTGTGCGCTTTGAAGCGTTTCCTTTTCATCCTCTCCGTCATATTGCACCAGTGCTTCGTGCCAACCAGCACGGTCGGGGCCAGCAATTGACATTAGGAACTCCCTATCGGGGTTTGCTGGATCAGTCCAAAGTATCATTCCTGCACCCCCAGTGCTTCATCACTAAGTGCGAGGACTTTCTTGCGTGCGATTTTTGCTCGGTGTTTGAAACCATGCGGGACTTCAACAGCCATCGCACGGAGAACTTTCAATTCCTCTATGTGCGAATGTGCCTCACGGATTGCGTGGTCTATACCACCCAGCGATTCAGCACGCTCCACACCAGTCATGTCATTGTATTGCGTAGATCCGAGAAGCATTCCTCGGTCGGCGTGGAGTTCCTGTATGATTGACCGCCAATCACCAGCCTTGCGGCGATAGTGGCGTTCAGCCGACATGAAGTCGTCCGAGTATTTTGTTAGGGTTTCCCGTTGGCGTTTGAACACGAAGCACCACCTCATTGTTGGAGTAGTGCGAGGATTTCAAGAGTTTCTTTACCGTTCAAGAAGGCGTCAATTTTCGCTTTCCTGTCTTGGAGTTTGCGAATGTCCTCAACCAGTGCGTTCTGTTTGCGGATTAGATCTTTCATCTCTTCGGTTGCGGCAACAAGTTCGCTGTCGGTCTTTCGTGATAGTTCACTGATGTCCCCAAGCGGGTGCTTAGGTTTCTCCTGCAAATACTTCTTGTAGCCGTATGGGTCGTGGTTGTTATGCGGTGGAGGGTTGTCATACGGTGGAGTGTGTCGTCCCCGTGGTGATGGAAAGTAGTCGTCAAAGTTGATGGGTGCTTCTTGTCGGAGCGTCTTTCCACTCCCTGCTTCGCCACGAACGACCTTCTTCTTGCCTTTCCTCTTAGGGGCTTTCGTGCCCTTGAGTTTTCGGAACTCACGGCGGATTGCCGCCTTGATTGATGCGTCGTGCGGTTTCCTCTTGTAGCGTGGGTGCTTGTAGATAGCGAAGCACTGCTTGACAACACTGTCTTCTTTGAGGTGCTTCTTTGTCTTGATTAGATCGCGGATTTGTTCAAGGTCGCAATTTGCTCGTTTTTTGCGGGTTGCTGTGTCGGCCATATCATCACCAGTGGGTTTGGGGTATTTAATCAACGGTCGGTTCCTTTTCCATGTGGTGTTTTATCCGTTGCATGGTGTCCTCTCTCCAATCATCGTGATCTTCCATCCATTCAACATGACACTCCATGCAAACATAGTCGGGGGCGAACGCTGGGCAATCACCATTCTTTGTTTCTGTCCCACACGAAGGACAGTTGAATGTGTTATTCAACCAATTTGTCCTGCCCTTCAACTCTATTTCAAACGAAGTCTTCCGTATCATATCACAGTCGCAATTGCACGACCAGCACTGGCCGCACGGGCCACTGCATGTGTCAGATCCAGTATTCATTTCGCCACAGGATTTGCATTTCCTGTCCTTCGTGGTGTAGTATGGGTCTTCGTCCATAGGAATGTCGTTGATTACCATTCTTCCTCCGCCTAAAACGGGCGTTGTTCCTCTTCCCTTGCCTTTGTTCTTATCCATGCAAGCATCGGAACAAACCATGTGCGCTTTTTTGTTGTTATCCATGTAGGTGAAAAGACCATCTGTTTCACCGCAAACATCGCACCCTTGACTCTTGCCGATGTCGGTCATTCAAACGCCCTCCCTTTGGATATGGTGTCAATGTCGTCAATGGTAATTTCATCGATCAACACACGGTAAATGAACTCCAAATACGGGCGGCTGGCATTGTAGCACAAACCATGCAACAGGCTTGTCAGTTCGTTGTTCAATTCCTCATCAGTGCATGTTGTCAGATCTATGTTCTTCGTCTTGTCAGTCATGCTATCACCGCCTCCATGTTTCGCCACCAATTAGGGGCAGGAGTTCCTTTGTCCCAGCGAGCGAAGCGTCGCTTGTCGTGAAAGTAAAAATCCCTGTATGCTTGAACACGGTCGGCTTGCTTGTATTCATCGGGCATCGCCAGCGGCACTGGTGTCATTTGACCGTCGGTCAAGTCGGGAATGTGTTCAGCCATTTGTCGCAAATGACGGATGGCGGCAGTGCAACCATGTTCCTTGCCGTAGCGGATCTGGTTTTGCTCAAGTAGCGACTCGGCCAGTTCGCACAGCCATTCGTAGTTCGCCCGTGTCAAGCCAACCCACAGCGTGCTGGGGTGGTGCGGGTGAGCCTTGCCCGAATAGGGGGTCTTGCCGTCGGCACGCATAGGCATGAGGTCTGCGGAGCCTGTGTGCTTGAAGAGAGCCGTTGAGAGCATCTGTGCGGCCTCAACAATCATTTTCATGTGCTTGTCGCAGTGCATAATTGCGGCCAGCCACGCCAGCCTGTGGAGAAAGAATATGTTCATTGTAATGCCTCGTTTGTTCGTGTTGAATCACCCACAGACACACAGTCAGCGGGGACAACCTTGAGCCGAGCCGCTTGGCTAAGAAGGTATTCCTTTGAGCATCTTGGATCGAAGCGTGCCCGTGTCTTGCGGTGAAGCGCACAGCGTAAATCCTCCACGCTGATGTCCTCCCATGTGAGGGCTGGCTTGGGTTCCTCCGGCTGGGGGATGGTGGCCTTCTCCTAGCCAGCGAACGGCTTCACTGGGTGCATGTTGCGTTTGAGGTAATCGTCCATGCGGTCTAAGCCAGCCCAGCGAGCGTCGCTGGTGGGGTCGTCCCAATTGTAGGGATCCCATTCGTTCTTGCACCAGCGGAGGATTTTCTCATACCATGCCTCTTCTTTCGTGGTGAGTAGTGAGGTGGATAGGGAGTCGTGCGTCAGTATTGAATTGAACACATGCTCGGTGGCTTCACGCCAGCAATCCATGTTCAGATCTGTGAAGGCGGGTTCATCATCCCACACATCATCTCCGCCAACATAGTTGCATCGTTTGATGATAGCACGGATGTATCGCTTGGCGTGCGAGCGTTCCTTCTTCTCCAATTCCTGTGGAGTCGGCTCGGCTTTTGGTGTTGAAGCATGGGGCTTGAACCACTTGTTGATGCGAAGTGCCTCGTTGTTGTTCAATTTGCTCTCAATGATGCGCTGAACTTTCCTGCTGGGGCCGTAGCCTTTGTTGCTGGCGTAGTCCATGTTGAACGGGTTGCATTCCTTCTCGGTGAGGCCAAACCACGGTTGCATCAGTTTGAGCATCATGCGGTTGAACATGATGTCGTGTGGGCGTCGCTTGCCGTTCCTGCCGTGGTGTTCTTTGTAGTGTGTCAATTGAAACACATGGATCATCTCATGGAGTAGCACCTTGAGGGCACGGGCAGTAGCCTCTCCTTCATCACCATTGACTGACATGGTGATACCGTAATTTGGGCCACCCCTTGCGCTCTTAGTTCGTGCGTCTTTTGCGTGCTGGATTCTGATCGAGCCACGCTGGCGAACACGCTTGATTGATTGGCGACCCTGTGTCCTGTCAGTCTTTCGCCACAAATCACGGGCGCATCCGTTGGTGACGGTGGCGATGTGCTTTTGATTGGTTCGGGTTCTGTATGATGGCCTCTCTCCTTCACGGGTGGCGTATTCAAACGCCTCATGGGCGATTGCTCCTATGTCCGTGTTCATGCACACATGGCGTGCAAAGTCCATGATGTTGATTCGCTGATCTGGATTTGCTGGGTGCTTCAATTTGTATTTGTCAATGTCATACCACTTGGTCGTCATTCTCTCGTCCTCATGTGAATTAGGGGTCGGGCGTATATCAACATTGTTGCCCCATATCCTCTCTATCTCTTGAAATAGATTTGACATGTTCATGCCTCCTTTTGCTGGGTGAAAACATACGCATCGGTTTCAATGCGCTCTATGTTTTCCTCCACAGGCTGTGATGAATCGTGGACTACATACCGCAATTGATCTTCGGTGAGCAGTGCCCCACACTCGGTGCATTGGAGTAATGCCTCCGAGCCGAAGTCGTCCAAAAAGACACGGAATGTTGTTGATCCACATTTGCATTTTGATGGCGTCCTCATGCTGTTTCCTCCTGCTGGATGAGTCCTTCGGCACGAATCACTTCGGTGATTTCCTGTGGCCGTTTTCCTGTGAATGTGAATGTCCCTGTTTCGTGATGTATGACCCACGAAGAACGAGGATGAAAAACGCCGTCATAGCGACGCTGTGGTGGACGATAATGGATCAGTGATGGTGGAGAGCCTGTGGCTTGCTTGATGGCTTGCCACAGCATACGCACCTTGCGCTGTCCCT
>Ga0098043_1000028_pt1 | contig 41918 bp, 51 predicted proteins | sample 9B_taG_FD_92581 | JGI IMG/M metagenome (GOLD analysis project Ga0098043, IMG submission 92581) | Marine viral communities from the Subarctic Pacific Ocean - 9B_ETSP_OMZ_AT15188_CsCl metaG | ecosystem: Environmental > Aquatic > Marine > Oceanic | place: Subarctic Pacific Ocean | collected 2015-01-10 | reverse complement strand
TAGGTTTTGTACTTTTTCCTCCAGTTCAGCATTTCTTAATCTATTGATATATAGTGTGTTAAGTTTTATCCAGTTCCTCCAGTTAGCTGATTACGAATAATGCAATAACATGGGCAATACGTTAAGGAAAAGATTGTAATGCGTAGGGGTTATTCTAGGTCTCTCAGTATCTCAGAATATCGTAAAATCTGTTGATTAGCTATCTATAGGTAGTAGAAATTAGCTTTTATGTATATATATAGGACAAAAAGGTAAAAATTTGGTCACAATAATATAAAAAAGTAGGGGTAGTGGGTCAGAGAAAGTCAGTTTTTGTACAGGCTACCGTGTGTGTATTGTATATATAACCTAAAACCTTAATATATCTGATCACTAAATTAAAACGTGGCATACTTTTGAGACAATTAAAGTTCTATTATAATGTATACAGTTATTTGGCACAAATTCATGCCATCTTTTTATAGAGGTCTAATACACCCTCTCCCCCTAAACTCCCCTTTTTTAATTAGCGCTATTTGCGGTATAGTTTTTTTATAAGGTATATTCTCTGTAGGAGGGAACGGATAGCATAAGGAATTCTCTTTTAGTTTTAACGAGAATGTCTTTACGCCCTTTTCTATTGTAGAGGTAGTGGTACGGCACGTGTATTCCTTTTGATGCCTTGTAGAACTCTTTTATTGTATTCTCTTTAACGTATTCAACCATATCTGTTCTTTTAACTATGGCAAGGATGTTTAAGTTGTGGTAGTAATAAGCAAAGTGAGTTTGCTTCCCATAAAGTGATCCAGGATATTTATGAATGTTTTTAATTTCAAGCCAAATAGAGTCAGAGTGTTTTGTCTTTACATCAAAAGAAAACAGTTTACCACTTATATCAACATAGAAATCTTTCTTATCAATTTTATTTTCGTATTCAGACGTATCAATTACTTGATGACCTCTAGACTCTATAAACTTTTTAAAGATGCTTTCAGCATTGTTTCCGTATCTCTGAGAATATTCTATTCGTTTTTTTGATAATTCCATTATGCAATATAGTTTTTTTAAGTATATTTGTTTATCTCATTAGAGTTTGTTTTTGTTTATTTCAATGGAGAGATCAGGGGGTTTTATAAATCTTATTTAGGTTATAGGCTCCCTTTTCTTTTTTACCTTTGATCTATGTTATTATTTACATTTATATTTCCAAACGCCTTAATGACGGGATTTGAATATTTCGAAGAAACAGAAGATCTTCAATTCAATGAGTTTAATTTATATTTGTTATTCTTTGCTGTATCTTACAGATGGAGGAATAACGGAGAAAAAATTAAAAATCTAGAGGTTTGACAAAAAGAACTAGCTGCTTTGTTAATACTAGGTATTACGATCAGTTCTTAGTGATGTACAAAAGTTATCTGTACTACGGTAATTCCAACAAGTTTAGAGTCTACGATTGGGACGATTTAAGCTCCAGGAAGGTTTCTTTTCTAGAGAGCATAGGAGTAGAGGTTGTTAAAGTAAATAAAGGAGATTGGCATGATGATTTGTATAGAAACAAATATTGCTTCAAATGGAAAGGTCTTATAGAGAGCGATATTGATCAGGAGCTCCTTGTTGACGCTGATACTCTTTTTTTAGATAATCTTGACGATATATTAAATGATTTTGGTGACAATGATTTTATTGTTGTACCAGAATATTATGGTAGCTACAGAGCAGGTAATCTTTTTAATATAGGATTGATGGGATATAAAAAAGAATCGAGACATTATTTAGAAGAAAGTGTTAGAAATTGTAAAAACAAACCACATACCACAGAGATGTTTGAGCTTTGCAATTTAGCAGAAAAAATAAATATTAAAGTTAAGGAACTTCCTTACATGGAATATATGCCACTTTGGGAGAATCATAATTTAAAAAAAACAATCACAGTAGAAAATGGTAAGTTTGTTGTAAATAATGGTGATGGCAGTAGGGTTAGATTTTATCATTTTACAACGCAAATAGATCCTTTCAAGGGATCAGAGATATTAAGATTTTTTGCAGACCATAATACAACTGCAAGAATGTGGGTTAAGAGATTTAATAATCCAGTAGGACTTGTTTATACACATCTTAACTTTGCAGAAGATTTTGAAACAGTAAAAGAAACAATAGAAGAATGGAAATTGAAAAAATAAGATATGCCCAGATTGACCCTAATGGATTATGTAACGCAGGGTGTTGGTTTTGTCCAGTAGCATACGAGGGTAATCCAAAGGAGTCTATAAATCAAATGTCCCCAGAGGACTTTAGAAATATAATTCAGCAAATCCATGAAAACAAAGGTGGGATTGTTTCTCCAGAGTTTAATGGAATATATAGCTCTCATTACAACGAAGCTTTATTGTATAGGTATTTTGAGGAAATGCTAGAGACTCTGAGAGAGTTTAAGCTTGGCATGATGGTTTTGACCAACGGAACGCCTCTCACACCAGATAAAGTAGATATAATAAACAAATACCAGGATGTGGTTTGGGGAGTCTGTGTTAACGCCCCCGTGTGGTCAGATGCTGAATTGTTCGCTAAAAGAACGAACATGAAGCCTAACTTATTTCAAAAGTTAAAAATAAATGTTTCATATGCCTACACAAACCTTAAAAACAAAAACCTACTTTCAGTTCAAATAAATGGACACGATAGAGAGTCTGGTGCGATCAAGGGACCCAAGTTTCCAGATATATCAGATACAGAACTAGACGAACAAGTAGCAGTAGCTAAGTCGATGTTCCCAAATGCAAACGTATTCAAACAACCTCATCTTATAGATCGAGTTGGATTGATTGACGAATATATAAGTTCCTCTGCGTTTGTGCATCCTGACAAGAAAGTAGTTGGGTGTATGGGTAAAAGAGATACCGAGTGGCTTCATATTAACGCAAACTCTGAGCTTTTCTTGTGCTGCAACGATTATCACATGGAGCATAAATTTGCAAATCTTAAGGATTTTTCACTAAAAGAGGTGTGGATGAATCAAAAACACCAAGAAGTTTTACAAAAAGCATGGAATTCTATATGTAAATCTTGCACATCTGCCATTTATGAGTAAAAAATGTTCTATATTTGTAGATATAAATTAAATTTAATTTACAAATGATAGAAAAAAACATTGACTTCAATGAGAATGCTAGACACAGCCTAAAAAAAGGAATAGATACTTTAGCAGATGCTGTAAAACAAACACTAGGAGCAGCAGGTAATACAGTTATTTTAGAGGATGAAATAGGTAGACCCCACGTCACTAAGGATGGTGTTACAGTTGCCAAAAGCATAAACTTGTCAGACCCCGTAGAACACTTAGGAGCTACAGTGGTGAAACAAGCATCTATTAAGACGGCTGATGAAGCAGGAGACGGAACAACAACTTCAATTGTTCTAACTCAAGAATTAGTCAATCGTTCATTTGAATACATAGAGTCAAAGAACGTAAACGTAACAAAACTTAGAAACTCCCTAGAGTCCTTATCAAATGACGTTATTGAAGAGATTAAGAAAAGATCTAGAGAGGTTACAGAAAAAAATTTAAAAAGCGTAGCAACTATTTCAGCAAACAACGACTCTGAGCTTGGAGAGATTATAGCTGATGCGTATCTTAAAGTTGGCGTAGAGGGTGTGGTGACTATAGAAGAATCTATGACAAAAGATACACACACAGAAATATTAGAGGGGACAAGGATTAAAAGAGGATTTCATAGTCCATACATGATTACAGATGTGGAGAAGAAACAAGCTATTCTTGAGGATCCTTTTATTTTAATTTCAGATAAAAAAATAAACACTTGGGAAGATATAGAGCCGTGCTGTCAGTTTGCTATGCAAAACAAAAAACCAATACTTATTGTTTCTGAAATAGAGGATACTGTAATGCAACTTCTTAATGTAAACAAGACAAGAGGAGTCATTAAAGTTAATGTTGTAAACCCAGAGGGTGTCGGGTTAAATAGATTTGAGCTTTTAGAGGACCTAGCTATTATGACTGGTGCTATTGTTGTTTCTGATGAGACTGGTAATGACTTTTCTGCTGTAGATGAAAGCTTCTTAGGAACTGCAAAAAAGACTGTATCAACAGAAAAAGAAACTGTACTCACTTTAAATTCTGAAAAAACAGCTGACGCTGTTAAAGAAAGAGCTGAGATGGTTAGAAATATTTTAAAGAAAAAAGATGATTCTTCAAATGAGTGGCATTATAAGGATCGTCTTTCTAGGCTTTCGGGGGGGATTGCTGCTATACATGTAGGAGCACTAACTGAGGTAGAAATGAAGGAGAAGAAGGATAGAGTTGAGGATGCTATATTTGCGACACGTGCTGCTCTTGAAGAGGGAATTGTTGCAGGAGGAGGAGTAGCATTGTATAATGCAGCTATGGAAATGCATAACAGATACTTTAAAGAAAGTGATGATGAAATGAAGGCTGCTTGTGCTATTTTATCAGCAGCATTAATCTCCCCTATAAAGCACATACTAGAAAACGCTTCAATGAGTTACGATTCATTTGTAGAGAAAATAGATACCGTAAGAAGAAGAAACTATGGGTTTGATGTAAAAAGAAAGAAGTTTGGTAACATGTTTTCTATGGGAATTATAGATCCATTCAAGGTAACCAAGAACGCACTGCAAAACGCAATATCGGTTTCGATAACAATTTTAACTACAAACTGTACTATATCAAATAAAAGAGCATGAAAGCAATAGGATCATTTGTGGTTGTTAGAAAAGAAAACGAAGAGGTTAAGAGTAAGGGAGGTTTTATAATTACAGAATTTTCTGACAAAGCCATACGGTATAAATTAGCTGAGGTTGTTTCGGCTGGTGAAAATGTAAAGGGTCTGTCAGAGGGCGATAAAATTTATTATGACTCTGCTGCTGGCTCTGACATAAGAATTAACGGAGAAAAACTTACGGTTATACCTGATAGACAGATAGTTGTAGTTCTGTGAGATTATTTGAAATAGACGACGAAAACATAGAGCTTCAAACAAAGCACGATTTTAGAGGCTTTGATTTTGTTTGGTACAACGAACCAGTAGATCATTTTGATTTGCACTCTATTAATCACAGGGTGCTGTCGTTTCAGCAGCTTCAGTATTACGCTGAGGTGTTTTTTTTTCTGAACCCCGACATAAAATACAGTATTTTTCAAGGATATTTTCGGTGGATAAGCAATAGAGAAAGCGGAAAAACAATCAGAAGCTATTCTAAGGCACGTGTAGATCAGATGACAAAAGAGGTCTATTTCAATAAAGCGAATCCATACTGTAGAAGAATGAGAAGGGTTGTTTTTAACCCAGAGATAATAATTTCTTTTGAAGAAAAAATGGCTGTTACTGCTCACATGATAAAAAGGGGAGTGAGCTATACTTCAGCAGATTTATTGATTTGTGTAGAGAAACTATCTAGAGCACAGATAGTTGTGACTCAAGAAGCGCTTGCTACTGAATTGATGTGTAGCCGCAGAACGGTGAGTAGGATTATGAACCAAAAAATTAAATCAAGTATTGAAGTGGTAAATAAAAACATAAAAAGAGAAAAGGCGATATCTAACGCTATTGAATGGATAGACCTTTTGTCTGACTCGGGGAATAAAGTTAAAATGCAAGAACTTAAAAGCTTAACAAACATTAGAGATTATTCGATAATCAAAGAAGCTATAAATCGTTACGAGATTGAGTACTAGAGTTCATCTTTTTTATTACATCCTTATATATCTTATCCATGTAAGATCTCCCCTTGAATATTTCGTTCCTATAGGGGTCTTCCGAGATTACCTCTTCTTGCATCAGCTTTTTATATAAGTGATTGCATATTCGCTTAGATTTTATTGTGAGCTCATAAAGAGATGATCTCTGAGTTTCTCTCCTTTCTCTCCATATTTTTATATAACCATCGTCCATCATTTTCTTAAATCTATTTTTATCCCAACTCATTGTTTTGGAAAATTGATTAAAAGATTTTTTTGAAAAAACGCTTTCGTCGTATAGGAACAAAAGCATTTCAATTTCTGGTTCAGATATTTCGTATTTTGTTTTTATGTAGTATTTAACAACCCTCCAATATTTAAGGAAGTTATGTTCTCTTGGTCGGGCTTGATAAGTTGGTGTTTTTTTTTGTTTTTTAGTTACATAAAAACTCTTGTGCATATATTATATTGTGTGTGATGAGCAAATATACAAGTTTATTTTTTTAACTATCTTTGCAGTATATATTTATTTGTATGGCGGCAAGAGTGGACAAATCTAAAATGAAGTGCAACTCTCCTAAAAAGAGTCCGAATCCAAAAAAGAAAAAAGTGGTTAAAGGATGCTCTGGGGGTCAAGAAAAAATAATTCATTACGGTGCTTCTGGATATGGACATAACTATAGCGCTGCTGCACGTAAATCATTTAAAGCACGTCACAAGTGCTCAAGCGCTACAAATAAATTAACTGCTCGTTACTGGGCTTGTAAAGACTTATGGGCTGGAAAAGGAGGGTCCACTAAATCATCTCCTAAATCAAAACAAGGAAAATATTAAAGACATGCCAGATAATATTGATCACAGTACATTTGTATTTAGAAACACAACAGTAGATAAGTTTCTGAAAAATATGGACGCTAAAAATAAACCAGGTAAAAAAAGAGAAAAAAGTTTTGAAGGTCCTATGGGGACTGGATTTGTAACAAAAAAACCAAAAACAACTGCATAGTGAGTTTTTTAAAAAAACATAAAGGTCTTGGTGATACGGTAGAGGCGGTTACCCAAGCTACAGGTATAAAGGCTATAGTTGAAGCTGGTTCAAGAGCACTTAAAAAACCTTGCGGATGTGAGGGTAGAAAAAAAACTTTAAACGACATGTTTCCTTATGGCAAAAAGTAAAACAAAAATGAAAAGAGGCAATAAGATATGTCCTGCTGGTATTGCTTGGGCTAAGCGTACATTTGAACGCTATCCTAGTGCTTATGCTAATATGGCTGCATCTAAGTATTGTAAAGATCCTAACTATGCCAAAGGGTCAAAGAAGAAAAAGTAATGGGTGAATTAAAAAAATGGCGTGAACAGAGGTGGGTTAGAATTGGTTCGGATGGTAGCATCAAGGGTGAGTGCGGCACAAGTAAGAATAAAAAAAATCCAGACAGATGCCTTCCTCTTTCAAAAGCACGTTCTCTTTCCAAAGCCGAAAGAGCCAAGACTGCTAGAAAAAAGAAAAGATTAGGTAAGAAAAAACAGTTTGTCTCAAATACAAAAAAAGCTAAAGTAAGATCATAATGAACACAAAAAAAGTAAAAGCACCAGCAGGATTTCATTGGATGAAATCAGGAAGCAGTTATAAGTTAATGAAGCACACAGGTAAGTTTGTGAAACACAAAGGTGGTTCATTGTATGCAGATTTTAAATTACAAAAAAAACATAAGTAAGATGCCAAAGCCAAAAGGAAAAAAGAAATATTCTGAAGCACAAATGAGGATAGCTAGAATTGCAGATCCAAGAGATAAAATAACAGGTGCTGATTTTAAAGCTTTAAAAAAAATGAAAAAGAGAGGATAATGTCTCTAGGAAAAACAGCACGATACTACAGAGACAACCCTGAAGCAAGGGCTGTTAAATCCGCTTACGATAAAAAGTTTCAAAAAAAACGTGAGCAAGTTAAGAAGCGTGTTGAATGCAATAAGTTTAATAGAAAAAAAGGAACTTATGGTAATGGAGATAACATGGATTGCTCACATAAAAATGGCACGCTAGTACAAGAACACAGAAAGAAAAACAGAGCCAGAGGAGGCTCAAGAAGAGTTTAATTTTAATTTTTATATATGACAACTATTATTTTTATTTTAATCGCAGTTATAGCACTTTTAGTGGTAGTTAACATTTCAGCAATTTGGATGACTAGAAAAGGTCTGACTCGTGATGACAACAACAACATGATTCCTGACCTCCTAGAGGAGAAGATGGCTGAACTAAAGCAAGATGTATCTATTCGTGTAGAACGTGTAGGAGAAGAGCTTAAAGATGTTGGTAAAGCTATCAAGGAAGTTGGCAATCAACTAGGAGATATACCTAAAGCTGCTACAGGAAAGACAAGATCAGGTAGAAAGCCAAAAAAATAACATTATGAAAGAAAAACCAACATGCCAATGCGGAAACACCTCTAATGCTGAGGGTTATTGTGATGGCTCACATAAAAAATAATGGAAGATTTGAAGATATACGGAATTAGTTTAACTGCTTTGGGCAGTAGTTTTTTTGCTGATATTAATCCAATTTTATCAACTTTAGTTTTAACAGCAACCCTTATATACACCATTATTAATATAACAGAAAAAATAAAAAAGAATGGCAAAAGTTGATATCGATGGGGATGGTAAACCAGACTTTCAAATAAATGCTACACAGCTTGTTGCTGTTTTTTCATTATTTGCATCAATCATAGGCTCATATTACACCTTAAACAACAAGATAGAAAAGGCTATGGAGATGCCTAAACAAGAGGTTAGTGAAAAAGATTTGGAAGCTTATAAAAGAGAGGTGGATTTAAAAATAGAAAAACTAGCATTTCAAGCTAAAGAAAACATGAACGACATAAAACATATAGAGGATAACTATAGAAGAAAATAATGCCAAGAATTCAAAAATACGACGCAGATACTCAAATAACTGATAATGATCTTTTGTTATCAACAGACGCTGATAATGCAAATCAAACGAAGAACATATCGATTGGTGATTTAAAACAGTATATTATTCCTACAGGCGGAACCGCTGGACAAGTGTTAAAATCTGATGGTATTGGTGGCGTATACTGGTCAACAATCTGATGAAACTAAATAAATCACAAATAAACTTAAAGGATTTTGCAGCAGATTCTAAAATATCAGATGCAGACAAAATTATAGGTGATGATGGCAATGATCCTAAGCACACAAAAAATTATCCTGTTTCAAAATTAGCTGCTTTTGTAAGGGGAGGCGTTGGGTTGCCAGGTCAAGTATTAACTAGTAATGGTGATGGAACTTGGAGCTTTCAAGGACCAGTCTCTACAACCACTACAACTACTACATTACCAGGTCAAACAACGACAACTACTACTACTGTTGCACCAACAACAACAACAACAACAACTATAGCTGGAACAACTACAACTACCACAGCGGCTCCAACGACCACTACAACTACCACGACTGCTACACCAACAACCACTACAACAACGGCAGCTCCCACTACCACCACAACGACAACAACGGCAGCTCCTACTACCACAACAACTACTACAGCGGCTCCAAGCAATATATGTTTGTCAGCGTCCAATGCTGTTACATTTGCCACTGTTAATGGAGTAAACAGTTACATATTCGGAGGGTCATATGGTAGCTATAAAACAACTACAGGAACATATGTGTTAACAGGTATTCCTTCATCACACCCAATAGCAATATTGAATAATGGCAAAACATCTCAAATATCTTATACTGGTACAACAAGTCAAGGAACAAAAACCGCACAAGATGGAAACTCATATCAATATTTCTATGGAGATGTAACAATAACAGTAAGTTCGGATTATGGAACTGTAAGCTATGAGTGTTGGTATCATGGTTATATGGGAGGTCAAAACAACTTATCTTATGATGCAAGTTGTACGCAGCCAACAACAACCACTACTACTACAACTAGTACGACAACAACAACGACAACGGCAGCACCAACGACAACAACGACTACTACTGCGGCAACGACTACAACAACCACAACAGCTGCTCCTACTACCACAACCACAACAACAATAGGTCCAACAGGATGTGTTATTGAGGGTCAATGTAGCGGAACACCTGAAACTGAAAGTAATTGTCAAATAGAAGGAAATTGTATAAAAACATAAATTATTAAAATATGACAGCAACATTAACACTTGATTTAATAGGAACAGGCGCAGGAGCGTTTAGTATATTTCAAAACTCTGACAACTATGCTTCTGCTGTAGCAACTAATGTATCCTCAAGCTCTTTATTATCTGGATATTCATTAACTCTTGATAATGCTACAACTACTGTAAGAGTTTATTCTACAGGAACTTGTACTAACTATAAAGATATTTCTGTTAATTTAGGAGACACTACACCTACATTTACATATAGAGGTATACAGTCTTTGGATACATCAACTGCGCCTAGAGACACCAATATAGCTACGGATGGTAAAGAAACAGTTGTTGTTAGCTCAGGACCTGGTGCTGGTGGCAAAACCATCATATCATCCAACTCTGGAACGTCATGGACTGATATAACTAACAATCTGTCAAATAGCTACTATGGAACTATAATTATGTTTAATCCAGCAGACGGAGGAGGAGGTGCTTTTTATTATGCGGCTAGTGATGCAACTATAAAGAAACACTTTCTTAATAATCTTGGTACTTTTTCAACTCATACTACAGATATAGCTCTTCCAGGAACTGATTATGTTTGTGGGTATTTTTATCACAATAATGCTTATTATATTGCTACAAACACAGAACTTTTAAGATCTACCAATAATACAAATTTTACTTCAGTTTTTACTCACACTTATGGCGTAAATTCAAAGTTTTTATTAGATCATTTAAAAGGCTATGGTAATACAGTTTATTTTTCAACTGGAAGAGAGATAGCAAAATCAACTGATAATGGATTGAATTGGACAAGTTTGGTTTCTAGTAATTCAACAGGAAACCCTATTGATAACGTATATGTTGAAAATGCCAACAAGGTTATATATAGAGACGATACTAGTAATGCTTATAAATATAGTACAAATGGAGGAACATCATTTTCTAGTTCAGGATTCGTTCCTGCTGGTGGACCATCATCAGAAGCGTCAACTCTTATAAAATATGGTCCAACATATCTTCATACAGCAGAGTATGGAACAAATTACGATAGACCAGCTTGGACTACAACGGATCCATTTAGCGCAACATCACCAACTAATAATTATATAGGAACAACTCAATTAAACAATCCAGGATCAACTTCTCAATACAGAACAAATGTTTACAATATGAAGGTATTGGGCAAAAGATTATTTTTATCTGGATATTTGAATACTAGTTCTACTGGTGGAACAAATGTTGTTTATTACGATATAAATTCAAATTAATCAAAAATGAAAATATCAGATCACATAAGCTACAAAGAAGGAATAAAATCAAACACAGCTCTTAGAATGGGGATAGACAATATTCCTGGTGTTTACGAAAAACAAAACATGGAGATTGTAGCTGAAAAAATATTTGAGCCATTAAGAGAGTGGGTTGGAGGTCCTATCAGAATAAACAGTTTTTATAGGTCTGATAGTCTAAATCAAGCTATTGGGGGGTCGTCCCGATCACAGCATTGCGAAGGAAGGGCGATTGACCTAGATGACGTTCATGGTTACAAGACGAATGCCGAGATGTTTGACTATATAAAAAATAATCTTAATTTTGATCAACTTATTTGGGAGTTTGGCAGCGATGAGAATCCTGACTGGATTCACGTAAGTTATATATCGGAAGACGGAAACAGACAAAGATGCCTTAGAGCACAAAAATTAAACGGAAAAACAAATTATACATTAATATGAAAGACGCAAAAGATTTAAGACATTATATAGGAGCCGCTGGAGTTTTTATTTTAGTTGTTGGGCTGCTTTTATTTTTATCCTATGAAACCATCCCTCAAGAAAACAAAGATATTTTTGTATCCATTATCGGAATGATTGTTGGGTCTTTATCGGTGGTCATATTTACCATCATAGGAAAGAACCCAGACGAAGTTACTAAGCTTCAAAATAAAGTTGACTCACTTCAAGCTACTTGTGATATCATGGAAAAAAGAAATGATCAATTAGAAAACATGGTTATTACACTGCAACAAGATATTATTAAAAAGCTTTCAGTAGTAGGGGCGCAGTTTCAGTTGAAAAAAGAAGATGAGCAGCAAGGGTAAAAAACCATTTAAGGAAACAGGGGTAGGTAGGTTTCTTATCGAGAAAGCACCTTCAATATTAGGCATGGTTGGTGACGCTATACTTCCAGGAAATGTTATATCTGAATTAATAAACGGCAATCAAGAATTAAGCGAAAACGACAAAAGTATAGCTTTAGAAAAACTTAGACTTGAAAGGGCTGAGATAGATGGTGTAACTAGGCGCTGGGTTGCAGACTCTGGAAGTCAAAGTTGGCTTGCTCGTAATGTAAGACCGCTGACTTTAATTGTATTGGTCGGAGCGTATGTAGGTGGATGGTACATGGGTCTTCCTACAGAAGATACGGCATCGCTCCTCACATGGGTCCTTTGCGGATACTTCGGAGCTAGAACGGCAGATAAGATTGGAGTTAAGATACCTGGAAAAAATGGCTAAAAGTACAAACACAGCTGTTTACAAAAAAAGCAAGATTAAAAGACCAGGATTGCACTCAAAAACTAAGAGTTCTGTTTTAAAAAGTTCAAAGAATTACAAAAAGAAGTACAGGGGTCAAGGACGATAAACCGTCTTTGTTTTTTTTGTAAATTTGCATAAACAATCAATTATGCCTAGAATTAGCTCTTATCCCGCAGACAATACTGTAACAGACAATGATTTGTTTATTGGGTCAGATGTAGGAGACGGTCTTGCCACTAAAACATACTCCGCTGTAAATGTAGCGGATTATTTATTTGGAACAGGAAGATTTGCAGCATCAACTTACACCCACACTCAAGGTATTGCTTCAACTACTTGGACTATAACACACAACTTGCAGAGGCACCCATCTGTAAGCATAGTTGACACTGGAGGAAACATTATATACGGTCACACTCAGTATGTTGACGACAACCAAATAACATTAACTTTTTCATCCGCTTTTACAGGTAAAGCATATTTAAACTAAAAAAATGGCTATAAACTTTCTTAATAATATTGACTTAAATAAGAATGAATTACAAAACGTAAAGATTCATGTCTTATCGACAGCTCCTGCAAGCCCAGTAGAAGGGCAAATGTATTACAACTCTACTGACAACAAATTGTACTTTTTTGATGGCTCTAGTTTTGTTGATGCATCAGGGGATATTAAAAGCGTTGCAACATCTACTTCAACGACATTAACTATTACAGACTCTGCGGGACCAAATCCAAGTATAGCTACCGTCACTGGAGCTGTCACAAATGGAGGTACTGCACTAGCTACGGGGGATCAAATTTATGATTTTGTCATAGCTCAGATAGGAGGGACAAGCATTACTGTTAATGGAACTACTAACGAAATAGAGGTTACTGATGGAGGAACCGTAAATAACGGAGACACTGTAACGATTGGATTGCCAAATGATGTAACAATTGGAAATAATTTAGCGGTTACAAATGATGTGACGGTTACTGGTGATTTAACTGTAAATGGTACGACTACAACGGTAAACTCAAATACTGTAACTGTAGATGATCCCGTTTTTACTTTAGGTGGAGACACTGCACCCGCTTCGGATGACAATAAAGACAGAGGTATTGAGTTTAGATATCATGATGGATCAAGCGCTAAACTAGGGTTTTTCGGATACGATGACTCTACAGATAAATTCACGTTCCTTACGTCAGCAACAAACTCTTCTGAAGTATTTTCAGGTACAAAAGGTAATCTAGACATTACTGGTCTTGATTTGTCTGGTTCAATTACAAGTATTGATGGGGCGGCACCAACAGACGGACAGCTTTTAGTGGGTAATACTTCCGCTGGAGATATGGAGCTTGCAACCCTCACAGCTGGAGAGGCAATTGGTATTACAAACGCAGCTGGAGCAATTACAGTAGCCGCAGAAGACGCTACCGAAAGCAATAAAGGAGTCGTTGAGTTAGCTACAACAGCAGAAGCTTTAACAGGAACAGACACATCAAGGGCTGTTACACCTGCTGGATTGGCTGCAAGGAGTTTTTCAGCAAATATCGGAGATGGATCAGCAACCTCAATTGTTGTTACGCATAGTTTGAATACTAGAGATGTAGTGATTCAATTATACGATAACAGTTCGTTTGATACTGTTTATGCAGACGTAGTTAGAACTACGGTAGATACAGCAACTATTACATTTACTGCTGCTCCTGCATCAAATGATATTAGAGTATTAGTTACTAAAATAGACTAAAAATAAATTATGGCAAGGTACTTATCAAAGGTTCATTTTGATACAACAGACGCTATTGAACTCCCAGCAGGAACTACAGGTCAAAGACCTGGATCACCAGTTGCTGGAATGTTTCGATATAATAGCACTGATGGTCAATTTGAAGGTTATACTGACGAATGGGGAGCTATCGCTGGAGGCGGAAGTGTTGAAGTTGAAAAAAACATTTATACAGGAGACGGTTCTGATGTGACTTTTGATACAACAACTGCTATTGTATCTGAAAACAATGTTCAAATATATTTAGATGGGGTTTATCAAAGTAAAGATAATTATGCTACATCGGGATCAACCGTAACTTTTTCAACGGCACCTCCAAATGGTGTAAGTATAGAGTTAATCCATATATTATCAGCTAATGCAACAATAATTAGAGATACATTAACTGGAGACGGAAGTGCTACTGCTTTTAACTTAACTGCTAATGTTGCTGATGAAAATAACACTCAAGTCTACATAAATGGAGTATACCAGTCTAAAGACAACTACTCCACATCTGGAAGTACGATTACGTTTTCTACGGCTCCATCGAATTCAGACTCTATAGAGGTTGTAAACATAAAGCCTATAAACACAAATCAACTAGCAGCGGGCACTGTATATGAAGAGCAGTTAAGCGTTACAAATAATCCAATTGATGGGTATGTTTTAACTTATGATTCTACTACGGCAGGATTTACTTGGGAACAAAAGTTTGATGGAGATATAACGGGTATAGTAGCGGGTAACGGATTAACAGGAGATGCTACATCAGGAGATGCATCTTTAGCTGTGGGAGCAGGTACAGGAATAACTGTTAACGCTAACGATGTACAAATATCAGATGGTGGTGTAGGGACAACTCAGTTGGCAGCAGATGCTGTTACAAACGCCAAGATAGCTGATGATAGCATTGATTCAGAACACTATGTAGACGGATCTATAGATACAGTGCATATAGCTGACGATGCAGTGACTGCTGATAAACTTGCAAACTCAATTAATACAGAAATAGCAGCAAATACAGCAAAAGTGACAAATGCAACTCACACAGGAGATGTGACAGGAGCAACTGCTTTAACTATTGCTGATGATGCAGTAACAATCACAAAGATTGCCGATGCTGCTATAGTTACAGAATCAGAGGGCATAGGGTCAAACGACAATGATACAACTTTACCTACATCTGCGGCAGTGAAAGACTATGTTGATTCACAAGGAATAGGTGTTTCTGTTATATCATCAAACACAACCGCTGTAAGCGGAAATCTTTATGTCTTAACAGCAAATCTTACATTAACATTGCCTGCATCACCAAGTGCTGGTAATTATATAAAAGTAAGTAATAGATCAGGAGTTGCAACTTGTACAATTGCTAGAAATAGTGAAAAAATTATGGGAGCAACAGCAGACTTAACGCTAGATAAATTAAATGCTGGGTTTGAGTTAATTTACTCGGGTGCAGCACAAGGATGGATATTAATAGGAGTCGAAGGTACGGCAGCATAAGAATAAGTAAATAAAGTAATATGACAAATTTTTCAAGTTTTTTTCCTGCAGCAGGTGGTGGAGGAGGTTTTACCAAAATGAAAAAATACTCTACAAATAGGGCGTTAAATGATGCTACAGATAAATTAGGTTTTGGACCTATTAGTATGAAAAGTTCAGGAGCAATAAGTGGAGGTGGTCAAACCTCTATAACTTTAGTATTACAAACAACAGGTGCAACCGAAATAGCTATTTGTAGTGCTGTGAATGGATTAGTAGGTTATACTTTCAATATTGGGTATGGAGTGCAAACAGTAACAGCAAACACAGGCGGAGGATTTTTAGCAGGACAAACTGTAAGTTTTACCCCTGCAGTAGCAGGTGGGGTACCAAACAACTCTACTTTTACTTTGTCAGCTTCAGCATCTTTCACAGTAAACCCTGCAAATGATTTAGGGCTGTCTGATGGTGATTCAATTGGTTTCTTTATGGTAGGAGCAGGAGATACTACTGCTAGTGGAACTCTTGGTGCTATGGGAGGTAAAATTATACAAGGAACTAAAATTATTTCTAATGCCTCAACTGATTTAGTGATAACTCCAGGTGTCGGTGCTAATACTGCTAGTACTATTTCGGGAGGTTTAACTATAACGACTGCCGATGGAAGCAATAGGTCGGGGTCTGCAAATTATAATGGTGGTTCGTATGACACAACGTTAGGATATGGTATTAACGGCTATGGTCAAGGAGCATTAGGGACAAATCTCGGTGGTTTTGCAGAACAGACAAGTCCTACTCACGGATTTGGCTCTGGAACTTCTGGAGGTACTGCTTCAGATGGAGCAATATTAATATTTCACTAAAAAAAGAAAAAAATGTATTATAGAATTATAAATGGAATAGCAGAAAGTAAACAATTAGACATCAATGGTTTTGATGGAATTTGGGCGTGGTCAGAACCAAAAGAAGGAACTGATGACAAGCAAGACGAATTTGGAATTGGTGATTTATGGAATGAAGATGACGGATGGAGCCACCCTGTAAAAACAACTGAAGAACTTGAATCTGAAGCTAGGGAGTGGAGAAACAATGAACTGAAAGATACAGATTTCATTATGCCATTGAGTGACTACCCAAACAGAGATGCTTGGATAACATATAGACAAGAACTAAGAGATTGGACTGATACAAGTGACTTTCCTGATACAAAACCTACAAAACCTTAAAAAATGGCAATAACTAAAGTAACAAATAGCGTATTAACAGATGGAGCGGTTCACACAGCAAGTTTAGCTGCTGATTCTGTTAATGGAACAAAAATAGCAAATAATGCTGTAGATTCAGAACATATAACGAGCGGGGCTATTGATACAGCTCACATAGCTGACTCTCAAATAACAACAGCAAAAATCGCTGATGATGCCGTTACAACAGCAAAAGTTTTAGATGCTAACGTAACTACTGCTAAGATTGCTGATGCAAATATAACTACAGCAAAACTTGCCGACGATGCGGTTACTGCTGCTAAATTGGCTGGTGATGTTGCAGGAACAGGTCTCACCTCTACAAATGGTGTTCTAAGCGTGAATGCAACGGGCGCTTCTGGATTACAAGACGGTGCTGTTTCAACGGTAAAGATTGCTGACGATGCGGTAACACTTGATAAAATAGCAGACGCTGTTTTTGTGACTGAAAGTGAAGGTATAAGCTCAAATGATAACGACACAACTTTACCTACCTCAGCTGCGGTGAAAGATTACGTAGATGGACAAGGTATTGCGGCTCTTACAGCTAGTGACGGAAACTTTGTTGTAGGAAATGGCTCGGCATTTGTAGTAGAAAGCGGATCAACTGCAAGAGATTCCATAGGTCTAGGAACTTCTGGGCACATTCAATTTCACTGTTTAGGAGTTGGGCAAGCTGCATCAACAAATAACGGTCAGATAGATGCAACAACTTTATATGCTAGTGCTAATATTGGAAAAGATTCGGGTGATTATATAACTTGGACTACAGACACACAGATGGATTTCTATGTAAATGGATCAAATGAAATGAGACTTGAAGCTGATGGAGATCTACATGTTGATGGAGATGTAATAGCAGCAAGTACAACTGTAGCTTCAGATGAAAGACTAAAGGAAAATATAAAACCAATATTTGGTGCATTAGAAGCTGTAAGTAAAATTAAAGGTGTTGACTTTAACTGGAAAAAAGATGGTAGTAAATCTAGCGGTGTAATTGCACAAGATATACAGAAGATTATGCCACACGCTGTAAAAGAAGTTAAACCTTTAGATGGAGGTGACAGTCACCTTACTGTTGACTATAATGCAGTAATTGGTTTACTTGTAGCAGCAGTAAATGAGTTAACAGAAAAATTAAATAATAAATAAAAATGGCTTTAACAGGTGATTGTTCTCACACTACTTGGAATGAAGTAGATGGAGAAGAAGTTGAAAACACGACAGAGTATACGAATATTTACGTATGTATTAAGGAACTAGATAACATAAATTATTCTAATGGTCAATTTTATAAAGTAGATAGTGAGGGTAACCAAACAGAAGTAGCAGTTATTAATTACATTTACGCAGGATATACTGACGAAGCAACAAAAATTGCAGATGCAGAAGATTTTTTATTTAGTGAAAGTATGAATTTAAAAACATACAAAGAAGGAGTAAATTTAGAATCACAAGTTTACAGCGAAATAACAGAACTAGAAGGCAAAGAAAACTTAACAATACAATAATATGCCAATAACAGGATCAGGACAAATAGCGCTTATAGCGGATATTGAAGCAGAGTTTGATCAAACAGGAACTACTGATATTTCTCTACAACAAGCAAGAGATGATGCAGGACTTAGCTCAGGAGAGGTCTCTATGACCGCTTTCTATGGCTTGTCGGATATTACAGAATACTCAGCACATTGGCTAGTAGCAGCAGGTGGAGGTAGTGGAGGTTATGGTTACTCAGGTGCAGGCGGATATAGAACTTCTTTTGGTACATCTGGCGGTGGAGCAGGAGCAGAATCACAAATTACACTTACGATAGGCGCTACATATTCAGTAACAGTAGGCTCGGCAAATAATGCATCTACACTAAGTGGGTCAGGAATTTCAACAATATCTTCAGTTGCAGGAGGTGTGTCAGGGACACCAAGTGGTACCTCAGGGACAGGAAATGGTGGTTCTGGAGGATCTGGTGGTGGTGCATACAAATCTAGTCCTAACAGGCGAGAAGGTGCAAGTGGTGGATCAGGTACATCAGGTCAAGGGTACAATGGTGGTGGTTTATACGGTAGAAGGCAGCACATACCTGGAGGTGGAGGTGCTGGTGGAGCAGGTGCAAGCACAAGTGGTACAGGTACAGTAACGGGTGCTGGTGGAGCAGGTGTAACAAGTTCGATTACAGGGAGTAATGTTACTTATGCAAGAGGACAAGGAAACAACATCACAACTGTTGCAAACAGAGGTGATGGAGGTCAAAATGGAGTAATAATTTTAAGAGTACCTACTTCATTGGAAGGTACGGCTTCAGGAGCATCAAGAACGACAACAGGAAGTGACACGGTTTTTACTTGGACAAGTAATGGCTCTTATGTGGCTTAAAAGACACACAAATAATGAATAGTTTCTTTTGGATTTTTAATAATGTTGTTTCGCCTAATAAATGCAAAGAGTATATTAATTTAGCAGGAGATAATTTTCATAAAGCAGGAGTTGGTGGAGATGAAATGTTAGATACTGGCAGTATTGATGAAGATACTAGAAAAACAAATATTTTCTGGAGTGATCATAAAGAGTTATTTCAATTAGCTACTAAATATGGACAAATAGCTAATAAAGAAGCAGGGTGGAATTTAGATGTAAAAGGAATAGAAAGTTTTCAAATAGGACAATATCCTTTAGGTGGGCACTATACTTGGCATCCCGATTGTTCAGGTATGACTGTAAATGATGAAAACCTTGCAAGAAAAATATCTATGGTGCTTTGGCTTAATGACGATTTTGAAGGTGGTGAGTTTCAATTTCATAAATGCTATACTAATGAAAATACTATAAAACCAAGTATTGGTACAATAGTGTTTTTTCCATCTTGGGTTGTACATAGAGTAAAACCAGTAACAAAAGGCGTGAGATATAGCGCAGTATCTTGGCTACTTGGAAAACCTATAATATAATGAAAGATTTAAAGACATACGGATTAACATTTTTACTGTTTTTGCTTACAACAGTAGGTGCTTTTTCACAAAAAAATGAATCTCATATCGCAACTTCACCTACGAAAAGAATGAAAGTTGTTTTTTATTCTAACGAAAAACCTGTAATTTCGGGTCAAGTTGTTGTTGTTGATGGAGTTTTAATTAATGACGGTTTGTTTGTGATGTACAAGGAAAATGGATTTATACGCCAAACAGTTCATTATAAAATGGGCAAGATAGTTAAGATAACAAACTACACCGAAGAAAATAAAATATAAATGAATTACATAAGAAAAATATCTGTAGGAGCAGACTACAAGAATGCTATGCACTATATAGTTAATCAAGGAGTTTTAGGGGGGTCATATACAATAAGTGATATAGCTCAAGAGCAAGAAGGATTTAGTGTTTGGGTTAAAAAAAACGACGAGTCTGTAAAATGGAAAGAGTTTAAAGATATTCCAATAGTAGTTGAATATAATATAAATCTAATATGAATCCAAGATGGGATTACCTGGTGACTCCTTTAGGAAGAGAGTACAAAAACACAAAAAAAATAGCCAACCAGGAGTTCACGATAAATACATCAATAGAGGATGCGAGTTTTGTAAACCGAATGGGTATTGTAAATGCGATTCCGATTGGTGGAGAGATACCAGTTGGTAGCAAAGTGGTTGTTCATCACAATGTTTTCAGAACCTATCTTGATATGAAAGGCAAGAAAAGAAAAAGCAATGAGTACTTCAGAGATGATCAATACTTAGTTCATCCTGATAAAATATATATGTACGATAACGGAGATGGGTGGAAAACGACTAAAGAATATTGTTTTGTATCTCCTCTTGACTATATTCAAGATGGTGAGATATATAGATCTGACAAAAAAAAGGAAGAGCATGTGGGACTTATAAAACACAGCTCAGTGTATCCTAAAGGAACAAGAATCGGTTTTACTAGAAATTCTGAATATGAGTTTGTTATAGATGACGAAAAAATATATAGAATGAAAAATTCCGATATTTGTATTAAATTATGTTGATATGCCTGACGCTTTTATAAAAAATAATTTATCAATAGTTGTTTCTTTTGTGGTTACTGTATTTGCCGCAGGAGGTATATTCGCTGAATTTACTGCTTTGAAAGACGAAATTCATTTAGTTCATGAAAGATTAGATGAAAAGATTTTAGTAATTAGTAATATGGAAAATCGTATATTGGAGTTAGAAAAAAAGTCTGAATACGAAAGAGGACTTTTAGAGGCTAAGAAAAAATGAAAGAAGAATATTGGGTTACAACAGGAACTTGGGAGGGCTACTACTTTACCTATACTTATTTAAATGAGTGAAACTCAAGAAACAATATTAAGGGTAATATTAGCTGGAGAAAGGGCTGTTGAGGAATTAATAAAGGTTGCTCAAGAAGAGATAATTACAGGCAAACCAGATGATGATTTAGCTGCCGATAGATTAAAAAACGCAGCAGCAACGAAGAAGCTTGCTATATTTGATGCCTTTGAAATATTACAGCGTATTGAAAATGAAAGAGAAAAATTAAATGGCGAAGATCAGACTAAAGACGGCAAAGGAAAAGATAAAGGATTCCAAAGCTTCGCAGAGTCTAGGGGACGAAAGTCTTGAGCTATGTAAGGTTGTCTCTCATATTGATAGTAAAACTAGAGACAAACTAAACAGAAAGAAAGCTTGGGAATGTGGGTACAACAGCGAACATGATGTTATTGTTATCTCTAAGTCTGGACAAATAGGGGATGTTGTTGAGATACAAAATTTAAAAATAGCACTACCTTTGCAGCCGAAAAACATTTTCTCTAGAGGTAAGACGCATGCAGAACAATACTGGGAGCCCTTCGAAATCCCAAAAGAACTTAAAAAAATTAAGACCATTTTCCAGTGGAATGACTACCCATCTGCATTCAAGGAGAATTGGGTTGATTACATTGAAGATGAGTTTGAAAGAAGAGAAAATGGTTTTTGGTTTAAAAACAATGGCAATCCTACTTATATTACTGGCTCTCATTACATGTACTTGCAGTGGACCAAGATTGATGTTGGGCTCCCTGAATTCAGAGAGTCTAATAGAGTATTCTATATCTTCTGGGAAGCTTGTAAAGCCGACACTAGGTGTTATGGAATGTGCTATCTTAAAAACAGAAGGTCTGGTTTCTCCTTTATGTCTTCAGCAGAATCCGTTGCTCAAGCGACAATTACTTCAGACGCACGGTTTGGGATACTGTCCAAATCAGGAGCTGATGCTAAAAAGATGTTTACAGACAAAGTCGTACCGATATCCGTCAACTACCCCTTCTTCTTTAAACCAATACAAGACGGAATGGATAAACCCAAGACAGAACTCGCCTACAGGGTCCCAGCATCCAAGCTTACTAGAAAATCCATTCAAGAAACAGAGCAACAAGAAGAACTCGCAGGTCTTGACACGACAATTGATTGGAAAAATACAGGCGACAATTCCTATGACGGTGAGAAGCTCAGACTGCTTGTTCATGATGAATCTGGAAAATGGGAACGTCCAGATAACATCCTCAACAGTTGGCGTGTCACTAAAACTTGTCTCAGATTAGGGAGAAGAGTGATCGGTAAGTGTATGATGGGGTCTACCTCTAACTCACTTGACAAAGGTGGAAGTAATTTCAAAAGATTATATATGGACTCTGATGTAACTCAGAGAAACGCTAATGGTCAAACTAAAAGCGGCATGTATAGTTTATTTATACCAATGGAATGGAACTTTGAGGGCTTTTTAAATCATCACGGTCACCCAGTTTTTAGAAAGCCAAATAAGCCTATTTTAGACGCTTATGGAGATACAATAGATGGAGGGGTAATAGACTACTGGGAAAATGAAGTAGAGAGTCTAAGAAGCGATTCTGACGCATTAAATGAGTTCTACAGACAGTTTCCTAGAACAGAAGGTCACGCTTTTAGAGATGAAGCAAAAAATAGCTTATTTAATCTAACAAAAATATATGAGCAAATAGATTTTAATGATGGACTTCAAAGGCAAAGAGTTGTTCAAAGAGGAGGTTTTCATTGGAAAAACGGAATAAAAGATTCAGAGGTTGTATGGACACCAGAAAAAAACGGAAGGTTTTATGTTTCTTGGATACCACCTTTTGAGTTAAGAAACAGGGTTATAAATAAAAATGGATTTAAATATCCTGGTAATGAGCACATAGGGGCTTTTGGTTGTGACTCATATGATATATCTGGAACTGTTGGAGGTGGAGGTTCTAATGGAGCTCTTCATGGATACTGTAGACCAAACCTAGATGGACCTTCAAATACTTTCTTTTTAGAATATATATTTAGACCGCAAACTGCTGAGTTATTTTACGAAGACGTATTAATGGCTATGGTTTTTTACGGCATGCCAATATTAGCAGAGAACAATAAGCCAAGACTTCTTTATCATTTAAAAAACAGAGGATATAGAAGATGGAGCATAAACAGACCAGATAAAAATAAAAATGATCTATCAAAGGCAGAAAAAGAACTTGGAGGAATACCCTCTTCGCCCTCAGTAATATCTATACACGCTGAAGCAATTGAAACTTATATAGAGGAGCGAGTTGGTTTCAACGATGAAGGCACTGGAAATATGTATTTTTCAAGAACTTTATTAGATTGGGCAAACTATGATATAAATAAAAGAACGAAGTTTGACGCAACGGTTAGCTCTGGTTTAGCGATCATGGCAACTCAAAAGTATGTAGTTAAGCCTCAGAAAAATAATACGGAAATAAATGTTAACTTTGCAAGATATAATAATAGCGGATCAGTTAGCACTATTATAAAGTAAACGCATGCAGAATTCTTCTACGAATTACATTATAGGATTTCCAAACCAATTAGCGTCCGATGCCGAGAAAGCGTCAGAAGAATATGGACTAATGGTTGGAAGAGCCATCGAATCTGAATGGTTTAGAAAAGAAGGTGGACAATCAAGATTTTACAACAACAGAGACACTTACCATAAGTTGAGAACTTACGCAATGGGAGAGCAGTCAGTTAGGAAATATAAAAATGAACTAGCTGTTAATGGAGACATATCCTATCTAAATTTAGATTGGACTCCAGTTCCGATAATACCAAAGTTTGTAGATATTGTTGTAAATGGAATTTCAAATCGTTTATTTGATGTAAAGGCTGATGCGGTTGACCCTGTATCCTCTAACAAGAAAGCAATGTACAAAAATCGCATTCAAACAGAAATGCGAAACAAAGAGGACTTTGAGGAAATTGGAGCTATGCTAGGAAAAAGCATGTTTAGCTCTAATCCAGACATGCTGCCAGAAACAGACGACGAGCTTGAGCTTCATATGCAGATAGATTACAAGGATGACATAGAGATTGCCGAAGAAAAAGCAATTGAGACAACCTTAAAATATAACAACTACGAATTGACTAAAAAAAGAGTTGATGAGGATGCAACGGTGCTAGGTATATCTGCTGTAAAGCATTCTTTTAATACTCATGAAGGCATTCGTGTTGAATACGTTGATCCTTCTGACCTAGTATACAGCCCTACTGAAGATCCTTATTTCGAGGACTGTTATTACTTTGGAGAAGTGAAAAATGTAAACATAACTGAAATAAAAAAAATAAATCCTAATTTAACGCAATCTGAGATAGATGAAATAGCTAAATCATCTTCTAAGTTCGATGCCTATCAAGGCATGCGTGGAGGTTATAAGACTGACACATTTGACTACAATACAGCAACATTGTTGTATTTCTGTTATAAGACTGACAAGAATATCGTATACAAGAAAAAGAAAAACGCCTATGGAGGCGAAAAAGTACTTAAAAAGGACGATCAATTCAACCCACCAAAAACAGAACAAGCACGTTTTGAAAAATTATCTAAAAGAATTGACGTATGGTACGAAGGTGTACTTGTATTAGGAACAAACAAGATATTGAAATGGGAGGTGATGAAAAACATGGTGAGACCAAAGAGCTCGATAGAGAAGGTGTACGCCCCGTTTATTGTCAGTGCACCAAAAATGTACAGGGGTCAGATTGATTCTCTTGTCAAAAGAATGATTCCATTCGCTGATCAGATACAGCTATTGCATTTAAAACTGCAACAAGTTGCATCTAAGATGATACCAGATGGGGTTTTTATTGACATCGATGGTCTATCATCTGTGAATTTAGGTAATGGAAATACCTATTCTCCCCAAGAGGCTCTGAACCTTTATTTTCAAACAGGATCAGTAATTGGAAGAAGCTACACAGAAGAAGGGGAGTTTAATAATGGAAAAGTTCCTATTCAAGAGCTAACTTCTTCGGGAGCAAACTCAAAAATATCTTCTTTAATAAACATGTACAATTACAACCTAAACCTATTAAGGGGCGTAACTGGACTTAACGAAGCAAGAGATGGCTCAACACCTGATCCAAACGCACTAGTTGGCGTTCAAAAATTAGCAGCCTTAAATTCAAACACTGCGACAAGACATATATTAAAGTCAGGTATTTTTACAACACAACGAATTGCTGAGTGCGTGGGATACAGAATTTCAGATATACTTGAATATTCTAGTATGAAAGAAGATTTCGTAAAAAGTATTGGAAGAAACAGCGTAGATATACTAAATGAAATAAAGGAGCTTCATTTACATGATTTTGGAATATATATAGAGCTTCATCCTGATGAGGAAGAAAGACAAATGTTAGAGCAAAACATACAAACCTCCTTGTCTGCTGGTAAAATAGACATTGATGATGCTATTGATATAAGAAGCGTAAAGAACGTAAAAATAGCATCTCAGTTATTAAAGGTTAGAAAGAGACGAAAAGAAAAGCTTGACAACAAACGTCAGCAAGAAAATATTGCGCTTCAAGCAGAAGCTAATCAGCAAGCCTCACTCACAGCTGAACAAGGAAAACAACAGACTGCTTTAGCTAAAATGGAAGCAGAAGCTAAAATAAAGCAGCTAGAGTCTGAGTTAGAAATGAAGAGAATGCAGCAAGAGTTTCTTCTTAAGTCAGAGCTTATTAAAATGCAAAAAGGCATAGAAAGTCAAATAAAGTCTTCCGAGCTACAAATGCAGCAAGAAAAAGACAGATACAAAGAAGACAGGAAAGACAAGAGAACAGCTAAGCAAGCATCTCAACAGTCAAAGCTAATACAGCAAAGAAAACAAGACTTAGATCCTATAGACTTTGATGGTCAAGATTCATTAGGCTCAGGTATGAGTGGGATCGTGGGTGTTGATTAATTTTATAATTTTGCAATACAATTTAATTTAATAATATGGAATGGAAAGTAAGGGCGTTGGATGACGATGGGAATCCTATTGAGCCAAAACAAAAAGAGCAACCAGAGGTTCAAGAAGAGCCAAAAGAAGTTGACACTCAAGAAGTAAAAGAAGAAATAACAGATAATAAAAAAGAAGATGGCGTATCACAGCAAGAAGAAGTCGTCAATGAGCAAGTCGAAAAGCAAGCCCAAGACGTACAAGAAGAAAAACAAGAAGTAGAGCAAAAAGTAGAAAAGCCCTATGAGCTTGATGATAACAGCATTTTAAGTTATCTAAAGGATAGACACAACCTTGAGGTTGAGTCAATAGAAGTTCTTAAAAATACTGAAAAAAAACAAGAGCAATCTTTGCCTGAAGAAATTGCAGAGTTTATGAAGTATCAAAAGGAGACTGGACGTTCCTTTGAAGACTACGCAAAACTGCAACAGGATTGGTCAAAAGTAGATGAGACAACACGCTTGCGAGAATACTACAAGCAAACAAAGCCTCATTTAGATATAGACGAGATTGATTATCTGATAACAGAAGAATACAGCTATGATGCTGATATTGATGATGAAAAAGATATCAAAAAGAAAAAGATTGCTTATAAAGAGGAATTATATAAGGCTACAAGTCACTTTGAAGGACTGAAGGAAAAGTATAAGGCACCGCTTGAGTCAAGAGATGCTAATCTTCCAGATGAATACAAAGAGGCTGTTAGTTTTTATAATGAATACAGAGAACAGTCGGAAAAGGGTCAAAAGGCTCAAGAGGAACGCTCACGTATTTTTGCAGAAAAGACAAACGATCTTTTTTCTAATGATTTCAAAGGTTTTGAATTCACAGCTGGGGAAAAGAAACAAGTCTACAAGCCGAATGATGTAGTGAAGGTTAAAGAGGTTCAATCAGATATAAACAACTTTTTTAATCAACACTTAGATGAAAACGGTTCTGTTAAAGATATAAACAAGTATCACAAGGCTTTATATGCTGCGCAAAATGCGGATGCAATATTTAAGTTCGCATACGAACAAGGCAAAGCTGATGCAACTGATGGAATTGTCAAGGAAACAAAAAATATTGACATGGATATTAGGCAAAATACGCAGACAGAAAGCAGTGGTATTAAATTTAGAGCCCTCGAAAATGATGACACGTTCTCTTTTAAAATTAAAAAAAGATAATTAATCATTAAAAACTATTTACCATGAGTGTAACTATGAGTGGTGTTGGTGGAGCATTAACCCCAGCGCCAAGTAAATCGACATTGTCGAGCAATTATTTAGGGTCATCTATTGAGTTTACTTCTCAATATTTACCTGATGTTTATGAAGCTGAATTTGAAAAGTATGGAAATCGTTCTGTATCTTCTTTTTTAAGAATGGTAGGAGCTGAGATGCCTTTCCAATCTGACGTAATCCAATGGTCAGAGCAAGGAAGACTACACTTAGCTGTTACTGGAGCGACTCGTTCTGCTGATGTTATTACATCAAACGGACACCCTTTCCGTGTAAACCAAACAGTTATTGTTTCTGATGGAACTGACCAAGAGAAAGCAATCATTACTGCTACTACAGCTAATACGTTTACAGTAGCATCTTATGAAAATGCTAACCTGGCATCTGCCATCGCAACTACTGGATTAAAAGTATTTGCGTTTGGTTCTGAATTCAAAAAAGGAACAAATGGAATGAGTGGTTCTCTAGAGGCACCAAAAGACATCCAAACTAATAACCCAATTATCATCAAAGATAAGTATGAGGTTAATGGTTCTGATTTAGCTCAGATTGGATGGATTGAAGTGACTACTGAGAATGGTGCTACTGGATACCTTTGGTATTTAAAATCAGAGCACGAAACTCGTTTACGTTTCGAAGATTACATGGAGCTTTCTTTAATTGAAGGTCGTCCTGCTGCTGGATCATCTGGTGCAGAGTCTGCTGGATACAAAGGAACAAAAGGTTTATTCTTTGAGCTAGACAACAGAGGTAACATCTCAACAGGATCTATCGCTGCTCGTACAGACATTGAAGAGATCATTAAAGTTCTAGATAAAGAAGGAGCTATTCAAGAAAATGTTCTTTTTGTTAACAGAACTAAATCATTTGAAATTGATACAGTACTAGCTGCACAAAACAACAGCGGTGCTTCTACAAGTTCTTATGGTTTATTCGACAACGATGAGAGCATGGCTATTAGCTTAGGTTTTCAAGGATTTAACTTAGGATATGACTTCTACAAAACTGACTGGAAATATCTAAACGATCCAACTACAGGAGCATTAACTTCTGCTGTTGATGGTGTATTAGTGCCTGCTGGTACTACTACTATCTACGATCAAGTTTTAGGTAAAAACGCAGTTAGACCTTTCTTACATGTAAAATATAGAAAGTCAGAAGCTGAAGATCGTAAGTACAAGTCTTGGGTAACTGGTTCTGCTGGTACAGCTGGAATGAGTAGTGACCTAGATGCAATGCAAGTTCACTTCTTAAGTGAAAGAGCGCTTTGCGTACACGGTGCAAACAACTTCGTAATAATGAAGTAATATTTATTGTAGGAATTGCCCTCGTTACATCAGCGGGGGTAACTCTTACTTTTTAATCTAATTAAATTTTAATAAAATGACTAAAGATACTATGGTATCCCAGCCAAAATGGGAAATAAAAGATAGAGTATATGTTTTAACAGAAGGCAAAACGCCAGTAAACTATATTCTTAGATCAAGACATCACTTAAACAAGCCTTTACAATATTTTGACGGAAACATATCTAGATCTCTTAGGTATGCTTCTAATCAAACTTCGGTTTTTGAAGATGAGCAGCACGGAGACGTAACTCTTCCTGCTATTATTTTTAGAGATGGAAAGCTTGTTGTGCCAAAAGAACAAGTGATATTGCAAAAATTCTTATCTATATACCACCCAGACAAAGATGGCGAGTATATAGAGTTTGATCCAAGTAGAGAGGCAGAAAAAGACATTGATACATTAAAAGAAACTTTAGAGGCACAAAACCTTGTCCTAGAAATGGACATAGAGGACTTAGAGGCAATAGCTAGAATCTGTCTTCGTGATCAAGGAAATGTTTCTGAAATGACTTCGAAAGAAATCAAGAGAGATATGCTTTTGTATGCGTCTAGAAATCCAAGAGAGGTTGTAGAATTGTCAGAAGATGAAAATGTAAAGCTTAGAAATGTTGCGGTTCGTGCAGTTGAAATGGGCATTATATTTATCAAAGACGACAATAGAACTGTATGCTGGAACAACAACACAAAGGATAAAATAATAACAGCTCCTTACGGTGAAAATGTTTATTCAGCTTTAGCTTCTTTTTTCAAAACAGACGACGGGCTTGATGTTTTACAAGGGATTACAAATAAGCTGTAGTTCTTCCCACCTACCACTACAGCTCAAGGAGGGGTCGTCTTAACGGCTCCTCTTTTTTTTGTATTTTTGTATCATGATAAATCACGTAAGGAATACTGTTTTAAGTGTTTTAAATAAGGAGAATAGAGGAACATTAACTGTTTCTCAATTTAACTCATATGCTAAGTATGCTCAACAGTTATTGTTTGATCAGTACTTTTCAGAGTACTCTCGCCTATCCACAATGAAAAATGCTAGGAGACTATCAAAAGATCAAGGAGATAAACTGTCAATACTTCGGTCTAATATAGATAAGTTTATGAAGACTACCTCAGTATCAATTTCAAACACATACCTAATCAAGCCAGCCGATATGTACACTCCTATAAGCTTAGTGTATAGCGGAAAGCTGATGGAGTATGTTCCTAAGTACAAAGAAACCTACTTAGAGTCTTCAAACATTTCTGGACCTTCAGAGTTGTATCCTGGATACTGTGATGAAAATAATTACTGGTACGTAAAACCAAGCACATTAACAGGAGAGGTTGATGTAAATTACATAAGAAATGTGCTTGATCCGAAGTGGACTTATACTGTTGTTGGAGAAAACCCTATATTTAATCCTAGCGCAGGAGATTATCAAGACTTTGAATTAAACCCAGACGACGAAGCAAGTTTAATTGTAGAAATATTAAAATTATCAGGTGTTACTATCAGAGAAGCAGAGGTTGCGCAAGCGGCTGCTCAAATCGATGCTGTAGAAACACAGAAAGAAAACGTATAATAAATGGCACTTACAGACAAGCAATATTACGACAACAGCACCAATTGGGGTGATAATCAGTTTGTGCTTTTAAAGGATGTTATAAATAACTTTATGGCATTCTATGTAGGTGATGGTAAAATAATTGATCATATCGAAAGATTTGATGTTGTGTATCACGCAAAAAGAGGATTGCAAGAGTTGCATTACGACGCATTAAAAGACGTTAGAGCTCTTGAATTAGAATTACCCGATGATTTGCAATTAGAGCTGCCAAAAGACTTTGTGAAGCTTGTAAGGCTGTCTTGGGTTGATGAGCTAGGACGGCTTCATCCCATGATGATGGACGTGGATACAACAATAGCAAAAGCTTATTTACAAGATGATGATTATGATATAATATTTGACAGTAATGATGCTGCGGCTGAAGGTACTTCTGTCATAGATATGAAGCAAGCTAGTAATCCTGCCGTTGACAACGATACATTCTCAAATCTAGATTATGAGTTTTTTGGGGGTAGATTTGGAATGTTTACAGATAGAACAAACGTAAATGGAATGTACAGTATAGACAAGAATGCTGGCTATTTAAGGTTTAGTTCGGAGGTAAAAAACAAAGCAATAGTAATCGAATATATTACTGATGGTTTATCATATCTAACAGAAGCAGAATTGCAAGTAAATAAACTTGCTGAAGACTTTTTATTAAAATATATTGCATACCAGGTAATTCAATATAAGTTTGGCGTTCAAGAGTACATAGTTAGACGAATGAAAAATGAACAGTTTGCGGCTATGAAAAATATGAAAATAAGAATGATGGACATACATCCATTTGACTTAGCTCAAGCCTTCAAGGGACGCAACAAGTGGATTAAATAATGAAGATACAAAACCTATTTACATCTGGGAAGATGAATAAAGACCTCGACGAGAGGCTTCTTCCACAAGGAGAATATAGAGATGCCCTTAATGTTAAGGTTGCAAACTCTGTCGGCTCTGATGTAGGAGCAATAGAAAACGCATTATCAAATGAAGTTCTCACTTCTTTAAATTTTGGCACAAACCCATCTTGTATTGGCGCAGTTGCAGATGACAAAAACAAAAAGATATATTGGTTTGTTAAGTCAGATACTGGATCATATATAGCAGAATACTCCGAGTTTTCTGACACCTCTGCATTTGTTTTACAAGATACAAGAGCAGCTGGCAGCAATGTTCTTAATTTTAAGAAGGATAAAATAATTACTGGGGTTAATGTTCTTATAAATGATACAGATGAAAAAGTATTTATTTATTGGACAGATAATGATAATCCACCAAGATATGTAGAGGTAACGGAGGGAAAACTTTATGGAGCAAATAACTTTACAGAAACAGACATATCGGTTATTAAAGCACCTCCAAGAGCAGAGCCTTCAATTGTACTTCAAATAGACGGAACTTTAGATGACAACTATATAGAAGACAAGTTTTTTACGTTTGCCTACAGATATAAATACAAGCACAATAAGTTCAGTGCGCTGTCTCCTTTTTCTGAAGTAGCTTTTTTTCCTAATGACGACACCTTCAAAGCGGAGCCTTATGGCGCTTACGCAATGACAAATAAATTTAATAGCGTTCAAGTAACTTATAACTCTGGACCAAGTCAAGTATTAGAAATAGAAGTCTACGCAAAAGAAGAAAACACGGCTAACAATTTTCTAATAGGAAAATTCAATAAATCAGATGACACTCTTTCTGATAACACAAACTATCAATTATCATTCAACAATAATAAAATATACACTTTACTTAGCGATACTCAGTATAATAGAGTATATGATAATGTTCCATTAAAAGCAGCGGCTCAAGATTTTTTAGGAAATAGGATTGTTTACGGAAACTACGAAGAAAATTATGATATTGTAGATCCTTTAGATATAACACTTAACATACAGTCTTCGGATTTAACGTCAGAGTGTAGCTCTAATTTATTGTATACCGTAACTAATACAACATCTTCAAACATAACATTTAGCTATTTGCTTTGTAGTGAAAGTAATTCTAGGCAAGCAATAGCAAAGCCAGGAGCTAACAGAATTTGCGCTGCATCAGTGCAAAGTCAAACAGGTTTAACAATAAGCTCAGGCAACACATGTGGTGGAGATTTTTCTCCTAAAAAAACTCTTAAAAGCAATAGAAATTATATAGTTGGGCTTGTTTATTTTGATTCTAACGGAAGAAAGTCTTCTGTTATTGCCGATGAAAACAAATTTGTTAATGTGCCTTTTGAATCAAGCGATCAGACAAATTCTTTAAAAGTCACAATAAACAACCCAGCTCCAATATGGGCTGATAGATACAAGATAGCCGTAAAAGAAGTTAAAAGAACTTATGTTGTTTTAAAAACAACATTAGAAAAGTATGGCGTAGGTAGTTCTACTTTGTATGTTAGAATCGATAAAAATGAAAACAATAAAGTCCCCGATGGTGCCAACATTATCGCAAAATCAACTTACGCTGGCGGTAGTTTAACTACAATTAACAACTCAGAAACTTACGAGGTTGAGGGTGTTGATTCCTATGCCGTAGGAGAGGTTCCTTATACTGATTATTCAACCCAACCAGCCTCTCAGCCAGGAGACTCTGTGGCTGGAGTATATATGAAACTAAAAGGAAAGGGCGCTCTTCAAGCTTTGGCTTTTGCTGCTCCCGCAGTTACTGGATACACTGTTTTTGAGGTTATATCAGAAACAGAACAAGACTCAAGTTTTCACGAAGTTCCTGGAACTTACAATGTAGTCAATGGATTTCACAGCGGCACACTTCAAAATCAAGATATAAGCATACCAGCTATAGTAGAGTCACAAGCGTTTAATGCATTTGCTTTTGGATATGGAGTAGAATCAAACAGAATAAAAGATAACATCACTCTAAATACATTCAATTTAGGTGTTAGGTTGAATGAAGTAATAGAACTGTATAAAAAAAATAAAAGAATAGCTTCATTAACATATAGTGATGTATATGAAGAAAGCACTAGCTATAACGGACTGAATGTTTTTAATCTTGCTCAAATAAACTATAAAGATATAGATGAAAAGTATGGTGAAATTAAAAAAATTCACTCAAGAGATAATGACTTAATTGTTTTTCAACAGAACAAAATACATAGAATCTTATTCAACAAGAATGTTTTATTCACAGCAGCAGGAACAGGAGATGTTTCTCAGTCTTTGAATATACTAGGTCAAGAAGTTCCTTACATTGGTGAATATGGGATAAGCAATTCACCCGAATCATTTCAGTCTTGGGGGAGTAGAATGTATTTTTCAGATGAAAGAAGATCTGCTATATTAAGATTATCTCAAGATGGAATTACAGAGATTTCAGAATTTGGAATGAGAAGTTGGTTTAACGATAATCTAAATCCGAATTTGAACGTCAGAGGTGTTGGAGGTTATGATCCTTATTTAGATCAATATGTGGTCTCTGTTCAAGATTTGCTAGTAGAGTGGAGAGCAGACACATTTGAGTGTGAAATCGGAACCACAACAACAACTAGCACAACTACAACCACTACGACCGCAGCACCAACTACCACCACTACAACAGCTGCGCCAGGAACGACTACAACAACAACTCTAGCGACACCGTTTGCTAGAATAGATGGTGCAACTTCAGCAGCGGTTGGAGCTACAATAACTTTAACTGGAGAGGATTTAAACTTTACAGGATCGACTTGGGCTTGGACAGGAAATGCAGCGGCTGGTCTTACATCAAAAGTTATAAATATTTCAGAGTCATCAAGCGGCAGTAAAACTTATGGAGTTACAATAGACGGAACTTACACGGACTCACATACCGTAAACTGGAGCTTAACAACCACTACAAGTACAACTAGCACTACTACTAGCACCACTACTACAACGACAACCACCACTACAACAGCTGCGCCTAGTAATTGTTACGGAGTTTCATTGGGATATTCATCTTCTACAACATGCCAACAAGACACAAGTGGGGTTTATTATTTAGATGATCCTGATTTATGTTCAGCAACCTCAATATCAACAGATACGTTCTGTACGACAAATGCTCCAAGCGGATACTACACATACGCTAACGGCACTAAATCAAGATACTGGAACGGATCTAGCTTCTCTCAAGGTCCTTGTCAGACATGTTAAATAATTTAAAATGAAATTAAATGAAATACATATGTGCTCAACCAGCCACTCAATATTATGGATGGCAGCTTGATGTGATGCTTCACAGCTTTATAGCTGTAGGAGTAAATCTAGAAGATGTTAATGTGGTATGCAATATAGAGAAGGAGATAGACCCTTACTTTGACAGGCTAATGCAAAAATATCCTGGAGTCTCTTTTTCTTTTTATGAAGACACTAGGGACTACAGAGGATATATACCATCAATAAAACAACATCTTCTACACAAGCATTATCAAGCTTTTCCAGAGTTTGAAAACGAAACTATTTTCTTAACTGACTCTGATATATGCTTAACGAAGCCAATAAATTTTAATGGACTGTTAGATGATAATATTTGGTATTTAAGCGACACAATAAGCTATATCGGATATGATTATTTACAGTCAAAAGGAGATGACATCATAAATCCAATGCTAGAAATAGCAGGAATATCAAAAGACCTTGTAAAATCTATGCAAGGTGCATCAGGAGGCGCACAATATTTATTTAAAAATGTTAAGACTTCTTATTGGGAAGAGGTTGTAGATTTATCACACGATTTGTTTATAAAGATGCAAGTAATTAGCAATGAAAAACAGCAGCGTGATCCTGACTATTTTCCATTACAAATATGGACCTGTGAAATGTGGGCTTTGTTGTGGGTGGCTTGGAAAAAAGGTCAGATGACAGCAGTATCAGATAAACTTAAGTTTAGTTGGGCTACAGACCCTAGAGATTTTTGGTATAAAAACAGTATATTTCACAATGCAGGAGTTACAGCTGACATGAAAGAAATGTTTTTCAAGGGGGAGTATATAGATAAGCTTCCAGATATGAATTTAAATGTATCAAACGAGAAATGCTCTTACATGTACTACAAGCTGTTACAACAAGCTTTGGTTTAAATTAAGTATCTTTGTAAAAATATTTTAGAATGCCATATTACACTGGAACAAAGACTGTTTTGACTTTACGAAAGTACGTTGATGGTCAGGCAACGACTGAAACAAAAGCTAACTCAGCTAGTGATCCAGATTACATTCCGCCTTTTGAGGATACGTCAGCTTGCCCTATAGTGGAGTTTACTACAACTACAACTACAATAGCGCCATCGAGTTCTCTCACTATATGGAGAAGCACAACAGGAGGAGGTCACAATCCACCAACTGGATGGTCAACAGCAGCACTTGCGTGTAGTAGTGCAGCAAATTCAACCACTGTTTATTTTAGTCAAAACGTAACTGGATGGGATGATGTGGCAAGTAATTCATTGATAGTTTATGAAGACGCAGGCGCTAGTGTTCCATATCAAGGGCAAAACACATTTTTTAGGTCAGCACAAACGGCTGGCACAGGAAAAACATTTCAGTTAAGCAATACAGGGGTTATAAGTAGTTATGTTACCTGTCTTACCACGACTACATCCACAACAAGCACAACTACTACCACAACTACGGCAGCTCCTGGACAAGAGTGTTATTATTATCTAATAACAGCTGGTCAGACAGGGGCAGTGACATTTTCATACATACCATGTGGAGATACGCAATCTACAAGTGTAACATTAGCGTACGGACAGTCACAAGCAGTTTGTGCTAAAGTCAACACTGTAACTATGAGTCCAAACACAGGTACTATAGTAGCATCTTCATTGTGCTCTTAAAATAAATATTTATGCCAAGCAATACATTAACATATGACGAAAAGGTAAGAGGATGGACATCTTTCCATTCTTACATACCTGACTATATGATCAACTTAAATAACGTATTTTACACTTTTAAGGACGGTCAGCTATACAAACACAACAAAAGTACTGGTAATCGTAACACTTTTTACGGTACATCTTACAATACAGAGGTAGAAGTGATGTCAAATGCGGCTCCTTCTGATGTTAAGATATTTAAAACAATAGAGATTGAGGGTAATAGTTCTGGGTGGGATGTTTCAATAGCCACTAATTTAGATCAAGGTCATATTGATAACACGTCTTTTGCAAAGACAGAGGATCATATTGCTGGCTCAACAGTCGTGCCAAACACCTATGATGAAGGCATATATTCAGCGCACATTAGAAGAAATGCTTCCGATATAGTAAACACAGAATTATTATCGGTTCAAGGAATAGGAAATATAACAAGTTTATCGGGATTAGCATATACCTTTACAACGGTTCCAGGAGCAGTAGCAATAGGAGATGTGATATATAGAGCAGTAGGTGGTGCTTACAACAGAATAGGCGCAATAACGGACAACAATGGAACTGTAGTTACAGTAGGAACAGCGGATATAACGCCAAGCGCAGGAGATTTTATATTCGCAGCAAAAAGCCCAATTGCTGAGTCATATGGACTCAAAGGATATTACGCAAGTATAAGGCTTGTGAGTAGCAGCACAAATCCTGTTGAGCTTTATGCTGTAAATAGTGAGGTAAGTAAAAGCTTCTCTTAATATTCGTATATTTGCATAAATGATTTTAGTAAAAAAAATAAAAAGATTTATATTAACAGTAAAAGAAAAATTTTTACCAAAAAAATCATTTAATAAAAAGATATCAGATGTATTAAAAACCGCATATTCTAAAGAGAGCAGCGATAATTTAATACACAATAAAGGAAAAATAATAAGAGAAGGTAAAGATTTATTTAAAATAGAGCATGACTTTACAGATGGTCTTTATTTAAGAAGATTGATATTAAAGAAAAACACCACAATTGTAAGTGGGATACATAGAAGAGATCATGTTTGGTTTTTATTGGTTGGAAGTATAACGGTGTCTTCAAAAGATGGAGTAGAAAACTATCAAGCACCGTATATAGGATTTTCTAAATCTGGAACACAAAGAGCTATTTATGCAAGTGATTACTCTGTGTTTCAAAACGTGTTTCAAAATCCACTTGGCTTAAGTGATTTAGACGAGTTAGAGGATTTTAATTACATAATGGACATAAAAAAATAAATATATGGCAGGAGTTATATTGGCTGCATCGCTTGCTGGAGCAGCAGCAATCACGAAAGGGATAATGGGTATTACCCAAACGGCAAAAGCAAACAAGGCTTTAGACAAATTCAAAAGACAAGAATTAAGAAATGTAACAGAAGGCATGAGGGTATCTACTCTTGAGGCTCAATTTAATACTCAAGAAGCTCAAAGACGCTATGATACTGCTGTAGACGCTTTAAGGTCTGGAGGAGTTCGTGGTATTGTCGGTGGGCTAGGTCGGCAAGAAATGTTAGCTCAAAATGTTCAACAAAGAGCTTCGGCTGGATTAGATCAACAACAAGTAATGATTGATCGTATGAGAGCACAAGATGAGGCTCGTATTAGGGGTATGCAAGAACAAAGAGATTCTTTTGATCAACAAGTTCTTTTAGGTCAAAAAGCTGCTGGTAGACAAGCTACGATGTCAGCTGTAGGAGATCTTGCATCTGCTGGTGCCTTTTTTGCTATGAATTATGAAGGTGGTGGGATAGATTTCAGCAAAAATGCCACACGATCTTTTATGCCCCCTCCCCCTACAAACTCAACAAATTTTTTCGGAGGAGGAGCAGGCTCTAGATTTTATGGTCCCGCCATAACTCCACCGCCTCCAGCGGAAGACTTTAGCCGTTTTACGAGAGCAGGTGATCAGATGAATCAACCAGAATATTTCGATCTTTCAAATCAACAATACCCATAAGGACATGGCATACGAAGGAGGTTTTCAAATAGGAAAAGAAATAGGGGCAATCAACATCCCTAGCATGGATAAAGAGTTAATGTTTTATACTCAGCTTAATGCGTCAAAATTAGCAGCTGAAAAAAAAGCAGAAGCTGATAAGCAAAAGAACATTAATAAAATTATTGAAGAGCAAAGAAAGGAAAATGCTGAATGGGTTTATGAAGATAAAATAGATGATGTCGGATTGGAGCAAGCTGATCAAGCTGCCGCTAAATTACAGCAACAGATTAAAAATGGATATGAAAGAGATACATATCTATATTCTGTTGGAGCTTTAAGTCAAACAGATTACACTAGAAACAATACAAAAAGGAAAGCTTCTGTAAAGGAAATACAATCTTTATATTCACAAGCAAACACTTTTATTAAAGAAAAAAATGATCTTGTCGCTAGTGGAAACGACAACTATGTTAATGATCTTAAGGCTGAGGTTATGGGAGACCTTATGAAACATGCTGCTTTTAAAAATAATACTGATGGCAGAACTGAAGTGTCAACTATTAACACAAGAGGACAGCGCACAAACCTGTTTTCTTCAACATTAAAAGATGTAAGCACAGCTGAAAAGGGGCTAAAACCAGACGATATTGTAAATAAGTTGGTTACAGAAGCTGGATTTATAAAGTACGATTCTGTTTCTGGAAAATATAGATATACGGATTATGCCACTGGTAAAATGTCTGGTTCTAACAAAGAAAGAACAGGTAGACTTCTAGATGCCGCATTTGAAGGATATACAGATACTCAGTATATAGATTTAGCTAATAGATTAGGTCTAGTTAGCGATGATAAAGAAGAAGCTGAAAAAGAAGGATTGATTCATGTAGATGCTACTAATTTTCTTAGAAAATCACCTGAAGAAATCCAAGAGATAAAAAAAAGAGCTAAAGATGGAGTTTCACAATATTTCACTGACAGGCTTGAGTTGAAACAAGATAGAGGAATGGCTCCAAAACCAACGGGAACTGGAACTCCTAAGTATAGAAATAGAGGAGATGGATTCTTTATCGTTAATCAAAAAACACCACTTCAATTTAAAGATATGGAAGGTGTATTTGATGTGGATATGGATACAAACAATATGGTAGGAGACGCTATGTCATACGAAAAAGGATTTATAGAGGCGGTTAAATTTCATCCTAAAGATAAAGACAAGAAGTTAACAGATAAAAGAATGTATGCTGAAATAATTGTTCCAGATGATACAGGACAAAAGGGGTCATTAGTATTTAAAGAAGATGAAAATGGTAATCAAGTTCTAACTTTGGGTGGCTCTGAGGTTGCATTTACAAGAAAAAGAGTTCTTCTTGATCCTAAAGACCCGAAACAAGCAAGTCAAATATTAAATGTTTCTTCATATTTAGGTATACAAAAGAAAGAACTGCCAAAACCATATCAATTTTAAGCAATGAATTTAGATACAGCTCAAAATAAAAATCCAGAAAAAATTCTTAAATCATTGCACGAACAAGCTTTGAAATATTTTCAAATGCCCGAGTTTGATACCTTTAAGGAGCACATGCAAAATGATCAAGATAAGCTTTTAAGTTTTTCTAGAGCTATGGGGGGTTATTATACCATGCCTAATCTTGACCAACTAAAAGCTGATATAGGCTTCATTGAAAAAAAAAAAGAAGACGACACTTCTGGGGAAGATTTACAGCTTCCTTCATATCAGACCTTAACAGACTATATAACAGAATCTGTAGACGGTAAAACTCCAAAATTTGGTCCAGAGAGTATCACATATAAAATACCTAAATGGGCTAAAAGCACTAGATTAAAAGAGCTAGAGGAGAAACAATTTTCTCCAGAGCAAGTTCAAACGATCAAAGACACTTATTACGATTTAGATACTCCAAAAAAACTAGATTCTATCTCAAGGCTTATAGACCAAGACTTTGCTATACTAGACGATGGAATTAAAAACGCAAACCAAATTAATTCTTACTTACAGGACGAGGAGAAAAGGATAGAGCAGCAGATTGAATTATTAGGAGACCAGCCTTATCCTGAAAAATTGAATAGACAAATTGAAGAATACAACAAAATTATAGAAGAAAACAAAGCTGCTGATAATAAAATGAAGCAGTTTAAGGACCAACTTGAAGCTAAAGTATTCTCAATAGAAGCAGCCACAGCAAACATTCTTAGTGAAAAATCTAAAGAAGGCTCCCCTTTAGGAGCTATGTATAATTCTTTTATGAAGGGAGTTGGGTCAGAGACATCGGGAGCTGTTGATTTGATGATAGACGGTATGACTTATTTCAGTCCAAGAAATGGACTAAGCCCAAAGGAGTATGATAGGTTAAAATCTGAAGGCAAGTCGGAAGATGAAATATTAGATTATGCTAGAAAATACTCTAAAAAACAATTACTTCCAGAGATTAGAAAAGGTGCTTTAGAATTGGCTGGTGTTTCAAGCACTACTCAAGAGTACATGAATAAGTGGGAAGAAACATTTTTTGGCGGTGCATTTAGCGGATTAGCTCAAAGTATTCCTGCATTAATAGGAAATAAGTATACAAGAATATTAAACTTTGGGTTACAAGCTTCAGATGCAGTATCAAAAGAAATGGAGAACAATCCAGAGTTTGATGGGATAAGTGAAACAGAAAAATATGCTGTAAAACTTCCTATAGCTGTCATAAATGGAGTATTAGAAAATTATGGATTTAGAAATATTGTAAACGGAAGCAGTTTAACGAAGACTGTTTTATCAAATATTCTTAAAACTAAAAGTAAAAAGATTACAGCTAAAACCTTTACGGAACTTGCTGATCGTGAAATAAAAAGCCTCCTAGCAAAGGGAGCTATAAGAATAGGAACAGGTGGTCTTGCTGAATTTGAGACGGGCGCTCTACAAGAAATATCAGATGTTACTGTTAAATCATTATATAATGGCGTTAAAGACAAAAAAATGTTTGAAACGCCAGGATCATTAACGGATTTTGCAAGTCAAGTGCTGAGATCTGGTGCTCAAGAAGCTATAGGTGGGTTTGTTATGGCTACAGTACCAGCCGCCTTAAATGGAATAAGAGAAAGAAAAGGATACAAGCTAGAACAAAAATTATTTGATATTATAGATGATTATGTTCAAAACCCCGAGATGATAATATATCATGAGATGCAGCAGAGAATAGCTCTTAAAAAAGGAGCTATAACAAAAGAAGAATATGATAAAAATAAAAAGAATTTAGATTATTTTAAAAGCATCTCAAGTAAAATACCAAAAAACATATCACCAGAAAGCAGAAAAGAAGCTTTTGATCTCTTGAGAGAAAGAGAATCATTGAATGAACAAAAAAAAGGTGTTGATGAATCGATGACAGCTTCTTTTGAAGAAAGAGTAACAGAAATAAATAACAGGCTTACTGAGATATCAAAGACTGCTAAAACAGAAACACAACAAGAGCAACAGCCTGAAAGAAAAAAGAAAGCTCCTGGAAGGAAAAGATCTTACAAAAAAGGTGTGCCTCCATATGAAGTAGATAGAGGACCTATTTTGACAAGTGGAATATCAGTAGAGAGGGGAAATGAGATATCTGATCTTTTGAATAGATCCGAAAATGCAGAGACAGCCTTGCAAGATGTGGGTGAAGGCACAAAAGTTTTTATTTATGAGACTCAAGAAGATATGGTGTCTTCGGTCCCAGAGGCAGATACTGACACCAAAGCAATATATGTAAACAAAGACAACACAATTCATATAGCGCTGGATGTTGCTACAAACGATGATG
>Ga0098043_1000027_pt1 | contig 42481 bp, 44 predicted proteins | sample 9B_taG_FD_92581 | JGI IMG/M metagenome (GOLD analysis project Ga0098043, IMG submission 92581) | Marine viral communities from the Subarctic Pacific Ocean - 9B_ETSP_OMZ_AT15188_CsCl metaG | ecosystem: Environmental > Aquatic > Marine > Oceanic | place: Subarctic Pacific Ocean | collected 2015-01-10 | reverse complement strand
TGGAAATATAATTGGTAATAATATATCAGCATCCGGTGATATTGTAATAAACGAAGGTCAAAAACTAATTTTAGATGGAAATGATTCAGCTGGTCTTACACCTGCAGGAAATACATATATTCACAATGGAGGAACTTCTGATGAAATAGAAATGTATGTAGGTGGAACGCAAAAATTAGAAATAAAACAAGATATAGTACATTTCAATAACGGTCGATTCAAAGTAACTGGTAATGTAACTGCTTCAGGTAACATAAGTGCAAGTGGAGTAATATCAGGCTCTAATATTGTTAAATCAATGAATACAGGTACTGGTAATAATGTAACACTTACTTTATATGATGGAACAACATTTACAAGAACTATTAATAATGTAACTAATGCAACTAACGCCACAAATGCTGATTGTTCTGATAAAGTTAAAACTATAACTTGTGATGCAAACGCAGAAAGATTTATTACCTTTGTAGATGATGATAATGACCCTACAGCATGTGAAACTGTAAAAACAAATCCAGCATTAAGATGGAATTGTAGAAAAAGAATACTTATAGTAGACGGTGCAATAAAATCTAAAGGTTCAGACGTTACTATTATGAGCGGTTCTATTTCAATGTCAGGTGATCTAGTAATTACAGGAAGTATAAGCTCTAGTACTCCAGGAACAAGTTTAATATTTACTACCGGCTCATTTAATCATATTATTACTGATGGTGATACTATTGAATTTAGAAATGCTTCAACGAAAGCAGTTGAAGGTAATCTAGTATTTGACCCTACCAACGGACTTACTGTAAAAACTGCAGATAAAACCGCAGAATCAAATATTAAAATAGCAAATATAACAGCAGGCGAAACTTTAGTAGTTGGAGGTCGCAGTGACTTCGAAGGAGAAATAAGTACATCTGCTGGTATTTATGTAGAATCACAAAGTGCAGCAGGCGCAGGAAAAGGTTATGTGCAAGCTGTTAACTATCGAAGTATTAGTGATACTAATAAGGGTGTGGTATTTGGTACTTCTAAAGAAAAAAATTATTATCGAGCAAATGGTTCTCACGAATTTATTGATGCCCCTGTAAATATTGATGGTAATGTAAGTGCAAGTGGTAATCTAAACGCGGCATTAGTAAGAGCAGGCGATCCATTAAGAGGTGTATATACTAGTATACAACAAAATACAATTTCTATACCAGGACATGTAAATACAATTAAGTTTCATGGTGGTGTTGATGTAGGAACTGAAATTGCAAAAGAACCTGCAATAGTATCAGACAATGGCGTTTCTTTTATAATAAATGCGTTAGAAGCTGGACATTCTGGTTCTTTCAGTATTTACAATGCAATAAACTCAACAACTGTACCGGGTGTAAATAGTAGTGAAATATTTGCAATTGACGAAGATGGTAATATAACAGCTTCAGGAGATATAAGTGCAAGTGGAACAGGAACATTTGAAGCAATTCAAATGGACGATAATAGAACAATATCTTTTGGAAACTCACAAGATTTGAAAATATTCCACGATGGGGCTAATTCATATATACATGATTCTGGTACAGGAAGATTGAATATTAAAGGTGGAGCTGGTGTAAACATTATATCACCGGCTGACGAAAACATGGCAACTTTTGAAGGTAATGGAGAAGTAAATCTTTATTATAATAATGTAAAAAAGTTTGAAACAACTAATACTGGAATACAAGTAGCTGGTGATATAATAGCAACTGATTCAACAAATATTTCAGGTTCAAGTACTACCACTGGATCTTTAGCTAGAGTAGAATCTATTAGCAATAAAACAGGTAATATAACTATTGATAATAGTCAAATTGTATCTTCGGATTCTCTAGCTATTAAAACTGGTACAGATATAAGGTTAGCTGCAAGTGGGGAAGATATATTCTTTTCCGATGGATCTTCTGATAAACTTACTATAACTACCGGTACCGTTCCTACAATAACTGTTGACGGTAATCATTTGCTAGATATTTCTGGTGATTATAAAATTGATGTTGATGGCGATGATATACAGTTTCTCGGCAGCAACTCTCTTCGTGCACAATTACATTTAGATACAGTTCCTGAGCTCGAGTTTATTGGTAAACAAGCAAATATAAGAGTTGATGACGGAGCTGGTACTGGTGCATTAGTTATAGGAGCTTCTGCAGGAACCTTTATGTACGGTACTGATAAAAACAGCCTTAATGCAGTATTAGGTGGAGGACAAGGAGATTCAGTATATGTTGGATTTTCTGGAAATGAATTAACTCCTGTAGATATGACAGATGTTGAATTCATATCAGGCTCATTAAAAAATGTTTCAGCTGGTACAATACAAGTAACACATTCTTGGCCAATACCACCTGGAACTAAAGTAAACGGATGTGCTCTAGTAGGAGGGGCAGCAACATATAGATTAGAAGTACCTAGCATTCCTCCATTTTGCGGTACCATGGACTCGGTAAAGACGGGAATTGCATCTGTTGTATGTCCACCAAAAGCAGGCTATAAACGTCTAGGACTTACATTATTATCTAAAACAGAAGCAGGAAAATTAATTAATACCGAAGGTACAGGTAATCGCGTTTTAATGACTGCAGATGTTCCTAACGGTGTAACTATAAAAGGACTAGCTTACTCGTATGAATTACTTTAGGTAATTTATATAATTTTTAATATTAATTAGATATTTATAAGTATGAATAGAGAACAAAATTTAGGAACTTGGTTAGCTGATCAAATAATATCAGAAGAGAAAACAACTATAAAAAATATAGTTGCTATCTACCCTGGAAGATTTCAGCCTATGGGTAAACATCATGCTGAAACTTATAAATGGTTGAAATCCAAATTCAAAGACGCATGGGTTGTAACATCTGATAAAGTAGACCTTCCTAAATCTCCTTTTTCATTTAATGAAAAGAAAAAAATTATAAACTCACACGGAATACGAAACGTTATAAAAGTTAAAAATCCTTATCAAGCCGTTGAACTGTTAAAAAAATATGATCCAAAAACAACAGCTGCTGTATTTATGATTGGTGCTAAAGATGCACAACGGTTAGGAGGCAAATTTTTTAGGCCTTGGAAAGGAAAAGCAGAAGTGGGATATAAAGAGGGTGCATACACTTTAATTGCTCCTCATGTTAGTTTGAAAGTACCAGGTTACGGAGAAATGTCAGGTACGGCAATAAGACAGGCGTTAGGTGCTAAAGCTATAGATAGCAAATCACGAGCTCAATTATTCAAACATATTTTTGGACATATGAAAAATTATAATCTTATTACCAAAAAGTTAGGTGTTAATGAATCTATACTAAATTTTATTGCTTCAGGAAGAGTTGAAAAAATAATAAAAGAAAATAGTAATGTAGCAGGTGGAAATGTAGATGATGGTCCTCAAACATGGTATCAAACTCAAAGACATTATAAACAATCTACTGATAGTATTGCAAAAAAGTTTGGTATGCAAGTTATAAATTATCTTTCAGGAGACAGTGAATTATTAAAAGAACCATCTAGATATTCAAACACAAGGCAGCCATCTAACTTTCCTTCTGGTGTTGCAGGTAAAACTACTACAGTTGCTCCAAAAGAATATCCAAATATTACAGCTTATAGAAAATGGAAAGCAGAAAAAGATAAATTAGCTAAATCACTAGGCTATGAATTATTAAATTATCTAGGAGCTGATGAATCTACTAAACATCCAGAACCTAATAAAGAAGTAAAAATACCAACTAACGAAGAAATTAAAATTCCTATCGAAATAGGTGATACTGTATTAGGTGGTAAATTCAAGAATAAAAAAATAGTAGTAAAAACTATCTCTAAGAATGAAAAAGGTGATATTTTAATAAACGGCAGACCATTATTAAAATTTAGACTAATGAATGAAGGTTTAATATTAGAAGGTGGTGCTTACGGACATATGTCTCACCCTTTTGATGATAAAAAACTAACCTTTGGTGATTTCAAACAAATGATTAATATTGCTCTTCAAGGTAAACTTAATCTTGAATCAGCAGCAACTGAAAAAACTGATGGTCAAAATTTATTTATTACATGGGATACTGAATTAAAAGCTGCTAGAAATAATGGTGATATTAAGAGAGGTGGAATGGATGCTAAAACCTTTGCTGCTAAATGGAAAGGTAGAGGTAATATAGAAAAAGCATTTACATATGCATTTAGAGATTTAAGTAAAGCTATATCTAGACTATCAGAGAAACAAAAATTAAAAATATTTAACGATGGTAACAACTGGATGAATATGGAGATAATGTATCCTCAATCTTCTAACGTTATAGTTTATGATGCACCTAAATTACAATTTCATGGTGTATTAAGATACGAAAAAGGCGCTCCTGTAGGTACAGTAAAAGATGGTGCAAGAATATTAGCAGGCATGATTAAACAAGTTGATGCTAATATTCAAAAGAGTTTTAGTATAATAGGACCCCATGTACTAAAAGTAAAGCCAGTTCAAAACTTTGGTGAAAAAATACCTTACTTTACTAAGAAATTACAAAAACTTATGTCACCATATAATATGAAAGATTCAAATATGTTCGCTGACTATCATCAAGCTTGGTGGGATAATTATATTGATAAAAACTTCAAAGGTTTAGAAAATAGAATTAAAATGGGATTAGTAAAACGCTGGGCCTTTTTCGATAAATCATTTAGACTAAATGCTAAAAATATTGAAGATCAAAAATTAAGAGAAAAAATAATTGAATTCGATAAACAAAAGCATAAAGGTGCAGTACAAGATACTATGAAACCTTTTGAATTATTATTTTTTGAGTTAGGCGTTGAAGTTCTTAAAAACGTAGAAAACTTTTTAGCAGTAAATCCAGACAAAGCTATACAGAATATAAAGAAGCAAGTATCAAAAGCTATTAGTGATGTTCGTAAAGGCGGTGATATTAAAAAATTAAATAGAATGGGTCAACAATTAAATAAATTAAATTCTATTGGTGGATGGAAAGCTGTAATACCATCTGAAGGATTAGTATTTATATATAAAGGTAAAACATATAAACTTACAGGTGCATTTGGTCCTATAAATCAAATTGCAGGTATGATGACGTTTTAAGGGTTATTATGAAAAAAGGAATATCAACAAGTAAAGTAAAAAGAATGAGAAATTTAGTTTCAGGTAACTTTAGTTCTAAAACTAAAATTCGTAGTGGGTATTTGAAAAAAGAAGATAGTCGTAAAGAAGGTGATGTTTGGGAAGAAAGAGGAAAAACTTGGACTATAAAAAATGGTATTAAGCGTACAATTAATAAAATGGATAATGCTAGAAAATTAATTAATATACCCTTATCATGTCCTAAATGTATAAATTCATTATCACATCCAGCTCATAAAAAAATGTTTAGACGCTGGGGAATGTGTCTAACTTGTGTTACTATTTGGGAACAAGAAATGATAAGTAATGGAACGTATGAAGAGTGGTCTAAACAATTTGACAGTAAAAATTTTAACGCATTTATAAATGATATAAAAGCTGAATATGATGAGTGGTTAGAATCAAGAAATTCAAAACAATTTATTACTGAAGCAGGTGATATTGAGGACTGGAGCGGCGGTAAAGATTCAGAAACACTTAAAAAAGAGTTTAACGAAAATTTAGAAAAAATAATTGAGAAGAGAAATGGCTAGACTGACCAACGAGCATTTAAGTAATGAAATTAATTTAGTAAAGCAAGAGCTTGAATATGTTAAAAAGAATCAAGATAAAATGCAAGCCGATCTTTCTATGATTAAAGAACGTTTACTAAATCCTGACGAAGGCACTATAGCTAGAGTAAATAAGAATACTCAGTTTAGAAAATCTACTACAAAGGTTTTATGGTCAATTTGGATAGCACTAATTGGAATATTAACTAAAATGATATTTTGGGATTAATTATGAAAATAAAAGATTTAATAAAAGAAGAAGTACAAAAGATGTTAGAAGCATCTATGACAAAAGGATTTAGAAAAGCCGTTGAAGCTCTTCAAGATATTCAACTTAAACAACAAAAATTAAGAAAAGCTTTTGTTGCAGAAAAAAATCCTAAAAAGAAAGATAAATTAAAACAAGCTCTTATTAATATGCATAAAATCGTTCAGAAAGCTGAACTTGACTTTAATAGAGCTATTTCTAATGAACCTGTTGATTTAGAAGAAATAGATGTTAGAAAAACTCATGGTGATAGAAGAATTGAAAACCCTAAGACTGGCAATGATGTTAAATTAAGAACAGCGTTAAAGGCAAAAAAAGGTACTCAAGTTTATCAAAAAGCTAGAAAAATTTATAATAGATTAAAAGACAAGGAGTAAGATTATGAAAAAGTTATGGCAAGTATTATTAGGTATTGGAGCAATTATTTTAGGTATTTTTGCTATGTCAGCAGGACGTGGTAGTAAAAAACAATTCAAAAAAGACCTTAAAGATAATAAAAAGAAAATAAAGGATATAAAAAAGAAAACTGAACAATCTAAAAAGGAAAAAAAGAAGATTGAAGAAAAAGTTGTTAAGCAAGATAAAAAAATAAAAGATACTAAAAGTAAAGTAAAATCAACTAAATCAGCTAAAAAAACAGTTTCTGATTTTAAGAACAAATATAGGAGTAAAAAGTAATGAAAAAAATATTATATATTTTAGGAATTATAATACTAGCGTCTTGCGCTGCTCCTAAAAAATGTTGTGCTCAAGATAAAATAGTTAAAATACCTCAATCTGAATTAGATGCATTCTTTCTAGCAGTTGATACTTTAGAATACCAAGATTCTATTAAAACTGTATTAATCGCAGATCTTGAATTACAATTATTAAATAAGACTAATCTTAATTTTACTAATGAAACTATAATTCTAAATCAAAATTATGAAATCGAAATGCTTAATGACCAAATTAAACTATATTCAGATAGATTAAAAATAACTGATAAGTGGTATAATAAAAGGTGGTTTGGTGTTGTAGTCGGCGTTGTAGGAACATCGACAGCAATTTACTTGGCAGGTCAAATTCAATAATTTAATTTCTATATATTTATATATACATGGCTAAAGATATAAAACAAATAATACAATTAGAGTATATAAAGTGCGCAAAAGATCCTGTACACTTTATGAGGAAGTATTGTAAAATTCAACACCCAACCCGGGGTAAAATAAATTTTGATTTATATCCATTTCAAGAAAAAGCTCTTACGCAGTTCAAAGATCATGATTATAATATTATTCTTAAATCACGTCAATTAGGTATATCTACTCTTACAGCGGGATACACTCTATGGGGTATGATATTTAATGCTGACTTTAACGCATTAGTTATTGCAATTAAACAAGATACAGCAAAAAATCTTGTAACTAAAATACGTGTAATGCATGAAAATTTACCTAGCTGGTTAAGAGGACAAGTTTTAGAAGATAATAAATTATCATTAAGATTAAAAAATGGGTCTCAATGTAAAGCAGTTTCTTCATCTCCCGATGCTGGTAGATCTGAAGCACTATCTTTGCTAGTTATTGATGAGGCAGCATTTATTGATGGTATTGATGAAATATGGACTTCAGCACAACAAACTCTTGCTACCGGTGGTAGATGTATTGCGTTATCAACACCTAATGGAGTAGGTAATTGGTTTCATAAAGAATGGGTAAAAGCTGAAAACGGCGAAAATAAATTTAGTACTATTAGATTACACTGGACAGTGCATCCTGAACGTAATCAAACATGGAGAGATGAACAAGATGTAATTCTAGGTACTGATCAAGCAGCTCAAGAATGTGATTGTGATTTTATTTCATCTGGTAATTCAGTTATACCTGGTCCTTTATTAGAATGGTATAAAACTAATATGTGTCAAGATCCTGTCGAAAAACGAGGTCATGATAATTCATACTGGGTATGGGAATATCCTAATTATACAAAAGATTATGTTGTTGTAGCAGACGTTGCAAGAGGTGATGGTGCAGACTACTCTACCTTTCATGTTATTGATATTGAGTCAGTTACTCAAGTAGCTGAATATAAAGGTCAAATAGGTGTTAAAGAGTTTGGTAATATGTTAGTAAATGTTGCTACTGAATATAATGAAGCATTATTAGTAGTTGAGAACGCTAATATAGGATGGGCAGCTTTACAACCTGCAATAGATAGAGGTTATAGAAATTTATATTATACATATAAACACGATGGTGTTGTTGATCCTGAAGTTCAGCTTAAAAAAGGCTATGATATGAAAGATAAATCACAAATGGTACCAGGTTTTACAACATCTGCTAGGACTAGACCACTTTTGATATCAAAGCTAGATATTTATTTTAGAGAAAAAGCGTGTGTTGTGCGTTCGACTAGACTTATTGACGAACTGTTTGTTTTCGTTTGGAGAGGGTCTAGACCGGAAGCACAATCTGGGTATAACGATGATTTAGTAATGGCATTCTCTATTGCTATGTATATTCGTGATACAGCTTTGAAATTAAGAAACGAAGGATTAGAACTTAATAAAAGAGCTATAGGATTGATGGGAACAAATACATCATACAATGGAGTTTACACGCAAAAAGCTGATCCTGACGATTCATGGAATATGAATTTAGGAAACAACAAAGAAGATTTAACATGGTTATTATAAGGAGTATAAAAAATGGCAGATAAGACTTTTTTTGGAAGACTGCAAACATTATTTTCAACTAATGCAGTAGTACGTAGAGTTGGAACAAATAAATTAAAGGTTATTGATGTAAATAAAGTTCAATCTAATAGTGGATTAGCAACTAATAGACTCATAGATAGATATACTAAACTACACGGCTCATTAAGTAATTTAACATATAATCAATATCAAAATTATCAAGTACAAAGATTAAATTTATTTACTGACTATGAATCGATGGATGATGATTCTATTATTTCTTCAGCATTAGATATTTATGCTGATGAATCCACTATAAAAAATGAATTCGATCAAGTATTAAGTATAAATTGTAAAGATCAAGATATTGAAAAAATATTACATAATTTATTCTATGATGTACTTAATATTGAATTTAATCTATGGCCTTGGATACGTAATATGTGTAAGTATGGTGACTTTTACTTAAAGTTAGATATTACAGAAAAATTAGGTGTAACAAATGCACAACCAATTTCAACTTATGAAATGGTAAGAGAAGAAGGTACCGACCCTGCTAAACCTGAGTATGTTAAATTTGTGCATGATATTTCATTAGCTGGTCAATCATCTAGTGGAGGTCAAACAACTAGAAAAGATTTTGAAAACTATGAAGTAGCTCACTTTAGATTATTGTCTGATACTAACTTTTTACCTTATGGTAAATCAATGCTTGAAGGTGCTAGAAAAGTTTGGAAACAATTAACTCTTATGGAAGATGCTATGATGATTCATAGAATTATGCGTGCACCTGAAAAGAGAGTATTTAAGATAGATATAGGTAATATACCTCCTAATGAAGTTGATAACTATATGAGACAAGTTATCGATAAAATGAAAAAAACTCCTTATATAGATCAAACAACTGGTGAATATAATCTTAAGTTTAATATGCAAAATATGCTAGAAGATTTTTACTTACCTGTAAGAGGAGGTCAATCAGGTACTGAAATAGATTCATTATCAGGCATGGAATTTGGTGGTATTGAAGATGTCGATTACCTAAAAAATAAAATATTTGCAGGGTTAAAAATACCAAAAGCATTTTTAGGATATGATGAAACAACTGAAGGTAAAGCTACACTAGCTGCTGAAGATGTGAGATTTGCAAGAACTATAGAACGTATACAAAGAATAGTAACTTCTGAACTTACTAAAATTGCTATAGTACATCTATACTCACAGGGATATACTGATGAAAAATTAGTTGATTTTAGTTTAGGATTAACTAACTCTTCAACTATTTACCAACAAGAAAAGATATCACTTTGGAAAGAAAAAGTTGATCTTGCTAGAGATATGAAAGATGGTAAAATGATGTCTGAAGATTGGGTATATAAAAATATCTTTAATATGTCAGATCAAGAAATTGAAAAAGAAAGAGCGAGTGTTATTGAAGATGTTAAGCAAGCATTTAGAAAAACTAAAATTGAAGACGAAGGTGAAGATCCAGCTGCTGATCCAAAAATACAGCCAGATGATGATGAACCAACTGAATCATCAATTAATCCTGTTGGAAGACCACCTGAAGGTACTAAATACGGGACACAAGATCATGTTAGAGGTTCAGATCCTACAGGAAATGGCACGCGTATAAGAGATATTAAGAATAGAGATAGAAGCATAAAACATACATATAGAGAGAATATCGACTCTTTACTTAAAAGTATAGACAAAAACAAAAAACCATCATTATTAAGTGAAAATAATTTGATAGATGATGATTCTTTGCAAACAAGTTGATATTTATATAAGCATAGATGTATATATTGGAATAGTAATATGGCAAACATTAAACATAATAAAATAAAAAATGTAGGTGTGTTATTCGAGTTACTTACTCGACAAATAACATCTGATACTATTAATGGTATTGAGAAATCACCAGCTATTTTTATTGTAAAAGAATTTTTTAACAAAAATTCGTATTTGAGTAAGGAATTAAATTTATATAAAGCGTTACAAGTTCAAAAATATAAAAATGAAGCTAGAGCTGAAAAATTTATTGATGTAGTAGTTGCTGAACATAATAAACTATCAAGTGCTAAACTTAATAGAGAAAAATATAACCTTATAAAAGAAATAAAGTCAAAATACAATTTAGAAGATTTTTTCAAATCTCATGTTGCTAATTATAAATTAAATGCATCTATTTATAAAATACTTGAGAGTAAAAACAATAAAAGATTTTCTAATCCTATGAATGTAATGAAAAGTAGAGTTTTTCTTACTGAGCATATTCTTGAAAAATTTGGAAGTACTAAAAATACAAAAGAAACTATTATTAAAGAGTATTCTAAACAAGATCAGGATTTAAGATTATTATCTTATAAAATTTTACTTGAGAAATTTAATAAAAAGTATGGTAAATTAAACGTTAAGCAGAAAAATTTACTAAAAGAATATATTAATAATATATCTAATCTTTCTTCATTAAAAAAATATATTATTAAAGAAGTAAACATTGTAACTAAAGCTTTAAGTTTACTTACACCTAAAGTAAGTGATAAGGTTGTAAAGATAAAGCTTAAAGAAGTATCAGATCAATTAAAGCTTATAAAAAAAGAAAATAAAATAAGAGATAAGCATTTAGTCTCTGTACTTCGTTCTTATAATTTAATTAAGGAGTTAAATAATGTCGTTAAATAAATTATTAGAAAAAAAATTAAAAGAAGTTGAAGAAGAACTAGAAGAAATATCTACAACAGGCGCAGGTGAAGCATATAATACTAAATATGCATTTGGTGATTTAGATGATGATGATGTTGAAAAATCAGGGTATAAAAAAGTAAAAGAATCTAAATTTAGAAAAATGGCATCTGCTTCTTTTCTTAATGAAGTTTCATATAATGAATATAAAAAGAATAATGATTTTTCAGCTAAACAAAAAGTTAATAAATCTATAAAAGAAGTTAGTAGTAAACTTTTTAGAATTGAACGTATTATTAATCAGAATATAAAATTAAAAACAGAAGAAGGTATTGATAATAAACAATACTGGAAATCTACTAGAAATAATTTATATAAGATATCAGAACGTATGATGCGTATTGGTGAAAAATTAAGGAAATTCTAAATGAGCAAAGATATTATTAATGAAAATATTACTATCGAAGAAATGCGAAAAATTATTCGCACCGAACTTGCTCGTATATTTTTCGATTTATACCGAAAACGTAGCACGTGGGAGAGATTAGGATGAGTAAAACATTACTTATAGATTATACACCATTTGATATATCACCACAAATGATTATTGAATCTGAACAACAGAATAATGGTAGAGTTATTGTGTCAGGTGTGTTGCAACGTGCTGGTGCGAAAAATCAAAACGGAAGAGTATACCCAAAAGATATTCTAATGAGAGAAGTAAACGAATATAAAAAAGTTCAAATATCTGAAAGAAGAGCTTTAGGTGAATTAGATCATCCTGATACTTCTGTAGTTAATTTAGCTAACGCTTCTCATAATATATTAGATGTATGGTGGAACGGAGATGATGTAATGGGTAAAGTTGAAGTTCTTTCAACACCATCAGGTAATATACTTAAAGAGCTATTAAGATCAGGTATTAAACTTGGTATATCATCTAGAGGACTTGGTTCAGTAAAACAAATTAGTGAAGATACTGTTGCAGTACAAAATGATTTTGAATTAGTATGCTGGGATTTCGTTTCAAATCCATCAACACATGGAGCTTTCATGAAGCCTATGAATGAATCAGTTGGCAGTAAAATTAAAAAAGATAAATTTTTCAAAGTAAATACTATTATTAGTGAAATGCTTTGCGACTTAACTTGCAAATGTTCATTACCTGGAGATAACTAAAATGAGTAGTAGGTTTAATATTAAAGAGTGGCAAGATAAATATCTAGCTGAAAATAAAACTGTTAAAGTAAAAGATTTAGCTAAATATGTTATTGAGCTAGCTGATGATTTTTCTGATGAATTCGATGATAATAATATTAGAAAGTTTGGTAAGGAAGTTGGTAAAGTTGTAAGTAAAGCAAATAGCGAATTTGAGTTCAAAGAGTTCCAGCGAATTGCTGATAAGATTTATAAAAAATACAAGTTTAAGGATACACCATCTCATATGGAACCAGGAGGTGTATTACTAGGGCGTAATATATTTAGAACACTATTAGATCGCGTCGAAGACGATTTATTCTAAAACGGAGAGTATACATGAAATTAAAAAATATATTAAAAGAAAGCAAAAAAGAATCATTCAATAGATCTCTTACTAAAGAAGAAAAAAGAGATGTTATGAATGCTGTATCTAAATTTAACGATTACGGTGCTAAAGTATATAAAACTAATGAAATTAAAGATATGGTAGAAGCGATTAAAAGCATGACTAAAGGAGCTTCTAATCTTGCTTTACAAGAAACAGGTGATTGGTTTGATGCTGTTACTGTAAAAAGAGATATGTCTGAAGTAAATAAATCTGCTAAATTATTTGAAAAAGCTGCTACTGAACTATCTACTCTTCAACAAAGGCTTGAATCAGTATTCGAAGATATTGGTCACAAATTAGGCAAGTACTATGATATATCAGAAGCTATGGATGCTGTTGGTAAAGAAGATGGTGATATCGATAACGATGGTGATGAGGATGAGTCTGATGAGTATCTAGCAAAGAAAAGAGCTGCTATTACTAAAGCGATTAAAAACGAAACTAAACTAACTAAAATTGCTGAAGCTGCACCTAAAATGAAAACAAGTAAAGAAGCTGAAAACATTAAGAAAGTTTACATGGCTCTTTCTGGTTTGAAAAAAGGTGGTGGTTCAGGTAGATATGGTAAAGAATTTGATAGTGCAAAGAAAAAAGCACTTAAAGCAATGAATGATATGTTAACATATTCTAGAATAGGAGGATAATCATGAAAGAAACTCAACTAAGAAAATTAGTATCAGAAGAAATTAGATTTCTTTTATCAGAAAGATTTGGATCTAAAAGATTACAATCTATAGTTAGTGGTATGGGTAAATGGGAAAAATCTGCATTTCTAAAAGCTGGTGTTAAAACCGGGCTAGATTGGAACTCAATTACTGATGCTGATATCAAAAGAGTATCGAAAACTCCTGCTCAATTATATGGTAAACAAGGTATATATCTTATTTTAGCTATTAAAGATTTTGACTTTCAAGAATCAGGTAGATATGGTTGGACTAATAAAATTAAAAAAGGTCAAATGATCGGAATGATGGTAGGCGGTAAGGTAGCATATGTAACTAAAAATGGTTTAGGACCGAAATCTAAATATGGATATAGTGGTAAGGATAAAGTTGGTATAGATAAAGTAGGTGCAAGAAGTGTTAAAAGTATGTCTGAAATGCCTCATATAGTATTTCAAATAAATTATGAAAATAAAAGAGATGCACTAAAAGACAAACAAAGAATGCGTGCTAACATAAAATTTGGTGCAACAGCATTCAAAACTGATAAAGAATTCAAGCAAGAAAATCTAAAAAGATATAAAGAAGCTTTAGCTAACTCTGCTGATAAATCAGAAAAAATACACAAACAAGTACTTGCTGCTGTTCAATACTCTAATAAATTAGTTGAGAAAGCGGTTAAAGAAGGTACAATGACTAAATACCAAGCAATGGGTGTTGACATAGGTGGTAAAATACATGAGCTACAATACGTAACAAGACTACAAAATCAGATTCTAGATAATTATGCTAGATATACTGATTATGATAATAAATCTAAAAGCGATGAACGTTCAGCTGAATACTATGGTGAACAAAGAGCTCAATACGCACTTAAGATTAAACAATACGTTGGATATATGTTAAAAAATCAATTTAATAAGTGGTAATAATATGATTAAACTAAAGCAAATACTAAAAGAATTTACAGGATACAGTTTCAAAGCTGATAAACCTGAAAATGCAAACAAAGTAATTGACGCTCTTAAGAAATTGGGAATTGGAATAACTCGAAGTGATCATATTAAATCTCTAAAACATCTAAAAACTTTTGAAGGTGGTAAAATGTTTACTCATGTTCAATATCATTATGTACAAAAAGAAAAAGGTGGGGATGTCTATTTTTTGCATCAATCTCAACAGTACCTAAGAGACCAAGAGGTTGGAGTAACAGAATTATATGTTATGCATCAAACTGAAGAAGATTATATTAAAGATAAAAACAAAACCGTAGTAGGTAGAGCAGCAGTCCCTACAGATAAATTATTAAAAGGGTTAAAGCGAGTAACCGTATTAAGATTCAGTTAATAATAGTTGGTTTATTGTAGTTTTTTTCTTATATTAAGGTAATTAATAATCGTTTAACTAAAATTATAAAAATGCGAAAAAATTATGAAGGAGGCCAAGGCCCTCCTAAAAAAGCCTTTCGAAGAAAAAGATGGTCTAGACAAGACTTTTATTTACCAGGTAATCCGAGAGGAGTTAAAGTACCTGATAGCTCACCAGCAGCTTTAGAAAAGAGTTTACGTTACTTGAAACGTCAAATGAAAGATGCTGATATCGTTGGTAAACTTAGAGCTAATCAAGAGTATACTAAACCTTCAGCTAAACGTAGAAAACAGATGCAAGATGCTGTTAGAAAGCAACAGTTGAGAGATAAAATTAGTAAACAGTATTGGGATAATTTTACATGGATAGTCCCACCATCTAAAAATACTGGACCTGAATTACCATTTTAATAAAAGAAACCCGAAAATTTTTCGGGTTTTTTTATATATTTTATATTTACGTATATATTTATATGTGTACAAAATATACTATCATTTATATAGTATTAGATACAAAATTAATATCTATTAAGATTCCTAATAATCTTATTTCCACATTATATTTATTGGAGACAAATTATGTCAAAAGACTTGTTAAAAGAAGCAATTGCTGATGCAAAAGCTGTTAGAGAAACTGCTATCGCTAATGCTAAACTTGCTCTAGAAGAAGCTTTCACACCTAAACTTCAATCTATGTTATCTGCAAAATTGCAAGAAGATGATATGGAAGATGAAGAAGAAGACGTTGATGTTGCAGAAATGGAACATGGCGAGGAAGAAGCTGAAGAAGGTATGCATGCCGACGACGAAACCGAAGAAGGAATGCATGGCGACGATGAAGCTGAAGAAGGTATGAGAGAAGAAGACGAAGAGGAAGAAGAAGGTATGAGAGAAGAGGACGAAGAGGAAGCTGAAGAGGGAATGCGTGAAGAAGACGAGGAAGAGGATGACCTTGACCTTGAATCTATCATTAGAGAACTTGAAGGCGAAGATGAAGATGAAGCTGAAGAAGGAATGCGTGAAGCATCTGACTCAAGCGATATCGGAAAAGGCGATAACAAAATGGATCAAGCTGGTAACGATACCGAAGATCCTGGTAAAGGTAAGCTTAAAGAAGAAGAGGAAGGTGATGATGAAGAAATCGATTTAGATGAAGTAATCAGATCACTAACTGAAGAAGATGAAGACGAAGAAGAAATGGAAGAAGAGGAAGATAAAGATGCTGAACTTGAAGAAGCATATAATACTATCAGATCTCTTAAATCTACACTTCAAGAAGTTAATCTTCTAAATGCTAAATTATTATTCTCAAACAAATTGTTTAAGGGTAATAACTTAAGTGAATCTCAAAAGATGAAAGTTATCGAAACATTCGATAGAGCATCTAATTTGAGAGAAGTTAAGTTAGTATATTCTACTTTAGCTGAATCATTTACTGGTAAGTCAGTTTCAAAGAAAGGCTTAACTGAAGGATTCGCTTCTAGAAAATCAAACTCAACAGCTCCGAAAGGACAAATTGTTGAATCAAATGGCATGGCAAATCGTATGAAGCGATTAGCTGGCTTATTGTAAAATTATTAACGTATTTAAGAAATAGGAGAGACAAAAAATGTCAAACATTTCAAATTTATTAAACGATGCTCAATCAACTTATAGACAACAGTTGAATGAGACAAAAAAATACGTATCTAAATGGGAAAAGACTGGATTACTTGAAGGAATCGATCACGATTACGAAAAGCATAACACTGCAATCTTATTAGAAAATCAGGCAAGAGAACTTGTAACTGAAAACTCTAAAATTGGTGGTGCTAGCTCAGAAGAGTGGAACGGTGTTGCTTTACCATTAGTTAGACGTATTTTCGGCGAAATCTTTGCAAAAGAATTCGTTAGTGTACAACCAATGAACCTACCATCAGGACTAGTATTCTGGTTAGATTTCAAATATGGAACAACAGTAGGTGGAAACCAAACACAAGGTACTGATGTAATGGGTAATACTTCATCATCATCTTCACCAACAGGTGGACTTTATGGTACTGGTAAAGATGCTTACTCATTGAAGAAAGTAACACAAGCTTTATTAGCTGGTGATACAGGCGGTACTGTTAATGCTGCTGCTACATTTGCAATTCCAATCGCTTCAGCTTCTGAAGCTGATCTAGATATTGCTGATGCATTCTTCTTAACTTCAGGATCAAGTAATACTGTAGTATCAACTCAAGGAGCTACTACTACTAATGGTACAACGATTACATTCAAAGCTTCTGAAGAATTACTTGCTACAGACGTATTAACTGTAAATTATTACAAGAATACACTTGTTGCTGCTAACAGAGGTGACTTTGAAGATTCAAATGCTACACCTGCTGGTTCAGTTTCTGATGGTTCTGATGATATCGGTATTCCAGAAATGAATGTTCAATTAAAGCAAGAAGCTCTTGTTGCAAAGACTAGAAAACTAAAAGTTGTTTGGTCACCTGAATTTGCTCAAGACTTGAATGCTTATCATTCAATTGATGCAGAAGCAGAATTAACTTCAATGTTATCAGAGTACATCTCGATGGAAATCGATATGGAAATTTTAGCAATGTTAGATAGAGCTGCTGGTACTGTAACAGCTAATGCTGGTTCTTTTGAACTTAACACTGCTGCTAATGGATATGCTCCTTCTGGTGTAACTAATGCAACTGCAAGATACGACCTAGGAACATGGGCACAAACTTTAGGCTACGAAATGCAAAAAGTTTCTAACTCTATTCATAAATTAACTATGAGAGGTGGAGCTAACTTTGCTGTAATGTCGCCAGAGATTGCTGCTATTATCGAATCTATTCCTGGATTCACAGCTGATACAGATGGAACTGCTACTCAGTTCGCTGCTGGTGTAACTAAAGTAGGTGCTTTTGCAAATAGATATACTATCTACAAAAACCCTTACAGAGCTACATCTGATGGTATCTTAATGGGATTCAGAGGTAATCAATTCTTGGAAACTGGTGCTGTTTATGCTCCATATATTCCATTAATTATGACTCCTCTAGTGTATGACCCAACTAACTTTACTCCAAGAAAAGGTGTAATGACTAGATACGCGAAGAAAGTTGTAAGACCAGAATTCTACGGAAAAGTTGCTGTAACAATCAGCTAATTCTTTTTAGAATTTATTATATTAAGAGCCCTCTTCGGAGGGCTTTTTTTATGGATATATATGTACATATTGATATTTATTATAAATAAAGGAGAACAGTATGGCACAACCATTTTCTAAAGACGCAGGTGCAAAGAATAATAAGAAAGGTTATCGTTTTTTATTATCTTTGAACGATGAACAAAAAGAAGCTAAACGACAAATTTTAGATAACACTGTTTCGATAATTCTTGGTAAAGCCGGATCGGGTAAGACCTTGTTAGCGTGCCAAATCGCACTTCAGGAAGTCCTACAAAAAAGAAGGAAAAAAATAATTATTACCCGTCCGACTATATCCAAAGAAGATCTTGGACATTTACCTGGTAATATGGAAGAAAAAATGTCTCCATGGGTAGCACCTATTTATGGCAACATGTATCAATTGTTAAGACGAGAACGTGTTGATAAAATGATAAAAGATGGTCAAATAGAGATTGTACCAGTTTCATATATGAGAGGTAGAACTTTTTTAGATGCATCAGTAATAGTAGATGAATGTCAAAATTTAGATCATGAACAAACACTTATGATACTTCAACGAATTGGATTAAATAGTAGAATGATGTTCTGTGGTGATTCACAGCAAGTTGATTTGAAAAAAGGCGGGGATAGTGGTCTTCAATTTTTATCATCAGTTAATTCAGTAAACGGGCTTCATACTATAGAATTACTAGAAAATCATAGACATCCTATATTAGATGATATTCTCAAGGTATATAAAGAAAAACAAGCTAAATAACTTTTGATTTGATATTTATATTAGACTAATAATATCTATAGAGGAATAATATGGCAACAACAACTGTATATGATGGAACAGCTGGTGACATTAGCGGTAGTACTCCTTTTGGTATATACGATGAGCACTCTGATTTCCAAACTGATGGACCTAAGGTAGCTGATTGGTGTGCTAGAAGGATAGGATATCCTATTGTCGATATTGAGCTACAAGATCAAAATTTCTTTGCATGCTTTGAAGAAGCTGTAACGGAATATTCATCTCAAGTAAATAGATTTAATATAAAAGAAAATTTATTAACACTGAGAGGTAATTCAACCGGATCTAACTATACCCATAAACACTTTAATTCGGGATTAGATGATATTATAGGTATATCTAAAGCTTATGGTACTGAAGCCGGCGTTGGTGGTGACGTTAAACTATATACAGGCTCTGTATCAATGTCAAAAGATAAAGGTGTATACGATTTAACAGATTCTAGTTTAGTAACTTTAGAAAATGGTACAGCAGGCTCTGACTCAATAGAAATCAGAAGAGTATTTTATGAAGCTACACCTGCTATGACACGTTTCTTTGATCCACATATTGGTTCTGGGTTAGGTTCACAGCAAATGTTAAACTCATTTGGATGGGGTAACTATTCACCAGCAATTAATTATTTATTAATGCCAATGTATGATGATTTACTACGTGTACAAGCTATAGAATTTAATGATTTAATGAGAAAATCAGCTTATTCGTTTCATATACAGGGTAATAGATTAAGAATATTTCCTTTACCTGAGGATTCTTATAATTTACACTTCCATTATATTAAGGTAAGTGATAGAAGAACTATATCATTTGATGGTGGGCTAGTTTCAGATTTTTCTAATGCACAATATAATAATATGACCTATAATAATATTAACGATCCTGGTAAACAGTGGATAAAAAAATACACTTTAGCATTAGTTAAAGAACTATTAGGTTCTATTAGAGGTAAATATGGTTCAATGCCTATACCTAACGGCGATGTATCTTTAGACGGTGATACTCTACGTTCTGAAGGTGCTGCTGAAAGAGATGCTCTAATATCAGAATTGAGAGAAGATTTAGAAGCAGCCTCTAAACGTCAATTAATGGAAAAGCAAAATGATATTGCTAACTTCCACCAAGAAACTATGAATAAAATGCCATACGGCATATATATTGGATAACGATTATGCCTATATTTGGTAGAACTAACGATAGAAAGCTTATTAAGCACTTCAGTAAAGAAGTAATGGAAGATATTATTGATACTCCTGTAATTGTGTTTAAGCCTTATATTACTAAATCGAATACTAATTTATATGGTGAAGGTGTTAATGGTGATAAAGCTTGGAGAACAGGTGTTTTACTTCATGCAATGGTAAATAGAGAAGATCAAGAATATATGCAGACAGATTACGGTATAGATATTAATCAAAAAATTACATATAGTTTTCTTAATGAAGATGTATGGAGTAAAAATAGTAAATTTGATACTGGTGAAGAATCTGCATTTAGCATACAGATTGGCGATTTAGTATACTATGACTCTAATTATTGGGAAATTGATAGTTTAACAAAAAATCAATATTTGTTTGGAAGAAATCAAAACGTAATAGAAGGTGATGCACAAGATTTTGGCTTTAGTAGTACTACAGATATGCACGGTGAAAGTTTATCTACTATAGCAGCTGCTCATTTAACTAGAAAATCTAGATTAAATATTGAATCACCATCAGAGAGTAATATTAAAAGTATTACTAGCGAAATAAACGGACTTTATAGATAATGGCAAATAAAGATATTAAACATAATAGAAATAATGTTAATCGAGCAGAACAAACTCGACGAGATAATGATAATAATAAAGATTTATCTATTGGGTTATATGATATCGATGAAACTATCAAATATTATTTTGATGAAGTATTAAAACTTCAGATAACTGATAGTGGTGGTAATATTAATAAAGTGCCTGTAAAATATGCATCTCCAGAAAATTGGAAAAGTTATCAAACTAATGATTTAAGACGAGATTCAAGAGGTAAAATACAATTACCTATTCTTACATTTAAGAGAGATAGTATCACAAAAAATAGAAATCTTGGTAATAAAGTTGATGCTAATAAACCTATTTATACTTTTGTAGATAGAGGTAGAGATCCTAATCAAAGGTATGATAGATTAACAATGCTTAATCAAAGACAAACAGGTGCTAAATATTCTAGAGTGCTAGAAAAAATAGTTGTACCTGATTATATTACTGTAAATTATTCCTGCGTTGTTTATACTGAATTTTTAACTCAGATGAATACAATTATCGAAGCTATAAGTTACGGTGAAGGAGGATATTGGGGTGATAAAAGTAAATATATGGTTAGAGCTAAAGTAGATGAATTTCCTAGCGCAGTTGAATTAGCTATAGGAGAGGATCGAGTAGTAAAGAGTGAATTTTCATTAACAATAGAAGGACATATTATACCTAAGACTATACAAAAACAAATACAACAAGGAAGTTCTAAGGTATTAACTAAAACAAAAATACAGCTAGGCGAATCAGTTGTATCGGATATAACTAAAATTTAATAAGGAGAAATGTTATGACTAAAATTAAGAAAGACGAGCTTAATAAAATCAAGGGATCAATCGAATTACAAACACAATTTACTACAAGGTTAGGAGATACTGAATTACAGATTCTTACCTTGAAGGAAACGAAAAAAAATATATTAAACAAAATAAATGGCATAATTGAAGAACGTAGTCAATATTTAGAACAGCTTAAGGAAACTTATGGTGACGGCACATTAAATATTGATACAGGAGAATTTACTGTTACAAAGTAAAGTTTGAGGTTTTTGTCATATATTTATATAAGAATAATTATATACTTGGTAATTATATTAGGAGACAATAAATGGCAGAAAAAATAGTTAGCCCGGGCGTCTTTACCAGAGAAAATGATCTATCGTTTTTACCCGCTGGTATTGGAGAAATTGGTGCAGCAATAGTAGGTCCTACTGTAAAAGGACCTGTACTTGTACCAACACTAGTTTCTACATACGCAGAATACGTTGATAAATTTGGTGATACTTTCCAATCTGGAAGTGATTACTATCAATTCTTAACATCTCATACAGCAGAAAGATATTTGCAGTTTGGTGGTGCATTAACAGTTGTAAGAATAGCAGGAGATGGTTTTTCTGTAGCTACAGCTAGTGTTAATACTTCATCTGCAGCAACAACAGCTGGAAGTAAATCATTTACTTTACATACACTATCACATGGAGCAACATTAAACAGTGTAGCTTCTGATGGAACAGTTACTGAAGGTGCAAACAATCTATTACCTGAAGGTACTAAAGATAATTTAAGATATGAGATAACTGGTAAAAATAATGAAACTGGTACCTTTAATGTTAATATTAGAAGAGGTAATGATACAAATAATAATAAAGTAATCGTTGAACAATTTAACGGTGTTAACTTGGATCCTAATACAAGTAATTATATCGGTAAAGCTATCGGTGATTCATATTTCCAAATTCAAGGTACCGAATCTGATCCTTATATTCAATCAGTTGGTGATTATGAAAATAAATCTACGCTAGTAAGAGTTGAGGTTCATAAACAAACTGTAAACTATTTAGATGAAAATGGTTCAGTTAGAGTACCTGCTGCATCTGCTTCTTTACCTGCTAACGGTTCAGGATCATTAGGTGGAGCATTTGGCGGTGGTGCTGATGGTAGCACTGTTTCAGGTGCTAGAAAGTACTATGAAAATATTACATCACTTAACTCTCAAGGATATGATCTAAATGATCTTGCTAATGCTAATGGTGGTAGTGCTTATGCTAAAGGACTTCAGTTACTAGCTAATCAAGATTTTTATGATATTAATATGATATTAGTACCTGGTGCAAATCAAAACCAGCATGCTGCTGTTGTTAATAAAGCAATATCAGTAGCTGAAACTAGAGGGGATGCAATCGCAATTGTTGACCCAGTACCTCATAATACAACTACACTATCGACTGTGACAGGTGAAGCTAACGATTATAATACAAGTTATGCAGCTATGTATTGGCCATGGATTAAGATTGCTGATAATCAACTTGGATTGAATAGATGGGTACCACCTTCAGTAGTAATGCCTGGTGTAATGTCGTTTAATGACTCAATTGCTGCAGAATGGTTTGCTCCTGCTGGATTAAACAGAGGTGGTATTAATGCTATTAGAGCAGAAAGAAACTTAACTCATACAGATAGAGATACTTTGTATGAAGGTAAAATAAATCCTATAGCAACATTTCCTGGAGTAGGAGTATGTGCTTGGGGTCAAAAAACATTACAGAAAAAAGCTTCTGCATTAGATAGAATTAATGTAAGAAGACTATTAATTAATCTTAAGAAATTTATTGCTTCAACTTCTAGATTCCTAGTATTCGAAAACAATACTGTAGCTACTAGAAATAGATTCTTATCTTCAGTTGTTCCTTACATGGAAGAAGTTCAAGCTAACCAAGGACTCTTTGCTTTCAAAGTTGTAATGGACACTACAAACAATACACCTGATGTAATCAATAGAAATATCTTAAAAGGTGATATATTCTTACAACCAGCTAAAGCAGCAGAATTCATAGTAATAGACTTTAATGTCTTACCAACAGGTGCAACTTTTGGTGATTAATGATATTTATAATAAATAGAGGAGAATAACAATGCCAGATTTCGAACAATTTAGCCCCGAATCATTCATGGCCGGACCTGAAGAATTATTTGTACCCAAGACAGCCAATAGGTTTGTTATGACAGTTGCAAACATTCCTTCGTTTCTAGTTAAAAAAGTAACTAGACCTGGAATAAGTTTCGGTGAGATTAAATTAGATCATATTAATACTTATAGAAAATTACAAGGTAAAGCAGATTGGCAAGATGTATCAATGACATTATACGATCCAATCATACCATCTGGTGCTACTTATGTAATAGATTGGGTAAGATTAGGATATCAATCAGCAACTGGGCTAGCTGGTTATCCATCAGAGTATAAAAAAGAAGTAACTGTAGAAGGATTAGATCCTGCAGGAAATATTTGTGAAAGATTCATATTGAAAGGTGCTTTCATATCATCAGCTGAGTTTGGTGAATATGATTGGGCTAACGATCAACCATTAGAGATTTCAGTAACAATGAAATACGATTGGGCACTTTGGGATCTATAAGGAGATAAGATATGGCAGCACGTACACAAGCTAATACTAAAGTTAAAACGTTTCTAGTAGATGTAACAGCTACAGTCGATTCAGGTAGTGCTGGATTAGCAAAAGATGTTAATGATTATATATTAACTCTTGATGATACATTAACTGTACATACTACTATGGCTACTGCTGGATATGGTAATAAAGTAATTTTTACAGTAACTGCTGAAAAATAATATCGCTACTCAAAAATAAAGAAAGTCCTAGAAATCCTAGGACTTTTTTTGTTGGTGTATATTTATTATAGAACAATATAAATAGGAGTTATAGAATGGCACAAAAGTTAACAGACGCTCAAATAAAAGCAAAAATTATTGCAAACGCTCAATCAGAAAGTAAATCAAAAAATGATAATGATTCATTATTTCCAACAGAAATAGTACCATTACCATCTAAAGGATTAGTATATCCACTAGACCATCCTTTATCTTCAGGTGAAGTAGAAATACGCTATATGACCGCTAAAGATGAAGATATACTTACAAATCCTAACTACCTTAAACGTGGACTAGCATTAGATAAATTATATGAAGCTATTGTTGTAGGTAATGGTAAAGGACAGCCAGTAAATATGAATGAAATGATTATGGGTGATAGAAGTGCTGTAATGTTAGCTGCAAGGCTCCTTGGTTATGGAAGTGATTACGATATTACTGTAACACATCCTGACACTGGTAAAGAAATACCTCATACAGTAGATTTGAATATACTTAAACCTAAAGATATTGACGAGTCATTATATAAAAATTCAAGAGAATTTGAATATGAGTTGCCAGTAAGTAAAAAGGTTGTAGTATTTAAGCTACAAACAATTGTAGAGCAAAAGTCGATCGAAAAAGCTATCAGATCTCAAGAAAAAGCAGGTATTCCTTTAAGAAATCAAACAACTACATTAAAAGAATGTATTGTAAGTATTGACGGTAATGATGATCCTAAATTTATTAATAGCTTTGTAGATAACTATTTACTTGCTAAAGATTCATTACATTTAAGGAAGTTTATGCTAGATATTAACCCTGATTTTGATTTAACAGTTGTTATTGATATTCCAACTGAAGATTTTTATCAGGAAATGGCTCTGCCAATTGACACCTCCTTTTTTTGGCCTAGGCTCTGATTACAGGGCCGTTCTGCACCAAACGTTGTTTTATATACTAGACAACGGACCAGGCTTCTCGTGGTCTGAACTATATACTATGCCTATAGATCTGCGTAGATTCTATCAGAAACTCGTAGTTAAAAAAGTAAAAGAGCGTAATGAAGTTATAGAAGCTCAAAATAAAAAAGTAAAATCTATTAAGGGTAACCTACCGAATATTCCACGTAAAAAGTAAATAGTTTGATATTTATAATATATAAAACCATACATATGGAGAGATATTATGAGCAAACAAAATTTACGAGAAGGATTTCTTGATACAGCCTTGAAAGGCGTACTAGGTGTCTATTTCGGTGGCAAGCTTATCGATAGACTTGCACGTAAACAAGCAATGAAAGACCCTAAAGTAAAAGCAAGGGTTGCAGATCTAAAAAAAGCTATAGCTGATTTCGATGCAGTTGTAGCTAAATACGAAAAGTAATAGTATATGAGTTCAGAGAAAGAGTTAAATATTCTTAAAAAACAGGTAGAGATGGCCAGTCAAAAACAGGCCTTGGAAGAAAAATACCTGGAAGTCTTAAGACAGAAGAACGATCAAAGCCAAGAGTACCTCAATCAAGAGGCTAAAGTCAAGGCTATGAACGAAGCTAATCTTAAGATTAAAGAAAAGGAATTAAGTCTTGAGATTGAACTTTCTGATAAGATAGAAGAAAAAGCTAGCCGTATGAAAAAGCTAGCTGCAGTAGGTACAGCGTTTGTAACTGTACTTGATAAAATGCAAGATCTTATTAAACGTGGTAGTGATAATACTAGAAGTACTGCGGATGCTATGGGCGTTAATGTTAATGAAGCTAGAAAGCTAAATACTGAAATTTTAGCACAAATGAAAGGTTCTAACAAGTATAATACTAACTTGAAAGATTCTGTAGCAACCATGGGTGCATTAAATGACGCATATGGAGGAGCTATGAAATTTACTGCTGAACAAGCTGTAAATCTAGATGTTGCTTCTAAAAGATTAGGAATATCTTCAAGTGAAGCTGCTAATTTTAGTAAATTAATGTTTGAAACTTCTGGTGCTACTTTAGAAACCTCAACTAACTTAATGGCAGGTATTAAATCTTTATCTGATGCATCAGGTGTTAAGTTTTCTAGTGTAATGAAAGATATAGCTGCTTCTGGTGCAGAGATGGCAAGAACGTTTGGTATGTCAGGTGATGAAATTGGAATCATGGCTGTTGCAGCTCGTAGATTAGGATTCGAGTTAAATGATGTAGTTAACATGAATAAGTCTTTATTAGATGTAGAAGGTAGTATTGAAAAGCAAATGATTGCTAATGTAATGACCGGTAAAAACATGAATCTAGATAAAGCTAGAGCATTGGCTATCGAAGGTGATCATGAAGCAATGTTAAAAGAGGTTGTTGCTCAAGCTGGTGATCTTGATGGCTTAAACTCATTGCAAATTAGTGCACTTAATGAAGCATTAGGTGTTGATATATTGAAATTAAAAAATGCTAAAGAGCTGGAAAAAACAAGAGCTGAAGATGCTAAAAAAGCTCAAGAAATTGCAGAAACAGAAGCATTAATTAGAGAGGGTAAAATAGCAGAATTTGGGTTACAGTTAGAGCGTGATGAAGCTGCTGCCACCGGTGAAGAACGTAGAATGAATTTTGAAAATAATATGCTTGATATTGCAGCTCAACAATTAGAAGACTCTGAGCATGCTAATAATTTAGCAATGGTATTTCAAGGTATACAGATGGTGATTCAAGGACTTATGGTTGCACAATCTATTGCTGCTATGGTTAAAGCTCAAAATGAAAAGAAAGCTGCTGCTGCCTCAGCTGCTCAATTACCTAAATTAGGAGCTGAAGTAGGATTAAGAACTGCGAGTGCAACAGCTGCATTAACAACTAACGCTGCTGCCACATTTGGTTTAGGTACTGTGATTGCAATGGCTGCTGTAGCATTAGGTGTTGGTGCATTATTAGGATATATGATGACATCTCCAAGTCCTGCACCTGCTACTGTACCAACTGGTGACCTTGGAATTGATCCTAACGGTGGACCGATAGTAATGTCACCTCAAGAAGGGGGTATTTTCCAAGGAACAAAGAACGATGGTGTTTCAATGAGCCCTAGTCATGGAACAAAAGGGGGTGGAAACGGTAGTATTAATCTTAAACCATTATTAGATAAAATGGATCAACTAATAGCTGCTGTTCATAAAGGTAGAGTACTAAGTGTTGACGGTTATGCACTTAACGAAGCTATTCATTTAGAAAAAGCACCGATGGGATTATAATATGGGAATACTACAGCCAGGTTCAAATCAAAAAAAGTCTATGAGAAGATATTATGATCAGCTCAAAAAAGATAGATATGGTGGTAAGCCAAGAAATTACTTACCTTCGCAAACTAATGTACAGCAACAAGCTTTTGCTGGACGATATACAGGTTTAAGAAGACAAGGTAGAGGTGCTCTTATATTAGGTGGATTATATCTTTTAGGTTCATTTAGATCTATAGAACCAAGATTATTTACAGCAGGTAAATATCTTGTAGCTCCTGTTATTAACACAACAGTAGCTGGTAAAGCTCTTAAAACTGCTACGAATGCTTTAAGAACTGCTCAACAGCTAGGTGTTTTACCAACTGAACTTACAAATACATACGCTGATATACCTGTTAACTTTGATCCAAAAAAGCCATTTGAAAGAATTACATCTATTTTCAAAGATAAAGGATTACAATCTAAAGATGTAAGAAAACGTTATGGACTATTATATGGAGATGATAGATCACATGATTCGCGTTTACTTGATACTGCAACTGCTGGTGGTGTACCTGATTTAATACCTATTTTATTCAAAGGATTTGATGCTGCTGGTGATGAAGTAATGGTTCCAATGAGAGGTATGATAGCTGGATTATCAGATACAGTAACACCAACTTGGAATGAAACAATGTATGTAGGAAGACCTCAAGGTGTTGTTTCATATGGAGGATTTACTCGAGAAATTGCTTTCGATTTAACAGTAGCTGCTGTTGCAGGTAAAGATTTAAGGCCAATGTGGAAAAGAATAAATAAACTAGCTGAGTTTGTATTACCTCAATCAGATGGAGATAGTGGATTTAGATTTGCTGGTAGATTATGTAAAGTAACAATAGGTAACTATCTTGATGATGAACTTTGTGCTATGACTTCAATGGCAATTACACCTAATGAAGAAATGATGTGGGAAATAGAGGATCCTGAAATACATCACGATTCGATTACTTTAACACCACCTATCGGAGCGCAGTTAAGAGAAGCGGTGCAACGTAAAATAAATAAAGGAAGAGAGAAGAAGGTACAAACACTAGAAAAAGCAAATGCTTCAGAAGAAGAAGTACAAAAAGTAAAATCTAAAATAAAAAAGTTTCCTAAAACGCGTAAAGAAAGAAGAAAGCTTGATGCAAAAGGAGAAGGTAATGGTTATACAAGATTTGTTATGCCTAGAGTTTGTACAATATCTATAGGACTAAAAGTATTACATAATAGAGTACCAGGAGCAGATGATAATAACGGTGGTTTATTTAATGTTAATGAATCAGCGGGATTAAAAAAGCCAACTGAAACACCAGGAAATCCTGAAACTAACTTAAATGTATTTGGGTAATATATAGGAGTTATTAAATGAGATATAAAGCTAACAGTTTATTAAAAAAAGAAAGAAGTAAGCCTATACAATCTACGTATGTATTAGGTAAAATACCTTTCTCACCTAATGATCGATATGTTGAAGTTACTACAACAGATAGATTAGATCTTATTGCTCATAAATATTATGGCAATAGAGATTTTTGGTGGATTATTGCTGACGCAAATGGTATAGGTAAAGGAACACTTAATATTGATGATGGTAAAATATTACGCTTACCAGCTGATCCTCAAGGAATAACTACTTCTAATAAGAATAATACTTCGGGATACTAATATGTCAGGGTTCAGAGGAATATTTCTTGATGCTATGCACCCGTTAATAGTAAGACGGTTAGATGCTGATACTAATGCTTTAACTTTTAGAGGTCCTAATCAAGCAATGACTGATCTTGATCAAACAGCTGCTTTTAGATACTTTCAAGAGAGAACACCGTGGATAAGAGTTTGTCCATTTGCGATACCACAAACAACTTTTTTAGCTAATCCTAATGTATCAATATATAATGTTCCTGAAGTACCTGATTGGAGAGATTGGATAATCTGGGGTGGTAAAGGAATTAATCACGGTGGTGGGTATCAAACGGTTGAAAGTGGAGAAGCTGGAACTGATTCAAGCGTTTCAGGTGACGCAGGCGGTAGACAATGGGTAGCAGGTAGACCTTATGGTAGTGCAGCTGATTGGAAAGCAAATAATTTTAATGAAGATATTGGTGTCCGTCATAGTGCTGGTAATGTTGCAGGTATTGGTAATTCCGGGCATTCTTTATATAGATCAACAGCGCAAGGTTGGAGAGGGCAAGATGTACTTGGAATGAAATCAAGTCCAGTGCCCGGCATTTTAGCATTAAATGTAAGTAATAAAGGTGACTTAGGAACTATTAGAAGAGCTTCTTTCGATATAAAAGTTTTTAATACTGATGATCTAGAAGCTATAGAAATGATGTATATGATTCCTGGTATATCTGTACTTGTAGAATGGGGATGGTTTCATCCTACAAAATATATTGATCCTATAAATGTTGAACTAATAACAGATGGTAGTACTTTAAGTAATACTAATCTTATAAATACTGAAATATTAAGAAAGTCATATGGTATTACTAAAGGACTCCCAGGCGATGCAAGACCTTTATATAATTTAGAAGAGCAAGCAAACGCGGTAATAACTGACCCAACTGGACCTGATGCAGGTATTTACGATGGACTTTTAGGTGTAGTAACCAAATTTAATTGGACTAATGATGGTGCTGGTGGATATGATTGTAGAGTTGATGTTGTATCACCTGGCTCATTAGCGACCGGTATTCCTACTGTAAGTTTTGATTGTGGTGGTGAAATGGAGGTTGAAGGCAAAAAAATCCAAGTTTCAGATGTAAGAACTATAGTTTCTTTAATTAAAAAAGAAAGTAGAGCTGTTGAAGCTGCACCAGCTGAAGATAATGCTTCTAAACAATCAAAGAATAATATAGGTAAAATTGAACTTGGTGATCCAGCTGGTGAACAAGATGTAGCAATAGATGGTGGTGGTGAATCTGGTATAACAGTTAAAGTAAATCCTAAAAAATTAAATACCAGTGCTTATAATGTTAAAATTACTAAAGATCAAAACGGTGATTTACAATTTGAAGAATCAACAGGTAGTTCTTCTAAAGAAGAATATTTTATAGGAGAGTTCAAAGGAGGAAAACGTCAAAAAACAACATTAATTAAAGGTGATAGAACTTGGTGGAATAAATGTGTTGCATATTGTATGTATGCTGATGATATAAGGAAAGCTGGAATTAATGTAACAGACGCAAGAAAAGGTATAGTAGATATGTCAAAAATTACTAGACCTAATGGTGGAAAACCTGATTTAGATTATTTAGAAGATAGATTTCAAAATAGTAAGGTTAGTGATTTTTTATGGTCTGGTGGTTCAAATGATAATGGTATGGCTAACATGGAGTTGAAATGGGGAGACCAACTTCGTGATGGTGATTTTTTTATAAAAAGAGATCCTAAACCAAGTAAGAAAGGTTCTACTTTAGGAAAACATTATACTATTTGGGTAATAACATTTAGTGGTATAGTTGATCATACAACATCAGGTAACAACCTTTACTTAAATTATAGAAATTGGTTTAATCCATGGGGCGTTAAAAAATTAATACCTAAAATGGAAGATCCTGGACAGGAAGATATACCTTTAGGTCAACGTACTGTTAAACCTTCTTCAGAAGATATAAAAGGGTATATGTCTAAAGATGCAGCAGCTAAAAAATATGGATGGAAAAGTACAGATGATGGTAAAACATATTTTGATGAAACCGGTCAAAAGGTTGATTGGGGACAATATGGACCGTATGCAGTTGAACAACAGACAGGTATAACAGTATATACTAAAGATGATAATGGTAATTATAAAGAGGTTGCATCTTTTGAAGGTGATAATGCAAAATCAGATGAACAGTTAGTAGCTGATCTAGTTGCTAAAGCTAAAGGTATTGATAATCAAAAAGCAGATGATAGAGAAAATGAATTAAATGAAAATATGAAAGTTGATGCTGAGATAACAAATACAGCTCAAAATTTAGGAATGCTTTCTTGGGTTAACAGCGATGATTTCAAATCAGGTAAAAAACCTGTAAGGTTAAGTGGAAGTGGTAAATTTCATAAAGTAATTTATGCAAACAATCAACCTGTACATGCACCTAGAATTGGTGGTCTTGATAGTAAAGTAAGAGAAAATGTAACCGAAGAATTAGGTTATGATTATGTAATGGGTAAGACAGCTAACTTATTACCTGTAGGTTCTGTAGTTTATGGTAATACATATGTAACGTGGAGATTTATAGAAGATTATATTATAAACGAATTATATATGCCTAAAGCAGTTAAGCCTGGACAAAACGAAGAAAATGATAATAACACAACTCTTGATACTTTATTTAGATCTTGTGCAAGAATGACTGATAATGAAAAAGCGTCTTTAGATCCTGATGTTGCTAAATTAGTTGGTGTCGAGTTTGATGATGATGGATTACTTACACCTCAATCAAGAAATAGAGAAGTTTGGAAGCCTGTACATATCGTTAATCACTCAGGATTAAGATCACTAGATCCAACTGTTTGTTATATTCCAGGTCAAGAAACTTTAGATGCTATGATTATTACTGCAGATGGTTCAGGTGGTGCAAGTGGAGGTGAACATTTATTAGATGCGGGTCTATCAGGAGCTTCTAAATATCTAAAAGGAGAAGATTGCTTTAATAAATTTATAGGAATTGGTCCTAACGGATTACCTAATGTTCCAACTAATAGTGGCATTTTAAGAAACATTATGATAAATGCAGATTTAGTATTAGAATCAGCTGAAAAATCTGAAAATGTTAGAAAATTTTGTTTAACGATTCTTGATGCAGTAAATACAGCATGTGGTAAGCCATGGAGTTTCAAAATGCTTACTAATTCAGCTTTAGGTCAAATAAGTATAATTGATGAAAATTACACACCAACTGAATTTGTTGATGATTATTCAAGTGGGTGGACAGGAATGCAGGAAGTTAACGGATATAAAATTTATAAATTTGCTGCAGCTGGTACTAATAATGTTTTAAGAGATGTTAAGATACAATCTAAAATACCTAATGAATTAGCTACAATGGCATATTACGGTACTATGGGCTCAGGTAATGAAAAAGGTTCATCGATACAGATGTTTCAAATGTATGGTGCAGGTATATCTGATAGATTAAAATCTATCTCATCTATTAAAATATTAGGTAATACAACTGGATCTGCAGAAGATAGACAAGCTGCTGAAGAAAAATTATTAAATTCATATAGAAACCTATTAGGTGATACTAGAAGGATTGAATTAAATGGAACTGACGAAACTGAACCTATCGAAGAAGGTGTAAGAATAGCTGAACAATATGTAAGAAAATATATTCATGGTGATACTCAAACCGTTGGTTCATACAGGCCACCTATTCCTATTGACGTATCATTAACTTTACATGGAATATCAGGTATATATATGGGTAATGCGATTCATATAAAGACTACCAGTGAAGGTGGTATATTACCTGATAGGTATCGAGATACTGTTGCTTTACAAATTACTTCCGTAGATCATAGTATTACGCCAGAAGATTGGTCAACAAGTATAGGTACATTAATGAGACCGATAAGTGATTCAGGTAATAAGCCTGAAGCAAAAATTGTAGAGCAACCACCTACTGAATATAAAAAGAAAACTACTTTCAAATCTGGCGGTGCTAATGGTCCTAAAGATAATAAAAGTTTAGATGCTCTTCATCCTACTGTTGCAGCAGCTTGGTTAAGAGTTGAAGCTAAACTAAAAGCTGATGGATGGCAACCTCAAATTGTAACTTGTTTTAGATCTCTTAAATCTCAAGCTAAAAAAGCTTCATCTGGAAAATCACAAGTTACATTCGGTAATCACTGTGCAATTAACGAAAAAGGTGAACCTAATTCACAAGCTATGGATATTATAGATAAGCGTTATTCATATGGTAATAATAAAAAGACTATAGCTGAAAAAGGTAAAAAGTTTGTAAAAGATCAAGCATTTAAGTTTTGGGCAGAAGCAGCAAGATATGGTAAAATGGAAGGATTTAGATGGGGTGGAGATTTTTCTTGGAAAGGAAATAAATATAAGAAAAATGGTGATTATGATCCAGATGCTTCAAAAGTAAATACTAAGAAAAAATATTCACCTACTCATATTGGTTGGGACCCAGGACACCTTGAAATGATTGGTAAGACTGTTAATGGCGTGAAAATGCCATCGATGAGTGAAAGTGCAAAAACAGCGTCAAAATTTTACGGTAGAAAAATACATACTAAAAATAAAGAAAATCCAAATATTAATTTAGTATAAGGAGATAAAAATGGCTGAAAAAGATAACAGTAAAGAATATAAACATGAATCGATACACGGAGATCCTTCTGCTGAACAATCTATGACTGGTCTACAATTCTTTACTGAAGGCGATGAGTATACTGATTTAGGTCATAGAGAAGAGTATGAAAATAGAAAAGGTCTCGCAACTACAAATATATTACCACCTCCTATAAATGGACCTATCCCTATAAGTGATTTATTAGTTGAAAGTAGAAAGCGTTCAATTATATTACGATATACTGGTGAGATTAGAGAAGTTGCACCTGATGTAGCTGCAGAATTTGAAGAAGAATTAGCTAAAGGAATTTATTTTTTAATAAATTTTTACTGGCCACAACAACAAAAAAATAGAAAAACTGTTGAAATGAGAAAGCGTGAAGTAATTGATATAGCAGTTGCTCAAGCGCCTGTAGAATTAAGAAAAAATGTTGCAGAATGGTTTTCTTATCAAGTTTCTAAAAGTCCAGATTCAAATGAACCGCAGTCAACAAGAAGATTGCGTAAAGATCCTGATTTATATAAATCACCTTTGACAGCACCGGTAGTTAATGATACGGATAATAGGAGTCTAGAGAGTGATTCTGATTATTCTAGAAGTTAGTTGTTTATTTGAATAGTTTTTCTTATATTAGGTAAAGTTTCAAAAGGTTATAATGATTGTAGATAATGATAAAATACTATCTCAACTAAAAGTTGAGTATAATAATTCTGAATCAATAGTAATACCTATATACAGTGATATTCGTAAACATAGAGTAATTAACAAATTATCACTTTTGTATATTTATATTATTAATTCGAAAAAGACTTACTGTATTCTTGTAAATCATTCTGATAAAATCTACAATATCGATAGCTTAAGCTTTATTAATAATGATAATATTAAATATACTTATAGTACAGGTATAAAAAATTCTATAAATATTGATGCGTTATACTATCTTACAAATTTATATAATATTAATAAAGAAGAGTTATATACTGAATCACATAAGTTTTTTTATAATAAGTATTGGAAGCTTGATAATATAAATGATGTTATACCAGTCTATAAACATTTAGAGTATTGTAATAAAATAAAAGAAAAAACATTACAAGTAATTAAAAATAAAAATTTACCTGGTTTTACTGAATATAATAAAAAAGTGATACCTGCTTTTAGAAGTATTGAAAATAATGGACTTGCAACTTATAACGGTGTTGAATTTACTAAATATAATTTATGGACAACTACAGGTAGACCAAGTAATTCATTTAATGGAATAAACTATGCAGCGTTAAATAAAGAAGATGGTACAAGAGAAAAATATATTAGTAGATTCGATAAAGGTAAATTAGTAGAGTTTGATTTCGATGCATATCATTTAAGATTAATTGCAAAAATGATTAACTATGATTTACCTAAAACTTCTATGCATACTTATTTAGGTAAATATTATTTTGGAAAAGATCTTATAACTAAAGATGAGTATAATGAATCTAAAGCAGTATCGTTCAAAATATTATATGGTGGTGTTCCTAAAGAGTTTGAAAATATTCCATTTTTTAGTAAAGTAAAGAGCTATATTTTTGAACTTTGGGATATTTATATTAGTAAAGGTTATGTAGAAACACCTATATTCAAAAGAAAGGTTCATGCAGAGAATCTCAAAGATAGAGATATTAAACCTCAAACATTATTTAATTATCTAATTCAATCTATGGAAACTGAACAGAATGTTTTAATAATTGAGTCGATACAAAATATGTTGAAAGATTATCAAAGTAAGCTTGTATTATATACCTATGATGCGCTATTATTTGACATTCACCCTAATGAAATATCTTTATTAAATAATATAAAAGATACAATGATTTACCCAGTAAAATGTAAAACGGGACATAATTATAATAAAATGAATCTTTATACCTTTGAGTAGGTATCTAGATATTTATATATAGGAAATTTATGAAATATTTTATAGAAAAAGCGTTAACTGATTGGGCATATAAAGTCAATGACGGGTGTCCAGATCCACACAATAGAACTCATATTCAGATTCTAGAAAGTGTGTTACGTCAGTATGGATGTGATGAAAATTTTATAAAAGAATATATACCTCGCGTTGTTGATCCTGCTAAACATTCATCTAAAACTTTTCAAGAGTTTTGTGTTGAAGTAGGAAAAATTATTAGTGAAGATAAACTACTTACTGAAGCGTCAGTATTCGATGATAAATATACTGTTGGTACTGAATTTATTGCAATTAAAAATACTGATGATCTTTTTAAGAGAGGTGGTATTACTCCTCCCAAAGGGCCGTTTTTCAAATCAAGCCCAGTCGATAACGCAATTGAAGTTAATATTGGTGCAGGTATTACTTTCTATATAAAATCAGGAAATGACGTTTATAAAATAACTGGACCTAAAGGTAAGCTTGGAGGTATGTTTGGTAAAGTTCAAAAAGGTAAATCCGGCTCAATGGTTAAGTGGGATGAAAATACTTTAGAATCTGCAGCTTGTACTGGATTGTATTTTGATGCTGTAAGCCACTATAATAAAATAAATAATCCTAATGTAACATTAAATGATCAGAAAGCAGCTGTAGCTGCATTTGAAAGTGCACTAGGGCCTGAATCAGCTGGTGCTTCTGGATTAAAGGGTAAACTTACAACAATACCAGATTTATTACAAGCATTACAATTAGCTATTGGTATTCAAAAATTTGCTGAAGCGCATGGATGTAAAGGGTGGAATTTTATCCATAAAAGTATCAATAAATTTTATAGTGCAGGCTATGGTAATGAGAATTTAGATTCTAAAGGTTTCAAAGATAATACAGCTGATACAATTATAACTAAATCTAATCCAGCAACACTTATAGCTAATATTGCTAAAGATAAAGTTACATTTGATAGCAAAGGAAAATGTACAACTGAATCTGGGGATGAATTTTATCAAATAAGTAATAAAAAATCTGATGGTGGTGCTCAATTAGGTAGAATTGTAAAAAGTTTTAGAGATATGTATGGTACTAAAACGCCTGAAGATACATGGAGATTACAACTTACCAATGAAGTAATAAAGCATGGTGATTCTATGTTTATATTAACTGAAGGACTTGGAGATTATTTCAAACAAGGTCTAAAATATATAAAAGATACTTTTACTACATTAATTGATAAAGTAAAATCTAAAGTATCTAATTTTAGTAAAAGTGTTGTAAAAAAATTATCTGCTAGATACTCAAAACCATCACCTAAATTAGATAAATTTATGAAAGGTAGATTTGATAGAGGTGTTAGACAGTTAAAAGAAGCTCGTAAAAAATATACATATAGCGAATATGCAAAAATGTGCAGTCAATTAGCATTACAGGGAAATATGTCAGAACTTAAAGCTCTTCATAACATGGCTAATTCAGAGTGGAATAATCTAAAAAAATTATTAGATAAGCCTGATGATGGTATAGATGGTACTAAGCAATCTAGAGCTCCTGAGTTAAGAAAACCATCATCTATTGATGAAGGTGCAAAATACGCACTAAAATTAATGATTAACTTTATGGCATATGAACATATTACAGCAATGTTAAAAAGTGAGTCAGGAACAGTAAAAGATGTATCTAAAGTTCTTGAAGAATTTGTTGAGCTAGAAAAAGAAATGTATTTCGGTAGAACTGAACTTCCTCTATTCAAAGTATATGGTACTGATCCTAGTGGTAAAGCATATGAATTCCTAAAAAGTGGTAAACAGTTTAGAGAGGATAGATTGAAAGCTATGGAAATGAACGATGCTGTAAAGGATGGTAAATATATTCCAGGTATAGTTGTTGATTCTTCGATAGTTCCAAAAGGTGGGCACGCTGCCGTTAAAGTTTTTGTGTTACATTCAATTAATGAAACAGGTACAAACTACACGCAAGTTGATATGAGATCAGGTAATGAAAATACACTAGCATTTTCTGTTTCAGGTGGTAGTATTAAACCAGGTAGATTAGTGTTGGGGAAAATATAATGCAGACTCAATTATTATGCACTTTTTCAAATCAAAGAAAGCTGAGAAAAACGGTTGATACTATTGTTGATACTTATGATATCGTTTACAATAAAATTTTTGTATTAGAAGATAAAGATAATACCTTTGATCTTATGTGTACTTATAATATCGATAAAACAATTGATAATACAAAGCTTGAACAAACTATATCATTACATCGTAAGAAACACACTAATACCCTTTATACCATTAACGCTCTCAATAGAGCAATCGAAATAGTAAATAACGGTATACTTGACACTACGTACCAACTTGATTGGGAAAATTACAGAGATTGTATTTTACTTACCAATGATGATGGTCTACGTAGAATAGATACAGCAGTTCACGATATTATTCACATTAAAGTGAAAAAAAATTAAAAATACCCCCTAAAACAGTTGGAATATTGTAAAATAGTTCTTATATTTATATATAAATAAAAACGTTATAGATATGAAAAGTTTAGTTATGTTATCAAAAAAATCAATGATTATTATGTTCGGAATCCTTTGTTTAGTTGTCGCTTGGATGACTGGTACTGGAGATATATTAAATTATATCGACTTTGCTGATCCTTTGAACGAAATGGGATTCTTTATGGCTGCTACTTGTTTAGGTGGTATGTGCTTATTTGTTGCATTTACGAAATAAAGTTCGTATATTATAACGGATCAGTAGCTCAGCTGGATAGAGCATCGCCCTTCTAAGGCGACGGTCGAAGGTTCGAATCCTTCCTGATTCACTAAAAAAATTGTTATGAGAATAGAAGTAGAAAAATTAGTAGAGATTCAAAAAGTAGTTGATTGTCAAGTTGAGGTTGGCGCTGATAAGAATAACGTTTTAACCCTTAGATTTGGTTATTGGAATAAACTATCAGATTCTGATTATGCAGCTGTTAAACATATTTTAGGTCATAGAGATCTTTTATTAGTGTTGGTAGATGAAGATGATGAATGTGGCGAATTATGGAATTATAAGGTATTTTAAGAAATGGATGAAAAATGGACATGGAGAGATTATGTAGATGGTGGTCCTAATTTAGACCAGCGTCTTATAAAAATAGCTAAACTGCTTAAGCGTATGAGAGCGTGGGAGAACAAGAATGGTGATACACCTATGGACTCTCCTAATGGTGTTATGTTTGGTAAAGATATGGATTATGTAAATAAAGTAAAATCAGGATTATCTGGAATGTTAAATAACTATTTTCAGTTTAACAAAGAAACTAAAACTATCTTAAATAAAATTTGGAAAAGATATGCATAATATATTAATTGGGTTTATATTGTTTATTGTAGGTCAAGCTATGATTTGGTTTCAAACTAACTCTCAGTTTATATGGAAATGGCCAAAAGATAATCCTATGTTGATTGCTCTATGCGGAATACCTATTTCTTATATATTAATAATCGCAACAAAGTATGTTGTACAAGGATTTGATGGATTGTTATGGCCAGGTAGATTGGTTGGTTTTGGAGCTGGTATGATAGTAATGGCTATATGTACTTATGTTATGATGGGTGAAGGAATAACTACTAAAACTTTAGTAAGTTTAATTTTAGCTGTAACACTAGTATTAATTCAAATATTTTGGAAGTAATGAGAATACCTAAAAAACCTAAAAATAGAAGTAGATTACCTTTTTATTGGTGGAGAAGATTTCCTGTACACAAATCATTAAAACCTTCTGCACCGCTATTAGATAAAATTGAAAATGGTGATTTCGATTACCCTCAATTTTTCAAAGAAGCTAAATATGAAATGCATTGGATGAAAGAAGAGTTAGAAGAGTTTGAAAAAAATTATAAAGGATTTGATGATCCTAAAAGAGATAATCTATATATTGATATTCAAATGAAGTATTATAAACGTAGAAATAAATTATTTGAAGATGGTTATAATACAGAGAATGAACGTTTAATAAAATTAGTAGATGCTTTGCATAAAACGTTCGGAATTGATAAATTTGAAATAAGAAGTATGATGGAAGAATTTCCGCATAACCTAAAAAAATTCTATTTACATTGTAAAAATGTTGCTAGAATGAAAAATATTTCTTATATTAAAGGATAAATCACGTCAGGCGATATTTATTATAGAATAACAAATGACAATTAATAATTAATAAATAAAAAATAGGAGTTAAAAAATGGCAATTGATTTAGACGCTATCCGCAAGAAATTAACTAACTTGCAAACTACAACAGGTAAACAAAATAACCTGTGGAAGCCCGAACCGGGCAAACAAACAATTAGAATCGTACCTTATCAGTATAATAAAGATAACCCTTTTCAGGAGTTATATTTTCATTATAATCTTGGTAAGAAGATTTATCTATCACCCGTAACTTTCGGTAAAGCTGATCCAATAGTTGAGTTCTGTGAACAACTTAAATCTTCTGGTAATAAAGAAGATTGGCAAATGGCTAGAAAAATGGAACCTAAAATGAGAACTTATGTTCCTGTTATTGTTAGAGGTCAAGAAAGTGAAGGTGTAAAATTCTGGGGATTCGGTAAAACTGTATATCAAGAATTATTGAGTATTATCGCTGATCCTGATTATGGTGATATCACTGATGTTATGAACGGAAGAGATGTTACTGTTGAATTTATCGCTGCTGAGGGAGCTGGAAGCTTTCCTAAAACGTCGATTAGAGTAAAACCTAATCAAACTCAAGCTACTGACAATAAGGATGTAGCAAGTAAAATTACTGACGGTCAAAAAGAGATTACTGATATATTTAAGGAAGTATCTTATGATGATCTTAAACAAGCATTAGCTGAGTGGTTAAATCCAGAAGATGAAAGTAATGATGTTTCTGCACCTGCTCAAGAAACAGCTAATGAAAATAAAAAGGTTGATGACGTTAATCAAGCATTCGATGAATTATTCAAAAACTAAGGGGTTATAATATATGTCAAAGAGAGATGATTTAGCTTCTGTATTAGCAGATAGCTTAAATAAAAAATTCAAAGACTATAAGGTAGCATATTTTTTAGATGGTTCAGAAGAAACACCTACTGATTTAACAGAGTGGATTTCTACTGGATCGTCAATGCTTGACCTTGCTATTGCAAATCGTGCTAATGGAGGAATACCAGTTGGTAGAATTACCGAAATAACTGGTTTAGAAGGTAGTGGTAAATCTTTACTAGCTGCTCATTTATTAGCTAACACGCAAAAGCAGGGTGGTTTAGCAGTTTATATCGATACTGAAAATGCAATGAATGAAGAGTTTCTTCGATGCATTGGTGTTGATGTAGAAAATATGTTATATGTCCAGTTAGAAACTGTAGAGGATATTTTCGAAGTTATAGAAAGTATTATTACTAAAGTTAGAGAATCTAGTAAAGATAGGTTAGTATCTATCGTTGTAGATTCAGTAGCTGCAGCTACAACAGCTGTAGAAAGTGAAGCAGACTACAGTAAAGATGGTTGGGCAACTTCCAAGGCAATCGTATTATCTAAAGCTATGAGAAAAGTAACTCAAATGGTAGGTAGACAAAGAGTAGCTCTTATATTTACTAATCAGTTGAGACAAAAGCTTGGTGTTATGTTTGGTGATCCTTGGACTACTTCTGGCGGTAAGGCTATCGCGTTTCATTCAAGTTGTAGATTGAGATTAAAATCTATGGGTCAAATTAAAGCTAAAGTAAACGGCGTTGATGAGACTATCGGTATTAAGACTCAAGCTCAAGTTGTAAAAAATAGGATGGGACCTCCATTAAGAAAAGCTGAATTTGAAATTTATTTCGATTCCGGTGTCGATGATTTTGGTGGTTGGTTAAAGGTTATGAAAGCTCAAAAACTTGTATCAGCAGGTGGTGCGTGGTACACGTATGTGAGCGAAGATGGGAAATCTCATAAATTTTTATCGAAAGATTGGCAAAAGCTTTTAGAGGAAAATCCTACTATTAAAGAAGAGGTATATCATAAGATCTGTAATGCTCTAGTAATGGAGTATAAAACAGATACTATAGGAATTGATGATATATCGATAAGTGATGAACCTGTCCCAGAAGGATAATGAGTAGTATTTACAGTCCTATAGCCCTGTGAATATTAATGTGAACGTTTATATGTGCTGATACCAATGTAGAGAGGAGAGCTATATTACTCGATACTAAATCATATAAAACTAGCAGCTCACGGTAGGGACTGATGCATAACGCTGATGTCCCTACCTTTTTTTGAGAATAAAATGAAAAAGAAATATTTTAGTATATTAGAAAATTTAGAAGAAGGAAAATCTTCTACTGCTTCACCTAACGATAAAGTTTTAATTATCGATGGGTTAAATACGTTTATAAGAAGTTTTGCTGTATCACCTGTAACAAATGATGATGGTATTCATGTCGGAGGTATAACAGGATTTTTAATGTCAATTGGTTTTGCAATAAGAACTCTTCAACCTACTCGAGTAATAATTTGTTTTGATGGAAAAGGCGGGTCACAAAGAAGAAGGAAAATTTTTCCTGATTATAAAGCTAATAGATTAGTAAGAACAAAGTTAAATAGAACTAATGCATTTAGTGATAAAGACTCTGAAGATCAAAATATGAAAATGCAACTCGGTAGATTAGTTCA
>Ga0098043_1000025_pt1 | contig 43765 bp, 92 predicted proteins | sample 9B_taG_FD_92581 | JGI IMG/M metagenome (GOLD analysis project Ga0098043, IMG submission 92581) | Marine viral communities from the Subarctic Pacific Ocean - 9B_ETSP_OMZ_AT15188_CsCl metaG | ecosystem: Environmental > Aquatic > Marine > Oceanic | place: Subarctic Pacific Ocean | collected 2015-01-10 | reverse complement strand
TGTTTAGTTAAAGTAGAGGGAATTTTAGATGCTAAAGAAAATGGTGACAAACTCACTCCTATTGAGGTGCATGACATCATCTGTCATATTGCCGATGCTGTTTTGGCGGGAGGTATTCGCCGCGCTGCTCTCATTTCTTTATTCTCGGCTGATGACGAAGAGATGCTCGGAGCAAAAGCAGGAGCATGGTGGGAACTAAATCCTCAACGTGGCCGAGCTAACAATTCTGTAGTTGTAATGCGTCATCGTATTGATGAGCCAACGTTCAAGCGTCTGTGGAAGCGAGTCGAAGACTCTCGATCAGGAGAGCCCGGATTTTACTTCTCAAACGATAAAGACTGGGGCTGCAACCCTTGTTGTGAGATCGGGTTAAGACCTTTTCAATTTTGCAACTTAGTTGAGATTAATGTGTCAGATATTGCTGATCAAGCCGATTTGAACGCACGAAGCCGAGCAGCTAGCTTCATAGGCACACTTCAGGCGTCTTATACTGACTTTCACTACCTAAGACCTATTTGGCAACGCACAACGGAAAGAGATGCTCTTATTGGTGTTTCTATGACTGGTATTGCCTCTGGCGGTGTTCTTGGTTTGAATATGACGGAAGCATCCCTTGAAGTCTCTAAGGAGAACCGAAGAGTCGCAATGCAAATCGGAATCAAACAGGCAGCCCGACAAACTTGTGTAAAGCCTGCTGGGACGACCTCTTTGACTCTTGGTACGTCAAGCGGCATTCATGCGTGGCATAATGACTATTATATACGCAGATTGCGCGTAGGAAAGAATGAAGCAATCTACTCATATTTGATCAAGAACCTGCCTGAGTTGATCGAGGACTGCCGTTTCCGTCCACACGACACTGCTATCCTATCCGTTCCTCAAAAAGCTCCTGAAGGGGCAATAACGCGCCACGAAAGCGCTCTTGATTTGCTCGAGAGAGTAAAGAAAGTTTCTAACGAATGGATTAGGTCTGGTCACAAGAAAGGAAACAACACGCACAATGTTTCTGCAACAATAACCATCAAAGATAATGAGTGGGATACTGTTGGCGACTGGATGTGGAATAATCGAGGTGTATACAATGGTTTGAGCGTTTTGCCCTTTTCTGATCACTCATATGTGCAGGCACCTTTTGAAGATTGTGATGTCGAAACTTATGAAAAGATGCTCTCGTTAGTCAAAAACGTTGACTTGAACCTAGTTATTGAGACAACAGATGAAACTGACTTAAGCGGAGAAATCGCTTGTGGTGGCGGATCTTGTGAAATCTTTTAACGGGAGAAATTTATGAGAGATCAATTAGAAAAAATTATCCACGAACTTAAAGAAGTAATGGATGACCTTGACAAAGTTGAAGCAGGCGCTTACGGCTATAAATCAGCTGCACCTCGTGCTCGCAAAACTTTAATGGAGGCTTCAAAAAACCTGAGAGATATACGATCAATCGTTCAGGATACCAAAAAGTCTCACGAAGAAAAGTAAATTTTTTATTTGACAAACACAACAGGATGTGTTATACTATAAAGGTATAGCACATTTTTTTTTGGAGGAAACATGGATTTTAAACCATTCAACAAACATTTATTAGTTCTACCGCAACAGAAAGAACAAAAACAAGAAGAGTCACTGTTAGTGATGCCAGATGGATATCGACCACCAAAGTCACCTTACATGATTTGCGATATTATTGGGCTAGCTGATGACTGCTTGATCGATTTAGCACTAGGTGACACAATTGTTGTAGAGAGAACAACAGTTCAGGAAATAAAAGCCGAAACTGAAACTATTTACGTGGTTAAAGAAAATTACGTCTACGGGAGAGTCAACAAATGAAACTAACATCACAAAAATTAAAAGATTTGATCACAGAGGTCATGAGCGAAACGCCTTTATTTAGAACCTCGAAATCTTCTTACTTCATGCACCGATTAGATGAGACAACTATGACGGGACTACAAGGGAAATATATGGAAGCTGGTTTCATTGTTATAACGCCTGATAGAACTTGTCAAGCTGAGCTCGGCCTTGCTTATGGAGAGCCTTGCCCTCCCGGTGCTGCTGAAGAGCAAGCGAGAGTAAATGAACAAAATCGAGAGACAATGAAACAAGAAATCAGAGCTGCTGGATTTGGATACACTCCTGTCATGGGTGGATATAAAGAAAAGCTAGTTGACCCAGATACCGGAGCGGAGTCTCGAGTTGACACTAATGAACCTGAGTCTGGATTTTTGATCATGGCACAACCAGGTCGACCTGGGTTGGGCATTGAAGAATTGAGAGAGTTGGGAATGCAACTAGCCTCCAAATACAATCAGGATAGTTTTTTCTTTAAACCACCAAATGCAGAATCAACAGATGCCTTCTATCTCATGAGAGATGGGTCTATTGATATGACTTTTCATGATTTTAAATTTGGCGACTTAGATCAAGAATTCTACACTCAACTTGCAAAAGGAAAAGAGCAACGCCAACCAGAAAAGAGATTTTCAGCAATAATGGAATCAATGCTTGTCCCTGTTCCTCCTAGGAATGCAACAGAGGCTAGATCCCGACGCGGAGAATACTTCATGCCTAGAAAGAGTTCTAAATGAAAGAAATAGAACTCTTCGGTGACGGAATCGGAAAAGTCTCTCTCGTTCAATTTGTTGGTACAGACAAAACTATTGTTAACTCAGCAAGAGTATCGTTTGGTCAAGATAATGAGAGAGACATATCAGATAGGGACAAGAAGCTCATAAAATATTTAATCGCGCACAAGCACACCTCTACCTTGGAACATAACACAGCTACCTTCATGTTTGAAGTGCCACTGTATATCAGGGCTCAACATATGCGACACCGCACTTGGTCTTACAATGAAATATCTCGAAGATACACTGAGATTGATCTAAGATTTTATGAACCAACAAGGTTTAGGACTCAGCACAAAAGCAATCGACAAGCATCAAACGAAACTCAGCTAATTGACCCTGTGATCACTCCAAGATTTGCTGATACATATATTAATTCCTCAGACGCTGTTAGGTCATTCCACAAGCATTCACTAGATTTGTTTAACCATTTAATCCAAAAAGGTGTGTGTCGAGAGCAGGCAAGAGGGGTTTTGCCTCAAAATCTATATACTCGATATTATGGCACGACAAATCTAAACAACCTACTTAAATTTATAGACTTGCGTCTTCATGAGGGTGCGCAATGGGAAATTCAACAAGTAGCAAAAGCATGTTTAGAGATAGCAGAGGATCTTTGGCCATTTACGGTGGGAGCATATCGTGAGTTACGTAGGTCCTAAGTATTCAAAAGGAAATCTAGTCACATTCACTCCGGAGATAGCCGAGGGCATTACGAACGGTTTGGGAATAATCGTTTCAGACCCCACACTGGTGTTTGTGCATGAGTGGAGAACGAAATCGGGCTTCCCAAACGAATTCTGGTCGTATGATGTTAAGGTTGGAAATGAACTATTTAAAATGATACCAGAACAGTTTCTTAGAGGTTTAAATGAAGATGATGAAAATTAAAGTTTTAAAACAAAATAAAATTTTAGCAGAAAGTAAACAAGGATTGTATGACATAATCGGAGTTATGCCTGGATCTTTAGATTTATTTTTAGACGTATTCACAGGATCCAATCCAAATTTTGATCAACGTCTTAGAAAGTTTATTGCCAACAACTATGGTCAAGATATTAACAATCTTACTGAGGAAGATATCCCACCCACAGATGCTAGAGGTTATGATAGTCCGTTGAACAAAGTAAAAGCTCAACTAATGTCCGGTGTGACATATTGGTGGTACCAACTCTTCGGCATCAATGTTGTGACGTCAATCATAAGATTCCAGGTCATCTCTTACTATGTTGAATTGGAAGATAAACTAGAAGACATCGGATATGGCGAAGAAGGATTTGATTTTAAATCATTGACTCCTGATGAGAAAAATATAGTTTACGAAAAGCACTTTTGGGAAGATTATCTTGACAGCTTTTTTGATAGCCACATGGGCCAAGCAGCAGATTTAGGCAACAAGTATGTTGGGGGCGAAGGTATTCCCACTGGTCTCTATGGTCAAATGAAAGATTGGTGGATGACAACTCAGGGTCGTGGAATTTTTAAGTCAGAAATGCGAGAAGCAAAAGATGATCTGTATGCTGCGATGAGATTCGATACAGATCCGGAAAATGCACCAGAAGGAAAGATCCCTCAATGGTTTGAGAAGGGCGTTGATGCATGGGATGATGATGCGGTCGGATTTGACAGGCAAGAAGATGTCCCCGGCTATAAAGACAGAATGAAGGGCAATCTTGATACGTAAATTGCCAAAACTAATCATAGGTCGCTCACTGGAATCAATGTTATATGCTTGGAGAACACAGACCAAGATTGTCGTAAAAAATCCTGAATACGTCTTTCGTCATGATAAAAAATTGATGGAATATGATCTATCGTTTATGAACGCTAACAACCCAAAGCAATTGTATGATAATCTATCGTTCTCTTTGGCGGTTACCTCTTTGCTCTTATGTCCTGGGAATGTTGCAAACGTTAGAGAGTCTGATGGCGAAGTTCACATAATTACAAAAGGTAACAGAAAGGTGTCTATATGCCCAGATGAAGTGCTCCATTTTGATAAGGAGACATCCCTATGCAACGTATACGATTTCTATGACACAAGAGAAATGACTAGAACCGATATTAGGATCATATCGGACCTCAATGAGGATTTTGTTTATCAAATAAATCTTTATAACAGCCCACGAGCTGATCACAATAGGTCAAAAGATGTCGTAGCAGCCTCTAGAATGACTCTGGAGCAGCTTTTAAGTCCCGACTATGGTCAAGGTATAGCAATGCTGAAAATCCTTCGCATGTTTAAGTCTGAGGGCATAAAAGGTAAGTTTGCATGGGAGCGCAAGGGAAGGAGATACTATAAAAGACCAAAGCTTGAGTTTTATCGTAGAGTAACATCTCCCATTTTGGAGACTAAATATTCATTTGATGAAGTATATAAGATTAATCAACAAAAGGAGAAGGCATGGAAAACACTAGAGACTCTGCGGAAGAAGGGAGAAACCTTGTAGGGATAATTCCTGTAGCCGGACATGAATCTTTTGATTTTGAACAACCTTGGCCACCTTGTATGATGCCGATAGCTCCAAATTATAATTTAATAGAGGCTGCCGTAGTTGAATGTGCATGGGCAGGATGTAAGTCGATATGGATTGTTGTTAATGGAGATTTTGCACCCATAATCAAAAAAAGACTCGGCGGATGGTGTGGAGACCCTGTTTGGGCACATAGGACGTTCGATAGAAACGTTGGTGTTTCCCGTAGAAGAATTCCAATTTACTACGTCGGAGTTAATCCCAAAGATAGACACAAAAGAGATTGCACTTCTTGGTCAGTGATTCATGGTGCTGTAACGGCATTCAAAACCCTGACCTCCATCTCAGAGTGGATGATGCCTTCAAAATACTATGTATCATTTCCTCATGGGTATTTTTCACCATATCAACTAAGAGAACATCGAAAAATAATTAACTCTAAAAAAAATTGTTACATTAGTTCTCGAGGTACAACAATAAAAAATAACAACTTCACATCTTTTACATTTGGAAAAGATGAGTGGCTAGAATTTAGAAGAGTGATTAGGACCGGAACTGGAAAGAAACCTGCAGGGTCAACATGGGGTGATGAAATATATTTGGACCCTTCCGAGATGTGGTCCGCAAGGTGGTTTGGTGTCGACAAAGTGTTTGAATCTTTTGATCTAGAAGAGGCGCACGAGATTCCGGTTACCGACTACTTTAATCTTCGTAACTGGGAAGAGTATAGAGATTTTTTGGCTGCCTCTAGGCGAATCATTGTCAAGAGACCAGAGAAAGAAATTCTCCTAGGATCTCGGTCAAATCGAGTCGCTTCGAACTATTTAGATTTTGATGAAGGATAAATTAAAATTTAAAAAGCTTTTAAACGAGTATCGTTCGCTAGAGTCTGAATTTGCATACAATAGCGAAGTCCTAAGAGAGTATGGTGAAACATTTGAGTGCACCTACCTAAAGTGGTGCGAAGAAAATGGTGTTGATCTTGATGCGCTATCTAAAGAAAAAACTAAAAAAGTTGCCATACCACATTCACAAAACACTACAGAGGACAAAGGAAGAGTTGAATTTGAAGCCAAACAATCAAAGCACAAAGAGCTCTTTAGATCTGTCGCAAAAAAAATGCACCCTGATAAATTAAAGCCTGAAGACCCTAGGGAAGAAGAATATACTTCGGCGTTTCAAAAAGCAACTTCAGCTATGAACGAAGGGCAGTGGGGAGACTTATTTGATGTTATTGATAAATACGAGATTGAAGTATCTGACTATGGCGAAGCAAACATTTCATTACAAAGCGATATTGTTAGGATGGAAAATAAATTAAAGAATCAAAAATCAACATATGTTTGGCACTTACAAAATTGCGATGATAATCCGAATTGCAAAGACATGGTAATTCAAGCATATCTAAGACAGGTTTTCGGCTGGAATGGCAAAGAAGAGATTTAAGGTGGGAGATCTCGTAACTCATGTCTATAAAGGCGTGAATGAAGAGTATAAATTAGGCGTCATTTTATCAGAAGAGTCTACCGTTGGATTATTAAAAGTCAAATGGGCTTGTGGGAATGAAAGTTTCCATGTTAGCCATATGCTTAAATCAATATCTTAAACTATTTATAGTCAAATGAGGGTTTGATATGAGAGTTTCATCTGAAGAATTACGGCAAATTATTCAAGAAGAGCTAGAGGCTGTACTTGATGAGAAGAAAGGGAAAAAGCGTAAAGCTGCGAAGAAAAAACGACGCAAGAAGAAGAAAAAGAAGAAGGCTGCGAAGAAAGATGCTTGTTATCATAAAGTGAAGTCTCGCTATGATGTGTGGCCATCCGCTTATGCCTCTGGTGCTCTCGTTAAATGTCGAAAGGTTGGTGCTAAAAATTGGGGCAATTCAAAAAAAGAATCTCTCCACGAAGAAGGTGTGGTGGATCCAAATGATTTGAGAGATATTCTTGATGATGAGGGTGGAGCTGCCGGATTGGAGCCAATGGTTAAGGGAACAAAATCAACAGAAAGAGAAGTGAAAGATACTCTCGAGGACATGGATGATGTTGGAAAGCACAAAAAAGGTGATTACATCAAAGACGATGGCAAGCAAATAAGGGTAAGGAAGTGAAGATTGACCGAGAAGCATTAGTTAATATTATTGCAGAAGAGCTTGAGATAGTTTTGGAAGCTAAATATCACTGGAATGAGCCTGATTGGCATTATGACGGCGGATATGGAGATCCAGAAAGTCCCCATGCAAAATGGTACTTAAAAAAAGAAAGAAAGCTTACAGATGCAGAATATAAAAAGAAGGGTGAGGTAGCAAAGGCAATAAAGAAAGACAACCCTGGAATGTCCGACGAAGATGTTTACCCAATAGCCACCGCCACCGCCAAACGAGTTGCCGAGGGAGACCCGAAGAAGGGAACTGGTAAAAAACCAAAAGGATCAAAACGTAGACTTTACACCGATGAGGATCCAAGTGACACAGTATCTGTTAAGTTTTCGACAGTGCAAGACATCAAGGACACTTTATCAAAGTCTAGCTTTAAATCAAAGTCTCATAAGCGACAATCACAGATCATTAACTTGATCCACCAACGCGCAAGAGCTGCATACAAAAATGCTAAAGACCCAAAGGTCAAAGCTCGTTTAAAAAAATCTTATGAATATGCTGAGAAAAGAAAAGAAGCTTCCAAAAGAAAGACCATTCAACTTCGCAAAAAGAAGAAATAAAACACTATTTAGTTCGAAAACGAGGTCGCGTAATGGAAGTTACTAGAGAACAATTAAATCAAATTATTAGAGAAGAGTTGGAACAAGTTTTAGAAGAACGATGCCAAAAGGGCTACAAGACTCACTCAACTCGCAAAACCAAAAAAATGTTTGGTAGAACATACCGAAATTGTGTAAAAGCTGAAGAGGGCCTTGAATTAGAAGAAGATCAAGAGCTTGAAGAAAAGAAGCGTAAGAAAGCTGGAACTGAATCTAGCAAAGAATCTTCTCTCCGTGATTGGTTTGGCCGCAAAGGGGCCAAAGGAAAGAAGAAAGGGTGGGTTGATTGTAACGCACCTGACGGCAAAGGCGGATACAAGTCTTGCGGTCGTGGATCAGGCGAGAAGCGAAAGAAATACCCAGCCTGCCGCCCTACCCCGGGCGCATGCAAGGAGAGGGGTAAAGGCAAATCATGGGGTAAAAAAGCAAAGAAGCGAGGAAAGAAAAAGTGAAACTAACAGAATCAATGCTGAAAAGAATGATACTTGAGGCGATGGAAAGAGAAAAGCCAACTGAGAAAATTAAGAGGCAAATATATGCAAACTTAAACAAGCACAATGGCAATACTTTACCATTCGAAGAACTCGAAGCTTGGGAAGTGAAGCCCGGTGAACGTGGCTATGACTCTAAAATCGCTGTTAAAGTTGGTGATAAGCAATTTTACGGAGAAATATAATGAGATTGACGGCGAAATCATTAAAAAATTTAATTAAAGAGGCTCTAGAAGAAGGGATCATCCAACAGATGGAAGTTGAGAAAGAACAAGGCTACTCAAGTCAAGATATTTCAATCGGACCGGATGCCCCGGGCGATGCCGATGATCTATACCCAGATTTGAGAGAAGGCTTAATGTACGAAGGTGACGACTCAATCCTTTCTATCTTTGAGGACGCAACTCTCGAAGAGGGTGGTCATGCTTGTGGCGCCTGCTTATTCGAGATGTTACAGGAGGCATCTTGTGGATGTCCAAACCTTATGGGGGAAGCCGTGTATCAGGGCAAAACTGTCCAGTTAAACAAGCCAACTCGTGGAGATGTAAAGAAATTTAAAGTATATGTAAACTCAGGAAAGAAAGACAAGAAGGGTCGTGTGAAAGCAAAGAAGATTAACTTTGGTGATAAAAAGATGAAAATCAAAAAATCAAACCCCAAACGACGAAAATCATTCAGAGCACGACACAAATGTCACACAGCAAAAGATAAGAAGACAGCAAGATACTGGTCTTGCAAGAAGTGGTAGGAGGTTGACTATGGCTACACTAACAAAAGATGACATTTGGAAAGTCATTCAGATGGGGCTAGGAATGCTTGTCATTCCTCTCGCTGGATGGGTCTGGAATATGAATGTTGAAGTTGCAGAACTAAGAAATGATCTTGGTGATGCTGAGGAGGTAATTGCTGACCTCGAAAAAAAGATCTCAGGCTCGGACGACAACGCGAGGCAAATCATTGGAATCGAAAAAGACATCGAATACATGAAAAACTCGCTGAGTCGTATCGAGCAAATGGTGACCAAATGACGGCACTACTATTGTTGACATTGAACGCTCCCCCTTTAGAGGAAGAGCCAATCGACGATTTGAAAAGAGATACAAAAGCTTTAGAGCTATTCCTTCAGGACAAAGAGGACAAGCAAAAATATTGCCCCAAACTGAACTGGAAGCAACCCAGAATCGAAGTCTACAAGGAGACGCTTAAGTCCCAACTCCCGAAGGAGTGTAGTAATAAGTGACAGCAGTAGATTTAGCATTTAAAGCAATTTTTTGGAAGGCGATGTTCTTTGGGATAATAATTCCAACCATCGCCTTTTGTTGTTATTATTATTTGTCATATCGACAACAACAAGAATTTTTAAAAAAGTTAGAAAGGATGCTTGACAAACCCTCTTGAACATGTTATATTGTTAATACAAACAAACATTGGAGGACATATGAATAACATTGTTATTGATAAAGTATATAATTTTGAAGTTGAAAACTTTGAATTTGGAGGCCTATCTCGTGATGCATGCATAGAGATATTTAAGGATGGAAGAGTTGCCTCTCACTTCCTAGAGAGACAGTTGACTCTTTGGTTTCCCAAACTAACACATATCAAAGGCTGCAAAGACCACGATCATGTCGATACTGATGGGGTAAAGTATGATGCAAAGAACTTCACCAAACGTGGTCTGATCTTCATGCCGTCAAATCAAATGGGCGCTGGTCGCAAATTCAATGAATCAGTTGCTCACGAGAAGGCAAGGAAATTAATCTTCATATGTTGCGACATTGTTGATTTCCCGAGAGTAAGAGTAAAGTTCGCTGACGGTGTGGAGTTGGCTAAACAATACCCAACTTGCAAGATCAAAAAAGGCGATAGAGAGGAGTTCTTCAATGACGAAAGCTGTTAATGACAAATATTTTACGAAACCATCTGTTGCAAAAGCCTGTGTAGACATGTTGAACTTGGAAGACTATGACCTGATTTTCGAACCATCAGCTGGCTGTGGGTCGTTCCTAGCGCACCTTCCAAAAGATAAGTCCAGTGCAGCAGACCTTTCACCAGATATCCCAGAAGTGGTTCAAATGGACTTCTACAATATACAAAAAGTAATAGACCTTTTGGATCTTAGAACTAATCCAGACAAGAGATACCTCAGCATTGGCAATCCACCGTTTGGGACGATGGCTGATATGGCAATTGACTTCTTCAATGGTTGTGCTGAGTTTTCTGACACGGTAGCATTTATTGTTCCGAGAACATTTAGAAAACCTAGTGTTACAAATCGATTGAACCTATCTTTCCACCTTAGGGAAGAGACGCTATTGGGAGAAAGCAGTTTTTTAATACTGAATCCCAAAAGTGCGAATCTGATACAGGAATATGATGTTCCATGTACATTTCAAATATGGGACAGGAGCGATGTCGCAAGGCAAAAGATTCAAACCAAATCTACATCACCACACTTGAGTTTTGTTGATAAGATAGATAAGGCAACATATGCATTTCGTCGTGTTGGTGGTAATGCTGGGCTTTTATATGACACATCTAATCAAAAAACCAAGAGTAATCCAAAGGGCATCTCAATGAAGCCCCCAAGTCACTTCTACATCAACTGCAAACCAGAAGTTGCAAAAATAATAAGAGATATGGAGTGGGATTATTTCTCATCGAAATATGACACAGCCGGCAACCCAAGCATATCTAAGCATGAATTGATAACAAAGTTGGAAAAAATACTTGACAAGTAAAACTGAACATGTTACATTACTAGTATAACAATCATGGAGGACAAATGATTAAGAACTATAACTTGGGTTACGCCTGTATTTGTACCGAACTTTCTTCACGTAAAGTGAAAGTATCAACTAATCGCACAATGCGCAAGAAGACATTCCAAGAGAAAGGTCTTGACTATGTGTCGGAGATCATCTTACAGAATGTTACAGATCTACTAACCATTCTCAAATGGAATGCAGAACACGACATTCACTTCTTCAGAATGTCCTCTGAGATATTCCCGTGGGCATCGGAATACAGCCTTGAAGACCTCAAGGACTTCGATGCTATCGAGGAAGCGCTTTATCAAGCCGGGCTGTTTGCAGGTGAGCACGACATTCGCCTCACTTGCCACCCCGGCCCATTCAACAAACTTTGCTCTCCTAATGAGCAGGTTGTGCTTAACACCATCAGAGATCTTGAAATCAATGGTCGTATGATGGACCTTCTTTGCCAACCTCGCTCACCTTGGGCAAAGATCAACATTCATGTAGGAGGAGCTTACAATGATAAACCTATGGCCCTTGCTAATTTTTGCAAGAACTTCGATAGACTATCAGACGCAGTCAAAACGCGACTGACGGTCGAGAACGACGATAAGGAGTCTTTGTACTCCACACAAGAACTATACGATGGTGTGTTCAAAGTCATCGGCATCCCAATTGTCCATGACTATCACCATCACCATCTATGCACTGGTGGACTAACACAGCAGGAAGCAGTTGAACTAGCCCTCAAAACATGGGGTGATGTTGTCCCTGTTGTCCACTACAGCCAGTCACGAGCAGTAGAGCACAATGACCCTAAGATTCGTCCACAAGCCCACAGTGACTCGTATTGGACACCTATCGATACATTCGGTTATCGCATGGATGTGATGCTAGAATGTAAGCACAAAGAAATTGGTCTATTCAAGATGCGTGAGCTAATGGCTGGCTCATCTTGCATGGCTGCGAAATAAGGAGGACAAATGAACTGGTTAAAGAAATTACTCGGCATAAAGTCGAAAGAAGAAAAGTTGAGGCAAAAGATGGGAGATCTCCTACAAAAGTCTTTTGAGGCTCAAAGAGCGGGAGATATGGAGAAAGCCGGAGTCTATCAAAAACAGGCTGATGAACTTGCGAACCAGTTACTGGAGGACAAATGAGGTTATTTTACGGAATTGCTTTGTTTTTCATCGGACAAACACTCGCTTGGTTTCAAAGTAATTCAGGCATTATTACGGAAGAAAATGCGACTAAGGCAATGCTCATCGCCGCAGTTTTCGCCCCCGTCACGACACTATCGTTTGCATATGGCACCAAAATAATATACGCAGAGATAGACTCTTTATGGTCTATTCGCTTTATTACTTTTGGTATTGGCTATTTAGTATTCATACCATTGACGTGGTATTTTCTTGGCGAAGAAATGTTTACAGTAAAGAATGGCATATCCCTTATTCTTTGCTCTGCATTGCTATTGACACAAGCATTTATGAGATAGGAGTAATATATGACATATAGTTATATTATGTATAAAAGCTTTTACTATGTTCCTCGCATGCCCTCACTATGTGCAGCTAGAGAGCGCAATGAAGCCTTCAAGGAGCGATTCGACGTTGAGCCCCTAATAGTTAGTGATCTTGAGTGGAACTATCTATCAGAGAACTATGATGTTATGGTATTTGGCGCCGGGGATGTTTAAGGTCGGAGACCTTGTTCGTCACAAGCCCAGTGGCATTGTTCGTAGTCGCTATAATCCAGGCAAAAAGTTTGGGATTATCGTTCAAATAGAGAGAAACAAATTTCCTTCATACAATGGTATTCCCGAGGACCTTATTGAGGTAGTATGGTTCCCATCCATTCGAACTGAGAAGATGATGCAATTTTATCTTGAACCCTTGGAGAAGTGATTATGATTGGAGAACTAGTGACCTGCGTGTGGCTGAACGATAGTGTATGTATTGTCATGGAAAAGCAGGTTAAAAAGATTGGTATATTGGTTCGCTATTCAATCTATCGCGTACACGACTTTCTAACCGGTCAGGAATATTGGGTTGATGAAAAGGATCTAGAAAAACTTTAAGTTTTTACTTGACAAACTCTCCTGATCATGTTATATTATAAACATAATTCGGAGGACATATGGATTTAAGAAAAGAACAATTTGTAAACTTGCACGGTCACTCGTGCTTTTCGCTTTTTGATGGGTTTGGATTCCCACAAGAACACATGAACTTTGCTCAGAGCAATGGTTCGAAAGCCTTGGCACTAACTGACCACGGCTCAATGAATGGTTTATCATATCAGTTGCTACGAGCGAAAGAGATGAAAGCCGAAGGAATAGACTTCAAGCCTATCTTTGGTGTTGAAGCATATTATATTGATTCTCTGGAAGATTGGCAGAGTCTACGCAATGAGATCGCAGCGGACAAAAAGCGTGCGAAAGAAGTTGATAAGGGAGACTCTGCTATGGTTGTGGAAGATGAGCAACGTAATGACAAGCGAGCATTGGCTCGTAAGCGTCACATCGTTCTCCTTGCGCAAAACCAGAAAGGTCTTGAGAATATCTATGAAATGGTTTCCAAATCTTATTCTGGAGATTACTTCTATCGTAAACCTCGAATCGATTGGGAGCTGCTTAAAAAGCATCAAGAAGGTGTGATCGTCCTCACAGCATGCCTAGGTGGTATTGCAGCAGGTTCCATGTGGAAGTTACAAGAAGAGGGTGAAGACTCTATTGTCGAAGACATGTTGGCAAACTTGACAAAGTTCAAAGAAACTTTTGGAGACAGGTTCTACGCAGAATTGCAGTGGAATAATATCCCAGAGCAACATTTGTTAAACAAATGCCTAATTAAAGTAGCGGGTCTACTTGATCTCAAACTGGTTTCAACATGCGACTCTCACTATCCAACACCGGATTCATGGAGAGATCGCGAAGTCTATAAGCGTTTAGGATGGCTCGGTAAGATGCCAGCGTGGATGGATGACAACATTCCCGAATCAGTAGAGGAGATTGGCTATGAATTATATCCTAAGAACGCTCAAGAAATGTGGGAATCATATAAACGATACTCTGATGATCTCAACATGTGTTATAGTGATGATATCGTTATGGAATCAATCATCAACACAACCACTATCGCCTTTCAGCAAATTGAAGATTTTCTTCCTGATACTTCTGTGCAGCTTCCTTCTTTTATGGTTCCGAGTGACAAAAGCGCTGACGAAGCTCTTTCAGAACTCGCTGAGAGCGCTTTGGCCATCTATCTTAGAGGAACAGACAAGACTACAAAACGACACTACAGAAAAAGACTAGAGGAGGAACTAGATGTTATCGCGTCTCAAAAGTTTAGTGAATACTTCTTGGCGACCCAAGCAATTACTGATTTCTCATGGAATTATACTTTTGTTGGTCCTGCTCGCGGTAGTGCTGCAGGTTCGCTCTTGGCTTTTCTATTAAAGATTACGCAAATTGATCCTCTCAAGTGGAATCTCCCCTTTGAACGATTTCTGACTCGAGGGTCAACGGGCTTTCCTGACATCGATATTGACTTTGGAGATAACTCTCTAATCAAAGACAAAATGGTCGAGGAATGGGGAGAGGACTCTGTCGCGTTCATCTCAAACTACAACACTCTACAGCTATCATCTTTAATAAAAGACATCTCCAAACGTGAAGGCATCGACTTTACTGAGGTAAATAAGGTAACTAAGTCAATGTTGATCGAGGCAACTCCGATTGCGAAGAAGAAACATGGAATCAAGGCTGGTGTTTATACTCCAACATTCCATGAAGTCTGCGAGTATTCCGAAACCCTTCAAGCATTCTTTCGAAAATTTCCGGATGTTCAAGAGCAAGTTTTCGGACTGATTGGTCAACCTCGGTCCATTGGTCGTCATGCAGCCGGAGCAATTATTGGAGATTATCTTCCAAGCAAGATGCCACTTATCACATCGAAAGGTATTCGACAGACTCCATGGTCCGAAGGTCAGAATGTTCGTCATCTCGAACCTCTTGGTTTCATTAAGTTTGATATTCTTGGTCTTGAAACTCTGAAGATGTTTGAAGATGCAATTCAACGCATCCTCATCAAGGAGGGTGTCCGCAATCCAACCTTCGAACAATGCAGAGATTGGTACATGCAAAACCTCCACCCATCAGCATTGGACATGGACGATCAAACAGTATACAAGCAAGTGTTTCATGAAGGTAAGTTTGCTGGTATATTCCAGTTTATGAACGGTGGTATGCAACGACTAGGCAAAAATGCTAAAGTATCCTCTATCGAGGAAATTGCAACTGTGAGTGCGATCTATCGCCCTGGTCCTTTATCTGCAAATGTTGATAAGATGTATGTCAAGGCTAAGTTCGGAGACGATGACATTGAGTATGACCATCCTCTTATCGAGCAAGTGCTAGGCAAGACCTTCGGTTTAATTGTGTTCCAAGAGGACATCATGAATTTGGTGAATACTCTCGGAGACAAGATTACAATGTCGGATGCGAACGTATTGCGTAAGTTGTTGACTAAGAAAGGTTTGTCCGAGACAAAGATGAGAAAGAAAAAAGATCTCTATAATCGATTCGTTAAAGGTTGTGAAAAGAAGGGCATGTCGTTCACTCAAGCAAAAGTCTTGTGGGACAAGATGGAATACTTTTCTGGCTATGGTTTTTCAAAGAACCACGCAATCCCTTATTCAATAATCTCCTATCAGTGCGCTTGGATGCAGACTTACTATCAAGACGAATGGATTGCTTCATTCCTTGATCATGAACCAGACAAGCGTAAAGAAGCGGCTATCAATATTGCCCGATCTTTTGGATACGAAGTGTCCCCTCTAGATATCAATACCTCAGCCATTCGTTGGGAAATACGAGATGGTCAATTGATCTCTCCTTTGACAACCATCAAGGGGCTTGGTCTGGCTGCTATCGAGGAAATACTTCATAAACGTCCATTTTCGTCCGTAGAGGACCTTTTGTTCGATAAAGGTGTCGTGGCTCGAAAAGTAAATAAAAAGTCCTTAGACGCCATGTGTCGAGCCGGAGCGATGGAATCCTTGATGGATGATAGATTCTTCGGAGACAAACACTTCTGGTCTGCAGTTGTCGTCGACAAACCAAAGAACAAAAAGAAGCTTGGCGAGAACATTGAGAAATATCGTGACGAGGGAACATTCTCTAAGGGTGAGCGCATCAACCACCTGCAGGCTTTGACTGGGATCTATCCAATCAACATGGTCGTTCCCGTTAAGGCTTACAAGTTCTTCGAGTCGCATGGTATCAATCCCATTTCAGAATATGATGCAGAGTTGGGCAAAGCATGGTGCGTTCCAACAGAGGTAATAACTCGCAAAACAAAGACTGGGAAATCATATTATCAAGTGATTGTGATCGATTCAAACATGAAGACTCAAAAGATAAATTGCTGGGGGGTTGACCCTGAAAGAGACTTTATCTATCCACATAGACTCTATGTGCTCGAGTGGCCTCAATACAATGCCACTTGGGGATTTTCAACACGCGGCGGCTTGTCAAGAAACTGGAAGTTATTGGGATGATGCCACAAAGAATTGACGTAACCATTTTTTGGACAGATCAATATGATTCAATGTCGTTCTACACCATGTATCGGAAAGAAATTGAAGAAATGATTTACAATTATGAAATTAATAAGCAAGCCCACTTATTCACATATGTTTGTGAGCGAACTCTGTGGTGGTGGATATGGGACATGCACTGTCGAGAACCCGCTTCTATTATCGTAGACACAATAAAGTTTTAAAAAATACTTGACAAGATAACACAAACGTGTTATAATATAATATATTCAAACAACGGAGGAATTATGAGTTTTGAATTCGTACAAGGCATTAATGCCACAACACCTATGGCAATGATCCAAAAAGCAGATGATGCTAAGACAACCGAAGAGCACATGGCAGATTACATCGAGTCCATGCGTGCACTTGAAGAAGAGATGGAGCCCTACAAAGAACAAAAGCGAGATCTTAAAGCAAACTATGTTGAAAATGGCTGGCTCACAAAAGGAGAGATCTCACTCGCTGTTAAAGCCTATCGCTTAGCAAAAGACGACACCGACATGTCACAATTGATTGATATGGTTGAGGCTTTAAAGGGCAAGGGTGTCGGACAATGAGGTTCATACAAATTGACACAAAGCACGATGGCTCGATTGCCATCAATACTGACGCTGTAACAAGTGTTAAAAAAGGCTCAGGCATTGTATACATATATCTGAGCGAAGGAAAGGCGATTGCGACGCAATTCACCAATATTCAAAATGCCGTTGATTACATTCAACGTGCACAATCAATTTCATTAACGCAAGGAGAATAAAATGAAAGTTATCGACAACAACAATGTAGCCCCAGACGCAGATAAGCTGACAAACAGAGATCTAGCTCTTGCTGCATATTCTTTGACCGAGCTTTATAATGCGTATGTTCATGCATTAGAAACAGAATCTTACAAAGAGACAATGACACTTGAAGAGATGCAGGAAACTGTGCATTCAATACAAAGTGCTCAAATTAAATTCAATGCTATCTTGCAAGCTACGCAAGCACAATACAAAACTGAAGAAGCAGAGGAAGATAATGACTGATGTTGAAGCGGAATGGATTCTTTTTATACTTCCGTTCGTTACAATACCAGCAGTAATTTTTTGGGTCGCATTTTTCAAATATGTGGCCCCTGTCTGGTTTAACTTTTTGGAGAAAAAATGAAAGTAAATATTAAGAAACTACACAAGGATGCTGTGATTCCAAAATACGCTAGGCAAGGTGACGCTGGTCTTGACTTAACCGCAGTCGACATTGAGGTCGATGGGGACATACTGACATACAAGACCGGATTGGCAATTGAATTGCCTTTCTGGCATGTTGGATTGTTGTTCCCTCGTTCCTCCGTCTATAAGACTGGTCAGTCTTTAACCAATTGCGTTGGCGTTATTGACTCAGGTTATAGGGGAGAGATTATGATGAAGTTCACACTTTCTCGCCATGCGAACGAATATGAGATCGGTGATCGAATAGGGCAACTAGTTATTATGCCTTATCCAAGAATTGATTTCGTCGAGGTTGATAGGCTAACCGGAAGCGAAAGAGGAACTGGCGGATACGGAAGCACAGGAGTTTAAACTATGTCAAGCAACGAAGAAGCAAAGCGTGTTCACTTTTACGCGAACAAGGATTCCCACATTAGATTTAGGGCATCTCTTGAAAAACACAACATGACAATGTCGGAGTTTTTTCGTGCTTGCTGTGATGCCGTAACAGAGGATAGTGAAGAGATGAATGTGTTTCTCAACTCTTACAAACTGTCCAGCGAAAAGCACTCAAAGAGAAACACAAAAATAACCAATAAAGATCGCGAAGAGGGTGGTTCTATACTGGAAGATTTGGGAATTGGCGAAGAAGATATCGAAAGTTTATTTGACTTTATTGCCGAACAACACCCTGAAATCTAATTTAGAATCAGTCTTTTACATTTAAACGATCTATTTAAGATACAATCATGATTACTTATTAAGGAGATTTAGGCCATGGCTAAAAAAACTTTAAACGAAGCAACGATTCGTCGTTTCCAAAAACTTGCGAAAGTTGCTCCACTTACCGAAACGTACTACGGACGTGACGACAAAACAGAAGAAGATATGCATAGTGAAGGCATGCACGCTAAAGACGAAGACATGCACAAAGAAGAAATGCACGAAGAAATGCACGAAGAAGAAGAGATGGATGCAGGTATGGACGAAGCTGGGTCTGACGTAGAATTGACAGACGAAGAAGCTAAATTGCTCATTGATCTTGGCGAAAAACTTGCCGGAGCAATGGATGATGAAGAGCCTACCGATCTTGCAGTTGCTGACGATGCAGCAATGGATGCTGATGATGCAGCAATGGATGCTGAAGAAACAGAAGATATTATGGAAGCTCTTGCTGGTATCGACTATGTCCCTTCTAAAAGCGAAATTGTTAATGAAGTTGCACAACGTGTCGCAAAGCGACTCAGAGCAGCTAAATTGCATGAAGCAAAGCTTAATCGCGCATTAGGAAAAAAGTAAATTTAATTACTTGACAAACATACTGTTCGATGTTATAATTAAAGAGAGGCTTTGTCCTCTCTTTTTTAAATTGGAGGCTAAATGTCCATTGTAATACTCTCAATGATGATAGGTTCTGTGTTAACTTATCTTGCCACCATTATCTCTTCTGCGATCAAGGCTTCAACTATTTTAGAAGATGCCATGTTGACATACGCTTTACTAATCATGAGTGCTTACGAGGTAAGCATAAACCAACTAGAAAAAGCAATAGTCTCAAGCCAGATTCCAAACAATCAAGCTGACGTGTTGCGGAGGATCAATAAAGACGAATTTAAAAAATTCGCAAATCAACGGATCTCGGAAGTTGTTAAGAATATTCCGACATCCCATAAGAACATTATTCGTTATAAGAACTTTGGTGAATTGGAAACGTACATCAGAGAACAATACAGGAGCAATTATGCAAAACTTAAGTAAAAAACCAAAAAAGACTAGAAAGAAAAAAGCTGAAGAACCTGCAGAAGAAGTTTGTGAGGAGTCAACAGAAGAGTCGTCAATAGAAGAGGAGTCGGAAGATCAGGGACAACAAATGACCTTGATGGATCTTCTTGGTGGCGGACCTGGCGGTGCAAGCTCACCTGAGGCACGTTCAATTATGTTTGTTGGAGAAGTTACCGAAGAGCGAGCGGCAGATTTAATCTCGGCGCTGTTGGTCTTGGCTCAAACAAAAGACCCTGAAGCGGAACGGGCTGAACCAATTAAGTTGTATGTGTCAACTTATGGCGGCTCAGCAGATGAAATGTTTGGCATTTATGATGTTATAAACTTTTGCAAACAATTTTGTGACATTGAGACGATTGGACTTGGAAAAGTCATGTCTGCTGGAACATTAATGCTTGCTTGTGGTACAAAGGGTAGGCGCAAACTTGGCAAGCATTGTCGAGTCATGATCCACGCAGTTAATGGAGGTCAAGTTGGAGACATACATAATCTTCAAAATGAACTAGAGCAAACTGTAGGCCTACAAGACTCTTATATCCAAGCTTTATCTCACGAAACAAACATGACGAAAAGACAGATCCAGACACTAATTAATCGTAAAGTAAATGTCTATTTAACTGCCGAAGAGGCAATTGAGAAAGGACTCGCTGACGAAATATTGGAGTAGCACCATGGATAAATATTTTTACAATGAAGCCTCAGCCCAAAAATTGGGCTGGGAGCCATCTTGGTTTGGTTGTTCGAGATTTAATGATGATCTCATTGAGGCCATCGAGGACTATCAAAAGTCAAAAGGATTAACTTCCGATGGCCTCTGTGGTCCTGGTACTTATCGAAGAATCTACACCGACAGGCAAGAACAGATTCATGAATTCATACCAACTAGCAAAAATAATAAAGAATCTTTTCTAATTTATAATGCAGAGTATTATAACATAGAGTGGCCGAAAGTTAAACTTTGGTTTGAAGGTGACGGTCTAAAGATGCGCAAAGGGTTTAAGCGAATGTTTCACAAGCGTGAGCCAAGCTTCTTTGTTTGCCACTGGGATGTCTGCCTGTCTTCCCAGTCCTGCTACAAAGTCCTTAATAAACGAGGTCTCTCGGTTCACTTCCTCATAGACAATGATGGAACCATCTATCAGACAATGGATATTAATGATGTTGCATATCATGCCGGTAGTAGAACTTGGAACAACAAGTCCATTGGAGTTGAGATTTCAAATGCTTATTATCCTAAGTATCAAAACTGGTACCTGAAGCAGGGCCTCGAAGAAAGACCGTTGATTACGGATGCCATTGTGCACGGCAAAAAGCTGGATCCATTCACTGGATTTTATCCCGAACAGCTTGATGCCCTGAAGGCATTAATGAAATCTATTCATAAAGCGACAGGAATGCCTCTTAAAACGCCTTTGGATCGTTCAAAGAATACAAACACCACTGTGAGTAAAAAAGCCGCTGAAGGACGTTTTGAAGGCTTTGTGAGCCACTACCACTTGACCAACCGAAAAATTGATTGTGCTGGTTTAGATTTGAAAAAATTGCTAAAGGAGATTTAAGATGAGCACAAAAATTACTGGGAAAGATTTAAGAAAGTTGGTTGAAGGTTTGTTAGGTGAAGATTTACCAGTTACCGACATAGACAAAATGTCGGCAACAGACATTAAGAAAGAACTGGGTCTAGAACCCTATCAAAACCCATCACTGGCCTATCTCAAACAGATCGCGGCAAAAGAAAGTCCCGGCACTGACTTGACAAAAAAAGACTTTGAGGGGGTTTTTAACGTACAGGGTAGCACGGCAACATCCAGAGATAGAGCAGAGGCGGCGCTAGCTATTTATCTAAATACTAGTATAAACAGAGGAGTCAGAGATATAATCTTTGATGCTTTTTCAGGCTCTGCATACAATCTATCTTCACCCTCGCCTAAGAAGCCAAGGAAAGCTTTGGTTGATGCGAGAGTTACTGGAAAACAGAATATCTCGAACAGGGCAAAATTATTTCTTAAAGATTTTAGATCTGCTCTTCAGGCTGCTCCAACTCCGCAAGAAAAAGCGCAAGTTAGAGCAGATTATGCTAGAAGACTTGCAAGTGCCAAGGACCTATCGAGGGCCGACTTGGATGCTTTATCTTCTCTGTTTACCAGTTATGATGAGACAGGCGATCTCCCAACACCAGATATTCCGCAATATAGAACCGTTCAACAATCCAAATTTGGAGATCAGAAAACGTTTGGACAAATACCTTCAGCTACTTTGGCTGTGTTTACAAATTTTTCTAAAGGATTGACTAGTGCTGATCAGGTTATGCAAAGATTGTTGAGCTATTCTGAAATGTTTTCTAAGGCTCTTGCAAGTCCAAACGGTCCAGAAGCGCAAAAACTAAAAAATGAAGCTTCTCAAGATCCTGGACTTGTTCTTTCTGCCTCTATGGTTCTTAAGGTCTTTTCAAGGGTTGTTAGAGAAATAGAGAGCATGGAAGCTGGTAAGTTCTTCGAGTCTTTTTGTGCCCTATTATTTAGTGGTCGAGTTGTGGGAGGAGAAGCGGGAGCTTCTGATGTAATATTTAAAGCAAATCAGGGCCAATTGTCAATTTTTACAAGCCAAAAACTTTATACTAATCTCAAGGGGATTAAGCAAGCAGAGGGAAAAAAGGATCCATCTGGAAAAGGAGTCTGGGCGGACACTCAAGATGACAAACCAATTTTTTATTTTATTGGTATAAAAAATCAAGTCGAGCTAGCAGCCAAAGTTGATTTGTATGTCGCAGGGATCCGCAGAGTGACAGGCACGGACACTTATTACTTATTGGATAAAAACGGAAATGATACTGAGATACAAGTGTTTGCGCCCGATGGACAGGTAAATATAGGGAAGGCAATGAGACTACAACCGGCTAAATTTAAAGTTGGAACAATTGTAACGGCGGACGCTTTAGACGATAAGCAGTTCAGATCAATGGATAAAATCATCAATCAAGTCTTTGACATAATAGGCGACACAGCTATCCAAGCCGCTAGAGAAGTGTATAAGAAATCAAAGACCATAGAAGTCAATACAACAAAATATTCTCAAACGGATGATTTCAGCACCCAAATGAATCTAGCAGATGACATGGTTAGTAGTTATAATGATCTAAAAAAGAGTCTAGGCGATCTTTTAACTGGCTTTTCAAAAGAGCAAGATCCAGCAAAAACACAGACTCAAAGCAAAGTAGGTGATATCAAAGAGTCCAAAAAAATAACCTCCGACTTTCTTAAAAAATTAATTGAAGAAAACTTTAAAAAATGACTTGACAAACCCTCCATTTGGTGTTATAATATAATATAACATTTAAATGGAGGCTTTATGCAAAAGCATTATAAAAAAGGCTCTCCTCTCAATCAAGAGATTGTTGAGGGAGTCAATATTTTAGCGGACAATGTATCGGCAACACTCGGACCTCGAGGACGAACCGTTGCATTGTTCCACAAAGAACAGGGTGTCCCCGTCATTACAAAAGACGGTGTGACAGTGGCTGATTTTGTTGAACTTGACAACCCATTCCAAAACCTTGGAGCGCAAGTCATCAAGCAAGCTGCAAAGCAAACGGTTGAAACTGCCGGTGATGGTACAACAACATCAACCGTGTTGGCTCGAGCCATCTTGACCGAAGGTCAACGATACCTAACTTCAGGCGCATCACCTGTTGAGCTGCAAAGAGGAATCAATAAGGCTGTTGATGCTCTAGTTAGCGAGCTTGATGAACTGGCAAGACCAATTGAGACGGTTGATGATATTAAACACATTGCTACAATCTCAGCAAATAACGACACGGCCATCGGCACACTTGTTTCAACAGCAGTTGATAAAGCAGGCAAGGATGGCTCTGTAATTGTTGAAGAGGCGCGAAGCATGAAAACCACTCTGGATCTCATAGAAGGCTTTAGATTTGATTCTGGATACCTTAGTAGCCAGTTTATAAACAATGAGCGTAATGGAACAGTTGATTATGACAATCCACTTATTCTTATTACAGATGAAAAACTAGAAAGCGTCGAGCAGATTATGCCAACGCTTGAAATATGTGCAAGAGACTCGAGACCATTACTAATTGTAGCATCAGATGTTGAAGGTCAAGCTTTGGCCGCCCTTATCGCCAATGCTGTTCGTGGTACAATGAAGATCGCTGCCGTGCGTGCTCCAAAGTATGGAGAAGAACGACGCAACATTCTTAAAGATCTTTGTGCTTCTGTCGGTGCAACATTTATTTCTCGAGAACAAGGAACATCTTTGCGAGAAGTAAAGTTAAATGATTTTGGTCAAGCAAAGTCCATCAACATCACAAAGGGATGGTCAACTATCGTTGGAGGTAAAGGTGATTGGGAAGAGATTGATACGAGAATTGCTGCGGTCAAGAATGAAATCCAGCAAACAGAAAATCTCCAAGAGTGTGAAAGGCTACAAGAAAGAATTACTCGTCTTGCCTCTGGAGTCGCTGTCATTAGAGTTGGTGCTGCAACTGAAGTTGAGATGATTGAAAAGAAGCATCGCATTGATGATGCTTTAGAAGCAGTCAGGTCAGCACAAGAAGAAGGAATCATTGTAGGTGGTGGTGTAACGCTTCTCAGACTAGCTAGAAACGTTTCTGTGGATACAGACAATGAAGAGCAAGCCTTGGGAGCTAAAATCGTTCTACGAGCCTGTGAGGCCCCCTTGCGAACGATGGCGAGAAATGCTGGAGAGTCGGAAGATTTGATTGTAGAAAAAATTGTTGGCTCCGATATGGACATGTGTTATGACTTTCTTAATAGAGAAACAATTAATGCATTTGAATCGGGAGTTATTGATCCAAAGAAAGTTACAAGGTGTGCTTTGCAAAATGCTGCGTCAGCAGCAGGCACCCTACTGACAACTTCACACGCGATTGTGAAGATTTGAAACTACTTAATGTTATCTCAATAACTTCAAAGGAAAAACGAACATGAGCGTAAGTGAAAAGGAACTAAATGAACTAAAGCAAGCAATAATGGAACTCACAGTTAACATTAAGCACATGCATACTACTCAGGCGCAAATGGCTGAAGACATTAAGTCAATCAAAGAAGCCATTTACAATCCTGAAGTCGGCCTTTACGCTCGTCTTCGTGACGTTGAACAGTGGCAAGATAACATGTCAAAAATAATTTGGTCTGTAGGTCTTGGTGTCGCTGGTTTAATTGCCAAGGCCATAGTAGACATTCTTGTTTCATAATAAATCACTGGAGGAAAAGTGAGAGTTAAAATAAGTTATGGTGCCGATATCGACGAGGTCCCAGGAGAGGTTAGACAACTTTTTTCATATATCTCAGAAAAAGTTAAGAGCCTTAAAACACAATCGGAGCACATCGAAGATGCACTCGATGAAGAAGAGATGGATCTGACATTGCCCCTCATTGATAAAATGAGGAGAACGTTAGCATTGCTAGATCGACGCCTAAGTGATATTGAAATGATATCTACGGGCTACTTAAATTATAAAGAAGGAGAGAGCGATGTTTCAGTCAGGAGATCTGCTATGGATCCCTCAGGACACACTGATGTTCACAAATGGACCAAAACAGCCACACCAGATGTTGAGAGTTGAGAGACCAGAGATTGCGTTGTTCATCGAACCAGATAGTAGTGACCCTGATTGGTCAGTGGTGGTTGTCGATGGTAAAAAATGGTCAATTAAGACAAAAAATATAAGACATTTAAGGAGAAATAATGTTAGTGAAATTAACAGAAGTTTATAAGCCCCAAGGAGACAGGGTTCACTTCGATGAACTTTACGTTAATCCTAATTCGGTCACCTCTATCCGACCCGAGAGAGGAGACTTGATAGAAGAAGCGTATCAACTAGGGATAGACAAGGCAGCAGGATTTAGTCAAATTGTTATCAATGAAGGTGGATCTCAAAGATTGGCAACCGTCGTTGGAACACCAGTCGAAATCAAAGCCAAGCTCAACAAGAGACAATTATTGAGGGATTGATGAAATATTTTAAAGTTATTGGAAGGGCGGAGTGTCCCTTTTGCATCAAAGCGAAAGCCTTATTAGAGAGTCATAAATTGCAGTTTGAGTACTGCTTAGTTGACAATTCAGAAGAACTCTTGAGTTATTATAAAACTAATTACAAACATAATACAGTACCAATTGTAATTCTTAAAGAGGGTGAAATGAATGATCAACTTATCGGTGGATACACGGAACTTGTCTCCTTGCTTAAGTCAGGAGCACCTACAGACAATATTGGATGAAATGATATTTTTAGTTGAACATAGTTTTGAAATAAATATTGAAGAAATTTATGGTTCAACATCCTTTTGGGTTCCAACTCCTGATGATGAAATTGAGGAGTTGGAACTTTTTGGCATTATAGAGCTTGGTGATGAGCCCACAACTTTTGAAAGAATAGTGCACCTAACACACGAAACTGGACACGTCCTTTACCACATGGATGAACTATTTAGATATACAAAAGACATCATGTTCAACGAAGCTCTTGCTTGGTATTTGGGATACCATTTCATGGCTGAACATGGATACGTTATTGACATGTCTGAATATGAAAAAGAAATAAAACATGCACTAAAATTATATAGATGGAGCGAAAATGCTGGAGATGTTAAATAGAAAAAGAGAAATTATAAAGCCATGGGGCAAAGAAGTTATTTGGGCGGAGACCGGAGATTACGTAGGAAAGCTGCTTTACATTAATGAAGGGTGTAAGTTAAGTCTACAATTTCACGAGCAGAAAGAAGAAACTATCCTTGTTGTATCTGGCGAACTTGAACTCACAGTATCGGGTCAAGGTAGAAGAGGGATGTCCACACTTAGGCTAAGCGAAGGCGATACTTTTCATGTAAGACCTGGCACTGTTCATAGATTTGCTGCCACTCTCGGGACAAATGTGGTCCTTACTGAAGTTTCAACTAATTACTTGGATGACGTTGTAAGGTTGGAGGATGATTATGATCGCGACTAGCTTGGCACTACTATTAGGTACAGCAGAAGCCAAAAATATTGACTTCTATGTGGCACCAATTCGAGTCTACAATAGAACCGAATACAAAGATATCGAAGATGTAATAGATGAGCAGTTAGCTTTCGTTATCTCGTCAGGCTACTCTAGGACATTCAAGGTAACAAATGAAAGAGGGGCATTTGTCCCAGGTCCAACAGAGTTTGATTCAATTAGAGTGTTCAATAAAAAAACTATTGGATACTATCACAAATGTAATTACATCTTAGACCCACTGAAGTGCACAATAGAAAATCAACATTATTATATAGAGACCATCGTCACAGTTGACGACAATCAACTAACGGTTCGCATGACAATGTATGGGCCGGATTTGCAAGTGATAAACTCTTCAATAGCAACGGAAGAAATGAAAGTTAATTGGATCAAACAACAAGAGGTCACAAACATTAAAACACAAAATCGTGATGGATCTGTGACAGATGTGACACACAAAGGTCTGGAGAAGCACCCTATCAAGTGGGAGATCCCACATCATTTATTATACAAACATATTCGCGAAGCAGCTTCTGAATTATGGCTTGGGGCAAGAATCCGTTTGTAAAACTTCCGTTACATTATTTTGACCCCTAGTTACTTATAGGAGGTCGATACTATGGGAAGACTAGCGCTATTTTTACTTTTAATGATGCCACCACACAGCCCTGAAGGCAGTGATTATGACCCTGCTTTTCACGGGGATACATATCTATTTGCGGAAAAGGGGTTAAAAGATGCAACAGCATCCTCGGTCATCATAACAGCTGCCACAGAAATGGGTAGTATTTCAATCGGATCTGGAAACTACTTTCACATCCACGGACACAGATTCATCTTGACGGCAGCACATGTTGTGGATGGGTTTGATGCTTTGGCAATAACTGAGCGTAGCGGAGACATACACAAGGCTGTGGTCATGCATGTTGATCACGGATTAGACATGGCAATAATTGTAGCTGACGATACTTTAAGGTACACAAAACCTGTAGACTACAGGCCCTCCAAAAAGATTGATATTGGAAAGGAGGTATTCTATTGTGGACACCCTAATCAAATGTATTTTACCAGCTATCACGGAAGAATATCTGGACTTAACGGCCAATTTATTCTTGTTGACACATTTGCTTGGCCTGGTTCAAGCGGTTCTGTAATTTTCGGAAAGAATGGTAAGGTTATCGGGACAGTGTCGGCTGTATCTATGGATGCACCAACAGGTTTTCCAGTTCTTGTTCCGCACTTTGTTCGTATTGGACCGGCTATGAACTATAGCCGTAATTTCATCTTGGAGGTTCTCTTGAATGAGTGTGCCGCTCGTTGAAATTGGCTCTATCATTATTGACAGCGGTAGAGTCGGTGTCGTAATAAATGAAATAAAATCAGGGACATGGTCGGAAGAACCACTGTTCAACTGGACCACTAGTTACGAAATAAGGTATGCTGATGGTCAAACTTGTATTATGACTAGTAGCTCTTTCGAAAGGTTTATGGAGAGTGGAAAAATCATTATCTTGAGGGGTAATGAATGAGTCTACTACCCCCCTACTACCCCCCTACCCCCCTACTACCCCTCTTGGACATCGCACATGTCTGCCGGTGAATATGAAGAAATATCTCAAATTATTATAGATCTTTGGGAATATTGCATGCAATTAGAAGATGAGTGGCACGAATCAGGCGACCAAGGAGTCCTACTGCAGTTTGCCATGGCAATAATGACCATTCAGTATTGGGAAGACGTCCTTCTTAACATGGAGGGCTATGATGTCTTCAGCTTTTATTTTTAAAAGAGGAGACCTGATCGGAGTAAACGAATCAGGCCACATGTACATGTATGTAATAGCTCAAATCATTAGATTTAATCGCTTCTTTTACTGCATGGAACTAACGACCGGAGAGTTTCACTTCATCGTCTTTGATCCGAATAGGCATTTTCTAGTATGCCCTGAGTTTGACTTAGATATCAAGCCGGACATTGATGTAGTTTCGATGGGCGCTGAGTTTTATGATGCCCTTGATAAGTTGTTCGGCTTCGACGATGACGAGGAGTCATCGGATTGGTAAAACCATTTACTTTACATAACTATAGTTGAAGTTAAACTAAATAAACTTTACATAACTAAGGGCAAAGTTTAAAAAAAATGTAGGACAAAAACTGTCCGCTACCTTCTATTATAGCACGTCTTTAGGGATGTCGCAAGTCAAAAGTGTGAAAAAAGTTAACATAACTATGCTATCTCTTTCAGTTCATCGGACAAAAAACGTCCGAAAAAAACTTGACATACCACTCCAAACACATTACACTACTAATATAACCACAAACAAATGGAGTTAAAATGAAACGCATCTTTGAAGCAGGCGATCTCGTCACGCTGAACATTGGCGACTATCGCGATATAAAGAAAGGAACGCTAGGCATAGTGATCGAACCCATAACGGAACGTAAAATCCATATGCTCGTTCACATTGACGGTGGGCGATGGTCTTTTCCCGAACACGAGTTCACTCACAGTCATCTTTATAAGGAGAAGAAATGCACCCAATGATAGGAAAACTTTACAGTTGCAAGTGGGGAACCCTGACCTCCAAAGGCACATCCGTGCGAGGATGGGATATGCTTATGTTCTTGGGAATAGACCCGATTCACCGTTCAGATGGTGTAGTAGTGACAAACTATCGTTTCTACGATGTTCTCACGGGCGAAACAAGAATCTTCGACGAAGGTCTTGTCAGACACTGCAAAGAACTAACAAAGGAGACAGCATGCACCCAATGATAGGAAAGACATTCAAAGGCACAATAGATGGGCAAGTCCGCACTTACGAGATAATAGAAATAGATAGTGAGGGTTGGATTAAACTGCAAAGACATGGAGAAAAGAAGCACTTCTATCTTCACGAAGACATTCACAAACACTTTCTCGCAAAAATCGGCTACCAAAGGAGACAACCATGAAAGTAGGAGACTTAGTAAAATGCGCATCAACAGGTTGGATAGGCATGATTATAGAAACAGATGTAAGTCAGTTCAAAGATATTCGCATCGTAATCCTTGACAGTCGATCCCACAATCCAATCGGGTCTATTGTCCAACAGGCAACGTGGCAATGGGAGGTGTTGGGATGAGCACATTCGAAAACGGAGACCTTATCAGACTGTCACAACGTGGCTATCAAGCAATAGGATTGCCCAACGTCACAGACAAAATTGGCATCGTGATAGATAATGACATATGTGATTGGCTAGTTCTCGTCAGATGGTTCACAACAGGCGGTACTAGCGAGACACATGTAGACTTTATTGAACTATTGGAGGAGAAATGAAAGCAGGAATGTTAGTCAGAGTCAAGCCCGAACACCCAAGTGCTGGAAATCTTGGACTTATTCTAGAGTGCAACGGCACTGCAACAGGAACCACTCAGTTTGCAAAAGTTTACTGGGCAGATGGTTCAACCTATTGGATTAGCACCGATGTCTTGGAAGAGATGGAATCAACGGACAAAAAATGACCAGATAAAACTTGACAAATCAAAGTAAACGCATTACACTACTAACATTAACGGAGAAAAAAATGGAAAACTATCCTGTCGGAACACTGGTAACCCACCAACATTATACTTCTCGCATACTTGGCATAGTCACACAATCTGGGCAAAACCATCCAAAGATGACCGTTAGGTGGCTTCACAGTATGCGTAGCACTTACGAAGACAGAAACCAAGTTAAACCATTCAAGGAGATCGACAATGACTGAATCGGATTACCCAGTTGGAACACTCGTGAGACACCTCTACTTCCCCCAAGGAATGGGTATTGTTGTAGAAGCAGGTGCGAGCCATTGCTCAGACGCTTTCACAGTTCACTGGTTTGACCTCAACAAGAATCGACGAGAAATGGAATGGGAAATTATATCATTGGAGGAACTACGAGATGACAAATAGTTTTAGAAAGGGAGACCTTATCTACACGGAAAAATGGGACACTTACGCAGTGTTCTTAGGCAAGGGAGAGTGGACAGGATGGATACACGTCTATCTTCCCGACACCAACGAAAGAAAGCAAGTCCACGATTATGTATGGGAGTTAGTATGATTGAGATAGGAACATTGGTTCAAGACTGCCCGAATGGCGATCTAGGCATTGTCACAGGCTACTGGGCAGACCCTGTTTACGGTATAGAGCATGTCTTGGTAAGATACTTGACTGGTTATTGGGAAGGTCAAACAGACCCTACTTTACCCAGTTCTCTAGAGGTGCTATCGTGATTAAAGTAGGAGACATGGTAGCCTTTGAGTTTCGAGGGGAAAAGCACCTTGCTATCATTACAGAGGATCTGGGTAGAGGCTACCCGTATGGACGTTTCACTGGGCTATTGGTAGGTTCCGATGGTGACCTAGTGCCTTTGAGTGAGGACGAGATAACCTTGCTATCCTCAAAATCACAAGTTGATGGATGGGAAAGGCGAAAAAACTTAAAGAAAATACTTGACAAAAAAACTCAAACACGTTAGGAGATTGTATGCAACACTTATTAAACTGTCACGGTGAATGGAATATGCTTATCGCTATTGCATCATCCGTACCATTCATTAGTGTCTGGATTAAGCACACTATATCAACTCACAAGCACGAGGAAGAACAATGAAAGAGGGAGAACTTTGTAGGGTCATTATCAATGGTCACAATAACTTTCAACTCGGAGACATTATCCTGATAACCCGAATGGTGGGAATCTCCTATGTCGAAGGGTTTAACACTAGAACAGGCAACCGCCACCATTATCTAAAAGAAAAACTGGAGAAACTATGAAAAACATACTAATCTTTATCGGGTCACTCTTTGTCACCTATATGTTACTCACCCACCCTAAAACAAAAAGGATGCAGAAATGTATGAAATCCGAAACTATCGTGATAGATACGGACGAGATTATCGATAATCTGGCAGAAAAGGCAAAAAACGCAACAAAAAAACTTGACAAATCAGATTGACCTTGTTACGTTACCATATAACCACAAAACATTGGAGACAAAGTGAAAGTATATGTAGGAAAGTTTAGATATATCTATGATGGTGACACTGATGTAGTCGTTGCTACCACCAAAGAACGCATTGAGAAAGAACTCACTATAATGGCTGAACGCTATGTTGCCTATCTTGACGAGGAGGACAAAAATGACTTGCTCAATGATGACAACTCATTCGATGCTTGGCAACAAGTCGGTTGGAACAACGAATGGTTCGACCTACAATGGGTGCAGACCGAAATCCTCTCGGACGAACACATCCTCAAACACGCAATGGAGACAATATGATTAAAGTCGGAGACCTTGTAAAGATCAAAACCGCATCGGGTCCAAACCACATAGGGAAAATAGGTCTTGTTACGAACCGAACGGTTTATAGTAGTGACTCGTGGCATGTTTTTCTTCTCAACGATGGAATCGATGTTCGCTTTCACTATTCACGATTGGAGAAACTATGATACAACTCGGAGATGTCGTAATAAGCAAGATTACTGGCAAGGTTGGTATTCTTGTCGGAATAGACGAACAAGAATACAGGTGGAATGACCAATGGCTTGTCATGATGCACGATAAAACTTATTCAATCCACATATCAAAACTCAAACTATTGGAGACAAAATGAGCAATCAAATCAAACTAACCATCGACCTATCCGACGAACTGTTGGATAAAGTCCTCACAGTAATAGCCCTTAGCGGCTCACAGAACCCCATGCAAGCCATGATGATGGGCATGGGTGCTAGACCCCTACCCCCGACCGAAAAACCCGAAGAACGCCCGTCTATGGGCTTTAATATGGAGAGTCCAAATGACGACAAAAAGACAAAAGAAAAAAAATAAGAAGAAAGAAGATCAACCTAAGAAAGAGCGCAACTGGCTTGCAATCCACGCTCATAATCGAAAGGGTGGAGCGCACACTGACCGCAAAAAAGAGCGGAACAAGCGAAAGTGCCGAGGAAAGGTGAGAAACAATGAATAAAAATCAACCTGAAACTGGTATCATCGTAGAAGAAATCGACCCTTTCAACGAAGGTTGTCGTCTGCTTGTGCTTGGCGATTGTGAATATAGTTCCATGTGTTGGAAAATCAAAGGTGTCATGATGTTCAACTTTGACACTGGAAAGATTGAAAGACGACCACGAGACTTTGATTGGTGGAACCACTACCACCACCCCATAGGATGGGATTACTGAGGTGAAAAAATAATGACTAAGTTTTACGCAAACATAAACAAGGGTGATCTATTACTGGTAACCCATAGAGACAAACGAGTATTCGATGGGGTCGTAGGCATGATAGCCAAACAGAACATTGAAAGCCAATCCATGCCCATCGGCTCAACAGTCGGCAGACCGCAAGGTTACGGACAGTGGATGCTGTTGGACATGAATGACTTTGAAACACTTGGCAACTTTTACGGACTCACAGATGCAATGAAACGTTCCAATGAACCCATTGCAGTGGATCATGAACACCTCGAGGTTCCCGATAACTGCCAATGGATTGCTAAAAAAGTTCCTGTGTCGTGGTGATTACGATGATTCTACTACTACTAGCATGCCTTACCCCCAAATACATCGGAACAATCGACATGATAGACAATGGTCTGTGTATGATTGAGTTCGATGACCACTTTCACTTCTACGATGAGTCCGTTTGCAAGGGCAAAGTAGAGGGTGACAAAATAAAAGTTCATTAAAATACTTGACAAATCAGTCTCAACACATTACATTCCTTACATCAACAACGAAACATGGAGTTAACATGCTTTACAAAGGTTCATTCATCGCAAGAATCCCCAACGATGACCATGCAGAGTCCAAGATTGCCGAGTTCAAGAAACAACATGGACAACTGCGACTATGCGGTAGGCACAAAGACCGCAAAGGAGCAATGCAAGCCGTCGGTCGCACACTGAACTGGCATGGCGACCTACCTTGGAGACTAGGATCGGAGATCGTGATCTATCGTGGCGAGGATGGAATGACCTTTGAACAGTTCCAGTCCTTACAAGTCGGAGACCTTGTGCAACCCTGCCACCGTGCCTACCGAGGTATTGTAGGGGGAGTGGGCATCGTAGTCGATAAAAAAGGAAAGAACAAGATCAAGGTCGCCATTAGTGGCTCGACAGATTGGACTACAAGACAAATGTTTATTCTATTCAATCGGGAGGAACAATGAAAGCAGGAATGATTATACGCAGTAAGTCGAAACATCACGACCAACGATGGTTCATCAAGAAAGAGGGAGACATCAAGCGCACCACTCAAACCACCGTGACTATGGTCAAAGGCTATCGACTCGCACCATTGGACAACTTAGGGTGGGGCTTTTGGGTCACAGAAGATCAACTCCACAAGAGGTTCGAGGAAGTAGAGGAAACGGTCAAAAACTGTCCGTCAAAGTAACAGAATAAACTTGACAAACCAATCTAAACACATTACATTACTAACATCAACAACAACCATTGGAGCCAACAATGAAGAACAAGAAACTAACAAAGAAACAGAAGAAAGAAATGCTCTATAATGCTACTATGATAGCGGAGGGAGCGATGGAGCCTACCTCCGACATGTCCTATATCCAAGCGTGGCAACATCTTGTTGACACTGGTGTTGTGTGGCAACTGCAAGGTTGGTTCGGTCGTGCCGCTTTTAGAATGATCTCACAAGGAACCATAAATCCAGCACCAGTAGAAGAAGAAACCCCAAACAACGAGGATGAACAATGAACATCGGAGACCTTGTACAAGACGAATGGAATCAGATCGCTATTGTCACGTCACAAGTGGGTGTAACTGACAGATGGATAATAAAATACATCCAATGCGGAACTGAAATCTCAGCGTGGGGATCGAACCTTTATTCATTGGGTTAAAAAAACTTTCACTTTTTTTCTTGACAAACCAACTCAAACGAATTACATTGCCAACATAACCAATCAACACAACTTTTCAACTTGGAGATCCAATGAGAATATACAATGAACGTAACCAGAAATCCTATATGACCTGTGGCTATTGTCACGAGTCAGGACACAAGAAGAATCACTGTCCAACACTTAAAGCGCACTATGAGCAAGACAAGCGTGGTGAACCCATCGATGTAACTTTGTTTTCGCAACTTGCTAGATGGTATGGCACAACTGACAATAGGCTCCAACGTTGGTATGAAAAATATGGCAAGCCCGATGCCGAAAGATACTTTGGTGAGAAATCCGAGAAAACTACAACAAAGCCTCGGAAAAAACCTAAGTGTGGATTCTGCGGCAAAAAGAATCACAATAGACGAAACTGCAAGGCGATGAAGCAGTTCAAGCACCTGTTCGAGCAAGCCAACCTAGCCTATCGCAAGCAGTTCTATGATCACATTATAGTGGATATGGGATACGGTAGTGGGGCACTGGTGACTATACGCTCCTACGATCAAGAAACAATGGAACCAGTAGAGTCGGTTGGTCTTGTATCAAATCTTGATCCCAAATCTATCGGTCTTGGCAACCTCATGCAGGGATACTGGAGTGACTACAGGACCAGTTTGAACACATCTGTCCTAGTGGGGAGTGTTAGGTCATCGATGCAGCAGCACCATAGACTGTTTAACTTTCCAATCCAGACTGGTTGCAGGGAAACTCTACTGTCTCAGACCTTTGGAATCGCAAAAAGTGACTCTTCCTATACTCAAGGCTTCATCACCTCGATAGTCAGTGCGGCTCCGCAGACAATGTCACAGGAATGGTTTGATGGTCAGTCAGAACCAATCAACTATGTTATGAAAAAGCGTACAGCCATCGATCTATGGAGGAACTTTGGAACCGTGATTGAGCATTACTATCCCCATAACAACAAAGAGAGAAAGATCAATGCTTTCAAGCGTTCCGTAGGATTGCCTGTATGAACATTGGAGACCTTGTCCAAAGCACCGATGATAGCGATCTCATAGGCATTATCCTCGCTTGTGGCGATACGAATAACGGATACTTTGTAAGGTGGGTGTGCGGACACAAGGATGGCTATGTGTCCTATGAGTTACCAAAATGGATAACTTCTTTATCCGCAACTACCGAAATAATAAAGTAGACGGTCAAAAAATGTCCACTTCAAACTTGACAAACTTAACAAAATACATTACATTACTAACATAACACAAAACACTAACCTCAAATCTTGGAGATACAATGAGGATATACAACAATAGCCAACAAGGCTCAACACCTAGCGGAAACTCAGCACCTGCCTGCTCTTACTGTCGTGACGAATCACATAGAGCAACAGACTGCCCACACATTGACGGTGACTGGGCACACTTTCAGAACTTCACGATCCCCTGTTCCGATCCTGATAACTGGACAAACAACCCTGTTTCATCCAGTGGTAACCAAAGGTCGTGGAACCAACAAACAAACCAAGCCCGATGGTTCAAAGATCCAAATGGTTGGACCAAGTGGTATCAGGCTTGCGAAAATGCTAAGGTTAAGAAAGATGCGGCACTTGCAAAACGAGCCATTGCTCGAGCCAAAGGCAAAGCCCGAACGACAAGGACTTGTGGATTCTGCGGTGACCCTGATCACACTAGACGTAAGTGTCCAAAGATGGAATCTTTCATCGAGAAAGCAATCCAAGCCAACCGTGAATGGCGGCAACAGTTCTATGACGAGTTTGTCGGTAGACTAGGTCTTTCCGAGGGTGCTTTGATTCAGACCTTTAAACATAATCGTTGGAATAGCGAAGACATTACAGAGACTGGAATCATCACTGGCATCAACTGGAACGAACTACACTTTGGTTGTGATCGCAACTATATGCAAACGAATCGTTGGGGAGATGCGCTACACGATTCCCTCAAGCAAGCCTTGGTGATTACCTATGTTGCTGATGGAATAACTAGAAAAACAACCATCGAAGGCGACCTTGCCAAGAAACTTGGACTCTTTGATCTCTTATCGACTCGTCACGGTTGGACGAATGTGGATTCAATCACAGTCTTGTCTCCGTCCGAAAAGCCACAGTCAGATGAATGGATTGACCAAGGTCATGAAGATGCCGTGCGCTTTGCCTGCAAAAGACGATCTCACGAGCAACTCAAAGATCAAGGCTTTGTCGGACTTGTAGACAAGTGGCACAAGAAATCTAAAGAAAACGCTTGACAAACCCAAAATAATCGATTATAATACTTAAACATCATCAAACCACGGAGTAAAGATGAAATACACAGACGACAATGGCGTGATCCAAGCCTTTATGGATCAACAAACGAGCAAATCTCGCAATATGAAAACAGATGGGCAATCCCTATTCTCGTTCGACTTGCGAATAGCAGAGCACATCCCCGACGGACAAGGTAGAGCAAGCACCCTAGTGTATGACTACACCTACGGTGGTGGGGCATACGTATCACAAACTACGTCCAACCATGTTCGCTTGACTAAAAAGCAAGTTCCTAAGCCAAACTGGGTTTCGGTAAATGAAGCGCAAAAAGCAGGTCTTGTTCCACAAGTTATCGAGAGACTGAGAAATGATACACCTCGTAGCACACAATAAATCAGGAGCGGGTCACGCTCTACAAGAATCGGATGGTCGATGGGTTGTCCGATTCTTTTATGACTATCGCAAATACTTTGTATTCACAAAGAACGCTTTTAAGCACGGATACCTCAAGGACTGCGGTATCGTCAACACTAGGAAAGATAATGAATAATAACTTTGAAATCATATTAAAAACTGCACAGGAACTTGCTGAAGATTATGGTAAAGAGGGGTGGACAGGTGACTGTAACGACTTTACACAAGCCAGTTCTTCGATCTCACAGGAACTTACCAACCTTGAAGTCGAGAGACTGTGGAATGAGTTTGCCGATGAAGAGTTCACTGCTAATGGTGTAACCTTTTTATTCACTCGAAAAAACGGAGACAAAATAATAAATCTTCACCAAGCGGACAGTTTTTGACCGCTTGTGACTTGACAAAACCTTCAAAACACATTACACTACTAACATAACCCAAAAGATTGGAGACAATATGAACAATCGAACCTGTATCCACTGTGAGGACATATTCAACCTAGACTCGCAACTCAAACGCAACGTTGGTGGTAAGATCAATGAATGCCCCGACTGCGTCGTTGAACTACAAACAGAGATCAAAGAGACTATCAGAGCCGTATCTAGCGGAGATGGCAAGATGGCTTGCATCCAAATCTTAAAGTTCAACAACGAGGACGATGCCGAACTCTATCGCAAGGGTTGGGATCAATGGAGCGGTTGGAACAACCAACGTAGCGGTTCTGTCCATGACGTAGCCTTTACAAAGGTCGGAGAGAACAGTGGTAACGGCAACCACAAGGGGAAGATGTGAAAGTAGGCGACTTAGTAAAAAGGCGAAATAACGGAGACTTGGCATTGGTCATTGGGATCTCTAAAAAAAGAATGAAGATAGTGCTCCTTGAATTTGGTGACATCTTATACGTTTGGGATTATGAATATGAGGTGATGGCATGAAAAAATGGACAGACATAAAGGTCGGAGACCTTGTACGATGCGCAATAATGCCGAGTCTAGGCATAGGTGTGGTCGTTGAGATAAGGAGTTTCAATAGTGGACAAGCCAATGCCATGTGCTACTGGGCTACCCCCGACCGAAAGTTTACCTACTTTATAGACCAACTGAAACCTGTGGGGTAAGAATGGAATACACTAAGCACAATCAAGCGGTTGGAACATTCAACATCCAACATCTTTTGGAAAACTGGTGTCACGAACAACTATTCCCACTGGATGTTGAGGCTTTGGTTGGATTCTTCAACTACATCACACAGAACGATCTCAATGACTGGCTCGGAGAACCATCTATCGCTGAGATAGACGGTGATGGCGGTGGCTATGGTCACGAATGGTATTACCGAACCCCTAGGGGAGCGACCATTGGCATTGGATTCCGATGGGGAATGGCTCGTCTACGTGGCGATGGATATGTCAACACCGATGATGCTATCGACTTTATGAACTGGATACTGGAACAAGACAATGGATAAGCCCCAAACTGGCGAACTGTGGATACATAAGAAAACTGGTGACACCTTTATTGTCAAAGAACTCTATAACTTAAGTTCCCAGACCTTCAAAAACTCCTATCGCAATGAACTAACGATAGTCAAGGCTATCAGACTTAGAGATCAATACGAATGGAACGAACCACTTGGAATGTTCACTTGGGAACTACAACGGCTAAACTAGGAGATAGTATGGGCACACACGAACTCGAACCACAGGTCGGAGACCTTTATCTAAGTGAGTCACAGGGGCAAATCCACATCCTCGTTGCTTATGAGTTCCTATGGCTTGGCGACTTCTACAAATACTACAAATTCACACTCAAACGGCTCGATGATGGGGCATTATTATCTCACTCTAAACCGACACACGAGTTTTACTGGTGCTACAAACCCCTATCTGCCGAGGTGCAATAGAAAGTTTGTTTTTTTTCTTGACAAAACATTCAAAACACATTACATTATCAACAACCACAACGGACTAACCCACTCAATGGAGATCAGCAATGTCTGACGATAACAAAACAACCCCATTCGACTTGAATGAGCACACTTACCGACTCTTAGAATCCGAACCTTTTTTCGCTTCTCTCAGCAGAAGGATCAACAAGTCTATGTCCACTGCGGTTCCAACAGCAGGTGTACGAATCACTGACGATGGTCAGTTCGAAATGATCTACAATCCTGAGTTCTTTGAGAAACTTTCGCAAGTGGAGCGTAGCGGTGTCCTCAAGCATGAGTTCTACCACCTGATCTTCGAACACGTTACTGGTCGTCTACCACCCGAGGGAATGTCCAAGATGTGGAACGTTGCGACTGACCTTGCAATCAATTCTCATCTTATCGGAGAACTACCAGAAGGCGGTTGTTTTCCTCAACAAGAGCCATTCGAAGAGTATCCACTCGGTCAAAGTGCCGAGTATTACTTCAAGATGCTCAAAGAGGATGAGCGTTTTCAACCTAAAGACAACGATGGCGATGGTCAAGGTCAAGGTCAACCATCTGATGGTCAAGGCACAGGTGGCGACGGCTTACCTGATACAATGGATGACCATAGCGGTTGGGGCGGAGAAGCCGACATGGACGAAGAAACAAAGCAAGCAATGCGAGATGTCGCAGAGCAACGACTCAAAGAAGCCATGAAAGATGCAGTCGAGGAGATCAACTCAAGCGGTCGCGGTTGGGGTTCTATCGGTGCTGACACTCGCAAGGCTATTCAAGACTTTATCACTCCAAAGGTCGATTGGCGCAAGGTTCTTCGATACTTCATCAAGACCTCGCAACGGTCGAACAAGCGGTCAACACCTAGACGCATCAACAAGAGATTCCCATATATTCACAGTGGTAAGCGCATTACACGTCAAGCAAAGATTGCAATCTCTATCGACCAGTCGGGTTCGGTATCAGATGCTATGCTTGCCTTGTTCTTCTCGGAACTGTCGGCACTCGCTAAGTATGCTGAGTTCACTATCATTCCATTCGACACTGATGTTGACCCCGACAAAGTGTGGGTATGGAAGAAGGGTAAGAAGCACACGTTTGAACGTGTCTTGTGTGGTGGTACAAACTTCGATGCACCGACTCAATACGTCAATGAGCGTAACTTTGATGGTCACATTATTCTCACGGATATGGAAGCACCTAAGCCGAGACCATCGAAATGCCAACGGATGTGGGCTACCACTCCTGAGTATGCGGCAAATCCATACTTTACAACCAATGAAAGAATGCTTGTGATGGAATAGTCTACAAGGCTCTGTAAGCCCCTTTAGGGGCTTGCCCATACCCTACCCCTATGGAGACTTCAATGGAACGTAAAACGTGTATGTGTGGCTATTCTACCGATAAGCCCAACAAGTGGGATGATGACCTCGACCAATGCAAAGAGTGTTCCAAGGAACAAACAAAGAAGATGCAAAGAATAGAAGAGATCGAAGACTATCTCGACACCTTTGAGAATGGAGACCTTGTCTGTTGGAGGGATAAACTCCATATCTTGGTAGAGAAAACCCCCATTAGACAGGGTGATATGTGGACACTACTAGACCCCACCACCACCAAGACCCATAGAATGTATCTGAGGAACTGGATACTCTTTTCAGATTGCCCGAACATTCGAGAAGTTATCTCCAAGTGGACAGATTCTGACCGTTCTTAACTTGACAAATCTTTAAAAATACAATACAATACTAACATCACCAACAAACAGGGAGACAAAATGAAAAGACCCAATAAAAACAAGCGTGTTTCATTCAATGTGTTTAAGCACGGAACTGGTAGAACACTCGTAAGTGTCTGTGGAGTTCTATCGTATCCACTGGTGATTCATAGAAAACTAAATGAACAAGAAGAAATAGACTGTGGTGAACGTTCGAGATTCTCGTCCAGTTGGAGCATCACCCATCTTCCAACTGGAATGTCCTGTGGGATTACAGGATCGTGGGATTGCTGTAGAGCATTCGTCGAAGAACTCGGAGAACACTCGGTATTCCTTATGGTCACAAGCGATACTCTCACTGATCATCCCGACTATAAAGACTTACTTGACAAGTATTCAGCATTCAAAACTCGATGGAACAAATGACAGACATCTTAAGGGTCGCTTTTCTCGAAACGCTAAACTTTTTTCATCTTTTTTCTTGACAAATCTGCTCAATCGATTACATTGATAAGACTAGAAACGAGCAAATCAAACACAAACTTGGAGCCTAAATGAAAGATCCACCGTGATAATCGGGCAACTTTTCAAACGGACAGTTTTTGTCCTTGACTTTTTCTTCACAACCCATTACACTACTTACTATAGACACAACGTCTACTATCAACACACCCTTTCAAAAGGATACATATCATGGCTATATCATACGCTGTATTAAACTCTGTTCTTCCATCTATCATCGACGCTAAGTTTCCTATCTTGATCCGTGGTCGCCACGGTATCGGTAAGTCAACCATCGTCTACCAAATCGCAGAACAACGTGGGTTACCTGTTGTCGAACGTCGTGCCAGTCAAATGACCGAGGGCGACTTGCTTGGCTTACCAAAGGTCGAAGGTAACGTCACCCAGTGGCTTGCTCCTGAATGGTTGCACGATGCTTGTAACAACCCTGTGATCCTGTTTCTCGACGAAGTAGACCGTGCAACAATGGAAGTCCGCCAAGGTATCTTCGAGTTGTGCGATTCTCGCAAGATTGCAGGCTACACTCTTCACGAAGACACAGTCATCTTTGCTTGTGTCAATGGTGGTGGTGACCACGGTGACCAATACCAAGTCGGCGAGATGGACCCTGCTGAACTTGATCGATACACTGTATTCGATGTCAAGCCAACTGTCGAAGACTGGCTTGATTGGGCTGATAGCAACGTATCACAAGTGATATGGGATTTTATCAACGACAACCACCAACATCTCGAACACAACGATGACTACGAGCCAAACAAGGTTTACCCATCACGTCGTTCTTGGGAGCGTTTGTCTCGAACCATCGGCGATCAAGATGTGAAAGAACTTGCCGCAAGCGGCATACTTTACCACTTGACCACAAGTTTCGTGGGATTCGAAGCGGCTGTTTCATTGGTGGACTATGTCAACAAGTATCAAAAAATCGTTACTGTCGAGCAAATCTTGGATGGCAAGCATGCACTAACGTCCAAGTTCACAATCAACGACCACAACGCACTTATCGAGCGTTTCAAGCAATCCAAAGTGTTTGATCGTGAACTAACTAGCGAAGAACTTGTGAATGTAGCGGAATACTTTGTGACTCTACCAAGCGAACTTGGCATGGTATTCTTTCAGGTAATCTCGAAAGGTGCTTGCGTTAAGCACAATGCCCACGGTATTCATACTGCGAAACTTGCGGATGGTTCGACTCCGAAAGATTACCTTATGAAGATTCTTGCACAGGGATAACCCTACTGCCCTACCCACCCCCCAAGGGGTGGGCAACCCACTCACAGGAGCGCACATGAGATTCGCACACACACCCAAATCAGGCGAACTGTGGCACTACAAGCACGATCCAAGCAAGATGGTCTTGGTCTTAGCAATCACGCACGGTGTGTCTGTCTTGACTAAACCGCTTTACAACGATGGCAAGCAAGGCTATCGAAACATAAACACATTCAGAACCATGTGGGAACCAGTAACAAAGGAGACACAATGAAAACATTCTTTCAACTCGGCACATTGCCACAAGTCGGAGACCTCATAATGAAAGAAGGTGGAGATGGTTGGGGCAATCCTGTTGTTTACATGGTCACCAACATAATCGGTGACACCTACCATATGTCCAAGAGCGGCTATTCTATGCACATCAAGCACCTACAATCCTACTACTCACCCCTATCTCAGGAGACACAATGCCATCATTCACCTTAGGAGCACTGGTTTGTTACCGTGGTCATCGTCATCATCGCAATCATCCGAGCGATACGGAAATCGGTGTCGTCACTCAGGTCGGTCAATTCGGAGATTACCAAATCAACTGGTTGCATTACGGCATCGGTTGGTATGCTGACTTTGAACTCGAACCCTACAACAAAAAGGAGGAAAAATGACCCCAAAAATAGGGCAACTCTTTTCCCACACATTCCTTGATGGTCTATACATATTGCTCTACAAATCCGACTATCGTTACGGATTACGTAGTATCGACACAGGTAAAATGCGATACATAAATCGCGATTCTTTTCAATCACAATACACTTTTTTAACATAGGAGAACACAATGAACACACTACACTTGCTCGTAGCAATCGACATAGCCTTTGCTTGTGCTGTATGGTACATCTATCAAGACCATAAGAAGAAAATGGATGCTTTATACGAGAAATATGACCGAGACTATAAGAAAAAAAGAGACAAAGCCTTTGACGAAACCGACATCATAGAAATGTCGGACAGAAAATGACCGCCTAAATAGCACTTGCGCCTTGACAAATGACTCCAAACAGATTACATTACTAACATCAACAGCGAATCATGGAGATGACA